>Ga0137418_10004393_pt1 | contig 12955 bp, 9 predicted proteins | sample CZODoug3_1_2_16f_FD_122242 | JGI IMG/M metagenome (GOLD analysis project Ga0137418, IMG submission 122242) | Vadose zone soil fungal communities from Angelo Coast Range Reserve, California, USA - CZODoug3_1_2_16fungal (Hybrid Assembly) | ecosystem: Environmental > Terrestrial > Soil > Vadose...
AAAGCCGATGAGCTCGCTAAGAACGACGCCCGAGTCGTTAAAGCTGAGCGTCTGGTCGAAATCGCTGGCCAGTAGAAATTGTTTAGTCATGTACTAGTACTCCTCTGCTGCCTTTCTTGGTGGGCTCGCCCTGGGAAGCCTTCCTCACCCTCGCTTGATACACCTTAACTGCGTTCTCCCAATACTACCCCACGAATTATTTTAATGGGTGCTATGCGTTAAAAATGTAAACGATTCATTATACCTTGATTAGATGCAAAGGGGTGATAAGAGGTTAAAAGGAAAGGAGATGAGTGTTCCAGATCGGAACAAAATGCAGCAAATTCAGTACGTTGAAAGAGATACCGAAGGCGAAGAAAGAGAGAAGATGACCTGAAGCGAGCCTACGGGAGTGTCGGAGGGGAATCCGTAACCGAGTAGAGTCGGCCGCCACGTAGATAGAGAGATTGGGACTCAGAGCGGTTGAGCGGGCGGGCGCCACGGCGACCGAAGACGGCGAGTTGGTTGCCGGATTCATCGACGGCACGATCTCGATCGATGCCCTTTGAAATGGCTAGCGCGGGACCGCGGGTGTGGGCGGTGGCGATGAGTTTAGGAGTGGGGCGGGGGCTGAAGCCGGAAAAATGCGCAGGGTCATCCCAAGGAGACAGGATCTGAAGAACGCGGAGGCCGTTCTTGCCATCGGCGACGAAGGCGAAGGCACTGGCGGCGACCATGCCAATTTTTACATCGTTGACGTCGTTGAGCTGGCCTTCGGCGGTGAAGAGTTGATCGAGTTTGGGTGCATCCGGTTTTTCAACGTCGACGATCGCGACGCCTTGCTTTCCTGCAGAGACGTAAGCGTAAGTGCGCGCAACGTAAACGTTGCGGGCATCTTCGAGAGGGATGAAAGCGCTGCTCATTGATTTTGGCTTGGCGAGGTCGGTAACGTCAAAGACTTTCAGGCCGTCACGATCGACGATGAAGGCGTAGCGGAATTGCACGGCGATGCTGCGAGGATCGTTGAGAGCGGGCGCGCCGACGTTGGCGGTAACGCGCGGAGCGAGCGGATTGTCGAGGTCCACCACGACCAGAGCTTTGTCCGTGAGAATGTAAGCGAAGGTGCCAGCGATGGTGATGCGGCGCGCGCCCGCGAGTACGCCGTTCGGGTTGAACGCGAGACTGCGCTTCAGGAAATTGTTGGCGGGATTGCCGTCGAGGAGCGTGCCAACACCGGGACTTTTCGATTTCAGGTTGGGATCGCCGATGATGACGAGGCCTTCTTCTTTGTCAGCGACGTAGAGGTAGCCGTAGAGGAGGTGAATGGGCTGCTCTTCGTTTTCAGGCAATTGCTGGCGCAGCGGATCGACGGCGAGCGTGGTCGGTGAGGCGAAGGCGAGGGCGTTTTTCGTGGGGACATGGAAGCGCTGGCCGATCGGCGATACAGGTGCGGTAACGATTTTCTCGGAAAAACTCTTGTTGTCGATGTTGGCGATGTCGTAGACGCGGAAGCCGCCAGGCCCGAGAGCGGCATAGGCGTATTCGCCGCGAGCCTGGATGTCGAGGACATTCCCGGGATGCTCGGCGGCGACGCTGAGTTCGCGATGGCGGTCTAAAAAGTTTTTGTAATTGCCGGGATAGGCGATGCGCTGGAGGTCGCTGCCATAAATGGCTTCGGGTTCGTCGTGCTCGGCAACGGCGATGGCTTCGAAGCCCTTCTTGCCGGTGGCGACGTAGACGTAGCGGCCCATGAAATTCATGAAGTTAGTGCCTTGTAACAACAACTGGGCCATCCACGCGTTGTTGTCGTTGTTTGCGGAGATGTGGCAATCGCTGCACTGCTTGGTTTCTTTGGCGCGCACCGTGTGCGGCACGAAGGTGGAGAAAGCCTGCCCGGAGAAACCGGGCGATGAAATAGTTTGCTGTGTGTAATAGAGCCAATCGCGACTGGCATTCTGCGAGCTGACCAGCACCGCGCAAGACGACCGCGCCGGAGCGATGCGATGGCCGGTGACGGTGCCGTCGACGCCGAGCATATAAATGTCGTCGCGAAGCACCTGGAAATTGTAGCTGGTGTAATTTTTCGTGAGCAGACCTTCGTTGTGCAGCATAGGCCTCCGCGCGTTGGCAGTCATTTGCAGATGGCAGCCAAAACAGGTGGGCGTCCAGGAAGTGTGGCAAGAGTAGCAGGTCATGTTGCTGTTGGCGTGGGCGAGAGAGGTGTCGTCGTTCGGCATTTGCGAAGACACGACGCCATCTTTGTTCATGAGCTTCGCGCGAAAAGAATTCTCACTGAAGTGCACGTTGCCGGGGGTGATGGTGTCGATGGTCTGAACGATCTCCCACTCCTTGTTTTCTTCGGACATGGAGCGCTGAAGTAATTTTCCATCGCGCCATTCGAATCGGCGGGAACCCCATGGCGTGCGGAGCGCATCGAGGTGGCGGCCGCCCTCGGGTGCAGCGGGACCCGACGTAATGAGCGTCGCTTTCTTGCGGATTGTCCCGTGACAATCGATGCAGTCGATCTCGACGGCGGCGCGCGGTTCGCCGTAAATTTTTCCGTTGCCGTGATTGTCCTGAGCGAAGTGGCAATCATTGCACTGCATGCCTTTTTCGAGATGGATGTCGGCGAGGTGTACGGCTTTCCCGAAACGGTCGGGATCCTCGAAGGCAATCTGCTTGCCGTCTTTGTCCAGCCAATTCCCTTTGCGGTCGTGATTGAATACGGCGCGGAAAATCCAGCCGTGGCCGTGAAAATCGGCGAACTGCGTGGTTTTGACCTGCTTGTTAAATTCGGGACTGCCGACTTTTTCCAGAAATCTTTCGTCGTTCCAGAGGCCGCGAACAGCGGCGCCCTCCGGATTGCGTTCGAATGATTGAAAACGTTGCTCCTCCGTCGGATTGCGCTGCTCTTTCGGATACATCTTGTCGCCATCGATTTCATTGTCCCACCAGGTGAGGCCGAAATACGTAGTGACCATGTTCGTGCCCGGATGGATGTGGCAGATCATGCACTGGCTCGACGGGATGGAGCGCGTGAAGACGTGTTTGATGGGATGGCCGGACTCGTTCTTGGGAATGGTCGGATCGGAAGAAGAGCTGAAGCCGGAGTGGCCGAATTGCGCGTAGGCGCCGGAGTGTGACGGGTCGCGGTCATTGGCATAGATGACGTGACACGATGTGCAGCCGCTGGCGCGATAGTCGCCGGGATGATCGTTCGTGCCGGGAAGCGACATGACCGGGTCGAGCAAGCGCGTTTTTTGGAGGCCGAGAAAAACGGGGTCGGTGCGAAGCTCGGTGCCGAAACCGCGTTCGCTGAGTTTGTCGTCCGGCTTGCCGGGATCTTCTTCGCGATTGGGATTGCCGATCTCGGCTTTCTTGCGGCCGCCGCGCTCGAAAACGCGGAGCACATTGCCGGGCTGGGAAGTTTCCCAGCGAGAAAGAGGATCGAGTTCGGGAATCACGTCTTTGGCGCGCGTTTCTTCGGGCGTGGGCTTGGGAGAAGTCCTGATCGATTGCGGTTTGCCGCCGCGATCGTAGCTCTCGCCGAAGCGCGTGTTTTTTTCCGGATAGCCGCCGTTGTTGTAGAGCGCTGCGCCCCAGAGCATTCCAGCGTGAGTCATCATGCTGGTGGAAACGGCGCGCGTCTCGGCAGCGTGACAGCCTGACGCACCGCAGGTTTCGGGTGCGACGCGAAGATCGCCGGGGTTCACGAACTTGATGAACTCGGCGGATTCCGCAAGCCACTTCGTGTAGGTGCGCTCGGGAAGCGCTGAGCGGTTTTTGAACGACGGATCGCGGGGCTGGACGTGAGCTTTTTGTTTGGCGGAATTGTATTCGGGAGAGTTCGGCGCGGCGCTTGGTGCAATCGAAATGGAGGAGTTGCCCCCGTGGCAATCCGCGCAACCAAGATGGACGGTTTTCGTGGGGTGCATGGTGGGTTCGTCGGTCGAAGTGTGACAGGAGATGCAGCCAGAGGACTTGCGATCGGCTTCTTCCTGTGATTGGCCGCGGAACGGACCGGCCCCTTGCGGGCCGCGCGCGGGAGGGTTTGAGCTTGCATGAAGAGCCAAGAAAAAAGATACCGCGGAGACGCAGAGAACGCGGAGGGTTCGCAGAGAGGACAAAACGGGTTGGCGTTCGCTGTTCATGATCGGCGCATCTCAAAAAGTAAACTTCACGGAGCCGAAAAGCGAAAAGAGCGTTCGGCTTGTGTAAATGTCTTTGAAGCCCTGGCCGGGCTGCAAGGCGGAAGCGCCGCCGGTGAGGACGATGTTTTCGGTGAGAGGCGGGCGGTATTCGACGCCGATGCCGAAGTCTTCGCCGATGGTGTGGTGGATCGGCGATTGGAAGAGGAGGAATTCGAGCGGCTCAGTGCGTTCGAAACGCAGAAAGTTGAAATTCGCAAAGCCCCGCAGCTTGGGAGTGATATCGAAGTCGGCGCCGGCGTTGGCCAGGAAGATGCCGGGGTTGACGAAATTGGCCTGACCTTCTTCCTTGCTGGCGCGAAGAGAAGGAATGAGGCTGCCGGGCGTGGTGAGAAGAATGCCGGAGCCAAGAAGGCGAATGGCTTCGCGATTCCAGAAGCTGAAGAGGCCGCCGGCAAAATTCGGGAGATCGACGATAGAGTCAAAGCCGCGGGCACGGCCATCTCGAGGATGGGCGTCGCCGGAAGTGTAGAAGGCGGAGACGCGGTAGCGGATCCAATCCTTATCGTAGGAGATCTCAGCGGCGGCCATCTGCGCGTTGATGGTGACGCGGCGCCCGGCGATGGGATTGAAAGTGTCCTCACCGATGGCCTGATAGAAGGCGTGCGTGAGATTGAGGCGCTGGATGTGCCCGCTGCCGAGCCAGCCGAAATAGCCCACGCGGATGCCGTGTAGGATGGGGCCGGCGCCACGATTTTGGTTGATGACATTGCCGATGGGCGCGGGGCGAACGAGAAAGCCGTTGTCGTCATAGTGGAGGCTGGGATCGTCTTTGTTCCAGGCGGCGACGAACTCCACAGTGTAGCCGGGAAAGAAGAAGTCCTGTAGGTAGACGTTACCGAGAAGGACCTGCTGGTGGCGGCGGTCGAAGGTGTTGAGTCCGCTGTTGGTGTTTTTTTCAATGAAGTGAAAATAGGCGACGTTGTATTCGATGCGATCGCTGTGGAGGTTGCCGAAGATGCGCAGCGCCGGCTCTTCGTCAACGAAAAGAAAGCCGCGGAAGTCCGCGTTGAATTGTTGGATGCCGGCTCGCGCGGCGATGAAATCGTAGTTGGGGCCGAGGTCGTGAATCTTCACTTCGACGAAGGCTTCCTGGAGGCCGAGATGATCGTCGAAGCGGTTGGTGCCGCTGCGGGGATCGGGGCCGACGAGGCCCAGCTCGCGAACTTTCAAATTGTTGAGGCTGAGCTCGGGCGTGATGCGAATGCGCCAGTCGACGGGCTTGAAGGCAGCGTCGCCATGAAATAAATCAAGGGTGAAACGAAGCGTTTGATCGAAAAAAGCTTGTTCCCCTTTGCCAAAGAAACCGGAGCTGCCTGGGCGCGCGCTGCTGACATTGCTCGGCGAGGGAACGCGACGGCCATCGAAAAAGGATTCGGAAGAGGCGGTGACGTTCAGAAAAGTTTGCTGGCCGAGAAGCGCGGGCCAAATGGGCTGGTCGCCTTTGAAGCGATTTCGATTGAACGGGTCGAACCAGCGGCGCTTGGTGTAAACGTACTCGCCGCGTTGCGAGTAGCGGCGGTAATCGGGCTGCTCGAGGGCCCAGCGGTTTGGAACGGTGTTGTAAACGTCCGCGACCGGAGGAAGTGTGTCCGGCGAAATATTTTCGATGTAGGTGGGATCGGAATCCAAGCGATGACGAAACTCGCGATGGGTTCCGAACGAAGGTTGTGCTTCAGCGGAAAGGGCGGGACCAAGCTCAGGGAGACGCGGGAGGCGCGAGCGCGCCTCCCTGGCTGCGACAGTGAGGAGAGAGATTTCCAGGCTCACAACTTCGTTTGGCTGGAGCGCAAGATCGGGAAGCACGAACGGCGCGTAATCCTTGACTTCGACGCGGAGTTGGTAATGGCCCGGCGGCAGAGGGAAAAGCCGAAAGACTCCTTCTCCTGAAGTGGTGGCGCTGAAGATTTCGCCGGATTGGACGTTGCGTAGTGTTAGAGCCCCTGCCGGCACCGGAAGAATGATGTTGGAGAAGCCCGCGTCGCGGACGACGCCATCGATTGCGGCGGTGGTCTGCGCCTGCTGGCGGGGAATGCGCAGGGGTGGACCGGATTCGCGAGATTGTTTTGCGGAGTCTTGAGGCGCGGGCGGAGATTGACTTGGAAGATTTGCGGCGGCGCGCGGCGCAAAAACGAGGCAGGCAAAGCAGCAAACCGCGCAGAACGCGCGTCGAACTTGCCGCGGAGAGGAAAGGATCATGCGTTCGGCCTGAACGGATTCGATGAAAGAAACAGGATTCGCGTACTAGATAACAATATCGACGAGCAGCGAGCAACACTTTTCCCGGAGGAGTGGAGTCATTCGATAACGCAACGAAAGGCACGATACGTTCACCAGTTCGCCGCAAGGGACCGGCAAAGACGTTGAGCGGCAGCAAACGAGTGTGATACGAACGCAAGTACTCTCGTGATGGAAACAACTCATACACTGCGGAAGCCGGTGGAATCGCGGCGCGCTTGGCAGCAGCGAAAGAAAACTTTAATTCTGGGCATTTTCCTGGCGTTGGGAATCGCCGGAGCGCTCGCGATACTGCTGATCGGATGTGGAGGCGGAAGTAGCGCCCCGGTTGCGCCGCCGCCAATTCCCGCGGTGCAAGCTCTGCAGGTAGCCGACGTCCAGAATATCGTGCAGGCAGCGCTGAATTCCGTGAATGTCGATATGGTCGTGGCGGTGGTGGACCGCGCGGGATTCGTGCTGGGTTTGTTTCGAACGCAGAATGCGGCGGCAACGGCGACCGGAAATTTTACCCAGGCGCAGAATGCAAATGACGTGGCCGTTGCACTCGCGAGGACCGGAGCATTTTTCAGCAACGACCAGGCGCCTCTCTCGTCGCGAACCGTGCGGTTCATCAGCGGGATTCATTTTCCGCCCGGTGTGATGAATCAGCCGCCAGCGGATCTTTATGGTATTGAAAATACCAATCGCGGCTGCACGCTGGTGAGCGATCCGATATTCGAGAGCAAGATTCCTCCTTCTCTGGCGCTGGGCGGAGGATTCGGGCTCGGAGTGCTCACCGGCAAGGCCGACATCACGGATTCGAATGCGACCGCCGTGAATCCGGGTGGCGTGCCGATTTTTTACAAAAATGTCGTGGTCGGCGGAATCGGTGTGGTGACAACGTCGAGCAACCTGAATGTTGCGGAGTTTGCGGCGTTTGCGGGATCGACAGTGGCGCGCAGCGGGCCAACGGATACGTTTGGGCCGACGCCGGCGCCTCCAGGAGTAGTTTTTATCGGAGGAATTGCGCTGCCATTCGTGAGTCAGACCGCGCGGCCTTCCGGTTTTTCGACGGGACCTGTTGCAGGGACGGGAAGCTATGCAGTGGCTCCGGCAAACAGTCAGGGGCAGCCAGCAGAAGGCGATTTGATTGCGCCGGCGGCTGGATCACTTGGTGGTTTGAGTGCGGCGGATGTGAAACAAATTTTGGATAACGCCGAAACAACGGCGAATACCACGCGCGCGGCGATTCGGTTGCCGCTGGGTTCGAAAGCAAAGATGGTGATCGCGGTGGCAGATCTGGATGGAACGATCATCGGCTTGCGGCGGATGCAGGATTCCACCGTGTTCAGTATCGATGTGGCGGCGAGCAAGGCGCGCAACATGGTGTACTTCAACAGTGCGTCGCGGACGGCAGCGGACTTGAACGGCGTGCCGATGGGAACGGCAGTGACGAACCGGACGATCAGTTTTGGCGCGCAGCCACTCTATCCACCGGGAATCGATGGTTCGAACGCCGGGCCATTTTTCAACCTCTACACGATGGATTTGGCAAATCCCTGCACGCAGGGATTTCAAAATGGTGCCGCCAATTCGAACAAGAGCGGAATCGTTTTCTTTCCTGGCAGTGCAGGTTTATTTCGAAACGGAGCTCTGGCCGGCGGATTGGGTGTGAGCGGCGACGGCGTGGACCAAGACGATTATGTGACCAGCGGCGGCACCAAAGGATTCGAAGCGCAGATGAATATCCGAGCGGATCAAATTATGGATCAGGGCGTGCGGCTGCCGTACTTCAAATTTCCGAGAAATCCAACCAACTAAATCCCGAAAATCAGCGCCGGCGCGGCAATCTCTTTTTGCCAGCGATTTTTGTGAGTGCACGCGTGTACGCTTCGATGGTTTCAGGCACGGCCTGGCTATAAACAAACTGTCCTTCGCGGCGGCATTCAATGAGGGTTGCTTCACTCAATATCTTGAGATGGTGTGAAACGGTTGCAGGGGTTACGCCGCGCATCGAAACGATCTCACCGCAGTTCATGTGCTTGCTGGCGGAGATGGCCTCGAAAATCTTGAGGCGGGTCTGATCGGCCAGGGCTTTAGAAATTTTTTCAATCCGTGAGCGGTCCATGGGTCCGTTTGAAGTGTAGCGGACCTGGCGTCCTTCCCGCCACAAAGATCCACTCTCCGGAAAAGAAAGCTAAGAACGATGCAACCAAATACTTCGATATTCATCTAAGTATCGAAATCTAGAAAGCGCCAGGAGCGGCGGGGTTAGGCCCGCGCCGTCGAGCAGCTTCCCGGCAAATTCGAAAGAGAACGGAGATCAACATGAAGAGACTCGAAGGAAAAGTAGCAGTTGTAACCGGGGGCAACAGCGGGATTGGGCTAGCCTCGGCGAAGCGCTTGCAGGAAGAAGGAGCGCGCGTGGCCATTGCGGGCCGCAGTAAGAAAACGCTGGACGAAGCGGTGAAGACGATCGGCAATGGCGTGCTGGCGGTGCAGGCGGATGTGGCCAAGCTCGCAGACATCGACAAGCTGTACGCCGAGGTTTCGAAGAAATTCGGCAAGATTGATGTGTTGTTTGTGAACGCGGGAGTCGCGAAGTTCGCGCCATTCGAGCAGACCCCGGAAAGCCTTTACGACGAAAACTTTTCGATCAATACGAAAGGGGCTTTCTTCACGATCCAAAAAGCGCTTCCTTATTTGAATGACGGCGCCTCCATTATCTTAAATGCGAGCGTGGTAAATGCGAAAGGGACGCCTGGAACGAGCGCCTACGCCGCAACCAAGGCGGCGTTGCGCTCCTTCGCGAGAACCACGGCCGCGGAATTGGCCGGGCGCGGAATTCGCGTGAATGTGGTAAGCCCGGGGCCGATCGAGACGCCGATCATCGGACGGACAGGACTGCCGCAAGACGCGATCGATGCTTTTGCAAAGGATGTCCTGGCAAAGGTTCCGATGAAGCGGTTTGGACAGCCGGAGGAAGTGGCCGGAGCGGTGGCGTTCCTGGCGTCTTCGGATGCGTCTTACATCACGGGCGTGGAGCTCAACGTGGATGGCGGGATGGGGCAGATCTAAACGCTGGCTCCGGCAGAATAAAGAGAGAGGCGGGCGAAGGCTCGCCTCTTTTTATTTTGTGGATGCTTGTCATTTTGCGCCGCCGGAGGGATCTGGTGACGTTGCCGCGTTCACGTCGAGGAACCATTTATGCGCGGTGTCATTCGGTGCGTAACAATTACCATCGGGTGCGTACTTCGCGGGGCAATGCGCGGTGCGTTCTTTGCGGCGCGGCGATTGCGCGAATTGCCAGACTGCTGCATAGGAGATGCCGCTCGCCGAAGGGGCGGGAGGATTCTCTGGAAATATGCAACCAGGCGATGGCGGACACACGTCGTTGAAGGCCCAGATCACGATCTCGCGAGATGGCACATGACTGTTAATGTCGTCTGCAGTCGTGATGGTGACACCGGGTTCTTCCTTGACAGGAATGCCGGAGCAGTAGACGCCGGCGAGAAAGCCTGCTCGCTTGAGTTCCTCCGACCACGCGCGAAGATATATGTGGTAAGTAGCGGGAAGGCGGCCGCCTTCTTCGATGTCCAGAAAAATAATCGTATCAACAGCGAAGCCTTCCTTTTTTGCCGAGGTTGCGGCAGCGCGCGAATCTTGAGTCCCCCTTTCCGCTGCGTCAGTTTCATTTTTGAGTTCTGATACTGCGTCCGCTATACAAAACCAAGAAACCGAAACCATGAGAGAGAAGAAGTTCGCGCTTCCCTTGCCACGTGTTCAGCTTTTCGCCGGGTGGAGGGCTGAGCCAGTAACTCGTGAAGGCAAAGCTCTTGCGCAAAGCGGGAAGACTGGAATCACCGGGATAGATGTTGCGGTCAAATCCGAGATACGAACGATTCCCCGCAGCGGCCACCCTGTGCATGTCGAGCAAACTTGTGTGAGATGCCAGAAATACACCGAAGCAAAACAAAACGAGCGTGACGCCGATGGATAGCAGCCGATTCATAGGCAACGTCCATCCTATGACAAAAAAGTGCGGGAATCAGGAATCCATGTATTGGGCTTCGCCATTGCCGAACGACCAATTCTCCCAAGAAGTCTCGACAAGGTTTATGAGGAGATCCTGCGGCAGCAGGCCGGGCGCTTCCGCAAGAATCTCGGCGATGCGCTTGTAGAGTTTTCGTTTTTGCTGAGGCTTTCGGCCGAAGCTCAGCGTGATCTGAACTAGGACCATGCGATCCGAGCGATGAACGCCGAGGTATTGAGGATCGTAGAGGAGTCCGTCCAGCGGATATTCGGTGATCACCTGGAAGCGGTCATCCGGCGGGATGGCGATGGTTTCGACCATCGCTCGATGAACTCCGTCGGCAAGCGCTTTGCGATATTCCGGCGAGGTGCCCTGACGAAGAGAAATGCGAACGAAAGGCATGATTGGGTCTCCAGTGTACTTCGATGCCGTGAAGTGAAGGCGCGGTATTGAGTGAAGTCAGGACATCACCCCGCGCGGAGTTTGTGGCCGGCGAGGTTTCCGAGGCCGTCGTAGGCGGCGTACTTGTAGAGTTCACTGAGCGTCGGATAATTAAAGACCTGCTCGATGAATTCGTCGATGGTGAGGCCGTTGTCGAGGACCATCATGCCAATGTGGATGAGTTCGGTGGCGTTTTCGCCGATGATGCTGACGCCGAGAAGTTTTTTATCAGCGCGGGCGAAGATGAGCTTGAGCAAGCCCGCGGTGTCCCCGGTGATGTGACCTCGGGCGTTGTTTTCGTAGAGAGCGCGGCCAACGACGTAGTCGATTTTCTTTTCCTTGCAGGATTCCTCGGTCTCACCGGCGGCGGATATTTCCGGAATCGTGTAAATGCCCATGGGGAGCAGAGAGGCAACACGCTCTTTGTACTTCAGCCCAAAAGCGTGGCAGACGGCGACGCGGCCTTGCTCCATGGAAGTGGAAGCCAGTGCGGGGAAACCGATGACGTCGCCGGCGGCATAAATATGCGGAACAGCCGTACGGTAGTGTTCGTCCACAGGGATATAACCGCGATCATTGATGGCCAGGCCGGTTTTTTCGAGGGCGAGGCCATCGACAGCGGCGCGGCGACCGGCAGCGAAGAGTGCCGCGTCGGTTTCGAGGGTTTTGCCGCTCTTCATCGTCAGGCGCACTCCACTGGCGGAATTTTCCGTCTTGATGGGGCGCTCGTTCAACGAGTAATGCATGCCAAGAGCGGCGAGGCGGTCGCGAAGGCGATCGGAAATCTCATTGTCGAGAAAGGGGAGAAGACGGTCGCGTCCGTCCACGAGAGTGACGTCTACGCCGAGGGCTTTGAAGATGGAGGCGTATTCGCAACCGATGACGCCGCCGCCGATGACAGCCAAGCTTTTGGGAATGCGGTCCATCTGAAGAAAGGTGTCGGAGTCAAAAGTGTGAATGTCGTCGAAGGCAATCTCCGAGGGGCGATGGGGCTTAGAGCCCGTGGAAATGAGGATGACTTCTCCTTCTAACTGACGTGTGCCCTTGGCGCCGGAAACGGCCACCGTATGGGAGTCTACCAAGGCGGCTTGGCCGCGCACGAGTTCGATTTGGTGGAGTGCGAGGTTTTTCAGAATGCGGCGGCGTTCCATTTCGACGACTTCGCGCTCGTGGTGCATGAAGTCGTGGACGGTGAGATTCTCTTTGAGCGAGTAGTCGATACCATAGAGGCCGCGCTGCTTGAGGCCAGAAAAGTAGAGGGCGGATTCGCGAAGCGTCTTGCTGGGAACGGTACCGGTGTTGATGCAGCTTCCACCCATGTGCTCGGCGCGCTCGATGACGGCAACGCGTTTGCCGAAATAGGCTGCCTGCGCGCCGCCCTTTTCACCGGCGGGGCCACAGCCAATCACGATCAGATCGAACTTGTCGCTCGACGTCACACATTCCTCCGCGGAGCTCTAAAGTTGGGGTAGGTAATCCGCTTCCCGGAGGATTGTAGGAGAAGTGGGGGCCAGACGCAGAAGTTTCTTGTTCGTGGGTAGTTGATGAGTTCCAGTTCAGCCCTTCCAAGTGTGACGCATCGGGCGGTGACGGCTGAAATGCTGGTCGAGTCCGCCATAGCTGGATGACCGCGCGTCATCACGTGAGCATCCGGCGAGATGATCCTTCCGGGATTTCTAGTTAACCATAACACCCCCACCCCCTACCTTTTTTGTAAGTGTTGCATCTAAAGGACTTAGCAATCGGAATGACATTTGTTGTCAAGTAAAAAAACTGGGCTTGAGAAGCCTGATTCGTGGCTGGCCTGCGGCAGGTCAACTTTGCCATCGCAAATGGCCGGGGCGGATTTAGCGAATGCTGCGAGTGGCGGGCGGCTCGTTCTCATGTAACGTGGACTGCATTGGCGCACACGCTAAGTCGCAACGCCTGAACGATTCGAAAAAGAGACAATGGTGCCCGGGGTGGGAGTCGAACCCACATGAGGAAAAATCCCCGGAGGATTTTAAGTCCTCAGCGTCTGCCATTCCGCCACCCGGGCAGGGCAGATAAGAAAAAGTAACATGCGCGGGGACGGCGC
>Ga0137418_10004394_pt1 | contig 12950 bp, 8 predicted proteins | sample CZODoug3_1_2_16f_FD_122242 | JGI IMG/M metagenome (GOLD analysis project Ga0137418, IMG submission 122242) | Vadose zone soil fungal communities from Angelo Coast Range Reserve, California, USA - CZODoug3_1_2_16fungal (Hybrid Assembly) | ecosystem: Environmental > Terrestrial > Soil > Vadose...
GCGCGGCGAGCGCGCTGGCGCGAGCGACTGACTTCTTCATGATCGAGACCTCCCCTTGATTCCGATTGTGCGGCCGAAGGCCGCGGGCCGTGCGGCATGCGATCCATCGATGGTTTAGTTCACTGAACATAAACTAAACTCGCTCCCTAAACTACATCCCTGTCGGAGTCAAGGCGCGGCGCGACAACGTCGTCCGTCCCGGCCGCTGGCCGCGGCCAGGCGTGCAGGCTGGCGAGCGTCAGGCGCCCTCGGTCAGGCCTTGTCCGAACCGGACGCCGGTATTACCCCTCAAGAATGGCGTGCAAGGTGCACATCGGCCGGGAGTTCGTGGCGGTTCCCACCAGGATCCTCAACCGGCTTCGGTCGCGTCTGGAGAAGATCTGCGCGGCGCTGGAAGCGCTCGAATCGCGCCCGGCGTTCCTGGAGTCCATCGCCGAGAGCTCGCTGGCGATCACGGTCGGTTCGTGGCGGTTCCGCTATGAGTTCGAGCCCCTCCGCAACCGGCTGACCGTGGTCCAGGCCATCCCGGCCTGACGGGCTCCGGCAGATCCGGCTGGGCGCCGCGCGATAGCCCCGGCGCCGCTGTACCTCCGGGGCTACGCTTGAGCGAGGTCATTCGAGACGACGTCAGGGGATCCCGTTCGTGTGGCACATCTTGCACGTCGACGGGTTCGTCATCTTCGACTCCTTGTGCGGGAACTTCCACGCGGCCGTGTACGTGGCGCCCGTCGTCACGTTGCCGTTCCCCGCCGGCACCACATGGCACTGGTTGCAGTCCACCGGGTAGAAGTGGTTCGGGTAGGTGATGGTCCGCTTCCAGGTCACCGACGCCAGCGTGAAAGGCCGGGTGTCGCCTGCGCCGGAAGCCTGCGCCGTAGCGCCGTTCCAGAGCGCCCCGACGAGATTGGTCCCGGCCTCATGGCACGAGCCGCAGTTGGTGTTGATCAGCGGCGACAGGTGGTCGTAGCCGATGGCCGACTTGCCTCCCGCTGAAGTCGCGTGGCAGGAGGTGCAGACCACGCCGGTCCCGACGGCCGGGTGAGGCAGGTTGTTGATGCCCAGCTGCGTGGTCACGGTCGTGGCCGGAGGCTGCGGGATGGTGAACCCGCCCACCGAGATGTACTGCGGCGAGGCGCCGGCACCGAGCCAGTTCGGGCTCGCGGACGTGCCCGTTCCCGGCCAGGAGTGGCAGGAGCTGCAGTCCTGGGTCCCAGAGGTGGCCGTGAAGGCGCTGTGGTTGTAGGCGGCGAACGTGGCGCCTGGCTTCACGTTCATGTGACAGCTGCTGCACCGCCCGGTCGTCCCGTTCATCACCAGCGGGCTCGCGGAGGGGAAGTTCACGTGGAACCTCGCCTGGGCCCATTCCTTGCCCTGGACGCCCGCCGCCATCGAGACGCCCGCCTGGGTGTGGCAGAAATTGCAGTCCCGTCCGGAGACGTTGACGTCCGTGTGCGTGATCTGGTCGTAGGTCCCCGCGGGGATGCCGGTTGTCGCGTCGGCGCTCACCGTCGTCAGCATGGTCGAGTTGGTCAGGCCCGCCGGCAGGTTGTTCTTCGTGCCCGCCACCGAGCCGCCGCCATTGGTGAGGCCGTGGCACTCCTTGCAGCTGACCGGCGCGGAAACAGCGGCGTGGAAGTAATCTGCCTTGCTCCATGCGCTCCCTGAAGTCTTGGCGTCGGAAGCATGGCAGACGACGCAGTCCTTTCCTGCCACCGAGCTCGAGCCGTGGTTCATCCACTGCGCCTGGTTGGTGGAGGTGCCGCCCATCGCGAGCGTGTAGGACCAGCTGCTCTGGGTCGAAGCCGCCGGTTTCGTGATCGTATGGCAGTCGACGCAGGCTCGGGGCTGGATGGAAACGGAAGAGTGGTAGGCGCCGCCTTGCCACAGCGTGGAGGCAATCGGCGTGTTCTTGGCTTTCGACAATGCGGTCGCATGGCAGGTCTGGCAGCTCTGGAACGTGATCTGCCCGGACTTGTGCCGCATGCTGTAGCGGATCCCGTTCGTCAGGTCCGACCTGGGCGCGTCGGCCATCAACGGGTAGTGGCAGACGTTGCAGTCCTGGGGTACGGCTGCGCCGATGTTGGCGTGGAAGAGGGGAGCTTGCGCCGGAAGCCCGTCAGCCCAGGTCACTCCTGGATTGTGATGGCAGGCCGAGCAGTCCATTCCGGCGGCGTTGCTGCCCCCGTTGAAGGCTGCGTTGTGGTCCATCGGCTGCAGGTCGGAGCCGGCCTTCATCACGATTCCCGTGGGGCGCATCTGCGCATGGCAGTCGCCGCACTGGCTGGTGGGCTGCGCGAACGGCGTGATCGCCCCGCCGGGCGTCGCCGAGTAATTGGTGAGCGATGCGTGGTACTTCCCGTCCGCATAGGAGGTGACGGTTCCGTTCGTATTGGTGTGGCAGTGCCAGCACTTGGTGTAATCGGGGGTGACCGTCGGTCCAACGTTCAGCGCCGGCGGCAGCACGGTCGATACGTGAAGCATCATGTTGTAGAGCGTCGCCGAGATCGAGGTCGTGCCCGTGACCAGGTTGTTGGTCCCCGACCGGCTCAGGCTGACCTCCGTCGCCGTGAAGAACTGGTTCGGAGAGCCGACGAGGGTCGAGCCTGGATATCCCACGCCCCCCGTCCAGTCGCCGTAGCTCACGTACCTCCGCGCGGCGACCGTGGCCTGGTGGCAACCGAGGCAGTCACCCGTACCGTTGGCAGAGTGGTCGAATCCCGAGACCACTACCGTCGGCCGCTGGGTCGTGTGGCAGGCCACGCAGGTGGTGGCCGAGATCGTCGCCGGACCGTGCGTGAAGTTCCCGCGCGCCCAGTTCTGCGTTCCGCCCCAGGCGCCCGTTCCAGGGTTCGCGTGGCACAGCGCGCAGTCCTGGCCATCGCCGTGCCCGATGCCGGAGGCATTCGTCACGTAGTCGAAAGGCGACTTTTGATACGTCGCGCTCACCCAACCCGCCATCGTCGTCGGCCGCTCACCGGCGTGGCAAGGCAAGCAGGTGGCGGGAGTAGTGCTCCCCACCAGGTGGAACTGGCCTTGCGACCACGACGTCCACTGGGTCGCGGAACCGCCGGTGTGACAGGAAGCGCAATCGCCCAGGGCGGCGTCCGCGCCGTGATCGAACTGCAGATTCGCAGGCATCGCCGCATTCGCCGAGGTCAAGAGGCCGCTGGGTCTCGAGTTGGCGTGACAATCGATACAGGACCTGGGCTGCGGCTGGCTGGCCAGGGTCAGGGACGGATGGAACAGCGCGGGCGTCGTCCCCGACTGGTTCGTGGCCCAGGTCGCGGCCAGCGCCTTGGAGGGGCTCTGGTGACAGACGGCGCAGTCATAAGGGACCGCAGTCGCGTTGGTCGGACCCGCGCTGTTCCAGACGACGGCGTCGTGCTTCATCTCTCCCGATGCCGGGGTCCGCGCAGGGTTGGTAGCGGTCGGGCCTACGAAGCCGAGCGGCATCGAACCCGAGTGGCAGTCCATGCACAGCTTCGGCTGTGCAATCACCGGAACGCTGTTCGCCAGTGAGGAGTGGAGGAATCCAGGATAGTACTCGCCCGACCCGGCGTTTTCGTGGCAGCTGCCGCAACCGCTGAGGATGCCAGGGGCGAGATCGGTGGTCTGGTGGTTCATTCCCATGTGCAGCGTCTCGGTTTCGGGAGTCAGGCTCGAGATCGAGGTGCCCACGAAGGACGGGATCAACGCGTCGACGGTGAGGTCCTGCAGCGGGTCGGAGGGCACGCCGGGGGGCGCGTTCCCGGCGCCGAGCCAGCTGGTCATCGTATGGCATGCCCTGCAGTCGTTGCTGCCCTTCGGCGGGTGCATGAACGCTCCGCCATCCAGGCCGACTCCAGCGATGGGCAAGGCGTCGAACGGCGCGCCGGTGTCATGGCACGTCGCGCAGCTCACGGTGATGCCCGCGTGATCGTAGGGGACCCTGGTTCCGGTCGCATGGCACTGAAGACACGACACGTTGTCGTATGCGTAGCCGACTCCGCCGTCCGGCCGCGACGCCCCGTTCGTGACCAGGCTGACGTGCAGCATGTCGGTGAGCGGCTTTTCGTGTCCGTGGCAGCTGAAGCAGGTGAATTGTCCGAACGATTGGAAGTCGCCATGGCAGCTGTTGCAGTCCACCGCGTGGGGGCCGCTCACGATCTGGAACTTGTGCGTCGCCCGCGAGAAGCCCGAATTGCCCAGGCCGGGCGATTGCTGGCAGGCCAGCAACGCCAGAAGAGGCAAGCAGAGTCTCGCGCCAGCACCGGTCGCGGTCATTGGTTTCTCCTTCACGGGGCGAGCTTCCTCCGCAAGCAGCGAGCACTGGGAACGCATGGAGGACGTGCGAGGTGACGGAATCCTTTCCTTGGTCGGACCTGCCGTCAATGAGCAATGGGGAGGGCGCGGGAGGAGAATCAATCCAAGGTGCGCGGTTCCTCGTGGCAGTGGGTTCTCGCAATCCCCTGTGCGTCCCGGTGCGTCGGCTGCCCGGCGCGCCGTTCGCGGGGAAGCGGCACCAGCAGAGGAACCTATCGATCAATCCGTAATCGCCATTGGAGATAATCCCGATGTACCCCAGCAATAATTCGTTCGGATTGAAATGGAGCGACGGAGCCGGACGGAACCGGGGGCGTTGTTGCCGCGTTGCTCGCCGCGTTCAGCGGCGCGCGGTGAGGATGGGCGCTGGTCTCACACTTATCTACCGGTCGCGGTCCTGTTGTTGTGGCACGGGGTGTACTGCGCCTGTGCCCAGTCAGCGCCCACGGCTTGGAGTTGTGACCGTGGTCCACGCCATCCCAGGCCGACGGGCTCCGCCAGCTCCGCTGGGCGCCCCGGGATACTGGTCCCTCGCCTGCACGGCTGCTCCGCGTGCTGAGAAGCCCTGGCGGATCTCACGGTATCCCGTTCGTGTGGCACATCACGCCGCCGCAGTCTGGTTAGCCGCCACTGATCGATCCGGTCCCGAAAACTCCCGGAGTCGGTGGGGTCAGATGGTCCCTTCCGCCAACGGCATGGCATGAGGTGCAGTCCTGACCATTCGTCGAACCGCCGTGGCTCCCGATGGACGCCTGCCTGATGCCCGCGTGGGTCACGGACAGAGTCGTCCCCGTCGTCGTCGCGTTGGCCGCGGTGGAGACCGTAAAGGACGTCGCGCTCGGTATGGTCTTGATCGTGACCGTCAGCGAGTTTGTCTTCGTCGCGGTCAACGTCACGCCCGAGGCCGTGGCCGTAGCGGCGATCTTCAACGTAAAGCTGGTCGCATTGTTGACGGACGTGGCAACAGTATCGTTGGGCGGTATCCCGGGCCCGGAGATCGCCGTTCCTGAGGACAGCGATACGGGCGAGGCCGTCGTCACCGTGGTGCTGCCGCTGGTGGTGCTCGCTGTAAACGTGCTGGTCGTCGAAGTCGTGCTCGGAATCCCGGTACCGGTGACGGTCATGCCCAGCGTGAGGGTGCTGGTGGAGCCGGTGGTCACCGTCGTACTGCCACTGGTCGTATTCGCGGTAATGGTCGAGGACGCTCCCGTCTTGCTGACATAAGGGCTCTTGCTGTTGTGGCAGGCCACACAGAACGTGGGGTTGGTCGAGGCGTTGTAGATGCTCGTGCCCAGGTTGGGCATGACGGCCGGAGCCACGCCGTTGATGGTCACCTTGGACGTCAGTCCAGCGTGGTTGTAATCGATGACCGTCGTGAAATTGGTGCCCGCATGGCATTGCGCGCAGCTGGTGTACGTGCTCGGGCTAGGGTGCGCAAAGGTGACGGTATTCGAAGTGATCGAAGTACCGCTGGCCCAGCCCGCCAGTGTCACCGTATCCGGAGCCGCGGCCGCTCCAAGCCAGTTGGCGGTCGCTGGCGTGCCGGTTCCCGGCCAGGGGTGGCACGAGCCGCAGTCCTGCGACCCGGCCGCGGCCGTGAAGGTGCTGTGATCGAAGGCGAAGCTCGCGCCGGGCCTGACGTTCATATGGCAATTGCTGCATCGGCCCGTGCTGCCGTTCATCACCAGCGGGTTCGTGGACGTGAAGCTCATGTGGAAGTTGGCCTGCGCCCATTCCTTGCCCTGCACTCCAGCGACGGTCGAGACGCCTTGCTGCGAGTGGCAGAAGTTGCAGTCGTGGCTGGAGACGTTGATCTCCGTGTGCGTGATCTGATCGAGCGTTCCGGCCGGAATGCCGGTGGTGCTGTCGGCGGCTGCCGAGGTCACGGTGTTGGAGTTGGTGATGCCCACGGGCAGGTTGTTGTTGGTGCCTGCCACGGAGCCGCCACCGTTGGCGAGACCATGGCACTCCTTGCAGCTGACCGCGTTCGACACGTGTCCGTGGAAGGAGTCCGACTTGCTCCAGGCGCTCCCGGAAGTCTTCGCGTCCGCCGCATGGCAAACGACGCAGTCCTTGCCGACCACCGAGTTGGAGCCATGGTTCATCCACTGGACCGTGTTGGTCGAGGTGCTTCCCAGGTTCAGGTTGTACGTCACGCTGCTCTGGGTCGGGGCGTTCGCCGCCGGCGTGGAGACGGCATGGCACACGACGCATGCGGTAGGTTGCGATGCCAGGCTCGGGTGGAACAGCGCCGGCTGCCACAGAGTCGAGACAATCGGCGTGTTGGCGCTCTTGGACAGCGCGGCGGTGTGACAGACCTGGCAGTTCTGGAAGGAGAGCTGGCTCGCGGCGTGCTTCATCGCGTAATTCACGCCGCTCGTGACGTCAGACCTGACGGCGTCCGCCATCAGGGTGTAGTGGCAGACCGTGCAGTCCTGGGGAACCGCGGCGCCGATCCTGGCGTGGAAGACGCCGTCGGTCCAGGTGTTGCCCGGGCTCTTGTGGCAGACGGCGCATTCGATTCCCGCCACCCCCGTCACCGACACGCCGCCGATCGTCACCGCGGACGTGAACAGCGCGTTGTGATCCATGGGCTGCAGATCGGACCCGGCCTTCTGCACGATGCCGGGCGGGCGCATCTGCGCATGGCAGTCGAGGCACTGGGTGGGCTGCGGCAGCGGAGTCGGCGTTCCTCCCGGCGTCAACGAATAGTTGGTGAGCGCAGCATGGAATATGCCGTTCGCGAACGAGGTGACGGTGGTGCCCGTGCTGGTGTGGCAATGCCAGCACTTGGTGTTGTCGGGAGTCGCGGCCGGGCCGGGGTTCAGCTGCGCCGCGATCGCGGTCGACGTATGGAGGATCTCGTTCGAGAGCGTCGCCGAGGTCGACGTCACGCTCGTCACCAGGTTGTTCGGCCCGGAACGGTGCAGGTCGGACTCGGTGACCTTGACGAATTGATTGGGTGAGCCGATGAGCGTCGCTCCCGGATACCCTGCACCACCCTGCCAATCGCCGCCCGGAAGGGTCCGGGTGGTCCCTGGCTTGTAGTAGTACAGGTAGCGATTGGCGGCGACCGTGGCCTGGTGACATCCGGAGCAGTCGCCGGTGCCGTTGATCGAGTGATCGAAGTTCAGCAGCGTCGCCATGGCAGCGGGCGTCGTCCCGGACAGGAGATCGGGCCGCTGACTGCTGTGGCAGGAGATGCACGTATTGCTCGAGAGCGTGCCCGCGCCGTGCGTGAAGGTTCCGCCAACCCAGTTTTGCGTTCCGCCCCAGGCGCCGGTGCCGGGCCCGGAGTGACAGACGGCGCAGTCCTGACCAGCACCATGGGTGACGCCTTGCGCGTTGGTCCCGTAGTCGAACGGAATCGACGCATACGTCGCGCTCTTCCAGTTCGACGTGGTCGTGGGCCGCTCGCCCGCGTGACACGGCAAGCAGGTCGCCGGCGTCGCGTCCCCCGCCAGGTGGTACTTGCCTCCCGCCCAGGAGCTCCACTGAGCGGCAGCAGAGCTGCTCTGGTGACATGTGCCGCAGTCAGCCATGGCAACGGGAATGGTGTGGTCGAACACCAGATTCGTGGACGCCACCGTCCAGACGCCGTTCGATCGAGAGTTGGCGTGGCAGTCGACACAAGAGGCAGGCTGCGGCAAGCCTGCCGCCGCCAAGGACGCATGGTAGAGGGCCGGAGTCGTTCCCGCCCGACCGGTCGCCCATGTCGCCGACGCGCTCATCGCCGGAGCCATGTGACAGACGCCGCAATCCTGGGGAACCGCGGCCGTTGCGGTCGGCCGCCCGTTGCTCCAGAGAACGGCATCGTGCTTCATCTCGCTGGAGGGAGGGGTCCTGACCGGATTCGTCGCGGTCGGGCCGACGAAGCCGGTCGGTACCGAGCTGGCGTGGCAATCGCCGCAGGCCGTCGGTTGCGACACGTTGAGGGTTGCAAGAGCAGAGTGGAAAACGCCCGGGTAATACGCTCCCCCGCCTGCGTTGACGTGGCAGTTCCCGCAGCTCCCGAGAGCGGTCGTATCGATGTTCTTCGATGCGTGATCCAGGGGCATTGGCAGGATCGCGGTCTGGAGACTGAGACTCGGAATGGAGGTGTCCACGTAAGAGGGGATCAGGGCGTTGACCGAGACGTTCCGGTTGGGATCGCTGAACGGGCCGGTGGGGAAGGCTCCGCCTGCGGTCCCTTGGGTGTGGCACATGTAGCAGCTGCGGCTGAAGTAGTTGTATCCCGCGATGCCGCGGTGCCCGAGGTCGAGCGCGGCCTTGTCCGCGTGCTGGTGGCAGGAGAGGCAGTCGAACTGCTGGAAGCTGCTGGCGGCGCCGTGGCACGAGTCGCAGGTGATCGGCGGGGTATCGGAGCCGAGCGCGTGCTTCGAGCCGGAGGAGATGGGGAAGAACGTCTCATGCGTGGTGGGGTCGGGCATGGTGTTCCACGCCGCCGAGCCGTTGCCGCCCGTGCCGCACGCGGCGGCCAGGGTCAGCAGGGCGAACGGAAGAGCTCTGAAGGAAAGTCGCATGGGGCTCCCGCTCCTTCCTCAACGGCTTTGGCAAGGCGCGATCTGATCGGAGGCAGCTTGCACCCGGTGTTGCTCGCTGAAAATGTGAGCTGCGGTGGGGATCGGTCCCCACCGGAAAACTGCAACCGTTCGCCGAGGAGAGGACGGCCCCTACATCTGCTTGTGCATCTGCACATCGCGCTCCAGATCGTCGAGGGCGTCTCGGACCAGCCGCCCACCTTTCGCGAGTTGGCGATCGCGGAACCGGTCGCGGGAAGGTGAGGGTTGCCTAGGGTTACCTACAGTCGGCTGCGTCAGCCAACGACCGTCTCCGGTGGGCGCGGGCGAGCAGCCCAGGGCGGCGCGAAGCAACTGCGCAACGGTGCGGGTGAAAAACCATGACCCCCTACCGGTCCGCCACGTCCCATCTAATGTTGCGAGCGTCGTGTACTCGCGGCGCCGTGGCAGCAGGAGTGCCGTCCCGGCGGATCCTGCATGCGCGCCCGGCCAAGAGTAGTAGCATGCCGCGGATGATCGCAGTCGCTGCGGCCGGCGTGTGCCGGCGCTATGGGCGTCGCTGGGCGCTCACGGACGTGAGCTTCGAGGTTCCGGAGGGTGCCCTGGTGATGGTCACCGGCCGCAACGGCTCGGGCAAGTCTACCTTGCTGCGGGTCCTGGCGACCGCCATCCGCGCGGACCGGGGAACGGTGCGCATCCTCGGCATCGACGTGCACGGCGCTCGGGACAGCGTGCGGCGGAAGGTCGCGCTGCTCGGGCACCGGACGCACCTGTACGAACCGCTCACCGCGCTCGAGAACCTGGTGGTGCGCGCGCGCTTCCTCGGCGCGGATTCCCGGCGGGGGCCGCTCCTGTCGCGGCTCGAGGAAGTCGGGCTCGCGGATCGCGGCGACGATCCGGTGCAATCGTTCTCGGCCGGCATGCGCCAGCGGCTCGCGCTGGCCAGCGTGCTGCAGCAGCAGGCGAGGGTGGTGCTGCTCGACGAGCCCTACGGTCATCTGGATCCGCCGGGCTTCCTGCTCGTGGATGGCCTGCTGCAACGGCTGCGGCGGGAAGGCGCAACCGTGCTGATGGCCACGCATCTAGTGACCAGGGGCCGGAATCTCTGTGACCGCGGCCTGGTTCTGGAAGCCGGACGTCTCGCTTATGCGGGCACGGCTGCGCAGATGCCGCAGCCGGCGGGCGCGGATGGAGCAGGATTCGCGGAGGGCGCGTGAACCAGAGGGGCGCTTGAAGGATCTTCTGGCCGCGCTGCGCAAGGACCTCCTGCTCCAATGGCGGGGGCGTGCGCAGGTCATCGCCATCTTCGCTTTCGGGGCCGCGGCCCTTCTCCTCTTCAGCTTCGCCATCGGACCCGACTCCGCCGCGCTTCGCGAGCACGCGGCCGGCTTTCTCTGGCTGGGGCTCCTCCTCGCGTCCACGCTCGCGCTGGCGGAGAGCTTCGAGCGTGAGATGGAGGAGCAGGCGCTCGAAGGGCTGCTCCTGCTCCCGGCGAGCACGCGGGGCCTCTACTACGGAAAGGCCATCGCCAACTGGGCCCACCTCGCGCTGCTCGGCGTCGCGCTGGTCCCGGTGATGGTGGTGCTCTACGACGCTGGGACCCTCCGGCTGATCTCGCTGGTGGGAGTAATCCTGCTCGGGACGGCGGGTCTCTCCGCTCCCGGGACCCTGTACGCCGCCATGACCTCCCAGACCCGCGCCCGCCAGACGCTCCTACCGCTCCTCCTCTTTCCTCTGGTCGTGCCCGTCTTGCTTGCAGCGGTGAAGGCCACTTCGCTACTCATCCTGGGCGATCCGATGGGGCAACTGCGGCCTTGGACTACGCTGCTGGCCGCCTTTGCAGTGATACACTGGTCGATCGGCGGCCTGCTCTTTGGCCGCGTGGTGGAGGACTGATGAGGCAGTCACCAACCGGACCGAAGGTGCTCGTCGCGCTTGGCGTGGCGTTGCTCCTCGCCGGCTCCTGGTGGGGCCTGACGAAGGCGCCCGGGGAAGTCTACATGGGCGAGGTGCAGCGGATCATGTACGTGCACGTGCCGACCGCGTGGAACGCGATGCTCGCGCTCAGCTTCGCCTTCGTCTGCGCTCTCTGCTTCCTGCTGACGAATTCGTGGAAATGGGACAGCCGGCTGGAAGCTGCCATGGAGATGGGCGTGGTGCTCTCGCTGCTGCTCTGCATCCAGGGGTCCATCTGGGCGAAGCCCACCTGGGGCGTGTGGTGGGACTGGGATCCGCGACTCACCACCACCGCGGTGATGGTGTTCGCGTTCGGGGGCATCCTGGCGTTGCGGGCGTTCGTGGACGATCCCGCCCGCCGCGCGGTCTGGTCCGCGGTCGCCTGTATCGTCGCCTTCGTGGACGTTCCCATCGTCTACTTCTCGGTCAAATGGTGGAACTCGCTGCACCAGGCGCAGTCCACCCCGCAGACCGTCTCCAGCGCGTTCCACTTGCCCCTCCGCGTCAACGCCTTCGGCATCCTTTTCCTTTGGACCGGCCTGGTGGCGCTGCGGTCGCGGGTTGCCTCGCTCCGCCTGCGCAACGAGCTGGGACCCCCTCTGCCCGACAGCAAGCCGGCCGTGACCGGCGCTGCCCCGATCGCCGGAGGTGCCTCGTGAGCGGCGTGGTCCAGGGCGGCTGGGAGTTCGTGGCTGGCGCCTACATCGTGACCGCCGCGATCCTCTCGGCCTACGCGACGTCGGTCTTCCTGCGTTACCGGACCGAGCAGCGCCGCGCTGCCGCCGAGGCGGAACGGGAGGCGCGGAAATGAGCGAGGTTGGCACTCCTGCGCCGGATCGTCGCTTGAGCCCCGCGAGGACCAAGTGGTTCGCCCTGGGCGCGCTGGCGGTTGCGACGGCAGCCTTCCTGTTCATCGCCATCGGGGGCATCGGCGAGAACCTGGTCTACTACTGGGGGCCGAAGGAGCTTCTCGCGGCCGGGTCGAAGGCGACGGGGGCCAGCATCCGTCTCGGCGGCCAGGTGGCGGTCGGCTCCGTCAAGCGAGGCGACGGCGTCTCCAATCTAGAGTTCGACGTCACCGACGGCACCGCCACCGTTCATGTGGTTTCCCGCGGCGTGCCGCCCCAGCTCTTCCGCGATCGCATCGGGGTGGTGGTCGAGGGCACGATGACGAAGGGCGGAAGCTTCGAAAGCCGCCGCCTGATGGTCTCGCACGACAACAAGTACCGCGCGCCCGGCGACAAGAACGTCGACATCCGGGAGCTGATGCGGTCGACGGAAGGGCTCGACGACGCGCCGGCGCCCCGCGCCGCAGTCGCCGGTTCACCCCCGTGACGCCGCAAACCGGAGGCTGAAGAGCATGGTCCCGATCCTTGGCCGCATCCTGATCCTGATGGCGCTCCTGGCAGCGAGCGCAGGCGCCCTGGTGGGCTTCGTCACGGGAGTGAGACCGAACGCCTCCGGCTGGAAGTGGGCGCGGCGCCTCGCGTACGCGTTCGCGGCGTTCATGGTGCTCGCAAACCTGACCATGGAATATGCGCTGCTCACCCATGACTTCAGCGTCAGCTACGTCGCGCACGTGGGCTCACGACAGGTACCGACCTGGGTCTCCATCGTCAGCCTCTGGTCGTCGCTCGAAGGATCGATCCTCTTCTGGGGCCTGATCATGGGCCTGTACGTCGCGGTGGCCACCTGGCGGAACGCGGACAAGCACCCCGAGTACATGCCCTACGCGGTCGGGGTCTGGCTGGCGTGCGGCGCCTTCTTCAGCTTTCTCCTCGCCGGCCCTGCGCAGCCCTTCGCCACGGTGCTCAACCCGGCGATGGACGGCCCTGGTCCCAATCCGCTGCTGCAGAACCACTACTTGATGGTGATCCACCCGCCCTGCCTCTACACGGGCTACGTGGGGATGACCATTCCGTTCGGCCTCGCCTGCGCCGCGCTCCTGGTCGGTCGCCTCGGCAACGACTTCATCCGGCCGCTGCGCAATTTCCTCCTCTTCTCCTGGATCTTCCTGACCTGCGCGATCGTGCTCGGCGGTTGGTGGGCCTACGAGGTGCTGGGCTGGGGCGGGTACTGGGCCTGGGACCCGGTCGAGAACGCGTCCTTCCTCCCCTGGCTCACCGCCACGGCCGCGCTGCATTCCGCGCTGCTGGTGGAGCGCAAAGGCGT
>Ga0137418_10004395_pt1 | contig 12950 bp, 12 predicted proteins | sample CZODoug3_1_2_16f_FD_122242 | JGI IMG/M metagenome (GOLD analysis project Ga0137418, IMG submission 122242) | Vadose zone soil fungal communities from Angelo Coast Range Reserve, California, USA - CZODoug3_1_2_16fungal (Hybrid Assembly) | ecosystem: Environmental > Terrestrial > Soil > Vadose...
CGGCACCGTCGTGAACCCGGACACCGTGAAGGCCCAGATCGAAGGGGGAATCATCTTCGGAATCAGCGGCGCCCTGTACGGCGAGGTGACGCTCAAGAACGGCCGTGTTCAGCAGTCGAACTTCAACGACGTTCGCGTGCTGCGCATCAACGAGACGCCGGCCATCGAAGTGCACCTGGTGCGGAACCTCGAGGCGCCGGGCGGGATCGGCGAGCCGGGCACGGCGGTCACGGCACCCGCGGTGGCCAACGCGGTCTTCGCCGCGACCGGCAAGCGAATCCGGACGCTGCCGCTCGAGCGCCAGCTGCGCTCGGCTTGAGGAGAACGATCATGCGTTCCTTCGCCCCGCTCATCGTAGGAATGGTCCTGTCGATCGTCAGCTACAGCCGCAGCGAAGCGGCCCAGGCGGCCGATCCCGAGCCATTCGACCCGATCGCAAGCGTCGTCATGCATCCGAGATGCATGAACTGCCATCAGGACGAGTCTCCCAGGCAAACGGACGCCGCCATCCTTCATCGACCGCTGGTCGTCCGCGGAAAGGACGGCCATGGCGCGCCCACGCAGCCGTGCCAGACGTGCCACCAGGCGACGAACACCGCCGATGGCTTCGTGCCAGGCGTAGCGACCTGGGAGCTGGCACCCTTGTCCATGTTGTGGGAAGGCCGGACCAAGCAGCAGATCTGCGAGCAGATGAAGGACCCGGCGCGGAACGGCGGCCGTCGCTCCGGGGAGGAGGTCATCGAACACATGAAGGTGGATCCGCTCGTCCTCTGGGCCTGGAGCCCCGGCGCCGGCCGCACGACTCCACCGCTCTCCCACGAGAAGTTTGTGGAAGCGCTGGAAGCCTGGGTCAGCGCAGGCATGCCGTGCCCGCAGGGTGGCTGAGCCACCACGTGAACCCTACGGAGAAGGCTGGAGCTGAGCGCGCTGGGCAGGTTCCGCGTATTCGACGGCGGCCCCCAGGTTCAAAAAGGGCAGCTCCAGCCAACGCCGGGAGATTACCGCCAGCACGACAAGAGCGCAGGTCGAGACCGCGAGGCGCAGCGGCAACTGCGGGATGGGGATGAGCCGGACAATGATGAGGTGGAAGAGGTACAGGAAGTAGGAGTGCTTCCCCGCCCAGCGCAAGGGCGGCCATCGTACGAGGCGGGCAGCCGTAGCTTCGGGCGAGAGCAGCACCGAGACCAGGGCGATGGTGAACGTCGCCGCGATGAGCGAAAGCCCGAACGCGAGCACCAGGTTCGCGCCTCCCCGCACGAGCGCGAGCTGGCTCAGGGCAGCAACCCCCAGCAGCCCGGCACCCGCCGCCCAGCCCAAAGCCCGGCGGTGCTTCAGCATGAGCGCGGCGGCCCGGGCGTCCCGGACCAGCACGGCGGCGAGCACTCCCCAGAACGGCGCGTCGAGCCGGCAGGGTGTGAAGTCCCAGGGACTTCGCCAACCGGTGGCCAAGCAGAGGCAACGCAGAAGCGGCGGGACGAGCAGCATCACCGCCGCGAACGACCCGAAGCGGCGTCTGAACACCCAGAGCAGGAGGACGGGCAGACCGAGGTAGAACTGTTGCTCGATGGCCAGCGACCAGCACGGACCGAGCGCGAACGCAACTCGCGCTCCAGCCGCGCTCCACAGGTTCTGCAGGAAGGCCAGATAGACCGCGAGCGGCACCTCGCCCTCAGCGATCTGCGGAGCACCTCCGATCGGAAGGCTCGCCACGAGGAGAAGCACCAGGTAGGCAGGGAGGATCCGACATGCCCGGCGCGTGTAGAAGACGCGGAGCAAGTTTGGCGCGTCGCGGTGGTCGAGCAGGATGCCTGCGATCAGGAAACCAGAGAGCACGAAGAACAGGTCGACGCCGCACCAGGACGCATCGAGGAGGGCGTAGAGGCGCGGAGCCCGGTTTTGCAACATCTGGCCCGCTGGCCAGACGACCGAATGCCGGAGCAGGATCAACAGGATCGCGATTCCGCGGACGCCGTCGAGCTCCGCTAGACGTCTGCCCTGCGTCAGGAGTGCGACGCGGCTCTCTCCGGCCACCGAAACACTGTACGTACGCCGCGCCTGGCGGCAAGATTCCTGACCGACTACGCCTTGAACTGGGACTTGTCGATTCCGAGAGCAGAAATCTTGGAATCCAAGGTCTGCCTGGGAATCCCGAGCTTCGCCGCGGCCCCGAACGGACCTGCGACGCGGCCCTTCGACACCCGCAGTGCAGTTTCGATCATCTCTCGTTGCCGGTCGGCCAGGGTGCCGTTCAAGGATTCCGCGGCGAGGGGCGATCGCGGTGGGTCATGCTTGAACCAGGTCTCATCTACCGAGAGCGTATCGCCGTCGCAAAGGATGACGGCCCTCTCGACCACGTTCTGCAGCTCGCGAACATTGCCCGGCCAACTGTAGCCCTTGAACAGATCGAGCGTCGTTTTCGCGATGCGCTTGATCTTCTTTCCCGCGCTCTTTGCGGAACGTTGCACCAGGTATTCGACCAGCAGGGGAATGTCATCGGCTCGTTCGCGCAACGACGGTACGGCGATAGGGAACACGTTCAGCCGGTAGAAAAGATCCTCGCGGAAGCTGCCGCGCGCCACTGCAGCCTTCAGGTCGCGGTTGGTGGCCGCCAACACACGCACGTCCACGGGGATCGGCTGGCTGCTCCCCACTCTCTCGAACTCCCTTTCTTGTAGCACCCGCAACAGCGCGATCTGTGTCTCGGCGGGCAATTCGCCCACTTCATCGAGAAAGAGCGTGCCACCGTCCGCTGACTCAAATCGTCCGATCCGCCTCTGGAGGGCCCCGGTGAAAGCGCCCTTCTCGTGTCCGAACAATTCGGAAGCGATCAGCGCCTGTGGGATCGCCGCGGAATTCACGCGGACGAAAGCTCGCGCCGCCCGTTTCGACTTGGCATGAATGGCACGAGCGACCAGCTCTTTCCCGGTGCCGGTTTCGCCGGCGATCAGGACCGTGGAGTCGGTCGGCGCCACCTTCGCAATCTGCGACAATACCGCCCGCAGGGGGTCGGATGACCCGACGATCTCCTCGAACATGGATGAACGGTCGATCTCGTCGCGAAGAGCGAGGTTCTCCTTTCGAATCCGCTCTTCCTCTTTCTTGCGCTCCTCGATGTCGGTCCCGGTGGCGTACCAACGGATGACGCGGCCCTGTTCGTCCCGGAACGGGTTGTAGCGGATGAGGAACCAGCGATACTTGCCATCGTGGCGGCGCGCTCGCAGCTCCAGCTCGAAGGGGACTTCTCCCGACAATGCCAGTTGGCGTTCGGCGGCTACCCGCTCCAGATCGTCGGGGTGGAAGACCCTCTGGCGAAAGTCGGCGGAGGCGACGTCTTCGAGGCCGAGACCGGTGTATTCGAGCGTCCCTCGATTGGCATGGAGCGTGCGCCCATCGGGCGCGAGCACGTTGATGGCTTGCGGTATCACGTCCGTGATCCGGCGCAGCTCCTCTTCTGATTTTCTCAACGCTTCCTGGGATCGTTGACGTCCGATCGCGATCTGGGCGATGTGCCCTGCGCCTTCGATCAGCTCGAGCTCGGCATCGGTGGGCCTCCGCGGCTCGCTGGCGTAGAGAGCGAAGGCGCCAAGCACCTCGCCATCCTTCGTCAGGATTGGCTGCGACCACGCCGCCGAGATTCCGTTCTCGAGGGCAAGCTGTCGATTCTCATCGGACCAGACCGGATCGGTGGCAACGTCTGCGACGATCACCCGCCGTTTGTAGAACGCGGCAGCGCCGCAGCAACCTTGGCGCGGACCAATCGGCCGCGGCCTGATTGCTGGTAGCCAAGCGCGTGGCACACGAGGGCCCGCGGCATGCCAGAGCTGCTTCCCATCCGGACCCATCAACAGGATGGTTGAAATGGTCGTGGGCGCCTGGACCTCGATGGACCGGCACAGCTCGTCCAGGGTGTCCTCGAGGCCTGCGCCATCGGCGATCATCTCCAGGGTCCGCTTCTCGGCGGCGCGAAGCGATTCGGCCCGTTTTCGATCTTCGATGTCCGTCGCCGTCCCATACCACTCGACGACCTGGCCTGTTTCGTCGCGAAGCGGTTCGACTTGAAAGAGGAACCACCGATAGACGCCGTCCGAACGCCGTAACCGCGCCTCGCTCCCGCCGGGTTCGCCCTTGACGAGGAGCGCCTGCCACTTCCCCGTCAATCCGCCGAGGTCGTCAGGGTGGATCGCGGTCTTCCAGCCCCACCCGAGGCCTTGCTCGACCGGGAGACCCGTATAGTCGTGCCAGCGCCCGTTCAGGAGCTCGTTCGCGCCGCCCGGCTGGGCACACCACGCAAGCGTCGGGATTGCGTCGACGATTTTTTGATCGAAGTTCATGACACCCCGCCTGCGTAGCAGTTCTACGCAGGCGGGGGTGGACCCGCAATCTCATCACCAGCTCCTCCCCGTCCCGTCAGTCCTTGAGGACCGCCAGGTCGAGCTGGTCGAGGCGCGCGGGATCGGCGAGCACATAGATCTCGACGATCTTCCCGCCCCTGACCGTGAAGCCCATGACCGAATGCGGCCGTCCATGCTCGAACGCGACCACTCCCGCGGCTCCGTTCACGAGCGCCGGCCGTACGATCCGCTCCGCGCTGGCAAGCCGTGAGAAGAAGAGCGACTGCTTGGCCACGGCGGCCGCGCCTCGGGCCTCCTTCGAGGCGTTCTGAGGGACGCCGCCGCGGTCGGCTCGGAGCACCACGTCCGGGTCGAGCACCGCGTCGCGTTTCGTCATCGCATTGACGAACGAAAGCCAGCCGATGTGACAACCCTTGGAGGAGAGCAATCATGCAGGCAAGAACTACGCAAGCACGGATGCCCAACCCAGCGATGATCCTTCCTGACGCGATGCAGGCGCTCTTGGCCCTGTCGAAGTCCGCGCAGAAAGGCGGCGTGCCGTCGCGGACGCTCGACCTTGTCCACCTGCGCGCGAGCCAGATCAACGGCTGCAGCTTCTGCGTTGAGATGCACTCTCGCGACCTCAAGAAGGCGGGCGAAACAGACGAGCGCCTCTTCGCGGTCGCGGCCTGGCGGGAGGCGCCCTACTTCAGCGATGCCGAACGCGCTGCGCTGGCACTCACCGAGGCCGCCACGCGGCTCAGCGATCGGGCGGACCCGGTGCCGGACGAGATCTGGAACGAGGCCGCCCGGCACTACGAACAGCCGGCGCTTGCGACCTTGATCCTCTCGATCGCGATGATCAACGCCTGGAACCGCCTCAACGTCATCACCAGGCAGGTACCGGGCCCGTCCCGGGCATCCGGCACCCGCGGGCGATGAGCTGGTCGAAGACCTCGATGCCGCTCAACCCCTCCATGCGCACGTCGAGCACGATGCAGCCTCGCATCGCGTCGGACAAGGCGCCGAGGAAAGCCTCGCCGGAGTCCCAGGTGTGCGCGGAGAAGCCGCGCGAGCGAAGTCGCCACGACAAAGCGTCCCGGATCGCCTCGTCGTCGTCGATAACGTGGACGGTTGTCTCCTTCATGGGGGACCTCCACCGGCAAGGCGATGGAGAACACCGTTCCGCCGCCGGTGTTGGGCTCTGCCCATACGCGGCCGCGGTGCAGCTCCATGATCGAGCGGCAGATGTTGAGCCCCATGCCCATGCCCTCGGACTTGGTAGTGAAGAACGGCTCGAAGAGCTGCTCGCGCACCTGGGGCGAGAGCCCGCAGCCGCGGTCGGAAACGAGAACCGTGACCAGAGGGCCGGTGCGCTCGGTGGTGACGAGAATCTCGCGCTGCTCGGGCGGCGTGGCCGCCATCGCGTCCATGCCGTTGCGCAGCAGGTTCAATAGCACCTGCTGCAGGAGGATCGGGTCGGCTTTGCAGCGCCGGGTCCTCGGTGGTGAGCCGCGAGCGGATCTTCACCCGGCGCTATAGAGCATCAGGGCTCGAGCGGCTCGAGGGACCCGGCCTCGCGCGCGCGGGCCAGCAGCACCTGCGCCTCCTCGCCGCGGCCGAGCGCATGCGCGGCCCGGGCCAGCTCGAGGAGACCCTGCTCGGGGAGGCATCCGTTGAACCGCTCGAAGTTCCAGGTGTGCCGCGTCTGGAACAGGTGGAAGCCTCGCTCGAACGCGGAGGCGTCGCCGGCGCGCCCGAGGCCGGCCAGGGCCTGGACCATGAGGTGCCCGCAGGACCGCGGCCTCGTGCGGCCGTGGAGCTGCGCGATCACCTGGCCATATGCGGCTCGGGCGGCATCGAGGTCTCGCTGCTGGAGCGCGATCCGGCCCAGAACACACAGACCGTAGGCGCGGAACGTGTCGCGGTAGGGATGGTCGGAGGCCTCGGCGGCCTCGATGCCTTCCAGTGCGCGTCGGCGAGCCTCCTCGAGATGACCTTCCATCCGGAGGACCTCGGCGAGAAAGGCAGCGACGCCCGCGGTAGGCCAGACCCTTTGCTCCTTGCGTTCGAGGCCGACGCAAAGCGTGAAAGCATAGTTCGCCTCGGCAAGGTTGAGCAGGGCGAGGTGGTCTGCACCGAGCGCAAGCCAGCCCATCGCGTTGAGCGGCTCCAGCTCCAATGATCGCTGCAGGAAAGGGAGAGCCTCTTGCTTGGCTCCCTCCAGGAAGGACGCCACACCCAGGAAATAGTGGGCGAGCGCGTCGTTCGGCGCCAACTCGACCGCCCGGCGCAGCACCGGCGCTGCCTCGTTCCAGCGCTCCTGGCGCCAGAGGGCATACCCCTTCCAGAGAGGACCCTGGCCGTTCTGGGGATCGAGCGCAATGGCACGGTCCGCGTGATGGATGGCGTTCTCCAGCTCTACGGCGTTGGTCGTCGCGATGGCATGGAAGTCATAGGCGTGCGCAAGCTCGGCATGCGCCGGCGCGTAGCCGGCGTCGAGCCGGAGGGCGTCCTCGAGCAGGTCGATCGCCTGCTCGAGTGTCTCGCGCCGAAACTGCGTCACGAGGACCTTGGCGCGTGTGACCAGCTCATACGCCCGGAACTCGGAGGCCTCCTTGCGGCCAGTCAACACGGGCGCCTTGACACGGAGGTGCGCGGCAACCACGCGCGCCAGCCGATCCTGAAGGTCAAAGATCTCGTCCAGAGTTCCGTCCACCTTTTCGAGAGGCGTCGCGCGTCTGGTGTAGACATCCGTGACACGCGACGTCAAACGCAGGGCCGTCCCTGCCTTCTGGTAGCCGCCCGTCAAGACCCAGCCGCAGCCCAGCATCAGGCCCAGCTCCAGCTCGGGCGCGTCCGATCCAATCCTTCTCAGTGTGGCGAGAGCTCTCGCGACCCTCGGGCGCGGCAGGACCGCGAGGTCGTTCACCCGCGCCAGATCGGACACCAGCGCTTCGGCGATACCGGCGCCGAGCCAGTCGACCTCGGGGTCTCGCCCGACGTTCTCGAAGTCCACCACCGCCAGGATTTCGGATGGCTCGGCTTCAACCCGTCCCTCCTGCAGGGCTGCCAGGTCGCGTAGGAAGGCCGTCGCGGTCGGGTACCGGCGTTCGCGATCGCGCGAGAGTGCGCGGGCGAGGATCGGGCCGAGGCCCGGCGGCAGGCCCCGACCCGCGAGGACGGTCAGATCCACGTCTCCTACGAGGGTCGCAGTGGCCCGCTCGACAGGCGAGCTTCCACCGAAAGCAGGCTGCCCCGTGAGGCACTCGTAAAGGACGATCGCCACCTGGAAGAGATCGGAGCGTGCGTCGAGCGCATCTCCGCGGAGCTGCTCCGGTGACATATAGCCTACCGTTCCCACGACGGCTGCTCTCTCGACTGTGAGGGCCGCCTCCGGTTCGGGCCCGGGCCTTGAGGCGGCGAGCCCGCAGGCGATCCCGAAGTCCAGCAGCTTTGCCGACCGGGGTCCCGTGACCATGACGTTCTCGGGCTTGATGTCGCGGTGCAAGAGACCAGCGGCATGCGCGTGGCCGAGAGCGCCGAGAAGGCAGCTCGCCAAGCTCAGCGACTCGTCAAAGCTCAAGGGGCCTTTGCGCAGCCGGGCGCGCAGGGTCTGGCCTTGCACGAACTCCATGGCGATGAAGGCTTCGCCCTGATCCTCGCCCGCTTCGAAGAAGGTGGCGATGGACGGGTGTTGCAGTCGGGCCGCGACTTCTGCCTCGCGCAGTAGCCGCCGACGCAGCTCCGGCCGGACAAGCCGGGGCAGCACCTTGACCGCGGATTCGCGGCCGAGCGCCAGATCACGTGCCCGGAAGACCTCGCCCATCCCCCCCGCCCCGAGACGCTCCTGGATCTGATAGTGGCCGAGGGTGCGGCCTAGCAGCGTTGGCCAGTCCTCGACCGGAGCTCCAGCGTCCTCACCAGTCAGTCTCGCCGGAGCGCCGAGGAAGTCGTGAGTGCTCCGCGCCGCGCGCAGGATGGAGCGCGCTTCGGACAGCAGCGCGGGGTCGCCCGCGCACGCCTCGCCGAGCGCAGCCTCCTGGCGCTCGGGCATGGTCTCGGTCAGCGCGGACTCGATCGCGCCCCGCAGCCGCGCCCAGCGCTCGGGAGTCATGTTGCGCCTGGGCCGCGCGGCGTGCCTCCGCGAAGCCGCCAGTGAAGCCACAGCCGGGCGGACATCCAGTCGCGCTTTGCGGTGGACAGCGAGATGTGCAGGGTCCGGGCGATCTCCTGGAAGCTCAGGCCTCCGAAGTAGCGGAGCTCGACGACCTGCGCTTGCCGGTGATCCATTCTGGCCAGCTCACCGAGCGCTTCGTCCAGAGCGATGACGTCGACCTGAATCGGCTCCTTTGCTGCCTCGATCTCGCCCAGGTCGACCCGCACGACTGCTCCACTCCTCTTCCGCGCCCGGTGGGCACGGGCGCGGTCCACCAGGACGCGGCGGATCGTCATGGCAGCGATGGCGAAGAAGTGTGTCCGATTCGTCCAGCGGGTCTCCTGGTCGAGGAGGCGGATGAAGGCCTCTTGCACCAGGTCGCTCGGGTTCAGCGTCGGAGAAGCATCCCCCCGAAGCCGCGCGCCCGCCAGGCGACGGAGATCGGGATACACGAGACCTGCCAACCGGTCGCGAGCGATCGAGTCGCCCTCCGACCAGGCGTGGAGGAGCGCAGTGATGTCCCCGGCGGGTGCGGCTGGCATCGGGCCCTTCCCCCAACAAAAGAGGGCCTTTGAGCTGAACTCCTCTGGAGGTTACAGGCCGCTGAAAATGCGGTCAATCGGCCGGAGGCAAATGTCGTGAGCCGTTTTTGCCGCCTTTCTCGCGTTCTGGTGGGGGGCGCTCCCCCGCGGGCAAGTGACCGTCGCGGCGCGTGGTTGTCGCTGGCGCAAGCTTGCATCGCCGTAGAGCGGCCCGCCGCAACAGGAGGAACATATGATGAAAACGGGATTCCTGCTGACTCTGGCAGTTGCCGCTGCTATTGCGATGGTCGTCGCGCTGCCGCTGGCCGCATCCGAGAAAAACGAGGAACCGTTCGTACTCACCGAGCGGATGCAGCTCACCAGCTTCAACCCGGCGACCGGGGATGGCACGCAGGCGGGCACCTTCGTCGCAGCCGGGGCGGTAAACGCTGCCGGTTCAGCGGCCGCCACGTTTCGGGTGACCCCAGGGAACGACGGTTGCGGAGTGTTGACCGGTCCGCACACGTTCACCACTTCCGCCGGGACGATTACAGTGTTCACCAAGGCGGCTGTCTGCCCGTTTCCACCGCCGACCACCCCTCGCTCGTTCGCCAGGGGCCACTGGCGCATCGTCCGCTCGAGTGGCGCCTACGCGGGGCTGCACGGGGAGGGAAGCATCTTCGCGACTGCCGATTTCCTCACTGGGGAGATCACGATAGCCCGCGACGGGACGGTCGAACGCGACGATTGACCCGCAGCTACCGCTGTACGCAGGCGCGCGGCCCAAATCGACCGGATTGACGAAGATCAGAGCCGCAGCGACATGCAGGTCAGGCCGCCGTCCATCTTGCGGGCCTCGGTGAGATCCAGCTCGATGACCGGCAATCCCGTCTCGTCGAGCACGCGCCGCGCCTTCGGGAACCCGGCGGGCGTCAGGAGCGTGCCGTTCACCAGCAGCGTGTTGCACGCGGGCTCCTCGGTCACGTCCACCACACTGCGGCGGAACGCCCGCAGCTCGGGGCGGTCTGCGAAGCGCTCGCTGACCAGCAACATCTCGCCGCCGAGCCAGCTCGCGCTGGACTTGAGGTGCAGGCCGGTCGCCACGGGCACCGTGCGCGAGCGATAGCCGTGAGGCTCGAGCAGGCGCGCAAGCTGCTCGGCGCCCTCTTCGTTGGTGCGCGCCGAGAGGCCGATGAAGACGGTGCGACCGGCGCAGAGCACGTCGCCGCCGTCGAGCGTGGCCGGCTGTTCGAGTCGGGCCAGCTGACGGTGGCGGGCGAGCACCGGAACGATGGCGTCCGCCTCTCCACGCCGCGAGGCCGCCCCCGGTCGCGCGACGACCACCAGCTCGGGCACCACCACCGCTACGTCCTCTACGAAGTACGCGTCGGGAAAGCCGGGGAGCGGGTCGAGCACCTCGACCTCGAGACCCAGCGCGCGCAGCGCATCGGCATACGCGTGGTGTTGGGCCAGCATGCGCAACGGATCCGGCTTGCCGAGGCGGGCGGTGGTGAGGCCAGCCGCGAAGTCCGGTCCGGGCCGTCGGAGGATGGCGCGGGTCAGCACGTACCGGAGGTTACCGCGCCCTGACTCTAGAACGCGTCTCATCATCGAGCTCGCGAGCAACCGCGCTCGAGCGTAGCCCCTGAGGTGTAGCGGCGCCGGGAGTTGGCTCCCGCTCAAGCGTAACCCCTGAGGTGCAGCGGCGCCCGGGCTAGTCGAGCCGCCTGGAAGCACCTCGAAGAGGTCGAGCGCGAGGTGAAGCGCAGGATGGCGCGCGGTGGTTGTCGGCGCTCAGATCGACGGCGATGGATTCCAGGAAAGTCGGGCTCTCGGGCCGCAGGTCCACGATGATGTCGAGGATCGCCCCGCGCGTGGCGCGGACCAGCTTCGTCTCGGCGTGGGGCGGGTACTGGAAGTGCATCCCGCGCAGCGTGCCCCTCCTCTTGTTGTAGGCGATGTTCGCCTGCGCGATCGCCGGCTTGAGGCCGTGCTCGGCGAACTCCTTCTGACAAAAGGCGCGTGCGAAGAAGCCGCGGTCGTCGTCGCGCCGCTCCAGATCGAGGATGAATGCACCCTTCAGCTTGGTCTCGTTGAAGATCCCGATCGCCAGGTCGGCGAAGAGGAACGTGCCCACGCCGCCGAGCGCGCCGAGCCAGAGGATCGGACGCAGCGCGCCGGACCTCCGCCTTGAAGGCGGCAACGTCCGCCGCGGCGCGCGAAAGCCGCGGGAACTCGGCCGCGCCGAGGATGAGCGCCGCCGCCAGAAGCGTACCCATGATGTTCCTGGCAGCGCCGAACCAGCCCACCACTTCGCCAGGAACGAGCCTGTAGAGGATGATCCGCCTCCCGCTCGAAGTGATCGAATGGCTCAAGGCATTCAGGGCGTTGAAGGGCACCAGCATGCTCGTCATGACCGGAACGGGAATGCTGGGAGTTTCGGCATCGGTCCTTTCGACTTGCACTACGAGATCCTGAAATGGTCGATGATTGCCAAGATCCGTCGATGCAAGCTCCTTTTCGTCAGCGTCGGCGCCGGCCCGATAGCGCACCCGTTGAGCCGGTGGATCGTCAAGCGGGCCATCTCGCTGGCAGACTACCGATCGTATCGAGACGACTTCTCGAAAGATTACCTGGCCCGGATCGGCTTCGACACGCGGAACGACTTCGTCTACCCGGATCTGGCCTTCAGCTTGAAGCCCGAGGTGCGCGGCTCGCGGAGCCGGGATGCGGGCTCCCGCGTGATCTGCCTCGGCCTGATGGACTACTACGGCAAAGGCTCCGCCCACGAGTACAGCGAAGCCATTTATCAGGATTATCTGGAGAAAGCGGCCAACTTCCTGGCTTGGCTGCTCGATCGCAAGTACACGGTCCGGCTGCTCATCGGCGACTCGTCATACGACAAGCGCATCAAAGCAGACGTGATCAAGCGGTTGCAGGAGAAGGGGTCGAAGTACGAGAAGGGCCAGGTCATCGACGAGCCGCTATCGTCCGTCGAACAGCTCATCGCTCAGCTCGCGGAAGCGGACATCGTCATTGCCACCCGCTTTCACAATATCCTGCTGGCCCTGTTGCTCAACAAGCCGGTCGTCGCGCTCTCGTATCACGAAAAGATCGCGTCGTTGATGGCGGGCGTGGGAATGGGCGACTACTGCCAGAACATCGATCGGTTGGATGTCGACGCGCTGGTGCAACAATTCCTCAAACTGGAGAAGAATGCCGATATCGTCAAGCCCGTCATCGAACAGAAAGTAGAGCAGTATCGCGAAGCCCTGGATCGACAATACGCTCACATCTTCAATCGCCTCTGCGCCGCGGCGCCGCGCTAGCACCAGACCATGGCCGAAGCGATTCTGAGAAGGATGGCGAGGCTGCGGATGTTCGGAAGGTCCCCGGTGGGCGCCTGGTTGCGGCTGAACGAGTGGATCTGGAACCGTCTGCCCCCGTCCTTGACGGCCCTTGGCCCGTTCAGATCCTTCGGCCATCTGCTGCATTCGCTGGTTCGCCGGCAGGAGCGCCGGATGTATCTGGGTACCTTCTTCCTCCGGAACCGCCCGGAATTGGAATTGCTCCGCAGGCTCTCGGGTCTGGGGAGCGGCGGTCGCAGGGTGAGGATCGCGGTCCTGGGTTCCAGCAATGGGGCCGAGGTGTATTCCATCGCATGGGTGCTCCGTTCGGCGCAGCCGGATGCCAAGCTCGACATGCACGCCATGGACATTTCGCCGGCGGCCGTGGAGGCCGCCCGAAAAGGTCTCTACGAACCGGGCAGGTCCGAGCTGGTGGACGAGCCGATCTTCGAGCGCATGACGGCAAAGGAAGTGGAGGAGATGTTCGAGAGGATCGGGGACCGGTTGAGAATCAAGCCGGGGATCCGGGAAGGAATCGTCTGGCACGTCGGCGACGCAGCAGATCCACGGATCCTCGAGACGCTGGGCCCTC
>Ga0137418_10004397_pt1 | contig 12944 bp, 1 predicted proteins | sample CZODoug3_1_2_16f_FD_122242 | JGI IMG/M metagenome (GOLD analysis project Ga0137418, IMG submission 122242) | Vadose zone soil fungal communities from Angelo Coast Range Reserve, California, USA - CZODoug3_1_2_16fungal (Hybrid Assembly) | ecosystem: Environmental > Terrestrial > Soil > Vadose...
CAAGCACGCCGACCTGCTCGCCATTCTCGACGAGCTGCCTGGCCATCTCGTAGGCAACCAGGCCGCCAAATGATGCACCGGACAAGTTGTAAGGACCGCAGCTTTGGACGGCGCGAATGTCCTTCAGATATCCGCCGGCGAGTTCTTCGACAGTGACCATGTTCAAAGCGCCGTCGATTTCCGGCGAGCGCAGCCCGTAGAAAGGTTGATCGGCGTCGAGGCGCGCCGCCATCGCCCGGAACCGGAGGACGTGTCCGCCGCCGCCGTGAACGGCAAAGAGCGGCGGTTTCGAGCCGAGAGGCCGAATGGGAACAAGCGAGGAATGCTCGGCGGTGCTTTCCGTGCCACGGAGATGTTTGGCGAGCTGCTCGATTGTGGGTGACGCGAGCAGCGTGGAGAGGTCGATTTTTCGCCCGAAAGATTTCCCCACTTCGATCACGAGATGGGCTGCAAGCAGCGATTGCCCGCCTAGTTCGAAGAAATTGTCGCGCACGCCGATGCCGTGACGGCCAAGAAGCTTTTCCCAAGTGAGTAGAAGTTGAAGCTCGGTGGAGTCGCGCGGCGAGACGTGCTCGTGACGCGGCTCGACCACAAGTTGTGAATCGGCCCGATGGCCGGCGCGAGGCGGCGTGGGCAAGTCTAAAATGCGCTGGCTCGTATTCGCGACGAACTGGCGCAACAGGGTTTCCAGATAACTGAGGACTCCCTGAATAGTGGAAACATCGAAAAGGTCCGAATTGTATTCGAGCTGGGCGCGAACGCCTTCCTGTCGCTCGACGAAACCGAGCTGGATCTCGAAGGGAGTGCCGAGGCTGAAGGTCGGCATCGGCGCGACGGTCAAATCCTTGATTTGGCGCGGCTGAAGGAAGGCGGTTTGATAGAAGAAGTAGAACTGGAAGAGCGGATTCCTTCCGTGCACAGAGGGAGCGGTAAGCTTTTCGACCATGACTTCGAACGGAAGCTCGGTGTGGCTGAGCGCGTCGAGCACCACATCACGCACGCGATGTATCAATTCCCGAAGCGTGGGATTGTCCGAAAGATTGAGGCGGAGACAAACCGGACCGGCAAAAGGGCCGATCAAGCCCTCAGTTTCAACATTGCGATTTGCAACCGGCGAACCGATCAGAACGTCTTCCTGGTAGGTATAGCGATGGAGGAGAAGGCCAAAGCAGGCGAGCATCAGCGTGAACATCGTGACTTCCTGCGATTGGCTGAGGCTCTTAAGGGAGCGCATCAAGTCTTCGGGGACAAGTAGGGTTTCTATCGCGCCCCGGGAGGCGGGCTGGTTCTGGGGAGGCCGGTCGGTCGGGAAATCCAGAACCGTGAGCGGCGGCACAAGCTGTTTGGTCCAGAAACTTAGCTCGTCGCGCGCATGATCGGAAGTGAGCCACTGCCTCTGCCACTCCGTAAAATCGCTGTACTGGATATTTAGCGGCGGCAGCGAAGGTTCGCGGCTTTCCGCCAGAGCTTCGTACGCGCTCCACAGCTCCTTTTGGATGATGCCCTGCGACCAGCCGTCCGCGAGAATGTGGTGGACGGTGACAACGAGCACATGTTCGCGCGGCGCGAGGCGAAACAAGCGTGCGCGAACGAGGGGGCCACGCGACAGATCGAAAGTCTCTCCGGCTTCCTGGCGGGTTAGCTCGTGCAGTTGCTTTTCGCGATCACTGTCGGCGATGTTCTCGAGCGGCGTAAACGACAAAGCAAATTGGGTCCGGGCGGCGATCACCTGCATCAGCTCGCCCTTTTCTTCGAATGTGGTGCGCAGAGTCTCGTGGCGATCGACGAGGAGCTGAAATGCCTTCTGGAGGGTCTCAACGGAGAGCGAACCCATTACTCGCACGCAGGCGGGCATGTAGAAAGCCCGATTGCCGGGGACAAGCTTTGCGAGCAGCCAGAAACGCTGCTGTGCGGGGCTCGCGGGCATGAGGTAAACCTCGTCCCCGGATTCGACAGTCGGCGTGTCTTCGCGCGGCGGCTTGCTTGACCGCGTTAGGGAGTAATCGCCGGACTCCGAGGGCGCGCTTCGCGGAAGCTGCGCACCGCTCGAAAGCGGAAGCTCCGAAAGGCGGCGGACAGGATTTGCAGCGATTGCGTCTAGTAGCTCCCGAAAATGGGCGACCATCTGTTCCGCGGTTGATTGGCGGTACAAGTCTGTGTTGTACTCAAGCGAGAGCCTCCAGCCTGCCTCTCGTTCCACCATGAAGAAATTCAGATCGTAGAGCGCACCCTGCGATTTCGAAGGCATCGTCGACATGCGGATGCCAGCGAATTCGAACACGAAGGTCGAAGCACGCGCGTACTCGCGCTGGCAAATAAAGTTCACGAGGTAGAACGACTCCGCGAAGGGATCGCCGGAAGGGCGGACGCTCTTCAGCACATTTTCGAAGGGAACGTCCTGATTGGCGAACGCTTCCCAGACCGTTTCGCGCACTCGAGCTGTGAATTCCGTGAAGAGCGGGTCGTCCTCCGCGGAGGCGCGGAACACCACGTGATTGACAAAGAGCCCGACGAGTCCCTCGAGGTCCGTACGGCTGCGTCCCGCGAGCGGCGAACCAACGGCCAGGTCGGTGGCTCCCGTATAGCGCTTCAGCAGCGTGAGGCACGCGGCCAAGGTGACAATGAACAGCGTGCTGCCCTGCTCGTTGCTGAAGCTCTTCAAGGTGTGAGTAAGCCCGCGCGGAAGCATCATAGTCACGATGGCGCTGTTGGTCGTTCGCTCAGACGGACGTGGAAGGTCCGGCTCAACTTCTAAGCGGTGGTAACCCGCTAGCTTGGTCTTCCAGTACGCCAGTTGCTGCGCGATGCCTTCGGAGGTGAGCTGCTCGCGCTGCCACACGACATAATCGGCATACTGGATCGCGAGCGGCGACAAAGGCGATGGTTTGCCTTCCGCGAACGCGCTGTAAATCTGTTGCAGTTCCTCCATGATCAGGCCGATGGACCAGCCGTCGCAAAGCAGATGGTGGATTGTGAGCGTCAGGATGGATACCTCATCCTTCATACGCAGCAGACCGATCCGAAGCAGTGGGCCTTGAGTGACGTCGAAGCCGCGCCGTGCTTCTTCGGCCGAGAGACGGTCCATTTCCGCTTCGCGCTGTTCAGGCGGGAGTGAACGCAGGTCTTGAACCTGCAACCTGACGTGCATCGAGGGGGCACTCAGCTGCACAGGCTCGCCACCCTCTTCGGTGAAGGTCGCCCTGAGGATTTCATGGCGGCAAACAATCTCGTTGAAGGTACGCTCCAGAATCGAGGGATCGAGACGGCCTTCAAGCGCCCAGCGAAATGCGGCGTTATAAGAGGGGTTCCCAGGCTGTGCCCGATCGCCATGCCACATCTTTTCCTGCGCGGGCGATAACGGGAATGCGAAAATGTCACCCCCCGGGTTGGCAGGAGTCCGTAGCTCCGGCTGTGATTCTCTCAGCCCCGGCTCTGAGCTCGTGGGTTGGGTTGATTTCGTCATCCGTTTGTTTCGTCTACCGGGACGCCTCACGCGTCAGCCGATACTTTTCCCTGGCGACCGGAGTAATCTTAGGCGCCGGTGGCCGAATGGATGTCGGCATGTCGCCCATTGCCGCAAGCACTCCCGCGACGGTGCGTTGCTGCAGCAGCAGCCTCGGAGTCACGGCGAGTCCGGCTTTTGCAGCCCGGGAGGTGATCTGAAATACGTGCAGCGAATCTGCGCCAAGCTCGAAGAGATTGTCGGTAATACCGACACGCTCGAGCCGTAGCACTTCCTTCAGTATGTCTGCCAGCGCTTGTTCCTGCGGGCTGCTCGGAGCGACGTACTCACGAGCCTGCGCCGTGGCGCATAAATCTGGCGCGGGAAGCTTCGTGTGGTCGATCTTTCCGTTCACGGTGAGAGGCAACACGTCCATTCGAACGTAGGCGTGGGGAATCATGTGCGCTGGCAGTTTCGCTTGGATGAACTCACGCAGTTCTGTCCCCGCAGGACTTGCGCCCGGTGCGGCGACAAAGTAAGCGACAAGGTTCCTCTCGCGGGGTCCATCTTTGCGCGCCACGACTGCCGTCTGGCGCACTCCCGGGTGCTGTGCAAGCGCACTCTCGATTTCCCCCAGCTCGATTCGGAAGCCGTGAATCTTTACCTGAGTGTCGCCACGGCCCAAATATTCGACGTCGCCGCTGGTCAAGTACCGCGCAAGGTCACCTGATTTGTACATGCGCGCCCCCGCGGTCCGAACAAATGGATCCGGCAGGAAGCGTTCGGAGGTAAGATCTGGGCGATTCAAATAGCCCCGAGCAACGCCTACGCCGCCCACGTACATCTCGCCGACAACCCCAGGAGGAACTGGGCGCTGCTTGGAATCGAGGAAGTACAGCCGAAGGTCCGGAATCGGGACGCCGATCAGGCTGCGACACTCACCCTCGGCATCGGTGTCTGTGACGACGCGATATGTGACGTGAACCGTAGTTTCCGTGATTCCATACATATTCACAAGCTGTGGCTTCTGGTGGCCATGACGCTTGAGCCACGGGCGAAGGTTCGTGAAGTTAAGCGCCTCCCCGCCAAAAATCACACAACGAAGAGATAGAGGTTTCATATATTCGGATTCTTCGACTTGAATCACTTGATAAAAGGCCGCGGGCGTCTGATTCAGGACCGTCACATTCTCCTGTGCGAGCAGGTTATAGAAGTCCTGCGGCGAGCGCGTCACCCAGTACGGAACAATCACCAAGCGGCCGCCTGTAAGCAACGAGCCCCAAATCTCCCACACCGAAAAATCGAACGCGTAGGAGTGGAACATCGTCCAGACATCTTGCTCTTTGAAACGGAACCACGATTCGGTCGCACTCAGCAGGCGCGCTACATTCGCCTGCGTCACCATGACGCCCTTCGGCTTACCGGTGGAACCCGAAGTGTAAATCACGTACGCCAGATTCTCGGGCCGCGCCGTCGGCTCGAGGTTTCCGTTTGCTTCGCTGTCGACTGTAGGCCAGTCGCGGTCGACGCAAATCACGTGGGCGTTTTGCTTAGGAAGGCTCGCGAGCACCCGCTCCTGGGTGAGCAGCACAGCTGGCTTCGCATCCTCCAGCATCATTTGGAGTCGTTCTTTCGGGTACGAAGAATCGATCGGCAGGTACGCGCCGCCGGCCTTCAATACGGCCAAGAAGGAAACGATCATTTCGAGCGACCGCTCGAAGCAGACCGCCACAAGGCAGTCCGGGTTCACGCCGTTCTTCCGGAGTGTTCGAGCCAGTTGATTCGCGCGGGCGTTCAGCTCGCCATACGTGAGGTTTTCGGCGCCGATCGTGACGGCAACCGCGTCCGGTCTGCGCGTTGCCTGCCTTTCGAACAACTCTCCAAGGGTTGCCGTGACTGGGTAATCCGAAGGCCGCGGATTCCATGAAGCCACCAGCGCCTCCACTTCCGTGGGCGTCATGAGCGAAAGATTGTCAACCGCCTGATCCGAGTTCGCAACGGCGGCCAGCAGCAGATTCTGGAAATGAGTCAACCAACGGGCGATCGTCGACTGGTCAAACAGGCCGGTATTATAGTCGCAATCAATCATTAGCCCCTGATCTGATTCGACCACGTTAAAGAAAACGTCGAAGTTCACGTTGGCCTTGGGGTTCGGATCCACGCTGGCTTTTAGCCCGTGGAAATTCTCGCCGACGCCGATGCGTTCGAGATTGAACTGCACCTCCATCAGCGGCAGGCGGCTGAGATCGCGCCGAATCGCGAGTTTGCGGACCAGCGTGCCGTAGGTGTAGGACTGGTGATCGTAAGCGTCAAGCAGCGTTTGCTTCACTTCGCCAAGCAGCGCCGCAAACGAAACGCCTTCGCGAAACTTTGTGCGCAACGGCAAGAAATTCACGCAGTGCCCCACAAGGTTACCGTCCTGGAGCAGCGACTGACCGGCTGCCGGGATTCCGATGACGATATCGTCTTGGTTCGTCAGCCGGTGTAAGAGCGACTGGAATCCAGCGAGCAACGTGGCGAAGAGCGTGCATCCCTTCTTCGAACCGAGCTTCTTAATCTTGCCATATGCCTCAGCATCAATGTGCATCCGGTACGTTGCGCCCGAATAGCCCTTTAGCAAAGGACGCGGCCGATCCAGTGGAAGGTCGAGCAGCGCCGGCACGTCCTTGAATTGGGCGAGCCAATAGGATTCAACCTCCGTGCCTTCCGCCGAATCACGATGCGCGGATTGCGAGCGAGCGTATTCGCTAAAGCGAAGTGGGACCGGCAGTTTGGCGCTGCGTCCTTGGACGCTAGCCGAATAGATCTGTGTTAATTCATCAAGCAGCACATTTGTGGACCAGCCGTCGCAAATGATGTGGTGCGAAGTGATCAACAGGATGTGATGATCAGACTCGAGTCGCACGATCTCGGAACGGATCAGCGGTCCCTTTGTTAGATCGAACGCGGTGCGCGCATCCTCCGCCAACAATTGCTTCAGCTTCGCTTCACTAGACTGGTCATCCAATTTCGAAAGATCACGCAGCGGAATTTCAAGCTTCAACTCTGGCAGAAAATGTAGTGTCATTCCTTCAGGATCGATCGTCGCGCGCAAGGCTTCGTGGCGTGCAATGACCACGTTCAGGGAATCTCGCAGTGCATCGACCTGGAGCGGACCTCGCAAATTCAGGCTAAATGACTCATTAAAGGAGCAGGACGCGTCATCGCCAAACTTTGCGGCGAGAAAGATCTCGCGTTGTGGCTCGGTGAGGGGCGTGGATGCAATCACGGGAACCAAGACTGACTGTTCCGCAGGCTCTCTCAATGCAACCTTGTCCAGGGTCTCAGGTAAAATGCCCCCCGCCTGCATTTCTGCAATGGTTTCCTCGAAAGCGTGCACGATGCGGTCGATATCAGCTTCGCTATGCTCTGTAGTCAGGAAACATGGAAAACCTTCGAGGAGGTGGATACCCTTCTCGCGTAAGCTGTAATAGAACAAGCTCCCAAATCGAAAGTCGCTGGGAAAACTAAAGTAAAAAATACTGGCGAAATTCTCAATACGCGTCGGGACTTGATTCGTCTCCAGCAACGCATTGAGGCGATTGACCAGATCCGCAGCACGCTCGCTTAGTCCTTGCTGCAATGCCGGTCCTTGTTCCTTCAGGTGCTTGAGCACGGCTTGACACGCCGCCATGGCAAGAGGATGACGAACGAACGTGCCGGCAAAGAATGTGACACCGACCTCCGGATACGAATCGTCTCCGAACTGCCACATACCGCCGTCCAGAGCGTCCATATACTTCGCTTTACCGGCGAGAACGCCGATCGGCATGCCACCGGCAAGAACCTTGCCGTAGGTGGCGAGATCCGCGCGAATATCGAAAAGTGCTTGGCATCCGCCAGGATGAGCGCGGAAGCCGGTCACAACCTCGTCGAAAATCAAGCAAGTGTCAGAAGCTTCGGTAGTCTTCCGAAGCTCTTTCAAAAATCCAACAGGTTGGAGATTCGGATGCCGGCTTTGTACCGGCTCAACCATTACGGCCGCAAGATTCTTGGCGTTCTTGCGAATCCATTCTAGCGACTCTTCGCTGCCGTATTCGAGGACAACCACATTCGCAGCGTTCTCCCTAGGAATACCGGGTGCAATCGGTATCGAGTGAGGCTCTCCATCCTTCTTGAAACCTTTTACGAGGACTTCATCAAACATGCCATGGTAATCGCCGGCAAAAAACACGACTTTGTTGCGCCCAGTGACCGTGCGCGCGACGCGCATCGCAGCGATAACGGCTTCCGATCCTGTATTACAAAACGTGGCGCGTTCGTTGCCGGTCATCTCGCAAAGCATCTTCGCGACTTCCCCGGCAAGAAGAGTCTGCGGCCCGATTTCGAATCCTTCGTGCAGCTGCTTTTCGATGGCCTCTTCCACGTAACCGGGCCGATGACCCAACATGATTGGGCCAAAACCGTTCAGGATGTCGACGTATTCGTTGCCATCGACGTCCCACAGGTGGGAACCCTTCGAACGCTCTGTGATGATCGGATAGATCATCTCTTTCCACTGGACGCGGAAACCTGAAACGACTCGCGGGTCGGCCAGTACCTTCCGGTATTCCTGGGTCTTCGCTTTGGACATGGCAGTCCGTTTGGTGTAGCGCTCGATAAGTTCGCTGATATATTCTTGCTGCCGGGACGTGAGCTTCCCGGAAACGCTCTTCTCCAGCGGTTTGAACGGCGTGTAGCCCTTCAGTTCTTTGACCGTCACGCCTTCGACCTGGGCGGCCGGCGCAGAAGTTGCCGTCGGAATTGCCGCAGGAGCGGGACCGGGGGCAGCGGCATGAATAGTGCCAGAGGCTTGGAAGACCGCTAATTGCTGTGTGAAGAGCTGGTTCATCGCCTGAAGTTGATCGCGCATCAGTTGGTCGATGGTGCCGGGGCCTGCTGGAGAACCCACAGAGTTGGTGAACGCGGTATTCGATATCGCCTGAATCGGAGCTGAAGCAAAAGCGACCGCACTTGATTGGACCGGAGCCACAACTGATGGTGCTGCCGCCTCGACGGGCTCGTCAAATGTTCCGGCAGGAAGCCTCTCGTCGACATAATTAGCCAGCGCATCAAGCGTAGCTAGATCGCCGAGCAGCTGACGGAAGGTGATTTTCAAACTGAACTTGCTTTGCAGAGCCTGCGTTACCTGGGTAAGAAACAGGGAATCGAATCCCATGTCCAGGAAAGTAGCCGAACTATCCGCCTGCGACACGTCCATTCCCGACAGATCTTCGAAAATTTTGATCAATATCCCGCGCACCTTATCCTTACGCAATGTGTGCGTTGATGCAATCGGCTGGGGCATCGTGGTCTCCTGCTTCAGAAAAACCTGTGCGGACGAGCTGGTCGAAGTTTCTGGCATTTGCGGAACCGTTGAGACATGCGGAATAGATGAGGTCAATTGTCCGCCACTGTCGTTGAATTGCCGTGGCGCCTCTAGCCAAAATCTCTTGCGCTCGAATGGATAGGTTGGCAGCGAAACACGGTGGCGCTTCTCGTTGGCGTGTAATTTGTTCCAATCCAGCGGCACCCCGCCGAGCCAAAGCCAGCCGAGAGCCTGTTGGATCGCAACACCCTCACTGATTTCCTGGGTCCCATCCGTTAGTGTCGACACCACAATCTGATCGCCTACCGTTGTGTTGTGCTGCCGAGCCAAGGTTGCAAGAACATTGCCGGGACCGACTTCGAGCAAAACGCAATTTTCCTTTGCGCGAAGCTCCGTGATCCCCCGTGAAAAATTCACCGTCTCTCGGAAGTGGCGCGCCCAATAAAGAGGGTTTGTGGCTTCTTGTTCCGTAATCCAGTTACCGGTAACTCCGGAAATGTAAGGCAATCGCGGTGCGGAGAGACAAATCTTGCGCACCTCGGCGGTAAAAGGCTCGAGGATCGGATCCATCATCGAGGAGTGAAAAGCGTGCGACGTGTGTAGGCGCCGATGAGCAACGTTATGTCGCGTGAGGTGATCTTCGAACTCAGCCACCGCCTCAAACGGACCAGCCACAACGCACAGCGACGGCGCGTTAATAGCTGCGAGCGATAGGGCTCCGCTGAGCAAAGGACGAATCTCCGCTTCGCTGAGACGCACGCTGAGCATAGCGCCGGGCGGTAAGTCCTGCATCATGCGACCGCGAGCCGCAATCAATTGCAGTGCATCCGGCAACGTAAACACACCGGCAAGGCATGCCGCGACGAATTCCCCGACGCTGTGACCCATCATGTAGCGCGGCTCAATACCCCAGGAGATCCAAAGTTTGGCAAGCGCATATTCGGTAGTAAAAATCGCGGGCTGGGCAAGAAAGGTTGGGGTTACTTTATCGTATGAGTGGCCATTGGCATCCTCTGCGGGATAAAGGACGTCGCGAAGATCGAGCCCTAGGTTTGGCCTCAGTAACTCCGCGCAGCGGTCAACTTCTTCCCGAAAGGCGGGTTCAGTCTCATACAATTCACGGCCCATATTGAGCTGCTGTGATCCCTGACCTGGAAAAAGAAAACAAATGTCTGCATTCTCCGAGCGCTTGGTGCGCGTAAAGATGCGCCTGGGATCTCGCGAAGCCAGTGCTGCGGTTGCGTCCTCCGCGTTGCGGGCCACAAGAATGCGCCTCTCGTCGAATGCCCGGCGGCCGACCTTGAGCGTGTACGCGACATCAGCCAGGTTTACATTTGGTTGATGGTGAAGATATTCGGCGAGATTTCGCGTTGTGGCCTCGAGAGCTGATGTAGACCGTGCCGACCACACTAGGAGTTCCGCGCTTCGCCCTGATGATCCAGATGCAGAATGCGGCGCTTCCTCAAGAATTACGTGGGCGTTTGTTCCGCCGACTCCAAATGCACTTACGCCCGCTCGGCGTGGCGCGCCACTGATCTTCCAGTCGCTAAGCGTCTTGTTGATGAAGAACGGGCTGTTCTCAAGATCGAACGCCGGATTCGGGTTTTGAAAATGAAGCGTTGGCGGCAGTTTTCCGCTGCGCACGATTTGCGTCGCGTGAATCAGTCCGGTAGCACCAGCCGCGATGTCTAAATGGCCTACATTTGTCTTCGCCGTGCCAACAGCACAGAAGCCTTTTGCACTAGTACGTGCGCCGAATGCCTTTGCCAGCGCGGAGAGCTCGATTGGGTCTCCAAGTGGTGTTCCCGTCCCATGAGCTTCGACATATCCGATCGTCGCCGGATCGACGCCGGCTGCTTCGTGAGCCATGGCAATGACGTTCGCTTGTCCTTCGACACTGGGCGCGGTATAGCCAACCTTCCTGGAGCCGTCGTTATTCACCGCAAAACCACGGATCCAGGCGTAAATCTGGTCGCCATCCCGGGCAGCATCTTCCATTCGCTTCAAAAGAACAACAGCGACACCGCTGCCAAAAACCGTACCCTGCGCGGCCGCGTCGAAGGTGCGCGTGTGCCCGTCAGCAGAACCCATTCCGCCATCCTGATAAAAATAGCCGCGCTTCTGTGGGAAAGTGATGGAAACACCGCCCGCTAACGCCATGTCGCTCTGGTAAGTCAACAGGCTCTGACAAGCTTGACAAACAGCCAACAAGGAAGTCGAACAGCCAGCCTGCATGGTGAAACTCGGCCCGCGCAGATTGAATTTGTAAGACGCCCGCGTGGCAATAAAATCCGGATTGTTTCCCATCATTTGAGGATAATTCGCGATCTGATAACCGCCGGTGTATTCGTTTATGAATCCAGGAGCGGTGCAAATCCGGGAGAGAAAGTACGTGCTCACACTGGTTCCCGCGAACACTCCTATCGCACCCGGATATCCTGATGGCTCATAACCGCCGTCCTCAAAAGCCTCCCAGCAACATTCCAGGAAAAGCCTTTGTTGCGGGTCCATAAGCTCCGCTTCTCGTGGCAATATTCCGAAGAATTCAGCGTCGAACAGGTCGACATCGTCGAGAATTGCTCGCGCGCGGACGTAATTTGGTTGCTTGGCAAGCTCTGTTGCTCCCGCAACTTCAAGCTCCTCGACACGGAACTGCGAAATGGCTTCTATGCCGCGCAATTGGTTTTGCCAGAACTCTGACACGTTACGCGCACCAGGAAAACGGCCCGACATTCCGATAATCGCAACGCCATCGAGGAGCGGACCGTGGATCTCGTTCGAACTCAAGGCCTGCCACCTTTCACTGTGCGCTTGCGTGCGAAAACCTCGCGTTGTTTTTGCCCCTGCTCCTGAGCGGCCGCAATAGAATGTCGAATTACGCCGCGCTTACCAAGATGCCTTGCCAAAGAACGAACCGTTGTGAAATCGAAAAGGTCCGTTACTTGGATATCTAACTCAAGGAGCCTCTGAAGTTGCGAATGCACCGCTACGAGTAAAAGAGAATCCCCACCAAGGTCAAAGAAGTTGTCATCCAATCCAATCCGATCGATTCGCAGAATGGCCCTCCACACATCGAAAATCGACCGCTCGAGTGCCGAGCCGCTTTCAAGCGATGGTGATTGCTGAGAACCGGCCACAGGCTTAGGCAGTGCCGAACGATTCACCTTTCCGTTCGGGTCTAATGGCAACGCTGCCATCCGAACATAAAACGAGGGCACCATGTAAGCTGGCATTTTCGCCGTCAAAAACGCCTTGAGTTCTTGCGCTGTAGGCTTTACTTCGTCGGCGCTAACGTGGTAAGACACAAGCCGCTTTGTGCCTGCTTCGTCGAGATTTGCCACGACGCAAGCTTGTCGAATCCCAGGGTATTGTCCGAGCGCCACTTCGATTTCTCCGGGTTCGACCCGGTGGCCCAAAATCTTGACCTGATTGTCCATTCGCCCGAGGAATTCGACCGTACCATTTTCGTTCCATCTTGCCAGATCGCCAGTTCTGTACATCCGGGCAGCGGACTCGTGGAGGAAGGGATCGGAAGCAAATTTCTCGGTGGCGCCTTCTGGCACATGCAAATAGCCTCGAGCAATTCCGTCGCCTGCCGCGCACAGCTCACCGGTTGCGCCGGCAGGAACAGGCCGAGACTCAGCGTCCAAAATGTATACAAAAGTGTTCGAGATCGGACGTCCGATCGGCACAGAATCGGGAACCGGGTCGCCCGGACGCATGACGTGACAGCAGGTAAAAGTGGTTCCTTCGGTTGGGCCGTAGCCATTGATTACTGTGGTGTTCGGAAGCTTCTCCAGCACTCGGCGTACATGTCGTGCAGAGAGGACATCTCCTCCAGCAAGAAGCTGCCTAACAGGACGAAGGTCCTCCAACCTCTCATCTACGAAGAGATGAAACAACCCTGCAGTGAGCCACAGTGTAGTCACGCCGTGCTCGCGAATGGTGGCCGCCAATTCTTCGAGCGAGGACGTTCTTGTTGGCACGACAATAAGCTTCGCGCCGTGCAGCAGTGCTCCCCAGATTTCGAACGTCGAAGCATCAAAAGCCAACGGCGCGGCCAACATGAATACCGAGTCAGAGCTGAAGTCTACGTAGTTGGTTTGTGAAACAAGCCTTACCACGCCGCGATGCGTGACCGCGACGACGACGCCG
>Ga0137418_10004398_pt1 | contig 12941 bp, 14 predicted proteins | sample CZODoug3_1_2_16f_FD_122242 | JGI IMG/M metagenome (GOLD analysis project Ga0137418, IMG submission 122242) | Vadose zone soil fungal communities from Angelo Coast Range Reserve, California, USA - CZODoug3_1_2_16fungal (Hybrid Assembly) | ecosystem: Environmental > Terrestrial > Soil > Vadose...
CCGGTAGCGGGATGCACCCCTGATTGGACCAGGTGACGGCGTACCGGGTGCTGCGCCAGCCGCGGCACGAGACCCTGCGAGTACGCGGACTCGATATGCATGTGACGCGTTGGGGGCCGGAGCCTTCGGAATCCGTGTCGCCGATATTTCTGCTGCACGGCTGGCTCGACACCGGCGAGACCTTTCAGTTCCTGGCGGATGCGTTGCAGCGGGATTGGCCGTTGGTGGCGCTCGATTGGCGCGGCTTCGGGCGCAGTGAGTGGCCGCAGCAGGGTTACTGGTTTCCCGATTATCTGGGAGACCTTGACGCGCTGCTGGCGGAGCTGTCGCCCGCGGCACCCGCGCGGCTGGTGGGACACAGCATGGGCGGGAACATCGCCTGCTCGTATGCGGGCATTCGGCCGGAACGGGTCCGCTGCGTCGTCAACCTGGAAGGATTCGGACTCGTACGCACCTCCCCCGCGCAAGCGCCGGGGCGTATGCGCAAATGGCTGGAGCAATTGCGGGCCCAGCCGGTGCGCAAGGACTATGCGTCATTCGAAGAGTTGGCCGGCATCATTCGATTCCGCTACCCGCGGTTCTCGGCGGCACAAGCCGCGTTTGTAGCCGCGGCCTGGGGTAAACTCGATGCCGGCGGTCGGGTGCGCCTGGCGGGCGATCCGCGCCATCACTGGGTCAATCCGGTACTGTACAAGCGCGAAGACGCCGAGGCGTGCTGGCGCGAGTTGCGCGCGCCCCTGTTGATGTTGGTGGGCGAGGAGTCGGATCATCTGGCCAAGCTGGGCGCCGATGGCACGACGGAGGCATTTCGCGCGATATTTCCCCACATTGAATTCGCCCGAGTCGCGGGCGCGGGACATATGCTTCACATCGAACGACCGGATTTGGTGGCGCCCTTGGTCGAATCCTTTTTGGATGCTCATTAGGAGGGGCTCTGATTTCACTGGTTATAAAGACAGCAGGCCAAATCGGAACTCGGTTGAGTCTGGCGACGGCGCACGTTTCCGCGGAAATGTCGCGATGACCGCGGAGTGGTTGACGGGGCGTTTTCGCGCAATCGTCTCCTCCGACAGTGGTCTGGGAAAAATGACGCGGCGTATCTGCCCGACTCGCTTCGGACAAATGCACTTGCGCAGCAACGACGGCAAGGGCAAAGGGGTGCCGCTGGTGCTCCTGCACATGTCGCCGCGCTCCGGGGCCATGTGGGAGGCCCTCCAGGAGCGGCTGGAGCGGCCGACCCATGCGCCGGATCGGTTGGGCTACGGCTTTTCCGACGCGCCGCCTTGGGCCCTGTCCCTCGAGCAATATGCTCAGAGCACGGTCGACACGCTCAAGGCGGCGGGGGTTCAGGGCGAGGTCGATTTATTGGGCATACACACGGGCTCCTTGGAGGCCATCGAGGTTGCTCATCAACTCGGTTCTCAGGTACGACGCGTCATCGTCGTCGGTATGCCGCTATTTTCGACCGAGGAGCAGCAGCGCCAGCTGGAAAAGTACAGCGAGCAGCCTCTGAGGCCGGCCACCGAAGGCGGCCATGTGCTGGGTGCCTGGCGCGGCGGGTTCGCCTTTCGCCAGCCGCCTTACGATCTGGCCGACGTGCAGCGCCGATTCGTAGAGCATGTGCTGGCGGCAAACCCCGGTGCGGCGTTTCGCGCCGCCTGCAGCTATCCCATCGAGAAAAAACTCAAGAGTTTGAAAGCGCCATTGACGGTGTTCGCGCCGCACGATGAGCTCATCGAGCAGACTGTTCGCGTCAAGCCTCTGCTCAAACCCGGCGCGACGTTCGTCGATCTGCCGGAAATGGGCCAGGATCCATTCCATGCCGGCCTGGACCGAATGGTCACGCTCGTGAATCGCCACTTGCCGCCTTGAGGCAGCGCTGCGATGGAAGTCCCCAAAGCACCGCCCGCTGACGTACCCACCGCCCGCGCGGGAACTGCGGCCGCCACCGGGCAGGGATCACGGTCGGCGGTGAATATTGAACCGCTCGCGGACCGCGCCGATATCCGGCCCCTCGATATGTCGGGCGCGCTGCAGATCTTGTTGGCGGAGGTGCGCGCCGCGCTCGATTTGCCGCCGGAGACCGCGATCGCGGCGGCGGCGGCCGCGCAAGGTCCCGCTCGAGGCGTGCGCGAATTGGTCGAAATGTTGCTGCAAGTATTGCCGGCGGACGCGAGCGACGCAGCGGCGTGGACTGCTGCGCTGGTCCGCGTGGAGGCGTCGATGCGGTCGAGCATCGAGCGCGCCGTCGACGTCGTGAGCCAATGGCAAGACGTGCCGCCGGCGGTCGTGGACGCGGTGAAGGAGGCGCGCACCATGTTCTTTTCCGCGCTGGCAGATGACGCTCCGAACCCGCTGTGGCTGCGGCCCGAATGGCTTGGCCTTGCGCCCCGAGTCCATCGGTTCCGGCGCCGGCGCCGCAACGCGTGTCGCCGCTTGATCGATCCCGACTATGCGCCGGAGAGCTTGGACGAGGCTGAGGAGCTTCGCCGATGACCACCGTGTATTCGCGCGCACAGATTGCGCAGGTGATCCGCCCGAAAGAGGTCATCGCGGCCATGGAACGCGCCTTCGCGGCGTATTCGAACGGTGAGGCGGTCATACCGCCGGTGGGCCAGCTGGACTTCGAGGATCCGCCGGGGGACTGTCACATCAAGTATGGCTACTTGAAGCAGGGTTCGACCTTCACCATCAAGATTGCCACGGGCTTCTGGAAGAATCCCGAGCGCGGCCTGGCTTCCAGCAATGGAGTGGTTCTGGTTTTCAGCAGCGAGACCGGGGAGTTGCTCACCATTTTTCAGGACGAGGGATACCTGACCGACATGCGTACCGCCGCGGCCGGCGCCGTGGCGGCGAAGTACCTGGCTCCCCAAGAGATCGGCTGCATCGGCATCATTGGCGCCGGCTTGCAAGCACGGCTCCAGCTCGACTATTTGCGGGAGGTGACTCCCTGTCGGCGGGTCAAGCTGTGGGCGCGCGCGATCGATCGTGCCCGCGCGCTGACGGTGCCCGGGTTTGAGATCGAAGTCGTCGCCTCGCCGTCGGCGGTGGCCGCGGACGCACGCTTGATCGTCACGACCACGGCCTCTCGGGGCTGGCTGCTCGGCGCGGCCGATGTGAAACCCGGCACTCACATCACCGCCGTGGGGGCGGACGGAGGCGGCAAACAGGAGTTGGAGCCCAAACTCTTGGCGCTCGCCCAGATTCGCGCCGTTGACAGCGTGAGTCAGTGTTCGAAATACGGTGATTCCGCGTTCGCGCTCGAGCAGGGATTGATCGAGACGCGGGATCTCGTGGAACTCGGCCGGGTCATTCAGGACTCGACGCTCCGGCGCCGGAGCGCGCAAGACATCAGCATCGCCGACCTCACGGGCGTGGCGGTTCAGGACATGGCGATCGCGGAGCTTGCACTGCAGAGGCTGCGAAGCGCTGAACTCATGGAATGAGAATGATCTTGCCCATGCGTTGCTTCGCCAGAAATTCCTGCTGTGCCTGAACGATGGCGGCGAGCGGATATACGCCGGCCAGCAGGGGTCTGATTTCACCGCGTTCGATGTAGCGCACGAGGCGGCCGAACACTTCCGGCTCGAGCACGGTGCAACCGAGCAAACGAAGATCTTTGAGATATAGGGTCCGAAGGTCGAGGTCGACGATCGGTCCTGCGATCGCGCCGGCGACGGCGTAGCTTCCGCCGCGCCGTAGCACCTCGAGCAATGCCGGGAATTGTCCGCCGCCGACCACGTCGACGATCGCATCGATCTTGTCCCGCCCGAACTCCTGCAGCGGATTGGAATCCGGCGCAATGACGCTGGCCGCGCCCAGGGACGCAACGCCTGCCGCTTTCGAAGGGCTTGCGACCGCCAGCACCGTGGCTCCGCGGCGCTTCGCCAGTTGCACCGCGGCTGAACCGACCCCGCCGGAGGCGCCGGTCACGAGTACCGTCTCGCCGGATTTCAAATTAAGGCGAGTGAGCATGTTCTCGGCGGCGGCGTACGCACAAGGAAAGGAGGCAAGCTCCGCGTCGGTCAGGCCGCAGGTTATCGCATGGGCGTGCACCGCAGGCACCCGGGCGAACTCCGCGAACGCGCCGTCGGACTCCGAACCGAAATAGATGGCTCGGCTTCGGCCGGCAGTTTCGGCGACACGGAATACCGGTTCCACCAATACGCGTTCGCCGATTCGCTGCGACTCAACGCCGTCTCCGACGGCGACGATGCGGCCGCAGGCATCGGCGCCTTGAATCCGCGGGAAGATCGGCGGCGAGCCTGTCCAGCCGGCGTCTTCGGAACGCGCGGCCGCGATGCCGGACGCTCCCGCTTCCGCCGTGGTGCCCTCGGTCACCGATCGTGAGTACCAGGCGGTGCGCGTGTTGATGTCGGTATTGTTCACGCCGGCCGCTCCGACGCGGATCAGCACCTCGCCGGCGCGGAGCACGGGCACCGGCACGTCCTCTCGATACTCGAGTTGCTCGAATCCGCCGTGGCCCTTGAGGAGTACTGCCTTCATTGCCAGGTCACGCTGCAATGACGACTAGCTAGATTGATCAATGGCTACTCCTTCTTTAAAGTCATTATTACACCGGGACGCGGCACCGCGATTCCGTCGGCACGCTCGACCTGTGGAGACAACGTGACTTTCAACGCATGCGCCGCCATAACACTCTTGGTTGCCTCAATGTTGACTCAACAAACCGGCGCGGGCGCCGCGGAAACCATCGGCACCGTGACGCAAGTCTACGACGGTACGATGACCTCCGACGTCCAGGTCCATACTTTTCGCCATATCGACCGGCTATTCCCGGTGCGAGTGGTCAAGCATGGACCCAACGTGCTCGCGCTCCCCAGGGCGGCGAAGCCGCTGACCAAAGTCCAGTTCAGTTCCGCCGGCAAGAGCTACGACTTGATCGACTACATGGCGTTGAACCGCGTCACGGCGCTGCTGGTTCTGAAGGATGGGAAAATCGCCTTCGAAGATTACGAAATGGGCAATACGGAAAAGACGCGCTGGATGTCCATGTCCATGGTCAAATCCATCACCTCGTCGTTGATGGGAGCGGCGATCCAGGATGGATACATCCGAAGCATCGACGACCCGGTCACCAAGTACGTCGCGAAACTCGAGGGCAGCGCCTACGAGGGAGTGAGCATTCGAAATTTGTTGCAAATGGCCTCCGGCGTGAAGTGGGACGAGACCTATACCGACCCTGCATCGGACCGGCGCCGCATGCTCAATGCGCAAATTGCGCAGCGCCCGGGCGCCATCATGGATCTGATGTCCAAACTGCCCCGGGCGGGCGCGCCGGGCACGATCTGGAATTACAGCACGGGGGAGACCTTCGTGGCCGGCGCGGTGGTGCGGGCAGCGGTCGATCGCCCCCTCGCTCAGTATTTGTCGGAGCGAATTTGGACCAAGGCCGGCATGGAATCGGACGCGGCCTGGTGGCTGGAATCGCCTGAGGGATTGGAGATCGGCGGCAGCGGGCTCAGCGCGACCCTGCGCGACTATGGGCGGTTTGGATTATTCCTCATGAACGGCGGAGTTGCGGGCGGCGAGAAGATTCTGCCGGACGGCTGGGTGCGCGATGCCGGCAGCAGCAAGACGATCGGCGGAAAAATCGTGGACTACGGCTACATGATCTGGCCCTTCTCCGCGAATTCCGGCGCCGCCAACCAAGGCGCCTTCCAGGCGCTCGGCATCTACGGACAGCATATTTACGTTAACCCGAAAGAACAGGTCGTCATCGTCGTCTGGAGCGCCCAACCCAAGCCCACGGGAAAAGAAGTCATTGCGGATCAAGATTTCTTCGCAGCTGCCACAGCGGCGCTGCGGTGACGGCGTTCGTTCAGCGCCCGCGTTTCTTTCCGCGCCGGGCGGCCGGCTTGGCAGCGACCGCGGCAATCGCCACGGATTTTCGCGCCCATGCCGCGCACTCGTCGGCGTCTTCGAGAGCATCCGCCGGCAACTCGTAGTAGGTCATGCTCCAGTAGGGTTTGTCGGGGAAGGGACGGAAGCGGCGCATGCCGCGCGCCTCGTAGTCGCCGCGGTTGGAGTCGTTTACTTTGAGATACAGGGTGTCGCCGGCAATGAGGCCGAAGAAGCGTTCCTCATGATACAGGCCGACGCCGCCGAACATGCGGCGCGGGGTGACACGTCCGAGTCCGGCAAGTTGATCGAGCACGTATCGCAGAAAATCAGCGTTGACGGCCATGGGCCGGAGAATAACCTACGGGACCGACACCGCGCCGAGAAGCGACGTCGCGCCGCAGTGATCCGGCGTCGCGCCCCCGCAACCCGCATCGACAGCCCGCACGCAATATCTTAGGATCCGCCCAATGAATTGGAAGCCGCATCTGCCGGAGATCTTTCTCGGAATCTCTCTCGGGATGATTGCGATCGAGGCGGCGCTGAGCCGCGTTGCGGCCGTCAAGGTCCGCTATCGGTCGAGCGACACCTTCGCATCGCTCGGTATGCAGGCCGGCAACATCGCGATGAATCTCATGATGGCCGGGATCGTTTTTGCCGGACTGTCGGCGGCTTACCGGGTACGTCTATTCACGATATCGCCGAGCTCGCCTTGGGCGTGGGTGGCGATCTTCTTTCTGGATGACTTCATTTACTACTGGTTCCATCGCATCAGCCACGAATGCCGTTTCTGGTGGGCGGCGCATGTCAATCATCACTCTTCGCAGGAATACAATCTGTCGACGGCGGTGCGTCAATCGTGGACCAGCGTGATCGTCGGCACCTGGACCCCGTGGATTCCGCTGGCGCTCCTGGGATTTCCGCCGACGATGATTCTGGCGCAACAAGGCTTCAATCTGTTCTATCAGTTCTGGATTCACACCGAAGTGGTCCACCGCATGCCGGCGTGGTTCGAATATCTATTCAACACGCCCTCGAATCACCGCGTCCATCATGCGTCCAACCCCCGCTATCTCGACCGCAACTATGCCGGCGTACTGATGGTGTGGGACCGCTTGTTCGGTTCCTTCGCCGCGGAGAGGGACGAAGAGCCGCCCCGTTACGGGATCGTCAAGAATATCGAGACATTCAATCCGATTCGCATCGCTTTTCACGAGTGGATTGCCATGATGGGAGAGTTATTTGCCGCGCGCTCGGTGCGCGAGGCGGCGGGCGTGGTCTTCGGCCCTCCCGGGTGGCGCGCCGACGGCCAGGGGCTCACATCGAAGAATATTCGCGCCGGCGGTTGAAGCGAAGACTTCATGATGCGCCGCCCGCTCTCTCTGTTCGGTGTAGCGCTGCTCGTTGCTGCGTACTTGAGCCCCATCGGCGATGCGTTGGCGCGGCATCGAAGTCACGAGAGTGCCGGCGCACCCGGCGACTTCGCGTACTACGTGTTGTCGCTGTCCTGGTCGCCGGCGTTCTGCTTGGCATCTCCGGGCGCCGCCGAATGCAATGGGCCGCGGCGCTATGGATTCATCGTTCACGGACTATGGCCGCAATATGAACGGGGTTGGCGGGAGCATTGCGATGTACACCGCCCGGTACCCGACGACGTGGTGCAGGGCATCGCGGACCTGATGCCGGCGCGCGGTCTCGTTTACCACGAATGGTCGGCTCACGGCACTTGCAGCGGCTTGGACCCGGCCGAGTTTTTTGCGCTGCTGCGCCGCGCGTATGCGAGCGTTGCAATTCCGCAGGACCTCTCCGGTCCCGCACGAGCGATCGAGGAGTCGCCAACCGCGATTGCGGAGGATTTTCTTCGCTCCAATCCACGCCTTGCGGCGCCGTCGATCGTGGTCACCTGCACCGGCCAGAGCGCGCCGCGACTTCGCGAAGTCCGCATTTGTTTCGATCGCGCACTCATGCCGCGTGCCTGCTCCGCCGATGCCGTGCGCGGCGGGTGCGCAGCCCCGCAGATAATCATCCCGCCGATCCGTTGAGGAGGAACCCATGGACAGACCGCCGCTGCCGCCGTTTACTTTGGAGACTGCGATTCAAAAGGCCCGCATGGCTGAAGACGCGTGGAACACGCGCGACCCGGCTCGGGTCGCGCTTGCCTATACGACGGAGAGCCATTGGCGCAACCGCGCCGAGTTCTTGCAGGGGCGCGACGCCATCCAGGCGTTTCTCACGCGCAAGTGGTCCCGCGAACTCGACTATCGGCTCATCAAGGAGATCTGGGCCTTTCGCGACAACCGAATAGCCGTGCGATTTGCCTACGAATGGCACGACGACAGCGGTCATTGGTTTCGCAGCTACGGCAATGAAAACTGGGAATTCGACGAGCATGGACTGATGAGATTGCGTATCGCCAGCATCAACGATTTGCCGATTGCGGATGGTGAGCGCAAATATCATTGGCCGCTGGGACGCCGTCCCGACGACCACCCAAGCCTGAGTGAACTCGGCCTGTGAGCGGCGCTCGGAGCCACCTTCTCTCTTGAGCTCCCACGGCGTCGAGAACGGATTCGCGGTGCTCAAGAATCGCGATTTCGCCCTGTATCTCTGCGCGAGGTTCTGTTCCTCCATCGCCGCGCAGATGATCGTCATGGCCGTCGGCTGGCAGGTCTATCACCTTACCGGCCGCGTGCTCGATCTGGGCCTGATTGGTCTCTCCCAGTTCCTGCCGTTTTTGCTGCTGGTTCTGTTCGCGGGGCATGTCGCCGACCAGTACGACCGCGGGGTCATCATCCTGCTGTGCTTGTGCGCACACTGCGTTTGCGCGCTCCTGCTGCTCGCTTTTGCATTCGGCAAGCTGGGAAGCGCCCTGCCGATTTTTGCGGTGCTGGCCGTGCTCGGGATAGCCCGCGCATTTCAACTGCCGGCGTCGCAGTCGTTCGTGCCCACCATCGTTCCGGCGGCGTCGCTGCGCAACGCGCTGGCCGTCAATTCATCGGCCAACCAGATAGCAACCATCGTGGGACCCAGCGCGGGCGGTATTGTGTACGCGCTTTCGGGCGCGACTCTCGGACGACTCGGCGGCGCAGAAGGGGTGTACGGCGCTGCCTCGATTTTGTTGCTCGCGGGCATCGGCATGATGGCCAAGGTGCGCAGGCGCCGAGCGCCGGGGATTCGTTCCGCCGCGTCCTGGGCCAGCCTCCTGCAGGGAATACGCTTTGTCTGGTACCGGAAAACGGTACTGGGAGCCATTTCCCTCGACCTTTTTGCGGTATTGTTCGGCGGTGCCACGGCCCTGCTGCCGGCCTTTACCCGAGATGTGCTGCATGCAGGGCCCGACGTTTTCGGCTATTTGCGGGCGGCGCCTGGCCTGGGCGCGGGTGTCACCGCGCTGTGGCTTGCTTTTCGGCCTGTCTCGAGGCACGTGGGGCTGACCATGTTTTTGGGCGTCGCAGCATTTGGTGCGGCGACCATCGTGTTTGGATTGACCCGTAGTTTTTGGGTGGCGATGACCGCACTCGTCATACTGGGCGTCGGCGACATGATCAGTGTATTCATCCGCTCAATGCTCGTGCAGCTGGATACGCCGGATGAGATTCGCGGGCGCGTCAGCGCCGTGAATTCCGTGTTCGTCGGCGCGTCGAATGAACTGGGGGAGTTTGAATCGGGCTTTACGGCAGCATGGTTGGGTTTAGTGCCGGCCATCGTCCTGGGCGGGGCCGCGACCCTGCTGGTCACCGCGTTATGGGCGCGCGTACTTTTCCCATCACTCTGGCGCATGCAGACGTTCGAGCAACTGAATTAGGATGAGGCGAATGGAACAACACGACCATGCTGGACATGATCACGATCATGGACACGCGCACGGGCGCGGCCACGCTCTTGGATTGGCGACTCAGGGTATCAATACCCGAATGGCCATTGCGGTGGCGCTAAACCTCGTTTTCGTGGTCATCGAGGGTGGTTTTGGATTTCTGTCCAACTCCGTGGCGTTGATCGCGGATGCCGGCCATAACTTGAGCGACGTGCTGGGATTGGTCTGCGCGTGGACTGCCATGTATTTGGGACGTCGTCCCCCCGGCGCGCGCTTTACTTACGGCTTGGGGCGATCTTCCGTGCTCGCGGCGCTGGCGAATGCCGTGTTGTTGCTGTTGGCGTGCGGCGCCATCGCCTGGGAGGCTGTGGGCCGTCTCGCCTCGCCTCCCGCGGTGGCCGGAGCGACCGTGATGGGTGTGGCGGCGAGCGGTGTGCTGATCAACGGTTTGAGTGCCTGGATGCTGCACGCCGGAAGTCACGGCGACCTCAACAGGCGCGGCGCCTTCATCCACATGCTGGGGGATGCCGCCGTGTCCGCCGGCGTCGTGATCTCGGGTGCGCTCATCGTGTTCACCGGCTGGAGCCGGATTGACCCGCTGGTCAGTCTGTTGATCGTCGCCGCGATTTTGGCGAGCACCTGGGGACTGCTGCGAGATTCGCTCCACTTGTCGCTCGACGGCGTACCGGCGAGCGTCAATTCCTCGGCCGTGATGTCCTACTTGGCCGATCAGCGGGGAGTCACCGACGTGCACGATCTGCACATTTGGGCACTCAGCACCACCAGCGTCGCCCTGACGGCGCATCTGGTGGTGCCGGATCGCGGCGCCGAAGATGCGCTGCTCAACTCCATTACGCCGAACCTCAAGCAGCGCTTCCACATCCATCACGCCACTCTGCAAATCGAGCGAGACCGCTGCGAACACGGGTGCGAAGCCGAAGCCGAAGCCGAAGCCGAAGCCTGAAGCACGCACCGTACGACTTGATCCGCGCAGCACTCGCTCGAAGGCGGCAAACGCCGCAACCAAAATCAATTAGCATGGCGCGAGCCCCGTCGAGCCGCTACAGTCGATGCCAGGGAGAATGATGCATGTCCAATGAGAGTGCGATTCGCCGCGAAGTCGGATCGATCGCTTTGATGTTCACCGGTTTGGGTTCGATCATCGGATCGGGATGGCTTTTCGGTGCCTGGCGCGCCGCCCAGCTGGCCGGTCCCGGCGCCGTCTACGCCTGGATCATCGGCGCGGTGGTCATTCTGTTCGTCGCCTTCACCTATGCCGAGCTCGGCGCCATGTTTCCGGAGTCCGGCGGCGCGGTGCGCTACGGACACTATTCGCATGGCTCGATGGTCGGTTTTCTCGCCGGCTGGGCGGCCTGGATCGCCATCGTCTCGGTGATCCCCGTGGAGGCCGAGGCATCGGTGCAGTACATGAGTTCCTGGCCCTGGACGTGGGCGCATGACCTGTATGTGCATGCTGCCAATGGCCAGGGTGAGTTGACCGTGCCCGGACTGTCCATTTCCGCCGCGCTGGTGGTGGTCTATTTCCTGCTCAATTTCTGGAGCGTGAAAGTCTTTGCCGATACCAACAGCGCCATCACCTTCTTCAAGCTGATCGTGCCCGCGGCCACCGCCGTGGCGCTGATGTGCACCGGCTTTCATTGGGAGAATTTCCGCGTCGGCATTCACGGCGGCCAGCACGTCGGGAACGTCGCCGCCATCCTCACCGCGGTTGCCACCAGCGGCATCGTCTTCAGCTACAACGGCTTCCAGAGCCCGGTGAACCTTGCCGGCGAGGCGCGCAATCCGGGGCGGAGCGTGCCCTTTGCGATCTTCGGCTCGATCGCGCTGAGCACGGTGGTCTATTTGATGCTGCAGGTTGCATTCCTCGGCACGGTGGCGCCGGAGCACCTGCACGAGGGCTGGGCGGCGCTCGAATACAGCTCGCCGTTCGCTCAGCTGGCGCTCGCGCTCAATCTCAATTGGCTCGCCATCCTGCTGTACGCCGATGCCTTCGTCAGCCCCAGCGGCACCGGCACCACTTACACCGCCACGACCGCCCGCATGATCTACGCCATGGAGCGAAGCGGTACGGTGCCCGAAGTACTGGGTCGAGTGCATCCGCGCTTCGGGATCCCGCGGCCCGCGATGTGGTTCAATCTGCTCGTGTCCTTCGTCTTTCTGTTCTTTTTCCGCGGCTGGGGCAAGCTGGCCGCCGTGATCTCGGTGGCCACCATCATCACCTACCTCGTGGTGCCGATCAGCGTCATCGTGCTCAGGCGCACGGCGCCTGACTTGCATCGGCCGCTGCGCGTGCCCGGATTGCCGCTGCTCGCGCCGGTGGCTTTTGTGCTCGCCACGCTGATGCTCTTCTGGGCGCGCTGGCCGCATACCGGCGAGATCATGCTGCTGTTGATTCTGCCCATGCCCGTGTACCTCTATTACCAAGGCAAGTCCGGTTGGCGCAATTTCGGCCTGCAACTGCGTGGTGCCTGGTGGTTGATCGCCTACTTGCTCGTGATAACCATCCTCTCCTGGGCCGGCAGCAAGGAGTTCGAAGGGCACGACTACATTGGCTACGGTTGGGATCAGCTCTGCGTCGCGTTGGCCGCGCTGGTCTTCTATTTTTGGGGAGTGCGCAGCGGCTGGCGTACGCCGGCCGTCGAGGCGGTGGAACACGGATCGAAAGTGCCCGAGTGATGGGGGTGTGGGCGGCGCACGTCAAGCTGCTCGGCGGAAGGTCAGATTCAACCGCTGGGCGCCCAAGAGTTCGTGGTGGCCGTCTTTGAGCGCCAGCACGCCGTGGTGACGCAGGCGCGCGGGTCCGCCCCAGACGACGACGTCGCCATGTTGCAGCGGTACTCGCCGCTGCCTGTCCTTCCGCGAGTCGCCGCCGAACAGGAAAATCGCGGACAGACCGAGCGAAACCGACACGATGGGCGCGCTGAAATCGCGTTCGTCCCTGTCCTGATGAAGCGTGAGGCGAGCGCCGGGGTCGTAACGATTGAGCAGACAGGCATCGGGGGTGAATCCCGAGAACCCGCCCGCCTGCGCGGCCGCGCGGGCCAACTCGAGAAATACCGGCGGCATCGGCGGCCACGGCCGGCCGCTCAAGGGATCGCACGCCTCGTAGCGATAACCACGGCGGTCGCTCACCCAGCCTAAGCTGCCGCAATTAGTCATGGCCACCGACATGCGAAATCCGCCCGGTGAGCGACCGCCGTGGTTATCGCTACGAGGCGTGCGATCCCTTGAGCGGCCGGCCGTG
>Ga0137418_10004399_pt1 | contig 12939 bp, 8 predicted proteins | sample CZODoug3_1_2_16f_FD_122242 | JGI IMG/M metagenome (GOLD analysis project Ga0137418, IMG submission 122242) | Vadose zone soil fungal communities from Angelo Coast Range Reserve, California, USA - CZODoug3_1_2_16fungal (Hybrid Assembly) | ecosystem: Environmental > Terrestrial > Soil > Vadose...
AGGTTGATAGGCGGCAGGTGTAAGGCGCGCGAGCGCTTCAGCCGAGCCGTACTAATTGCCCGTGAGGCTTGATCTCTTCTCGGTCTCGAGGTGAGCCTCGGCATCACCAACACACTCGTCGGTTGTCAGGGTTGTTTGCTGGCGACTAGCGCGACAGGGCCACACCCGTTCCCATCCCGAACACGGTCGTTAAGCCTGTCAGCGCCGATGGTACTGCGACTGCGAGGTCGTGGGAGAGTAGGCCGCCGCCAGCTTCTCATTCGAAGCCCGCTCCAAATCACCGGAGCGGGCTTTTGGTTTGCGCGATCGAACGTACTGCTCGGTACGCCACGAGACACGTAGGGCTTGGCTTGTCGTAACCCGCCCCTCGACTAGAACGTCGATGTTAGCGCCGCCAGCACCCGCCGCCCGATCACCGAGCCGCCGTAGACCTCGAAGTGCTGCTGATCGAACAGGTTCGTTGCATTGGCGAACACGCGGAGGTGGGGATTGATGCGGTAGCCGGCGCTCAGGTTCACCATCTGGCTTGCCGGAATATCCCCGTCCCAGAGCCCCATCGTCCAGTGGTACCCGGACATGATGCGCGCATCGACGCCCACATCGATGCCCTGGCGACCCGCGTACGTCAGTGAGATGACGCCCTTGTGGCGCGGGGTGTTCGGGGACAGCACGTTCCCCGCGACGTTGTCCCGGATGGCGGAGTTGTACCAGGCGTAACTCGCGCTGGTGGTCAGCACCCGGCTGAGCGAGATGCTGCTGCCGAACTCGACGCCCCATTCGTCGACGGTCCCCACGTTGGCGAACGATAGGACGACGGCGGTCGTTGCGTCAGGAAGGCGCGTAAGACCGTTCTGGACGGCGCTGCCGCGAGGGGCGAGAGCGTTCCGCACGGCCGACTCTACCGCAGCCCGGTCTGCAGCGAGGACCTCGGGTGGCGCGGTCCACCGCGGGTACATCGGGTTCACTCCCGGCAACATGCTGGTCGTGAAGTTCTCAATTCGGGCGGCATACGCGTCCAGCGTGATGAATGCGCGCCAGCCGATTTGACCCTTGTAGCCCGCCTCGTAACTCGTCACCGTTTGCGGTGCGAGCACAGGGTTGCCCAACGAGGACTCGGGGACCGCGGCGGAATTGGTGAACAGCGTTCCGTTCGGGACGGCGGCGAGGGCCGGACCCACCGAGGGGTCAGCGCGCAGTTGGGCCTCGATCGCGCTCAAGTTCTGAACGCCCGTGCCGGCGGCCGATGCAGCAAACAGGGTGGACAGACTCGGAGTGAGAAAGGCGCGGTTCACGCTCACGCGCAGCGCGTGGTTCTTGGTGGGCGTGAAGACGAACGCGGCCTTGGGCGAGAGCTGCGGCGCGTAGAGGTTCGCGTCGTCCCATCGCACCGCACCGATCACCCGCACGAGCCCGACGCGGTACTCGAGCTGTGCGAACGCGCCGTAGTACTGATCGCTGCGGTCGTCGTACGCCAGGCCCAAGATCGTTCCTTTCGAGTTGACCTCGTTGTCCTGGACTGAGGCTCCCACCACCAGGCGGCCTGCCTCTCGAGCGAAACTCTGGCTCGTGCGTCCCTCCAGGTGGAATGCGGCTTCGGAGGTGTAGACTGGCTCCCCTGAGGCCAGCCTGACCATCTCCGGCAACGAGAAACCCGAATACCAGGCGGAAACGCCGCTCCCCCCTGCGTCCCACGCGAGGCGCGCCCAGGGGCGCACGAGCCTGCGGGCCTGGTTGCGTCCGCTCCCGATCGTGAAGACCGGGTTTTCTTCTTGCGCCGCGCCGCCCTCGAGCGTGACTATGGAGCGATTGGCCGCGTAGTAGTCCACCCGCGCGGACCCATAGACGGTGACCAAGGGGTCGGGCGTGCCGAGAGCCCGGCCGGTCGCGGCATCCGTCGTCTGCCCATTCAGGGCCACGCGCTCTGGCCCCGGACTCGTCGGCGGCGTCGCCGCGGTGGGTGCATACTCCTCTTTCCAGTCCGATCCATCCTTGGCGGTGCGGGACCGCGTCCAGTCGTCACTGCGGGTGTAGCCGAGGTTCACCCTAACCCCCAGCCTGCCGTTGAGAGAGACACCCGCGTGTCGCAGGTCGGCCCGCGCCGTGCCGAGCTCGCCGCCCCCAAGGGTGAGCTTCGTCCCCACGACGTCGCGGGCGGGCGGCGTGGTGATGTTGATGACCCCGTTATACGCGTTCGCGCCATACAACGCCGACCCCGGACCGCGGATCACCTCGAGGCGCCCGAGGTCCTCGAGTGGCTCCGCCAGGGCCCCCCAGGTCTGGCGGATCACGAGGGCAGTTGCAAGGTCGCGCCCGTCCTGCAAGACCAGCATCTTGCGGGTGAGCATGGTATTGAAGCCGCGCGCGTTGACGTTGAAGTCGTTCATCCCGCTCTGCGTGACGTCGAGCCCCGGCACCCGGGCCAGCGCGAGAGGGACTTGGCCGGTGATCGACAGGGGCTCGGCTGTGGCGGGCCGCACTACGTCCACCGCCCCCGGGGCGTCGATCATCCGTTCGGGCGCCCGCGACACCCCTTCCACGACCACGGTGCCCAAATCGATCGGCTGAGGATCCAGCACGGCGTCGGCCGTGGCGGGCGTACCCGCGGTGACGATGACGGTCACCTCGCGCGCAGCAAAACCGATCCGGCGGAACTGTAGCAGCTGCTGACCCGCGGGAACGCGGGACAGGACGTACCGCCCCGTGGCATCCGTCGCGACCGAGAGGCCGAGGCCCTGAACCGCGACCACGACCCCGCTGAGCGGCCGGCCGTCCGGTTCGGTCACCGTGCCGGTGACGGGCTCGCCGCTCTGGGCGTGGCCGCACGACGGCAGCGCGCAGACCAGAGCGGCGATGAGCGAGCACGGAACCGGGATGCTACAAGGCGGAGTCAGCGCGACAGGCCCAGACGCTTGCGTACTCGATCGAACCGCGGATCGCGGCGTAAGTCCCGAAACGCGGGCCCCATGATTTCCTCGAGCAGGGGGGTTGTGGCGAGCGCCGGACCATCGTCCGCCGCCCGGTTGAGCCAGGTGAAGGCCCCGTCGAAGTCGCCCAGTCCGGCGTGCACGATGGCAACATCCGAGGCCAGGTTGCCGCTGCGCTGCTGTCGCGCGAGCAACTCTGCAAGAATCTGACGGGCTTCGTGCCGCTGCCCCGACTGCCCCAGCACGAACGCGAGCATCGTGCGCCCGTGCACACCGCCGGTCTCTCCCCCCTGGCGCAGCGCCGCGATGGCCTCGGGCCACCTTCTCAGTTCTGCGAAGCATAGGCCGGCGGTGAGCACGGCCCAGCGTACCGGCGGCCGGAGTCCCGCGACCGGCTGGAGCTGCGCGAGCGCCTCGTCGCAGCGACCGTTGCGATAGAGCGCCCTCGCAACCATGGTGATCGCGGTAGGCGAGAGGGGATCGGCCTCGAGTCCCAGCCGGGCCTCTGCCAACACATCGGTGGGCCGTCCCGTGAGCAGAGCGATGTGGGCCAGCTGCTCGTGGACTCTGGGCTCGGCTGGATTGAGCGCGAGCGCGCGGCGCGCTTCGGCCTCGGCGGACGTCGGGTCGCCCCGCCACAGCATCAGAATGACTCCGAGCGCGGCGTGGGCTTCGGCCAGCGAGTCATCCAGGGCGAGGGCCTTCCGCACCGCCGCTTCGGCCCGTGTGCGAAGTTCGCCGAGCGAGAAGCCCGGATTGCCGCTCCAGCCGAGGAGAGCGTACCCGCGCGCCGCACCGGCGTATGCCGCGGCGAATGTCGAGTCTAGCGCGATGGCCTGGTTGAAATACTCGAGACCCGCGCGGAGGCCGCTGTCGGTAAAGTGGAGGGTCAGATCGTGGCCGCGCAGGTACAGCTCATACGCCTCGATGTTCCGGGTCCGGTGGCGCAGCAGGTTGCTGCCGGTGCGTCCCTCCAGCCGCACCTCCAGCTCGCGGGCGACCGCGCCGGCCAGCTCGTCCTGCGTCGCGAAAACGTCTTTCATGTCCCGATCGTAGGTTGCCGACCAGCGGGTCGAGCCGTCGCGCGCGTCGACGAGTCGGACCTGGAGGCGCAGCCGAGAGCCGACCCTCTGGAATCCGCCCTCGAGGATGTGGGACACGCGCAAGCTGTCGGCGATACGCCGCACGTCGATCGGTCGCCCCTTAAACCCGAAGACGGAGGTGCCGGCGATCACGCGCACCTGGCCAGGCCTCGCGAGAATCCCGATCAACTCCTCGGTCATGCCATTAGCCAAGGCGGCGTCGCTGGCGTCCGTGCCGAGATTCGTGAGCGGGAGTACGGCGATCGAGGGCCGGGTGGCCGATGGCGGACGTCCCCGCAGCCGATCGTGGAGTCCCCCTTGGTCCAGCGAGAGCAAGAGCGCAGCCGCGACAACGAGACCCCCCGCCCACACGAGAACCTTCCGCTTAGGCGGGGACTCCTCCAAGGGTTGCGCGACCCCATCTACGGCTGCAATGAACCGGTAGCCCCGACGCGGCAGCGTCTCCACGAACCGTGGGCTTTCGGCCGAATCGTCCAGGGCAGCACGGAGCTTGTGGATTGCTGCGTCGAGGCCTACATCGAATTCGACAAACGTGCCGGCGGGCCAAATCGCCCGGCGCAGGTCCTCACGCGTCACCACCTCGCCGGCGTGCTCCAAGAGCAGGGCCAAAACCCGAAGTGGTTGCTGCTGCAGCCCGATCTTGATCCCGCGCTTGCGCAGCTCGCGCGCGTGAAGATCAACCTCGAACACTCCGAATCGCATCACTCGTCTGGCGGCTCGCTGCGGGGCCTGCATGAAGTCTCCTACCGACACCCAGGCCAAAGATATGGCCAGCCAACCTCCGCGCCATAGGTCAGATGCGCCCGTAATCATCCATCCTCCAACTAGTTGCCTGGTCAGCCAGAGTTTTGCCACGAGTCAGGTGCGCGCCATGGATTCGGTGCGAGACCTGCGCAACAGTAGGTCGGCGACCAGCGGAGAGTGTCATGCCAGGTTTCAGCGAACGTCGCGCCATCGTGGGGTGGCCGCTGTAGCTCTCAGGGGAGGCATCGATGTCACGGACCGGGAAAACGTGGTTGGTATGGATTGTCGGGATCGCTTTAGTCGCCTGCACAGATCCTACCCAGCCCTCGACTGCGTTGCAGCTCGCCTTCGCGGTACAACCAAGCAACGCCACTGCCGGCGTCGCGATCGATCCGGTCATCACCGTGGCGATTCAGCACGAATCCGGTGACCTGGCGCCTGATGCTACCAACGTCGTCACGCTGGCGATCGCAACAAACGCTGGTGGTGGCACGATGACGGGGACGTTGAGTGTGCCGGCGGTGAACGGCATAGCAACCTTCACCAACCTGCGCATTGACAAGGCTGGTGCAGGTTACACGCTGAAGGCCGAGGCAACCGGGCCCCTCGGTGCGACGAGCAATCCGTTCACGATCGCGGCCGGTCGCGCCACGCGACTCGCGTTCACGGTACAACCGAGCAATGCGACGGGAGACTCCACGATCACGCCGTCGGTTCAGGTCGCCGCCCAGGACTCCTTCGGCAACCTCGCGACGGGGTTCGAGGACAGCGTGGCTGTGGCGCTCGACGGCAACCGGCCACCGTGGGCTCTCTCAGGAACCACTGTCGTGGCGGCCGTCGGAGGCGTCGCGACCTTCAGTGATCTCTCGATCGCCGCGACGAGCTCCTCGTACACCCTCACTGCAAGCGCCGGCGGCCTCGCCAGTGTTAGCAGCGTCCCCTTTGCGATCACACCGCCGCCGGGGTCGCTGCACATCACGACTGCGACCACGGGTGCTTCTTTCCCCGCCGGATACGGCCTGTGCCTTGATCCTTACGACGATGGCGATGGCTACTCCTGCACCACGTCCGAGGCGGTCGGTGTGAATAGCGGCCTATCCCTGTCGGTGGCGCGCGGCTCCCATGTCGTGGACCTGTTCGCGGCCGGCAATTGCACGGTGACCGACGGCAGCTCGCGCACGGTCGATGTCGGAGCCGCCACCGGCGTGTCGTTTGCGGTCACATGCGTAGCGGCCGGAGCCGTGCGCGTTGGGATGGCGAGTACGGGGATCGATGTCCCGGGTGCCTATGTGGTCTGCTTCGACCAATCCGGAAGCTCGTGTGCTTCGGGCGGGGCCGTGGTTCCCGCGAACGGTACGGTGACGTTCCCCTTCGTGACCGCGGGCCCCCACACCGTGACCATCACCGCTCTTGCCCCGAACTGCACCATGGGTGGCTCGACGACCCGCGCTGTGACCGTCCCGCAGGACGACACTGCGAATGTCGTCTTCGACATCAGCTGCGTTGCGGTCGAGCGGATCGCATACTCGTATAACGGAACGATTGTCGTCGGCCGCGTGGACGGTGCGTACTCCCCTGGGATTACCGCGGGATTCGCTCCGGCGTGGTCGCCCAACGGCACCAGGCTCGCCTACGAGTGCGGCGGCCAGGACATCTGCGCGATCAACGCCGACGGCACAGGGTTCGCGCAGCTCACCGTGGGCTGGGCAGGCAATCACCACCCCACCTGGTCGCCCGACGGCTCGAAGATCGCCTTCGCCGCGACGCACGGCAGCACGACCGACCTCTACGTGATGGCGGCAAACGGCTCCGGGGCGACTCGGCGGACCCAGGGCGTGGGGTTCGTGGGAAGTCCGGCGTGGTCCCCGGATGGAACTACGATTGCCTTCGACTGCCGCGTGGATGCCGGCAATATCGACCTATGCTCTGTGAACGCGGACGGGACCGGATTCGCACGCCTCACGTCCGATCCTGCGCGCGACTATGGCGCGGCCTGGAAGCCCGACGGCTCGGCGCTGGCTTTCGCGACCACGCGTTACGGAGCGGACGAGATCGTGCTCATGGGCGTGAATGGCGGCGGCGTGGCGCGCATCGGCGCGGGGCTACCCGGATTGGCACCCAGTTGGTCGCCCGATGGCACCCAGCTCGCGTTCGTGCAAGTGCTCGACGGTTGGGATGCCGCATACCCCGTAATCTGGAGGGCGAATGCGGATGGCTCGGGCGTCCGCACACGTACTGTTACCGGCGGCGACCAGCCGGCGTGGAAGCCACATCTATGAGCGGTCGCGCGGTGACGCGCGGGCTGCATGCGTCTGATCCACCTTCTCACTGAGGCAGGCACCATGTTCAAGCGTATGCTCCTGCTCGGCACGGCCGTGCTCGTTGCGGCGGCCTGCAGTATCGACCGCGCACACCCTACCGACGCGTCCGTGGCTGCCAACACGAGCGTGGCTTTCTCCGCAGTCAAGTTCTGGGACGCCGGCGCAACGGTCAGTTGGAACCAGTTGGCGACAGACCTGGCAACAGCGGCGCCAGCGCCCGGGGTCAACACGATTCGCCTGTACACGTATCTCTCGCTCGCTCAGCTCCGCGCTGCCGAGGCGGCACAGGCGGCCCCGGGGCCGCATCCGCCGATTGCTGCGGCGATCGGTGGCGCTTCGGTCGCCGTGCTGAGCTCGTTCTTCCCCGGCAGCGTCACCCAGCTCGAAGCCGCGCTCGACGCCCAGGAGGCTTCCGACCCGTGGCCCGGCGCCAAGCACGCGGATTTCGCCGCGGGCGAAGCGACCGGTCGGGCGGTCGGAGCGCGCGTGCTCACGTTCGCGCAGAGCGACCTCGTTGGGCTCACGAATCCACTGGATCCGCCCATCGGACCGCCACCCGTCGGACCTGGCAATTGGATCTACGCTCCTCCTCCCTTAATCGCCCGCGGCAACCTCAGCGCGCGTCCCTTCTTTCTGACGTCGCAGGATCAGCTGCGGTCGCCTCCGCCACCCGCATTTGGAAGCCCCGCTTTCAATGACGCGCTCGCCGAGGTTCGTCAGATCTCGGATACCCGGACCCAAGAGCAGATCGACATCGCGAACTACTGGAACATGAACCAGTCGCCGCGGTCGCAAGCGGCCTTCATGAGAATCGCGCGGGAGCTGATCGTTTCGCACCACCGCTCCGACGCGGAGGCCGCACGGATCTTGTTCGTCATGAGCGCGGCAGGCTTCGACGCGCTCATCGGATGCTTCGATGCCAAGTACCACTACTGGTTCATCCGGCCCCCGCAGGCAGACGCGGGTATCCACACTGTGTTCCCGACGCCGCAGCACCCGTCGTACCCGTCCGCTCACTCCTGTTTCTCGGGCGCCTTTAGCGCCGTACTCGCCGACGCATTCCCCAGCGAGCGTGCGCGAATAGACGCCATGGCTCAAGAAGCAAGTCTGTCGCGACTCTACGCGGGAATTCACTATCGATTCGACATGGAGGCGGGGCTCGCGCTGGGCCGTGGTGTGGCCGCGCTCGCGCTGGTGGCGGACCTAGACGAGGTCGCCCCGGGCACCAGGTAGAGGCCGCCTCGCCCCCGCCATCACTCACACGATCGCGACCGCTGACGTTTCAGGGGGAAGATCAAGCTCCACAGCGACCGCTGCTGTGGGGCTTTTCTTTGTCTCACCGGCAGCAAACGGTGGCGTGCCTGGCGGGCAGTCCATGTCTGAATCACCCGTCGAGCAAAGACGTCGCGCACAACCGTAGCACAGAAACGTCGAGCGAGGCCGCGGTATACGGTTCTGCTCGACGTTTTTGTTTGACGTTTCCTGCTTGACGACGTTCTTTTCGTCATGACCTGGCTCACCTCGCCCGAAACCTGGATCGCCCTCCTCACCCTCACGGTGCTCGAGATCGTCCTCGGCATCGACAACGTCATCTTCATCTCGATCCTGGCCGGCAAACTCCCCACCGGCGAGCAGCGCCGTGCCCGCAGCGTGGGCCTGACGCTGGCGATGGTGACGCGCATCCTCCTGCTGCTCTCCCTCACCAGCATCATGCGGTTCACGCGGCCGCTGTTCAGCCCGTTCGGCCACCCGTTCTCCGGCCGCGACCTGGTCCTCATCGTGGGCGGCCTGTTCCTCATCTGGAAGAGCACCCGCGAGATTCACGACAAGCTCGAGGGCGAAGAGGGTCGCCAGAACGTGAAGGCCGGTGCCGCGTTCGGGAGCGTCATCGTGCAGATCGCCCTGCTCGACATCGTGTTCTCGCTCGACTCGGTGATCACTGCCGTGGGCATGGTGCGGCAGGTGGGCGTCATGATCGCGGCCATCGTCCTCGCGGTGCTCGTCATGCTCATGGCTGCCGGCACGATCAGCGACTTCGTGCACCGTCACCCGACGCTCAAGATGCTCGCCTTGTCCTTCCTGCTGCTCATCGGCGTCACGCTCATCGCCGACGGCCTGGGCCAGCACATCTCCAAGGGCTACGTGTACTTCGCGATGGGCTTCTCGGTGTTCGTCGAGTCGCTCAACCTGCGCCTCGCCCGCAAGGCTGCGCCCGTGCACCTGAAAGAATCGATCACACCGTGACGGTCTGCGGCGTTGGTCGCCCTCAGTCGTGCCCCCCGATATAGAGCCGGATCATCTTCTCCCAGTAGGGCCAGTCGTGCGACCACCCGTCCCAGATCCGCAGCGCGTTGCCGATGTCTTTGCGCCATAGGATTCCCGAGAACTCCTGGTTGTTGTGGCAGGCGGGGTCGTCGCGGCCGATCGCCAAAATGATGTCCTGGCGGCGGAACGCCGCGAGCCGCGCGGCGTCGTGCTCGTGGCGCATGAAGTCGAAGGGGTTGCACGCATACACGTCGGGATCGGAATACCCACCCGTCAGCCGCGTGATGTCGTACAGTCCGGAGAGGCCGATGATGCGGTTCACGAGGTGGGGATGGCGCAGCCCGAAGCACGCCGCGTGGTAGGCCCCGAAGCTCGCGCCCACCGCGATCACGAACCCGTTCGAGTTCTCGCCGGCGCTGAAGGGGATCACCTCGTCCCGCAGATATCGGTCGTACTGCAGGTGGCGCCGAGCTCGCGCCCCCGGGTTCAGGTGCTCGCCGTACCAGCTCTCCTCGTGCACGTGGTGGACGCAGAACAGCTGGATCCAGCCGTTCTCGAGCTGCTCGCCGAGCACGCCCGGTCGATGCATCCGGCGGTCGGTCCACTCGGAATAGCCGCCCAGCGTCGTGGGGAACACCAGGACCCGCGCGCCCGCATGTCCCAGCACCTGGAGCTCCATCTCGCGCCCCAGCGCGGGGCTGAACCACTTGTGGTACGCGTGCTTCACGCCGCCGGCTCCCGCAGCAGGAACGGGAGGGCCTGGCGGAAGCGGCGCCCCCACGCCGACTCGTGGTGCACGCCGTCCTGGTCCTCCACCCACCGGAAATCGCGGCTCGGCTCGTAGCCCTCGGCGAGCAGCAGGTCGCGCAGCCGGCGTCCGAGCGCCACGGTCTGCTCGCCCTCGCGCATTCCGACGTCGAGGTACAGCCGGCCCGGCACCCGCGGCGCCCGGGCCACGAGGTCGAGGAGAGCGCCATCGGCAAACCAGAGGGAGGGACTGAGCGCCGCAACGAAGCCAAAAACTTCGGGATACTTAAAGAACGCGTACAGGCTGATCAGCCCGCCCATGGAGGACCCCGCGATCCCGGTGTGAGTCCGGTCGGGCAGGGTGGGGAACTGCGCGTCGACCAGCGGCTTCACCGTGCGGGTGAGGAAGTCCAGATATCGCTCGCCCGCCTCCGCAAACGGGTCATACTCCGCCATCCGTGCTGTGCCCATGTTCGGAATCCCGACCACGATCGCATCGAGCCCGCGCCGGCTCGCCCACGCGAGCGCCTCGTCCACGCCCCACGTTCCGGCGAAGCTCGTGGCCGGGTCGAACAGGTTTTGCCCGTCCTGCATATAGATGACCGGGTAGCGAGTATCGCCTCCGGCGGGAGCGGCGGGGACGTGGACGTAGAGGTCGCGCCGGTTGTCGAGCTGCGGGCTGTGGACGGAGGGCAGTACGACGAGGCGGCCCTTTCGGGCGCGCCAGCGCAGCAGGAACCGACGGAGCGCGAGCATGGAATCGACAATCTACGAGCCTCCGGTCGCGCTTGTCACCCGCGCCGCCGACGCGCAGTTTCAGCCCCATGAGCGCGAAAGTGGGTCTCGTCGTCGGTCGCGAGAGGTCGTTCCCACCGAAGTTCATCGAGGAGGTGAACCGGCGCGATCGGGGTGTGGTCGCCGAGTACGCCAAGCTCGGTGCCGAACGGATGGACGGGCCGAGCGCATACGCCGTCATCATCGACCGCATCTCCCACGAGGTGCCGTTCTACCGCGCGTACCTGAAGCACGCCGTGCTCCAGGGGGTAACGGTCATCAACAACCCCTTCATGTGGAGCGCCGACGACAAGTTCTTCGGCGCGACGCTCGCGACCCGGCTCGGCGTCGCCAGCCCCAAGACGGTCGCGCTGCCGAACAAGGAGTACATCCCGGGAATCAGCCACGAGGAGAGCCTCCGCAACCTGGTGTTCCCGCTCGACTGGGACGCGGTGCTGCGGCACATCGGGCTTCCCTGCATTCTCAAGGACGCGCACGGCGGCGGCTGGAAGGACGTCTTCATCTGCCGGACGCCCGAGGAGCTGCTCCACCACTACGATCACTCCGGGCTCCGGACCATGGTCGTCCAGGAGTTCATCGAGTGGGAGCAGTTCGTGCGCTGCCTCTGCATCGGGCAGCGGGACGTGTTGCCGATCCACTACGACCCCGCGGCGCGGCAGTACCACGTGGATCCGGGCTACCTGGATGCCGCGCTGCGCGACCGCATCGTGCGGGACTCGCTCACCCTGGTGCGCGCCCTGGGGTACGACATGAATTCCATCGAATGGGCGGTGAAGGGCGGCGTCCCCTACGCCATCGACTTCATGAACCCCGCACCGGACTTCGACATCAACTCGCTGACCCCCGAGTACTTCGATTGGGCGGTGCGGCACATGGCCGACCTGGCGATCCGGCTCGCCGCGCGCCCGCCGGCCGCGCAGCGAGCGTTTCATTGGCAGGCGCTGTTCAAGGGGCGGGCCAAGCCCCGGTCGAGATGACGTCGCTCGTACAGCGGGCGGTGGACCACTACCACGAGCTCCTGAGCGACGAGCTCGCCGGCGAGTCGCACGCGGCGCTCGAGGGGGAGCTGCGCCGCCGGGGCCTGTTCTTCGGGGAGCGGCCGCTGTGCACGGTGCTGCGGCCGCGGTTTCTCGCCCCCCAGCATTACCGCTTCCTGCGCAGCCGCTGCGCGGTACTGCTGCGGGCGTTCGACCGGGCCTACCAGGCCGCGCTCGAGGACGCCGTGCTGCGCCGGCAGTTCGGGCTGGTCGATTGGGAGGAGGCGCTGATCGAGCGGGATCCGGGTTTTCCTGATGCCAGCCCGACATCCCGCATCGACGCTTTTTATCTGCCCGAGCACGACGTGATGCACCTGACCGAGTACAACGCCGAGACCCCGGCCGGGGCCGCGTATGGCGACGCGCTGACCGAAGCGTTCTTCGCGCTCCCAGTCATGCGGCCATTCCTGCGCCGCTTCGACCTCTGTCCGCTCCCCTCGCGGCACGGCGTACTGCATGCGCTGCTCGGGGCGTATGCAGCGTGGGGCGGCGACCAGCACAAGACGCCGCGCATTGCGATTCTCGATTGGCGCGAGGTGCCGACCTACAACGAGTTCGTGCTGTGGGTGGACTTCTTTCGCGCCCGCGGCCTAGAGGCGCGCATCGTCGACCCGCGGAGCACGGAGTTCCACGCGGGGCGAGGGGGGCGTCTCGTGGCGGACGGTGCGCCGATCGACCTGATCTACAAGCGCGTACTGATCAGCGAGCTCGTGGAACGGGGCGGCACTAACCACCCGGTGATCCGCGCCGTCCAATCCGGCGCGGTGTGCATGGTGAATCCCTTTCGCTGCAAGCTGCTCCACAAGAAAGCGAGCCTGGCGGTGTTGAGTGACGAGCGGAATGTGGGACTGTTCTCGGAGGACGAGCGTCAGGCGATCGACGCTCATATTCCCTGGACGCGCGTGGTGGCGGAGCGGAAGACCCGCCATGAGGACCGAACGGTGGACCTGGTGCCCTTCATCATCGATCAGCGCGAACGCCTCGTGCTCAAGCCGAATGATGC
>Ga0137418_10004400_pt1 | contig 12939 bp, 10 predicted proteins | sample CZODoug3_1_2_16f_FD_122242 | JGI IMG/M metagenome (GOLD analysis project Ga0137418, IMG submission 122242) | Vadose zone soil fungal communities from Angelo Coast Range Reserve, California, USA - CZODoug3_1_2_16fungal (Hybrid Assembly) | ecosystem: Environmental > Terrestrial > Soil > Vadose...
GTGGAAGTGGAGTTCCGCAATGGCGCCAGCCAGCGGATCCATTTCTTCGCTTCCCGGTTGAAGTACTCGCGCTGGGTACGGGTGAGTTTGGTGGTGGACGAGGCGGTGGAAAGTTTGGTGCGCACGTTGGCCGAGCATCTGGCCAGCTGGGGCGGACGTCCCCTACTGTGTGTGTTTGATCGACCGAAGACGATCGCTTTGAAGTGGCGCAACAACGGTGAGGTGACGGAATGGAATCCGATCTTCGCTTACGCCACGCTGGAGATGGGCGTCGGAGTGGAGTTGTGCTGGCCCTACCGAGCCCAGCAAAAGGGCAGTGTCGAGAACCTGGTGGGATTCGTAAAGTCTTCCTTCTTTAAAGTACGCCGATTTCACGATGAGGAAGATCTGCGCCAGCAACTGCAGGAATGGCATCACGAGGTGAACGAGGAACGTCCGTGCCGTGCGACCGGAATCATTCCGGCGCTGCGTCTGGCGGAAGAAGCACCGCGCCTGCGTACTTTGAAAGTGCAGCCGGAGCAGCTGGCTCTGCGCATCCCGGTCTATGTCGGTCCCACGGGAACGGTGCTACACGACGGCCATGCGTATTCCATGCCGCCGGAGGCGATCAGCATGCCGGCCACGTTGTACTTGTATGGGCAACGAGTGCGCATTGTGGCGGGACGGTATGAAGCGGAACATCCTCGAAAGTTTTCTGCGCAGGAGAGTTCCTCGTTGCCGGAGCACCGCGCGGCGATGGTCGCGGCGGTATCGGGGAAGCGCGGCAAGCGCTATCTGAAACGGCAGCAGTTGTTGGAGCTGGGAGAGCCGGCGATTCGTTATCTCACGGAGATCGTGCATCGCCGACCCCGGCAGTGGTTCGAGGATGTCGATCGGCTGCACCAGCTTCTGCAGAACCACGGCCCGGAAGTTCTGCGCCGTGCCATGGAAGAAGGCCTGAAGCAGCAGATATTTGGTGCGTTTTATGTGGAGAGATCTCTCCAACCAGGGTTGAGCTTTCCGCAGGGGGTGCAATGAAAACCGACAAACGGGGGAATGCTATGGGTCGACGGAGTTGGGGATCGTCGTTGTCAGGCGATCCTGGCACAACATTTTTCTGGGCAAACGGGGGATGGCAACAAAACAAGAAGAAACGGCCAGTGGCCGCCGCGGAGCGCGCCTACAACGCGCGGAGCGGCGGCAGATTGCTGACCACGGAGCACCCATGACGAGTAAGAATACGAGTAATCACAACCCAGGGCCGAGCTCGAAAATGCCGCAACTCTCGGAAGGACAACTGGAGCTTCTATTCCGACGGTTGAACCTGGCACACACACGGCGTATCTACCAAGACCTGGCGGATCGAGCCGAGAAAGAAAACTGGAGCTATCGCGATTTTCTTGCTCTTCTGCTGGCCGAAGAAGTGGCGCATCGTAAGCAAACCCGCCTGCAGCGCTTTACCCGCAAGGCTCACTTCCCCTTCTTCAAGACCATTGATGAGTTCGACTTCAGTCTGCAGACCACCCTGCGTCAGTCTCTGCTCGGTTCCTACCTGGGACCGGATTTCGTCACCGAAGGACGCTCGCTGATTCTCTACGGCAAGACGGGTCGAGGAAAAACCCATCTAGCAGTCGCTATCGGCTATCGCGCCATCCAGAATGGCTTCGAGACCTTCTGCACGACCGCGGCAGAACTCGTGGAGGATCTTTCCAATGCCAGTCAGAAGGGACGCTTGCAGGAATCATTGCTAACCTATACGCGTCCTCACGTTTTGCTAGTCGATGAAGTCGGTTACTTAACCTACGGTCCAGATGCCGCCAATGTTTTGTTTCATGTAGTCAACGATCGCCACCTGAGAAAACGACCGATGATCTTCACCACCAATAAGCCGCTCAGCGAGTGGGGAAAGGTTTTGCATGACGAGGACCTGGCGGCCGCCATCCTGGATCGCATCCTCGAGCGTGGACGTCTTATCCACCTCGATGGACCCTCGGGACGCACGCGTCACCTGAACTTAGAGGAGGTCTTGCCGGCCGCAGCAGATCGTGCCAGAATTTCCGGAATTCGCGTGCCAGAATTTCCGGAACCCACAAACATGGACGCCAAGCCTGTTTCATGGCATGATGACGGCTATCCGTGTCCGAAGGACACTTCCCGCATCCCCCTTCATTCCGCATTTGACAGAGGATTTCATGAGACTTATGGCCAGATTGTTGTTGCTTCTCGCGGCTGTAATGGCGGCGACAGCCCAAGCACAGATCTCACACTTTAAACACGTTGTGGTCATTTTCCAGGAAAACCGCACCCCGGACAATCTTTTTCAAGGCCTGTGCGCCGCTCCCTATGGAGCCTGTGCCGCACCTCCGACTCTTTCCGCGCCTTACGACATTCAAACCTCGAATTGGGCGAGCAAGAGCACGAAGATTCAGCCCTCCCCGGTTGCGCTGGCCAACACTTACGATCTGAGTCACTCGCACAGGTCGTTCGACTTGATGTGTGACGTTGTCACCGGCAACCCTCCAAGATGCCGGATGGACGGTGCTGCTCGCATCGCTTGCAATGCCGCGCGTGGCACCACTTGCCCGACAAACCCGCAGTTCAAGTTTGTAGACAATTCGACTGGGATTCTGCATCCCTATCTCACTCTCGCGACCGAGTACGGCTGGGCAAACTATATGTTTCAAACCAATCAGGGCCCGAGTTTCCCGGCGCATCTATTTATTTTCAGTGGGACATCAGCGCCCAGTCAGTTGGACGATGCCAATGGAATTTTCGCCGCGGAGAACATGACTCCCGCCGGTGCTAAAGTGGGTTGCAATGCTCTACCCACGACGGTCGTCGAACTCGTTTCCCCTAATGGAACTCCACCCCCCTACGGCGTCGAAAATTCCTCGGCCTTCCCGTGTTTTGAACATCAGACCATGGCAGACCTGGTAAAGGACTGGATGTACTATACTGCGGGACCAGATTCCCTCTGGACGGGTCCGAACGCGATTAACCATATCTGTCTACCAAGCGGCGGAAAGTGCACCGGCTGGGGTACGCACGTGTCTGTCAATCCCTCGAATGTGCTGACCGCTATCGGAACCTGCAAGTTGCACGATCTGACCTGGATCACTCCGACAGCGGCGAACTCCGATCATGCCGCCTTGAGCGATGGCGGAGGGCCCTCGTGGGTGGCGTCCATTGTTAATGCCATTGGCAACAGCAAATGCACAGACACCACTGACATGAAGACTGTTTCTTATTGGCAGGATACGGCAATCTTGATTACATGGGACGACTGGGGAGGCTGGTACGACCACGTACCGCCGACGATTTTGGCGGGGGTCCAGGGCGACTATCAGTACGGATTTCGTGTTCCCCTGATCGTCGTTTCCGCCTACACCAATCGAGGGTATGTGGATAATGGCCGGCACGATTTTGGCAGCATTTTACGCTTCATTGAGCACAATTTTGCCAGTCTCGGCCTCTCTGAAGGAGAGCTAGGATTTGCAGACAGCCGTGCCACCACGGACCTCACAGCATTTTTCCATCTAAAGCACGCGCCTCGCCCGTTTACCACCGTCGCTGCTCCCAAGAGCGCAGCCTTCTTCATCAATGACCCCAGGCCGCCGGAGCCACCCGACAACGATTAGAGAGATAACCATTCGCGTGACAACCGTTAGCCACTGCCCAAGATTACGGACTGGCGGACCGCACCTCTGTTTATCGCCACGCCCACGCTTTCGGGCTCTGATTACAGCAACGATTCCAATTCTTCCCTGCTGAACGGTTTCTCCAGAATGCGAATGTCGCCGAGTTCCTTGGGTATCGGCTCCCGCACTTCTGAAGCGGCTGTGTGGATCACGATATTCTGCGAGTTTGCGAATCGCTGAGGCAAGGTGAATCCCGTGCCTGATCGCCTTGTTTGCAGGCAAGACAGACCTAGTCTAGTCTAGTGCGCTGCCGGGAAACTGATGAAGACTGCATCCGAGCCGACGAAGCTGATCACTATGTTTGTCTCCGCCTCGACCGCTTGGCCCTTTAGTTCGTGGGGACGATATCGCCAATGCCGCACCGCCCGCACTGCGGCACCCGCGAGCGCGCGTTTGCCGCGAAGGACGTCGACTTCCGTTACAATTCCGTCGGTGCCGATCACTGCTTTCAGGCTGACTTCTCCGGTCAGGGTTGGATTCGGTGCAACCGGGTAGCTAAAGCCACTCTCGGGCCCTTCTGCAACTTGCAGGCGTTGCCGCGGAGTTGAGTCCATGGCCGCAACATTTTGCTGCGGGAGGATCACCGCTGTGCCATGCGTGCTCTCATGTTGTCTGGAGGAAACTACTGGGGATGACGGTTTGAGGGCAGTGATTGTGGCCGGCTGTCTGCGCTCCGCGGGCATGGCCTGCTGAACCTTTTCTGGCGGCGCGGCAGTGGCCGAGGGAATGCTCACCCCGGGTTCGTGAGCCTCGATCGCAACCTGTGGAACGATTATCCGCGGCGCAAGCCGATCTTCTCGTAAATGAAACAAAATCCCTAGCAGCGCCACACCACACGCGGCACCAAGCGCCCATCGCACCCTGTTTCGACTCCACGTTCTCCTTGCAACCGAATCCACTGCTGCCGGGCTCGCCTCTTTGGTTTCGCTTTGCTCTGCAGAATCTCGCTTGGGCGCTGAAATGTATTGGAAGTTGACACTCGGTCTGCGTAACCGCCCGACATCAATTCGGTCATACGCCGCACGATTCGATCGGATCGAGATCCCTTCGGAACCCACCGCTCGTAACGCGGCGATGTCCGCGCCGGTTGTCCCCAACTCCACGACCTTGCTTGTGGGTGCTGCAGCTTCCGTTTTGCGATCTGGCATCAGGTACACGTTTTCAACTGCGCCAATAATGGAGGTCCTGGCAATCGGTCCATTCCGAGTGACGATTGCTGCCCGGCACAATCTATCGATCAGGTGCTGCTGGTGGCGATTCAGCACCTGCTTGGGCAGGCTCTGAAAATTGCGGAACGTCCAGAGCAGGTAGATGCGTTCCCAAAATGACGGACTCACGTACACCGAGCCGATATGGGTGCGTAACTCTACGAGACCCGTGCGAATCTTTTGCGGCACTGCCGGCATGACTGCTTCCAAGCGATAGAGATTTGAGCTTACCTGGGAGGATCGGGTAATCCCGGGGGAGACAACAATTATACCAACTTCCCGCATTTCAGCGCTGATAATCCGGCCTGCGAGGGCCAGGGATCGCTATGGATGTTGGGGGCAGTCCTAGTCGGGTGAGTGCCATCTTTCAAGCGCAGCTTCGACCTTCTGAAGCGGGGGCGCTCTTAATGCAGTGTCTCGCCGGCTCGTAACCAGACCCGGACGGGCACTTAGGTAATCTTACTGCCAGTAACACTGCCGCCACATAATGGTGCCTGATTATGGTCAGCCTCCCCCAAGCCCGCCCGTCGAAGCGTGTCCCACCAGCTCATCTGGAAGACAACACTCCGGCGGTGCTTCGGTTCCCAGTTCTGCTGGACTCGTAGCTATACCATTTCGCTGATTATGAGGAAGAGCGGCTTCATGTCGAAGTGTCAGTCCGTTCCCATCCCGGGGACGATGGGTTGTGTTTTTTGGCAAGGGGAAGCTGGATGATGACGACAGGAGTCACTCCGGCATTCTCGCAAGCAACTGCGTCCAAGCGGAGTGTCCCTCGCTACAAGCTAACGGTACCTTTGGCTCTCACCGTATTGCGCTCGGGCATCCCCAACAATATCCCTGGACGCACCCTCGAGATAGGCGAGGGGGGAATGGGAGTTGTCCCAGCGTCACAACTCCTCGTCGGCGAGTTCGTCCGCATCGAGTTTCTGGTTCCGCACATGAGCTCGCCGGTGCGGGCGACGGCGGTGGTGCGCCATCAGCGCGAGCGCTGCTTTGGTCTCCAGTTTCTCCGTTTACCCGCCGAACAACAATCGATAGTCCGTTACTGGACGCGACGCGAAGGCGAACTTTTATTGACTGGACAGGCAGGCGCCACCTTGGGAGAGGCGGTAGCCAAACCCAAGTTGCTCCCGGACTTCGAAAACTCTGAAGACTCAAGACGCAAGTTCGGCATCCGGCGCATCGTCGCGTTCGCCGTTTCCATAGCGGTGATCGCGGCTGTGCTGGGATGGTGGCAATGGCAGCAAGAATGGGCGGAGTTGGAAGCGCAGCTTCCGGCAAAAGAAACCGTGGTGGTGCAACCACAGTTGCAGGTGCCAGCCGACGCAATGGGACGACGGATCATTCACCAGGTCATGCCCGAATATCCGGAGCTTGCACGACAGGCCGGAGTGCAAGGCACAGTGGTGCTGGATACCGTCGTGAGTGTGGAAGGCGCGGTGACACAAGTGAAGGTTGTCAGCGGGCCCGAGGCACTGTCGCAAGCAGCCAGGAATGCAGTGCGATGGTGGCGCTATGAACCCTATCTTGTGAATGGTCAACCGGCGACAGTTGAGACCACCGTGGCTGTAGATTTCCGACTTGCGAACTAGGAGGGCGATTGTCATACTCATTGACTCGGCTCGTGATTGTGAAATCCTGTTCACATCACTCTACCCGGCTGTTATGCGCTGCGCACAACTCGAGAGCGTGATTGGTCCCCTGACCCGGCAACAGCAATAATCGCATTCCTTTCAACCTTGAGCTGGTGCGCAGTGCCCGGAATAGGTTCCACTATGGGGGGCGGTCTTCGCAGTCTTGGTTTGAGTGTCTGGCGCAATTGTTCAAATCTGCTCTTGCGACATTACTCTTTTCGGAATCCAGAGGCCCATTCGATCCGGGGAAACGAACCATTGACCGAGGTCTTGAGTGTAATTGATGACGTCGACAATGATGGTAGTGAACTGCCGGAGTTTTAGGATGCGGGTGAGCCACCCGGGTGAACATGCCCGCTGACAAGATGCTCAAAGCGATTGGAGAAACGCGAGTAACGCATGTTTATCCGCCGTCGTCAGCCTGGAGAAGCGTTTGCTTGCTGTCTCAGCCTCGTCCTTGTGACGGCGGATGGCATCGCTGAGTTGGACCGACGCACCATCGTGCATCAGGCGCGAGCGCAATCGAAGTCCCCAGAGGGGCGCAGTCCTGAGCTTGTTGCGCGCGCACAGGGTATCGCGCAATAGATCGGGGCGCTTCTCTCCTTCGAGCAGCGCAGTCTGGTAGCTCTCGCTGCATTCGTCCTCGGTCTTTCCTCTTTGGCGCTGCTTTGCTTCTGCCTCGTGCGATGCTTTCAGTTCGCGCATCCGCTTCTCGATTCGCTCGCGACCAAAGTGCTCAACCAACGCAATCGGAATTCCGTCTCCCGTGCCTACGTCATGGAGCAGGAAATCGCTGTAAGGGTGAATCGTCCGGTTCTCGAGCGTGTCGGGATGCAACCCGGGGCCCCCGGGGGCAGCCGGACTCTTGCCGCTGACGATGGTCTCTACGTGGCAGCTTGCGCAGCCGAGGTTCGCGAACACTTCAGCGCCATGCTTGACCTCAGCACCCGCCGCCGCAGTCTCATCTCTGGCGGGCGCCTTTAGCGAGCGCATGAAACTGGCGAAGTGGTCGATATCTTCCAGATCATTGCCGGCGGGATCGGGCACACTGTTGGACTCGGTGATCTTCGCGGGGTCGGTATTCGGAATTGTTGTCGCCACCGGCGGATTGCAGACTGTCGTCACCTCGGTTTTTTGCAGGCGGTTCGTGATTCCCATCTCGTTCAAATACGCGTCGGCGGCAAAGGCGAGCAAACTGGCATGCTGGTCTTTCCATCCGAAGCGGCCGATCCGGTCCGGTCCTTCGCTTTCGGGGACGAGCACCTTGATCGCCTGCCCGCAGATCTTTCCGTGCGACGCCTTGCATTGTTCCTTGCGAATTTTGAGTAGGGTCTCGTCGGCGATGGCTTCAACATATCCATCCCCGAGTGTGTTCGTGACGAGGCGGGTGGTGCGCACGGTCTCAGTCCCGGGGACGCGTTCCTGAATCTCGGGGCAGATGGCGCGGTCATTTACCAGGTTCCGATCCTTGATGATTTCCGCTCCATGATTGATCGGGATCTGCGGATTCTGGAATTGCCCGTGGGCGTCGAGATGTCCTACGCGGAGTTCGGTAACCTGGGTCGCGGCTCCCGTCACCGGTGTTTGGTGACACTCGCGGCAGGACTGGGCGTTGTAGAGCGGGCCGAGTCCATCGGGGGCGATGTGCTCGACCTCCTCAAAAAACTTTTGGTCAGCTTTGCGCCGGTCAGGATCGGAAAATCCGTTGCTCAGGTCGTCGAATCCGGTGACTGCTTCCGGAGGCTGGCTAGAGGACTGTCCGCCAGAGTGGACGGCCAGGCCGAGCAGGACAACCGCTGCGATCGGAAGCAATAGCAATGTGGGCTTCATGGGACATTCCTCCGGGCCAGAGGTCTTGAGAACAACCAAGCCGCGATCTGCCAAATTTCTATGTGAGGTTCCTGTTAACTGGAACACTCTGTTAGAAGTTTCCGACGACCTGCGCCATCAGCAGTAGCACGGCAAGAATCGAAACCGCCAAAATGACGAGTTCCGCCCGCTTCACACTCATTATTGCAGGACGACCGACCACCACATGTCGACTGCATAGTTGTGAAATCACCTACCTCCGCAAGCAGGCTCTTGAGTTTAATTGAGTCGTATTACGCAGTTCCTCTTGCTTTGTATGCATATATCACCGCCAACAGCGGTGGGGCAAGAATGAATCCCCAGAACGGAATTGCAAACCCCAGGATAACCGGTACCAATATCGAGGCCCACATCGGCACTTTGGCAGCCCGTCGCATGATGTAGGGCTGGAGCAAGAGGCCGTCCACGACGACAATTACTGCGTATAGGATCAGCACAAAGAGAGGATGTTCCCAGTCGTGCCAGCGGAGCAATGCCGCCAGCACCGGGCCGACCAGACTGAGTACGGGTCCGAAGTGCGGGACGATTTGCAGTGTGGCAGCAAGCCCTGCCCACAGCGGAGCCCATGGCACTTTGAGGATCCAAAGGCCCACCAGCCACAGTATTGCGACCGCGATCGAATCCTGCACCTGTGCGACGGCCCAGTTCTTCAGGGCAAAGCCGGTGACGCGAATGTGCTCTCGCGGGTCCATGAGGCGGGCCGGGTCTTGGGATCTCTGTAAACCTTATCCCGCACATCCCGTCCATAGCAATAAGAACAAACCGTCGATGAGCCTGGCGGCCCAGGCCCATGAGTTGCAAACCTATCCGATCGGCTCGCCCATACCATCACCTATGCTTCGGTCGCTATTGTGCCGTCTCCGTGAACGTCGCGATGGGATGCCCGAGCGTAAACTGTCCCTCCGCCGTGACGTGGACCGTCCCCGGCGTGGAGGGAAGGGTCAGCACGACCACCGCCTTGCCGGAAGAATCGGTGGTCACCGTGCGACTGGAGAGCGAGCCTGCGGTGGGGCTGAAGAAAATTGTCCCACCCGCGGCGCCGCCGCCAGACTGCCCCGGGTTGAGCGTGACTGACAGATTCAACTTGCTGCCAGCCAGGCCCTTTTGATGATCGCCAGTCTTGGTGAGCGATGCAGCAGGATTCCCGACCACGATCCAGCCCCCTTGCTGCTGCGCCACACCTGCGCTGTCGGTGCTCGGGACAGTGAAATGGTAGAAGCCGGGAGTCGCTCCGGCGGTCGCGGCGATGCTGCCGCTCTTTCCCGACACCAGCGTCGGCTGCGTGACCGTGAGCGTGACTCCGCTGTCGGACTGCGGAGTCCCCAGCGTCACGGTTCCCGAGCCTGACCTGATTCTTGGATGGAGCACGACTTTGCCGCCCGCGGCGACCATGGTCGTGTCGGGATTCGGTTCCCACTCCGCCGCGGGTAGCTTGGACGTTCCAGTCAACACGAGCAACGTCGCCGTGTAAGGAGCGAAGCTCGTTGTGGAGGACCACGCCGTCGTGGGCGACGCCACGATCTTGGTCGGATTTGTGGACGAAAGCGTGTACGCAGTGACTTGTTGCGGCGTGAACCCATTGATTGCGAACTGTGCTTGAACGGCATTGCCCGGATCTTTGTTCAAGACCATGATGGTCAATGTCTTCCCAGTCGAATCCAGAGCGGCGTAGCTGCTGAATAAGTTCGGATCGCCGTTATTCGTATCCGACACGGACGTCGTCGCGAAGGCGTGGTGTTGCCCATCGTAATTCCGGTAGAGCTTCAGGGCCTGATAGTTCGAATTGGACGGGTCGGGGGCTACCCAGCGCGAGGCTAGATACACGCGCTCGCGTCCCAGAATGCCGTAAGCGTCGGCATCACTTAGGGCGGTCGAGAAATCGGATTCTCCGGCAACCGCTGCGCTCCACTCCGTGATGCTCAGCGGAGTTCCCGGATAAATCATGTTGGCGATCGCCCGCATGCGCGGAATACGAAAGGGAATCGTCTTGTTGGGCTGGATAAACGTGGCCCAGTTCTGGTTGATCGATCCCGATTCGCTCACATACGAAGGATCCCAGTAGTCGCGATAGATACGCGCCGACAACGCCTGCTTCTGAGTCTGGCTCCAGCCCGAGGTGTCCGGCACGTCCGGATAGGCGTGAATATCGAATATATCCAGCGATCGCGTTTTACCCACCTTGTCCTGCCAATAGACTTCATTCAGCCACCAAGGTAGAAAATCCACACCCGCGTGGGCGCCTTTATCGTTGTTGTTCGCGCCATTCCAGTAAAACCACCAGCAGCAACTCACCGGGCCAAAGCGAAGCGCCTTGGAGTCCCAGCCTTTGAGGGCTCTCGCTTCTGCTATGTAGGTATCGCGAAGTTCGTCGTAGACGGAGGGATTGGGATGGACATCGCGATGCGTTCCGCCCCAAATGTCCATCTCGTTGTCCATGTTGTAGAAATGCGGTGCGGTGCCGAACGCTCTTGCCAGTGCCGCGGTCCACTGGTTGCGGTACACGCTTCCCGGCGGATCCTTCGTGCCCGGTTGATCAAGCAGCGCCACATTGGCGTCCTTCGGATCGGCGGTGAGGTTCGTGCTGCAATCTGATTTCACCCCGCTTCCGGCATCGCTGTTGTAGGGATCGGTAGAGCACTGCGCGCCGTACTTGCTGACCGAAAAGCTCCATCCGGAACCCTTCGCCACCCAGGGCAACATCACCATCGTCATCAGCGGATTGCTACCCGCGGCTTTCACGTCCTGGATGTACTTAGAAGAATCGCTGTCGCCGATCTCTGAGTAGCCAAAGTCCTCAAAGTACCAATCATTGGCAGCGTTATAGGTGAAGGTCTTCCAGTTGTAGCGCGACGTCGCATTGCCGCCCCAGCGCACGACGGTCAGACCGCCGTCGGAGATCGTACGTGCGTCTTTCGGATACGCGCCACCGTAAACGTAGGTGCTGATTGAATGGCGATTGCTCAAAGCATCGATGGTGACGTTTACATTAGTGGTTGCGGGCGCGGAAGTACTTTGGTCAGTCAGCAGATTCTCGACCTGCGGGCCTGCGGATGAAATATTCACCACGAACAAGGCAAAGAGCAGCCCTGTGACTGGACGAAACCGGGGAAACATGGTGGAGGCCCTCCGTTCCCCTACTCTACTACTCGTGCCACTCGCTCCGACACACCGGGGTAGGTTCGTACCGGAATCCGGAAGCGCAAGAATCCAAAGAGCCGGGATTCACGAAAAACGCTCGCAGCGTTCCTCTAAGGCAGCGTAGAACTCTCGTACCGCACTCCCTTCGTGAGATAGCGTTCTCTCGATGAACTCACCTGTGTGTCGGTGTCCGCCATGGCAATCGTCTGTTGCTTTGCATGTAGATCGCATCCTTGTATCTTGTTTGCATCTCCCCGATTCGGTGGCTCTGTGTTAGTGGGGAACTGGATCGGGTTTCGGCGGGAGGCCGACCTGGTTATGTCATCAGTTATCACTGCCGAGTAGGCTAGTATGTCTAATTTCAAGGCGTAGGGCTAGTGAAGACGAACGCTGGGGTCGGAAGGACGAAAGCGATTTTGCCAGAAACGCAAGCTACCTGGCGCTGGCTGCGCATAGGGTTTTGGGCCTGCACTGTGATTTCCGTCGCCGTGGTGCTTCGGAGAACAGTTGCACTTGTACATCCACCACAACCTGCGCCCCCCCAGTTGGCCGAACTCGATGCCGCATTTGCGTCGCATGCAGCTCTCACGTTGGCGCATATTCTTCCGGCATTGGCTTTTGTCCTGCTCACTCCGTTTGTTTACGTTCGCCGCTTCGCTGGTGCGGCGTGGCCAAAACGCTTTCTGTTCCCACTCGGGTTGGTAGTGGGTGTGACGGCCTATGCGATGAGCGAGTATTCCGTTGGCGGTTGGGTGGAACGCTCTGCCGTTTTGTTCTTCAACAGTCTCTTTCTATTCTCGCTATTTCGGGCATGGCACCTGCGTCGCGAGCCGGCGCTGACCTTGCGATGGATGACACGGGCAATTGCAGTCCTTCTCGGCATCGCAACGACCCGCCCGGTGATGGGAATATTCTTCGCCACCAGTCGTGTCACCCATCTTTCACCTGAGCAGTTCTTTGGTATCGCGTTCTGGATTGGTTTCTCGATCAACGCACTGATCGTCGAGCATTGGCTTCGATCACAGGCAGGAAAATCTCAAATCGAAAGGATGGCCATGCGTCGGTTGTCACTATAGGGACCAAGCATGGGGTTGACTGTCGGAAAAATCAATATCGCTCACAACCGGACCAAACGAGTGATTTCGTGGCTCCATGAGGCCAACACGTGACCGTCCTATCGGAATACCAGGTTGGTCGTCGATGGGCTAGAACGGGTTGACCTGGGGAAAATGAATCTTCAGCTTAAAGCAAATGAAGAGAATCAGGATCGCGCCTAGGGTGGAAAAAATGAGACCGGCGGGATGATATCGTTCGGTTGTCGGGCGCGAAAACATGTGGGTGACGGCGCCGCCGATGATCGATCCGATGATGCCGAGCACGATCGTCCAGAAGGTCGTCATATGCACGTGCATC
>Ga0137418_10004401_pt1 | contig 12938 bp, 11 predicted proteins | sample CZODoug3_1_2_16f_FD_122242 | JGI IMG/M metagenome (GOLD analysis project Ga0137418, IMG submission 122242) | Vadose zone soil fungal communities from Angelo Coast Range Reserve, California, USA - CZODoug3_1_2_16fungal (Hybrid Assembly) | ecosystem: Environmental > Terrestrial > Soil > Vadose...
AGATCGGTAATATCTTCACCATCGAATCGGACGGTTCGCATGGTCGGCTCGATGAGACGAATGATCGCGCGGCCCAGCGTGGTTTAGCCGCAACCACTCTCACCGACCAATCCCAACGTTTCACCGGGCGCGACGGTTAGGCTCACATCATCGACCGCTTTGACGTACGATCTGACGCGGCTGAAAAGCCCGTGCTTCACCGGAAAATGAACTTTGAGTTTGCTAACTTCGAGCAGATTCACGGGCGAGGATGAGAGCGGGGTTATTCGGATTCAAAGCTTCCTCCGGGGCAGGCAAGGGAGCATTCCAGTAAAAACAGCGGACCCAGTGATTCGGCTCGACTTCGGCCAGTTCAGGCGACTTTTGCGGGCAATCGCGCCGCGCTTTAGGACAGCGTGGGTGAAAACGGCAACCCGGAGGGAAAGCGCCCAAATTCGGCACGCTGCCGGGAATGGCGGTGAGGCGCTCGTTGTCGCTCTCCAGTTTCGGCACCGAATTAAGCAGCGCCTGGGTATACGGATGCAGCGGATGTGTGAGCAACTCCATGGTCGACGCGAGTTCCACAATTTGCCCCGCATACATGACCGCTACCCGGTCGGCAATATCGCCCACGATGCCAAGATTATGAGTGATGAGCAGCATGCTCATGCCAAATTCCTGTTTGAGCTGGCGAAGAAGTTCAATGATCTGCGCCTGGATGGTAACGTCCAGGGCCGTGGTCGGTTCGTCGGCCACCAGGAGCCTGGGCTGAGCGGCCAAGGCCATAGCAATCATGATTCGCTGCTGCATGCCGCCGGAAAGCTGGTGTGGATAATCGCGCGCCAGCCGGTCAGGCTCGCGCAACGCCACATCGCTCATCGCCGCGATGGCGCGCTGCATCGCTTCTTTCTTCGAGACTTTCTCGTGTGCCAGCACCGCCTCGGCTATCTGGTCGCCCACCCGCATCACCGGATTCAGCGCGGTCATGGGCTCCTGGAAGATCATGGCCATCTTCAAGCCGCGCAGCTTGCGCACTTCTTCTTCCGGCAAAGAAAGAAGGTTGCGGCCGGCGAAGTTGATCTCGCCCTCGATCCGCGCCTGCGGAGGGAGCAGGCGCATGAGTGCGAGCGCGGTCGCCGATTTTCCCGAGCCGGATTCGCCCACCAGCGCCAGCGATTCGCTCTCTCGAATCGAGAACGCCACGTCGCGCACCGCCGTCAGCAGGCTTCCACCCGCCGCCGGGAACGCAACTTTGAGTTGGCGCGCTTCGAGCAGCACGCCTCTATGCTAAATCACCTGCGCCTACTGGCCGCCCATGATCAGAGGCAATCCATTCTTGGTGTTGCCGATGATCACGATCTTCGAGTTCTGGCTGTCGGAAAGTTTTTCGGTTGCCTCGATGCCTTTCCACGTCAGCAGCTCGGGACTGATGCCCGCCGCAACTGTGCGCGAGAAGTCGCGGATGCCTTCCGCCTCGATTCGCTTGCGATCGGCTTCCTGCCGCTCTTTCTGCAGACGGAAGCTCATGGCCAGCGATTCCTGCTCGGCGCGCTGCTTCGTTTCGATGGCCTGCTTCAGTGAAACCGGCAGTTGGATGTCGCGCAGTAGCACGGCCTCTACGATGATGCCGCGTGTTCCAAGGTTTTTCAGCTGACGTTCAAAGATCTCGCTCGCCACTTTGTCGCGTTCGCCGCTGTAGAGCGCGTTGGCGGTGTGCGACGAAGTAACTTCGCGGATGTCCGAGCGGAGCGTGGGCTCGATGATGGTGGTCTCCACATCGCCCTGCACCGTCTTGTAGATCTCGGCGGCGCGCGATGGGTCGATGTGATAGCGCAGCGAAGTGTCCAGGTTCATGATCAGCCCTTCATTGGAAGGAACACTCGCCGACTCCTTCATCTCTCTGGTCTGCACGTTGATCTCATGCACGCTTTTCAGCGGGTTGATGAAGTGAAAACCCGCGGACAGCACCTGACTGGTGTCCACGTCGCCGTAGAGTGAGAGCACGCCCACGGTCCCGTTGCGCACCGTAGTGAAGCTGGAGAACAACAGGATGACGACGATCAGCGCAATGAATGCCAGCCCAACCAGTTTGGCGATACCTGAGAGGCCGCCACCACCCGCGTCTACTACTTTGCCGTGCGTGAATCCGTAATCAGTCATTGTTATTTTCCCTCCCGGAAAATCAGGGGCGAGTCTATAACAAAGTGGCGTGATGCGATGACTCGGGGAAAATGGCTGCGCCTCTTCGCCTTTGGCGCTAGGAAGCACAAAGACAATTTATGACGCAAGACTCTAGCGTTCATTCTGCGGCATCCAATCAACGGAAGAAAGGGCCTTCATTATGAGATTTAAACGTACATTCCTCGCACTCGTTATTATTTCCCTGCTGTCATTCCAATCGTGGGCGCAGCAAGACGTCAGCATCTGGAAGTCCGTAGAAACCGCATTCGGACGCGGTGGCAAACTTCAGCCGGACGGCGTGTTCAAGTTCTCGATGCCGCGAAAGGATTTGAACGTAACCGTGTCAGGTACCTCGATCAAAGCCGGCCTGGCTCTCGGGTCGTGGGTGGCCTTCAAGGGAGATGTGGCCGACTCCATGGTCATGGGAGATCTGGTGCTGACGGAAGGTGAGGTCGAGCCGGTCATGCTGAAGCTGCAACAAGGAGGAGTCGAGATCACGGCACTTCATAACCACGTGCTGAACGAATCCCCTCGCGTCATGTATATGCACATCGCTGGGCACGGTAATGCTGCCAAGCTGGCGCAAGCGATCCACGATGCACTGGCTCTTACCAAGACTCCAGCTGAGGCTGCCACTCCGCCGGCGGCGCAAAAGATCGATCTCAATACCGATCGGATCGACCAGGCGCTTGGGCGTAAAGGCACCGACAACAATGGCATTTACCAAGTCAGCGTTCCTCGAACTGAAACCATCAAAGCGAGTGCCATGGAAATTCCGCCCTCCATGGGCGTGGCCACGGCCATCAACTTCCAACCGACCGGGGGGGGCAAGGCTGCCATCACCGGCGACTTTGTGTTGATCGCCGGCGAGGTGAATCCGGTGATTGCAGCGCTTCGGGCGAACGGCATCGAAGTGACTGCATTGCACAGTCACATGCTCGACGAAGAACCGCGGCTGTTTCTCATGCACTTCTGGGCAAATGATGACGCACTCAAGCTAGCAAAGGGATTGCGCGCAGCGATCGACAAAACGAATTCGAAAGAGTAAGGCGGCTAGAGGATTACTTGCCAGCTGCAGCCAGCCGCTTCAGGCTGATGTGCTCGTCGCTTTTCTTACCTGCGTTCTCGAAATGGAAAGTCAACTCCAGGTGATCAGGATCTACCGACTGAACATCCAATCCATGGACGAACGGCGCAGCCATCGAGGAGACATTGGTGACGTCCACGAGCGTGAACTGGATCGTCCCTTTCGTCAGATCGATCTTCCCGGCCTTGAGGCGCGGCTGGTTCTTAGCAGCGCAGTAATGGGTCACGCGCAGGTCGGCATTGTCGAGATGATAGACCGAGGTCATGCTAGGCACGCCGCCCATAACCAGGTTCTCGACCAACGCGGAAGAGTTTCCTGTCAGGTAATACGAGGCTTTCAGATCGCCGCCGGGCCGACCGCCGGTCCATTCGTAGTGTCCTTCCCAATCGCCGACGAGCGCGCTCAGTTTCTGGAATGCGGCGTCCCCATCCGAACCTGTGGCCTGGGCGAAACCAAGCGTTGCCAGCAGTAAGAAAATTGTTAAGTATCGAAATCTCATGTCACACCTCCCCGACTGCCGGGTAGACTTGCCGCCCGAGCCATTGTTAGCTTCGCGAACCAAGAGCCTGCTTTGGTTGTGACAGAAAGTTGAAATATAGGGATAAATGCGAGGTGTCTATTGGCCGATCTTGCCGGAAAGCGCCTGTTCAATCAATTTGACCGCTTTCTCATTTTGAAAGTATCGAGCGTTATCCAAAGCGGTTTTTCCCTCATCGTTCTTCAGCGCTGGGTTTGCGCCGGCCTCCAGTAGCATTTCTATGACTTCTTCCGAGTAATTCTCAATGAGCGGCGTGCTTCCCATCTTGTTTCGGAGATTGACATCTGCGCCGCCCGCAATGACCACTCGCGCACAATCGGCATTACGGATCTTGTGCAAAACCGCGTTTCCTTCGGAATCCTGAAGATTGGGGTCTGCACCGGCTTGGATCAACATCTTTGCGACTTCAACCCTGGATGCTGGATCGCGATCAGCGTCACCGCACACATTCATGAGCGCTGTGTGCCCGAATGAGTCCGGGAGATTTACATCGGGATGCGCCGCGATGATTTCTTTAACGATCTCAACCGACCCGCCGGTTGCTGCAGCCGTGAGCACTGAATCCCAACCCTTGTTCCGGTAAGCAGGATCGGCGCCCGCCTTGATGAGCAGATCGAAAACGCTGATCTTTCCCAACCTTGCCGCACTAATCAATGCTTCATTCACTGCCTCAGGGCTTTCGCTGGCACCACCACGATCCAACACGAATCTCAGAAATTCTTCGTCCCCGACGGAAGCCGCGGCAGAAACCACACTATCGATCTTGGGCCATTTCTTCCTGCCATCCATTGATTCCCACTTTTCCACTTTTGTGAACTGAGCAGGTACTCCAGCTTCGATCAACATCGTTGCCACCTCAAGCTTCTTCGCTCTGATGGCGTCCAGTAGAGACTCGCCGGCTTCTTTGGACTTGAAGTCCCAATGTTCTTGCTGAAGTGAGCGCAGTGTGTTCTTGTTCCCAACGATCCAGCGCTCCGTATCGGCAACGTGATCAACTTCGTTCTCAAGCTCACCAACAGCATCTGGCATCCCTACCATCGGACCCACATAGTCATGCACGGACTTGTGCCGGCCATCAATGGTGATTTCGATGACATAGCTCGGATTGTCGGTGACCATTGCGGTGTACGCGTCTTTCAGGGAGAAAAAGTCAGCACTTGCGAATTTGCGAACAAGACCGTCAACATCGTCTTGAGAAATATGATCGGTATGAGTGCCTGGAAAGTTCACAAATGCTGTCCCGTTGAATGCCACTGTTCCATTCCCGCGGATTTCCACCTTGTAACCTGGGCAGGTTCCGAAACAAGTGCTGCGGGATAGGGCTATGACCAGCGAATTCAAATCTCTAAGCTGGGGAAAGGGTATATGCACCAGCGGCAGATCTTCTGCCGGCAATATATTGACCCAGCCTTGAACCCTTGCATAGACGGCATTCCCTTCACGCACGAACGGCTTGTATTTCCAGGTCTTCGCCTCTTCCACTGCTTGGGCGAAATACTCTTTCGGCCCCCTCACGGGTTTGGCGGCGATGACTGCACCAGACTTGTCGACCAAAATGTCCAGTTCGACCTGCTTATATAAACCCACGCGCGCTTTCGTCTCTGCATGGATTGGATTATCAGCAGAAATCGCGTGCTCGCGCAGCTCTTGCTCCTCGACCGTGACTACCGATTTGGGATCAATCGCTTCCTGCGAGTAGCCGACACACGACATCGCGGCGAGCAGTATTGCCTTCCATAAAAGTTTCCCTGAACTGCTCACATTCCCCATAGCTGGATAGTAAGGCTTCGGTCGATTCTGAGACAAACATTTCGGATGTGGTCTAGGCCCGGGTCGCCACTGCTCGCGCCACTTCCCCCTTCCCATCCCCCTGCCCACGCAGTATGATGCTGCTGGTTTTAGCCCCCATAATTCATTGCTCCCCCCAGCTCTTCGAGGGCCATGAAATACTGCGACACTTGCCGGAGCAATTACCCGAACGACTTCACCACTTGTCCTAAGGACCAGGCCGTGCTGCGCTTCAGCTCGGAGCTGATCGTGGGCATGGTGATCCGCGATAAGTATCAGGTCCTGCGCCGCATCGGCGCCGGCGGCATGGCGACTGTCTATGAGGCCAAGCACCTCGCCTTCAATGAGATTCGCGCGCTCAAGGTGGTCAGCAGCCGCCTCGCCGAAGACGATGCCTTCCTGAAGCGCTTCCGTTCTGAAGCTGTCGTAACCCGCAAGTTGCAGCATCCCAACGCGGTGCGCGTCGATGATTTCGACACCACCGAAGACGGCCGCCCTTACATCGTCATGGAGTACGTGGAAGGCATGGATTTGCGCCACGCCATCGAGAAGACGGGACCTTTCACCATCCAGCGCACGCTGAATATCGGCCGGCAGGTGGCGAGCGCGCTGGCGGCGGCGCACAAGCTCGGCATCACCCATCGCGACATCAAGCCCGACAACATTCTTCTTATCAGCCAGCCCGATGGCAGCGATCAGGTCAAGGTGCTCGACTTCGGCATCGCCAAGATCCGCGATACCTCCGACATGGGTACCGGCTACACCACGACGAAGACCGGCGTCGTCGTCGGGACGCCGCAATATATGTCGCCGGAGCAGGCGATGGGAAAATCGGGCGAGGCCATCGACGGCCGCTCCGATCTTTATTCGCTGGGCTGCGCGCTCTACGAAATGCTCACCGGGCAGTTACCCTTTGAATCGGAGACACCCGTCGGCTTGCTCATCCACCATATCCAGACCACTCCGGTACCGCCGCACCAGCGCGCGCCGCAGCAGCGGATTCCGTACGCGCTCTCCATGGTGTTGATGAAGGCGATGGAGAAGGACAAGGCCGACCGCTATCAGAGCGCCGAGGAGATGATCGAAGCGCTCGACCAGGCGCTGCACGCGACAACCGCCACGATGGGCTCAGCGCCGGAACTCGGAGCGCGCACCAACCTGATGGGATCCTCCGACGCTGCACCAGCCGCCGCCGCCGCCGCAGTCGCGCAAAAGCGCATCACGCCCAAGCCCATGACTCCACCGCGCGCGCCGCAAGCTCCCGTGCCAGCAGTTCGCGCGGCAGGGCGTCCCATCCCCACCCGCCCGGCGCAGAAGAACCGTTCGTCCCTGTGGGCCACCATCGTCATTCTGCTTGTTGGCGGAGCCGGTGGGGGATATTGGTGGTATTCCCAGCGTCCGGCAGCAGTAGCCGTCACTCCGGTAGTGATCGCTAAGCCGTCCGCCCTCTCCGACGAAAGCATTCAGACCAAGATCAAGAATTCCATCTCCGGCTCCAGCGCATTGCGTGACGTTGAGGTCACGGTGAAAGATGGCGTCGTAACTCTCGGCGGTCACGCCGCGAAATTCTCCGATGCTGACACTGCCATGGCTCTGGTCAGCGGCCTCCCCGGCGTGAAGGAAGTCCACAACAATGTTGCTACCGGCCCCGCCGCTGCGACCAAAGAGCCGCCAGTCGCGGCTGAACCCAAGAGGGAGCCGCCGAAGAAAGAGCGCGCCGTCCCCAAAGGTCCTGACGCGAGGACTCTGGCCCGCGTGCGCGAACTCGTGGCTACTGGAAATCAACAGATTGAGAACGGCGAGTACCAGACTGCCATCAATGCATTTCAATCGGCATTGACTCTGGATCCAGCCAGCAGCGATGCAGCGACCGGTCTTCAGCGCGCAAATAAAGCACGCCAGGCGGAAGAAGATATTCAGCGGAGGAGAAAATGACGCGGCCGCGACTCTCGCTTCTCTTACTTTTGATCGCGGCCCTATGCAGCGACGCCGGCGCGCAGATGGCGGCCAAGCGCGCCGCCAGCGGCACCGGCGCAACGACTGGCATCACCGGCAACGATGGCGGAGAGCTCGTTCAGGACGCGAACGGAAACTCAGCCGTCCGCTATAAGGTCAATCATCCGATTTCGCTGGGCGTCGAGCATGGCACGCTTACCATCAGCCGCGAACGCATCAAGTTCGAAGCCACCAACGGCCGCGGCTTCGACTTCGCGCGCACTGACCTCAGCGTGGCCCGCGAGTGGACCGGCATGCTCGGCGGCTCCTATTTCATGGCGGAACTCAAGTTCAACGACGGCACGGTGTGGCACTTCACCAACGAGAGTTCGCAGATCCGCGCCGCCGGGCTCTTCACTCCGCGCCTCACCAATTTTCAGGCGTTGATCAATGCCGCCAACAGTCCCGATTCGACGCTGGTGCCATTGGAAGCCATCGCCAATGCCCGCACCGGCGCGCAACGCTCGGGCGAACCCGACAAAGACGCAGTCATGGATCCCGCCATGGCGCTCTATCTTGCCTCTGCACAGCAGTCGGAGGACGGCGTGATCGGTCTGTGGGCCGGCACCTCCAACAACATGCCGTGGGAGAGCGCCATCGTGAAGAATCCCAACCGCGAGCGCGACGGATACGACTACATCGGCGTCCTCGTCCAGCCTTGGCCCCTGTATTTCAAAAAGGGCGAGGCACACATGTATCTCAAGAAGACGTCCACGCCGGGCGCCTATGTCGGCATCGAGAAGTGGCGTAACAATCTGGGATGGTCGTGGGCGCCGACGCATGTGAACCTGCGCGATCTCAACAGCTTCACGCAATCCAACGAGGTCAACTTCGCGACTCCGCTGGGAACCGAGTGGAACTTGGCGCGCAAATCTACCGCCGGCATCACCGCCGCCTCGCTCGATGCCCCCAAGACCGCGACGCTCAAGGTCATTGCCCAGCCGGGCGGAATTCAAGTCTACGTGGACGACAAATTCAAGGGCAGCACCAGCGAAAAAGAAGGCGTGCTGGTGCTCGAAACCCTTCCCGCCGGCTCTGCGAAGGTTCGACTCAGCGAAAAGGGTTTCGTTGACTTCACCCAGAACGTGACCTTGGTCGCCGGAGACACTGCTAAGCTCGAGACCAGCCTCGCCGCCGAAGGCCCTAAGCCGCTGGGCGAGCCTGAGATCGAAGAGGCGCTCAAGAACGGCGTACCCAAAACGCGGATCATGGGCCTGATCAAACAGTACGGAGTCGACTTCGCCCTGACCAACGAGTTGGAGCAGAGCCTGCGTACCGTCGGCGCCGACAGCGACCTGCTGCTGGCCATCGCCAAGAGCAAGAAGTAGCCGTGCCTATCCCGGAACCACGTTACTAAAGTCACTCATTCTCCTTCCCTTGTAGCTGGAAATCGAAGTAATATCTGGATGCGGATTCTCGCCTTTTCAGGCGGCCTTTCCCCCGAAGAATCGCAGCTCAGGACTGAAGGAAGCCATGAAGTACTGCGACACGTGTCACACCACATACCCCAATGAGTTCAGCGCGTGCCCCAAGGACCAGGCCCCGTTGCGCGAGACCGCCGAGATGGTCGAAGGCATGGTCATCCGCGAGAAATATCAGATCGTCCGCAAGATCGGCGAGGGGCGAATGGCGACTGTCTATCAGGCCAAGCACCTCACCTTCAATGAGACGCGCGCGCTGAAAGTCCTGCAGAACCGGCTTGCGCAAGACGAAGCTTTCGTGAACCGCTTCAAGAGCGAGGCGGTCACCCGCAAGCTGCAACATGAGAATGCGGTGCGGGTAGAAGATTTCGATTTCGCCGAAGACGACTCGCCGTTCCTGGTGATGGAATACGTGGATGGCAAGTCGCTGCGAAGTGTCATGGTGGATGGCCCGGTGCCGCCGGCGCGCGCCACCAGCATCGCCCGCCAGATCGCTCTGGCTCTCGCTGCCGCGCACAAGCTTGGCATCACCCATCGCGATATCAAGCCGGAAAACGTTTTGCTAGTGCAGCACGACGGTCGCGAGCTGGTCAAAGTACTGGAGTTCGGCCTGGCGAAGGTGCGCGAGCAATCGACCGAACTGCTGCCGCAATACGCCACCACCACCAAGACCGCGGTGGTGGTTGGCACGCCACAGTACATCTCGCCCGAGCAGGCCATGGGCAAGAAGGGCGACGACATTGACGCTCGCGCCGATATCTACTCCCTCGGCGTCACACTCTACGAGATGCTGGTCGGCAAGCTTCCTTTTGAATCCGCCACACCGGTCGGAATGCTAGTGCAGCACATTACCGGAACTCCGAAGGCGCCCAAAGAAGTCCGTCCCGAAGTCCCGGCCGCGCTTTCTGACATCGTGATGAAGGCGATGCAAAAGAGCCGCGACAATCGTTATCCGTCCGCAGGCGAAATGGCTGCTGCCCTTGAAAAGGCACAGCCCGCGGACAGCCCTCGCCCAGTCGCTGGTCCCACACCTCCGCCAAAGAGTACCTTCACGCCCAAGCCCGGCACGGTGATGATCAAGTTCGAGACGCCGAAAGCCAGCAAGCCCGCTCCCGTCGAGACCCGGCCGAGCGCGACTGCCGCAGCCGTCAAGACACCGCCGCCGATGTCCATGCCCAAGCTGCGCACCGGCACGAGCGCGTCCGCAGCAGCAGCAGCGCCTGCGGTGTCATCCCTCGCCGAGCCCGTCTTTGACCGTCAGCACCCGTCGCCCCAAGTCAAGGCACCGATGTTTGACACTATCAACGTCACCGAGAAGCCTGGCTCCAAGATGCCGTTGATCGCGACCACCGCGGTAGTAGGCATCCTGGTCCTTGGTGCGCTGATCTTCTGGCCGAAGAAGTCAGCCATAACGCACAACGATGCCACCACGCAGGAAACGAGCGTCAAGATTGACGACTCCAAAGTTCTGCTGGACGTGCAGCAGCTGCTGGCGACGTCTCCGACTTTCAACAGCGTGAATGCCACCGTGAATCAGGGCGAGGTCACACTGTCAGGCCTGGTCGCATCGAAGGGTGATTCCGATCGTGCCGATGGCATCGTGAAAAATTCCATCGGCGTGAAGGACGTGAAGAACGAGATTGTCGTTGACCCCAAGAAGATCGCCAAGCTCGAGGCGGCTGCCAACCCTCCGCCGCCCAAGCCCGCCAAGCCGGCTCCGGCTGCAAAGAATCGCACTACCAAGGTAGCCGCCGTTGTGGAGACCCCAGCTCCGGTCGCCGCACCTCCGGTGAACCCCGGGCAGTCGCGCGCACGCGCCATGATCGCGTTGGGAAATCGCCAGGTCGATTCGGGCGATTACTCTGGTGCACTCAACGCCTTCCAGTCGGCGCTGATCCTCGATCCGGGCAATGCAGCTGCTGAGGCCGGCCTGCGCCGCGCCAATGAGGCGATGAAGAACCATTGATATCTACTGGGAATCTCAAGGTGGGTGAGCGTGCGGTATATAATTTCGCGTCGCCCATTGATCTTTTGATCTAGGTTCAGGAGTGTGGCACCGGTAGGCCGACTTTGCGCGTCTTCATCATCAGCGACATCCATTCCAACCTGCAAGGCATGGAAGCCTGCGTCAAGGCCGCGCCGTCGCATGACACCGTCATCAATCTGGGCGACATCGTTGGCTACGGAGGCAGCCCCAACGAAGTCACCGACGCCTCCCGCAAACTCGGTGGGCAGTTCGTGCGCGGCAATCATGACAAGGCCTGCACCGGCATCAGCGGCATCGAGACCTTCAACCCTATCGCCGGACTCGCCGCTCTTTGGACCAAGCAGATCCTCACCCCTGACAACATGACCTTCCTGCGCGAGATGCCGAAAGGTCCCATCGACATGAGTGGCAACGGCAAGCCGGGCGGCCCTGTCAGCGGACTCCACGGGGTACAGTGCGTGCACGGCTCGCCCCGCGATGAAGACGAATACATCATCGTGATGCGCGACGCCGTTGAACCTCTGGCCAATATGCAGGCGCAGTTGACCTTCTTCGGCCACACTCACATCCAGGGAGGCTTCTGCCTCGACAATGAACAGTGGGGGACCTTGCGTCCTGTCTATCACTCCAAGACAGGTCCTGAGAAAGTTGTGCTCGATCTAAAGGAGAATGTGAAGTACCTGATCAACCCCGGCTCCGCCGGCCAGCCGCGCGATGGCGACCCCCGCGCGGCGTTCGCCATCTTCGACACCGAATCGCTCACCATCGAGTTCCACCGCGTCCCTTATGAGATCAAGGCGGCGCAGAAGGCTATCCTCGACAACAAGTTGCCCGAGCGGCTGGCTTCGCGTCTGAGCGAAGGCCGCTGAGCGGATTTTCGCGATTAGGCCGAATTTCTGTGTGCGCTAATGCCGGCGATGACCGCTGCCATGCAGAGAACGTTGTTCAGCAATACGTTCGCGGCAAACCACAGGGGCTTTCCCTCACGCCAGTACCCCATGCTTTCGTAGGCGAACGCTGAGAATGTTGTGAATGCGCCGCAGAATCCTGTGGCCGCGAAGAGACGCCAACGGTCGTGTGAGTGATCGGTCGACCACGTGAGCACGTATCCCACAATGAAACTGCCGAGTACGTTGACGAGTAGTGTTCCTAGCGGAAAACCATGGGGTCTGGGAAGCCCAGAAGCATAATGCGCGGTGAGAAAGCGAAGAAGGCCACCTAGAACCGCGCCTAATGCCACGTAAAAGAGATTCGCCGCCATGACGCCTCCAAGTTGGTAGGAGTCATCAGCCCTGGGCGGGCGCTTAATGGCGAACTCCATCGCCATCGCTATGCTACTTCCACCTTCGCTTTCTCGTCCAGTGAATCGCGAAAGCCCCGGCTCTCATCTCAAATAGATGGTCACGATCGCACTGCTATTCCTATCCAATATCTTTATGACTTTTGCCTGGTACGGGCATTTAAAATTCAAAGATTATGACTGGGGTAAAAACCTGGGACTGATAGCTGTAATATTCATCAGTTGGGGGCTGGCATTTTTTGAATACATGTTCCAGGTGCCCGCCAATCGTGCAGGCTATAAGGGCGATGGCGGACCATTTAGCCTCGTTCAGTTAAAAACCATCCAGGAAGCAATCACCTTAACAGTATTTATGCTGTTCAGTATCGTATTTTTCAAATCTGAAAAATTGGGATGGAACCACCTGATTGGCTTTGGATTGATAGTTTTGGCAGTATTTGTTATATTTAAAAAGTGGTAGGTTGATTGATGTGCGGATATGCGAATGTGCAGGTGAGAAAATGATATTAAAGTGGAAAAACCTTTCGCCTTTAACCTTTATCCTTTCACCTCAATGTAAGAGTTCCTGTTCCTCAACCAATGGTCGGCCAACACCAAAGCAGCCATAGCCTCTACAATAGGCACTGCGCGAGGAACTACACAAGGATCATGACGACCCTTGC
>Ga0137418_10004402_pt1 | contig 12938 bp, 10 predicted proteins | sample CZODoug3_1_2_16f_FD_122242 | JGI IMG/M metagenome (GOLD analysis project Ga0137418, IMG submission 122242) | Vadose zone soil fungal communities from Angelo Coast Range Reserve, California, USA - CZODoug3_1_2_16fungal (Hybrid Assembly) | ecosystem: Environmental > Terrestrial > Soil > Vadose...
ACCCTGAATGATTGTGGCATGTTACCATCGCTTTGCATCCGCGTCTCGGTTCCGTATCCGACGCGATACGGGGCTGGTGCGCTTTCTGTCAGGGTGGCCGGTTTGACCGGTCTTTGCTAAAATGTTATAAATCGACGTTTTGTGCAGCCTTAGCGCTCCATCTTCAGGGCGCTTCGCTGGTTCAATTTGGGGTAATCACGGACCGGCGCGCGGCGGCTTCTTCCTGGTGGAATGTGAACAATTTGCTCTTCGGTCGCGCCAAACAGCGCCTGGCCGAAAAAGTGTGCCGGACGCGGCTGTCCCGACAAGCAGTTGTCCTGTGAAATGCCTTTGAATGCCATTTGAATGCCGTCTGAATGAATGATCTACGGAGGATTTCGGAATGCTTACGTGGCTGGCAAATGCCTGGTCCCTGACCTGTAAATTGAGCTGTAGATTCGCCAAGTTTGCTGCGACGGCAGCCACCCTCTCCTTGCTTGGGGCTGCCTCGGCTCTTGCCGACGAAGCTGGCGGCGAAGCTAACTTGAAGCTTCCCGACCTCTCCCAGGTTTCTTTCCTCGGCATCGACGGCCACAAGCTTCTACTCTTCGGCATCGTTATTTGCATCTTTGGCTTGGGCTTCGGCTTGGCAATTTATTCCCGTCTAAAAAATCTGCCCGTTCACAAATCGATGCTCGACGTCTCCGAGCTGATTTACGAGACCTGCAAGACCTACCTATTTACTCAGGGTAAGTTCCTGATGATCTTGTGGGTGTTTATCGCCGTCGTGATCGTCATGTACTTCGGCTGGCTCGCTCCCGTTCATCCTGTTGCGGTCACACTGCCAATCATTCTGATTTTCAGTCTCGTGGGAATAGCTGGTAGCTACGGCGTCGCTTGGTTCGGCATTCGCGTCAATACTTTCGCTAACTCCCGCACCGCTTTCGCTTCCCTGCGCGGCAAGCCTTATCCCATTTACAGCACGCCGCTGCAAGCCGGTATGAGCATTGGCATGATGCTGATTAGTGTCGAGCTGATGATGATGCTCTTCATCCTGTTGTTCATTCCGGGCGACTATGCTGGCCCGTGCTTCATCGGCTTTGCCATCGGTGAGTCGCTCGGCGCAGCCGCGCTGCGTATTGCCGGCGGCATATTTACGAAAATTGCCGACATCGGCTCCGACCTGATGAAGATCGTCTTCAAAATTAAAGAAGACGACGCACGCAATCCCGGCGTAATCGCTGATTGCACCGGCGATAACGCTGGCGACTCGGTTGGCCCCAGCGCCGACGGCTTCGAAACGTATGGCGTGACGGGCGTTGCGCTCATCACCTTTATTTTGCTCGCGGTGAAAAATCCCACCGTTCAGGTTCAGTTGCTAGTGTGGATCTTCGTGATGCGCATCGTCATGCTCATCGCCAGCGCTGCGGCCTACTTCATCAACGCCTTCATCGCTAAATCCAAGTACGGCAACGCCGACGAAATGAACTACGAGGCCCCGCTCACTTCGCTGGTGTGGATCACTTCGTTTGTCTCCATCGCATTGACCTACGTTATTTCTTCTATGATCATTCCCACGCTTGGAGGCGATGCTTCACAATGGTGGAAACTCGCCACGATTATTTCCTGCGGCACGCTGGCTGGCGCCATCATCCCCGAATTGGTAAAGGTCTTCACATCAACCGAATCGCGCCACGTTAAGGAAGTCGTGACCTCCGCGCAAGAAGGCGGCGCTTCGCTCGGCATTCTGTCTGGTTTCGTGGCCGGTAACTTCTCTGCTTACTACATCGGCCTCGCGATGGTGCTGCTCATGTCCCTCGGCTTTCTGATCAGCAACTTGGGACTCGAACATCTAATGCTCGCGCCGGCCGTCTTCGCCTTCGGTTTGGTGGCCTTCGGCTTCCTTGGCATGGGCCCGGTGACCATCGCCGTCGACTCCTATGGCCCCGTTACGGACAACGCGCAATCCGTCTACGAACTTTCGCTCATCGAGCAAGTCCCCAACATCAAGCAGGAACTCAAGAAGGACTACAACATCGACGTCAATTTCGAGCGCGCCAAGGAAATGCTGGAAGCTAACGACGGCGCGGGCAACACCTTTAAGGCCACCGCAAAACCAGTGCTCATTGGCACTGCAGTCGTGGGAGCTACCACGATGATCTTCTCCATCATCATGGCGCTCACCAAAGGCTTAACCGAAAACGTCAACAATCTTTCGCTCCTGCACGCGCCTTTCGTTCTTGGCCTGGTCACCGGCGGTGCCATGATTTACTGGTTCACCGGCGCGAGCACGCAGGCCGTAACTACCGGCGCTTACCGCGCGGTCGAATTCATTAAAGCCAATATCAAGCTGGACGGAGCTGCTGCCGCCAGCATCGCCGATAGCAAAAAGGTCGTCGAGATTTGCACCAAATACGCGCAGAAGGGCATGCTCAACATCTTCATTGCCGTGTTCTTCGCCACGCTTGCTTTCGCCTTCGTCGAACCCTTCTTCTTCATCGGCTATCTTTTCTCCATCGCCATCTTCGGCCTCTATCAAGCCATCTTCATGGCCAACGCCGGCGGAGCCTGGGACAACGCCAAGAAAATCGTTGAAGTTGAAATGAAGCAGAAGGGCACGCCGCTCCACGATGCCACCGTCATTGGCGATACCGTCGGTGATCCGTTTAAAGATACTTCTTCGGTCGCGCTCAACCCGGTCATCAAGTTCACAACGCTTTTCGGTCTGCTCGCCGTCGAACTCGCCGTGCAAATGACCGCCTCACAGGGCAGCGACTTGACACACGTTCTCGCCGCTGCGTTCTTCATCGTCTCCTTTGTTTTCGTCTACCGTTCCTTTTACAGCATGCGTATCCGCGAAGGATCCGCAAACTAAAATAGCTTTGGAACTGGACATCAACAACGTTCTGCACGAAGTAACCAACGTAGACAAACTTCGCGCGCGTCTCGCGCAGCTCACGCAGACTCAATTTTCTGAAGTTTGGATACGCCATACCGCCGACTGGCCGGCGGTTTGCGCTCTTATCAACGGCGAGGCGGCGTGGCTGATGTATATGCGCTATGAAGGCGACGCGGGATTCTCCACCCGCAATCCACAATATACCGGCCCTCACAAAGCGATGATCGAATATTACCTCTCGAACGGCCAATGCGACGAATACCCCGCCGCTTGGAATATCACCACCGCCGAAGCCTTGCGCGCCCTCGAATACTTCTTTGATGAGAAAGCCATGGCTCCATGGCTAACCTGGCAAGACGAAAACCACAAACCGAAATTGTGATTTTGGGAGTGCGGTGGCTTGACGCCGCTTTTCTTCCGAAACCGGAGTACAATCCCGCCATCTCTTTTTCAGAGGTGCAAACGATGCGAACAATTCTGTTCGTTGCAATCGGTGCTCTGCTGCTCGCAGTCGTGCCGAGAATCTCTAACGCACAAGTAGACCCGAAGTGGAAAATCCACGACATGGACCGGCCCGTGCCTGCCGTCGTCGATCCCGGAACTTCCAGCACGCAGGATTCGCCGGGACGTCCTCCGTCCGACGCCGTAGTGCTCTTCGACGGAAAAGATCTCTCGAAGTGGGCGCACAAGGACGGCAGCGCGGCAAAATGGAAAGTCGAGAACGGCTATTTCGAAGTAGTGCCAAAGACGGGATACCTCTATACGCGCGAGGCTTTTGGCGATTGCCAGTTGCACGTGGAATTTGCCGAGCCCATCCCCGCAAAAGGCGAAAGTCAGGACCGCGGCAACAGCGGCGTCTTTCTGCAAGGGCTCTACGAGACGCAAGTCCTGGACTCCTACCAAAGCAAGACCTACGCCGACGGCCAGGCTGCGGCGATCTATGGCCAATACCCTCCGCTGGTGAACGCTTCGCGCCCGCCGGGGCAGTGGCAGACCTACGACATTGTTTTTCATGGCCCGCGTTTTGATAAAGATGGAAAGCTGCTACGCCCCGCGCGCGAAACCGTTTTTCACGACGGCGTGCTGGTGCAGGACAACGTGGAATTGAGCGGCCCTACGGCTCACGGCAAACGGCCGCCGTATGAACCTCAACCAGAAAAATTGCCGCTGGCACTGCAGGATCATAACCATCCGGTGCGCTACCGCAACATCTGGATCCGCGAACTGAAGACCGCCGAGTGATCTCCCTGGTGGACACAAGCTTGGCTGCATAGGTTCAATTTCACTGCCGACGTTTTGTAAGAGTGCCAGCCTATCGAACCTATATAGAGTGCGATTGCCAAAATAGGCTTTCACCCATGCTATGCAATTTCTTTCATTGCCACGCTTCGCCCGATCAATGCGAACACTAAAAGCGTTGCGGCAGTCAGCCACCCACCCAGGCTAAATGTCCAAGGCATGTACATGCCAATGAGCACCCCAGCGGAGATCAGGAAAGCGGCGAGAAACCAAAACTGCCGCATTCCATAGAGAAAGACAAATGGCAAGTAGTGCGACCCCAGGACGATCATGATCGCCGGATAGAACCAGTTCGGGCGATAAAGGGCGGCCGCTCCGACAAGCGGCAGATTCAACGGAAGCGCAAATGCAATCTGCATCCCAAGGGCGTTCATCGGATGATCTTTGGGCAGCGCGAAGGGCCGGCCCATCAATCGCAGAAGGAGTTGGGTCAACGGGAAGATGAAGAATCCGCCTGCCAGAAGCATCACAATAGCGGCCCTAGTCGAGTGCCAAGTTGCCAAGCCCGCCGAGACAAACCAGATGCAACTGGAGACCAATTGTCCCGCAAAACCTCCGAGGAAAACGGTTCGGACATCACGCTGCGCGTCGCTGATGGTCATAGATTTCTCCCGTAGAAAATATGGACTATTACTCAGATTGGCTTTGCTGAAAGCCATGCCGCCGCAGTCAAACACACAGTAATCAGGGTTGAGAAAACGATGGGGGTGGTGAAGGCGTATCTCCAGCTCAAAGCTGTGACTGCGACAAAGCAAATGGCGAGCGCCCACGAAATGCTGCGCACGCGTGCCAAAGTTTCTGCCGGGAGTCCCCCCAGCAGCCACGCTAATACCGCGGCAAACAAGAGAAACACCGAGAAAAAAAGCCCGAACGCGCTGAAGAAGTCCCAATAAGTCCGGTTAAAGCCTTGCGCGTCAAAGTGGATGGACCGCATTAACCCAAGAACTGCGCCCGCCCCCCATTCCGGATTATTCTGGCGAAACCCAAACGTATGTCCGGCGGCAAAGAGCAGCAGAACAACAGAGGAGATTCGGTAAAACAGAGAAGCCTTCATGTCTTGCCTCCAAAGATAACGGCGGGAGGGTACCATAGTGCCCGCCCCGGATATGTTAGGTAATTTCTGTAGAAAGCTGTGTTTCGATGGCGGGGGATTCGTCTCCCTCTTTTTCATTTTAGGGACGACTGTCCTCGCTTACCCACCAAAGTAACGGTCCCAGACGATTTTGAAGCACCCAGCCTGGAATGATTCGCCATGCATATGGAGTGCGGGAGCTTGTTTACCCTGAGCGGAGCCGAAGGGCTCCCGCTTTTCCGTCATTGCAAACGTTTGCTTTCTCGTGTGAGACGTGGCCGTAGGAAAAGCGGCGTCGAGTCGCCGCACTCCAAAGTAGAGAACCAATGTCAGCCAAGCAGCATATTTCAGATTCCATAAGGGCCATCGCCAGAGGGCTTGGCCGCGCCCCAACACGCTCACAATTCATCGCGCTCGCGGGAATCTCCGAATATTTCGTCACACAGTGCTTCTCCAGTTGGAATGATGCGGTTAGATCAGCGGGACTCCAAGCCAACACCATGAACGTGAGGCTCGAGGACAGCGAACTCCTGGAAGATTGGGGCGAAACCGTCCGCACAAATCGCGCTATACCGGCGCGGCGCGCCTACCGCCGCCACGGGAGATATGACCCTCGCACTCTCGAAAGGCGATTCGGTCCGTGGTCATCACTGCCGGACGTCTTTCTCAATTTCGCCAAAGACAACCCGGAATGGGCAGATGTCGTGGCGCTTCTGCCCGTTCGCGTATTAAAGGAGAATCACGGATCGAACCACAACTCGGCTTCTTCAATTCTGCTCAAGAAAACACGGCACGTGCCGTTAAAAGATCGCGCTATCTATGGCAATCCCACCCCTTCCGAGGGCTGCGGCACGAACCGGTCAACGAGCAGGGCGTGGTATTCCTGTTTGGGATGCTCGCCAAAGAACTCGGCTACGTGATCGAAGCAGTTCAAACGGGGTTCCCCGACTGCGAGGCCATGCGGCAGATCACTCCCGAACGATGGCAGCGCGTGCGCATCGAGTTTGAATTTGAGAGCAGAAATTTCCGCGACCACGGTCATCCTGCAAGCGGTTGCGATGTCATCGTCTGCTGGCGCCACAATTGTGACGACTGCCCCAAACACATCGAAATCCTGGAGCTGTCAAGCGTAATTGAATCTCTGTCCAACCGCGAGGACTAACTAAATTCTTCCCTGTGCTTCCCCGTTCGTCAGGACAGACTTTGTTCTCTTTGGATCTTTATCTTCCCTGTGAACTCTGTGCCCTCTTCCCTCTGTGTTCTCTGTGTTAGATTCTTCTCTGTCTGAACGACAATGACATCATCCACGAAATCATTGGTGCGGCGATTGAAGTTCATCGCGTGCTTGGACCTGGCTTGCTGGAATCTGCATACGAAGAGTGTCTGTCGAGAGAACTGGAATTGCGGAACTGAAGGTAGAGAGGCAGAAGCCTATACCGGTGGTTTACAAAGACGTGAAACTTGAGTGCGGATATCGAATCGATCTGCTGGTCGAGTCAAGGATCGTGGTCGAACTCAAGTCTATTGAAGCGTTTGCTCCCATCCACGAGGCCATCATCCTGACTTATATACGCCTCTCGGGATGTCGCCATAGGCTTCTCATCAATTTCAACGTGACGGTCCTGAAAGATGGGGTCAAACGATACATCATTTAGCGCAATGCAAACGAAATAAGGAATTTAACACAGAGAACGCAGAGCTAAGAGCACGGAGGACACTGAGAGGACTAATTCGCCCTTCCCTGCGCTCTCACCGTCAGGCTGTCCGCACTCCATTGTCCTTGTGTCCTCTTCTTCTCTGTGACCTCTTCCCTCTGTGGCCTCTGTGTTAAATCTTTGCCTTTAAGTCTTGATCAGGCCGGGGAATTTGCGCGGATTGTTGTCGAAGCCCGGGAAAACGGGCTTAAGGTCAGTTACGCCGATGTGCTTGGTGAGAATTTCTCCGACGACGGATCGGAAGTCCGTGGTGAGCGCGAGGTCGCGGCCTTCGTTGAGCTGGTGATCGTTCAGGCCGGGCCATTTGCCGTAGACTTGGCCGCCCTTCACATCGCCGCCCATGATGAACATGCAATTTGCGTGTCCGTGGTCGGTCCCGCGATTGCCGTTTTCCTTGGCGGTGCGCCCAAATTCGCTCATGGTGACAAAAACAATATTCTCCATGCGGTCGCCCATGTCTTGGTGAAACGCCCCAAGCCCCTGGCCGAGGTCTTTCAGCAAATTGGAAAGCTGACCCTGAACGCCGCCTTCGTTCACATGATTGTCCCAGCCGCCGCAATCGACAAACAGAACTTCCACGCCGATGTTCGCTTTGAGTAGTTGGCCGATCTGCTGCAAGCTCTGCCCCAGCCGGCTGGTGGGATATTGCGCGTCGTTCTCCGGCTGATATTTGCTCGGATCCGCTTTGCGCAGCAGATCGATAGCTTCAAACGTCTCCGTGCCCGTGCCGCGCAAAGCATGATCCACGGTCTGCGAGTACATAGCTTCAAAGCCGCCTTCGACCATCTGGCCCGTTCCGGGAGCCTGCGCCATTACTCTAAACTGTTTCAAATCCGGCAGAGCAATCGCTGGCGCGCCGCCATGCAGCATGCGCGGAAGATTCGGTCCCATCGCCACGGCGCGGAATGGAGAAGCATTCTCCTCTGGAACGGTCTCAAGCGCGCGGTTCAGCCAACCGTCTTCCGTGGATTTCAATCCCGGCGTGCCGGATTCCATGAAGTCCTGCGCATCAAAGTGCGAGCGCGTCGAATCGGGTGAGCCGGCGGCGTGCACGATGGCCAGCTGGTTTTTGTGAAAAAGCGGCTCGAGCGGCGCGAGGCTGGGATGCAATCCGAAAAATCCGTCCAGGTCGATCGCCGCATCACCATTCAACTCGGGGTTTGCAAGTACAAGCCCCCAACCCCGGCCGCCACGTTTTGGCTGAGGAATCGCAATCGTCGGCCGCAGGCGATAGTAATTTGATTCGCCAAACGGCACGACGATATTCAATCCGTCGGCCGCGCCGCGCTGAAACAAGACGACGAGTTGCTTTTTGTTCGGCATCGGAGTGGCGGCCACCGCGCGCTGCAAAAACGCCGGCATTGCGCTCAGGCCGACCATGGCCACGCCGCCTTGTTTCAAAAAATACCGCCGCGAAAATTTCAGACCGCGCACGCCTTCACAGCATTTGTAGCTCATCGCGACCTCACTTGCCCTATGGAGTGCGGGAGCCCAGCTCCCGCTTTTGCTTATGCTTCTAGCGATCTGGTGTAAAAGTGGGAGCCAGGCTCCCGCACTCCAAACTACCTTCGCTGAAATTCCGGAGCGCCGAGCACCAAACCGGCGACGACTCCCAGATCCACCTGCTTATGCGCATCATCGAGCTTCGCCTGCAAAACTTGCGGATTGTCGAGTTGCTTTTCGAGTGTCTCTACGGTCGTTGCACCCGCCTGGCCTCCGAGGAATACCTGTACGGCTCGGTCCAGCGCCGCCTTTGGATCAGCGGACGTTTCCACGCCGAGCAACGAAGCCACGTCCGTGCGTGCTCCGCGCATTTTATTTCCCGCGAGAGCCAGCGAATAGTTCAACCGGTTCAGCAACGCTCCCGTGTTCACCCACGCATCGGCTTTGTCCGAATAACCCGTCGGCGGCTGGCACTGGTACAAAGGTTCGCCGATTCGCCCGACCCACTGCACCAGTGGCATAGGCGTGTCTACGTCCGTACCGAGCGCACGCACGGCGGAAACGACCAACTCGAAAGGCGTCTTGATTTTCGCGCGGTACGATTCCCGCGACCAGAATTCCGGCGACCAGATCATGGTCTTCAGCACGGCCCGCATATCTCCGTCGCTGGATTGAAACGTTTCGGTCATCCGGCTGACCAGCGCCGGCGGCGGAGTGTCCGAAACAAACCGTCGCGCCAGTTTTGTGGAAATAAATCTTGCCGTACTCGGGTGATGTACAAGCAGGTCGATCACCTGCTCGCCATCCTTCATTCCGCCCGCGTGAATTTTCTTGCCCAGCACGATTTTCGGATCGGGATCGTGCAAGCGGTCATCAAACTTGAAATCCGCGTACTGCCGGGGCTTGTCAATCGTCCAGCCCGTAAAGCAGCGCGCCACTTCCGTGACGTCTTTCTGCGTATAGCCGCCATCCACACCCAGGGTGTGCAATTCCATCAATTCGCGGCCGTAATTCTCATTCAGCCCGCGCTCATTCTTCTTCGCTTGCTGAGGATTGGCCGGAGGCCGCGGCATTCCCAACCTTCCGCGGCGCCATTGTTGGCGTGCAGCTCGCTCCATGGCCTGCCGCTGCGCCGCACGCGGATCAGCGCTCAGAAAATTATCCAAATAAAAAAGCATCGCCGGACTTTTCGCCGTCGAGGTCACCAAATCCTTGAATTTTCCGAAGGCGTGCGGCTGAATCACGTCGCGTTCATACGCCGTGAGGTAATAGCGGTCCTCACCTTTTCCCGCGAAAACGTTGAAGTGGTTAAACCAGAAATCGTCCATCACCTGCTGAAGTTGCCGCTCACTGTAAATTGCACGCGTAACTTTGGCCATGCTCAGCTCAGCCACCACGCGCTGCGGCCTCTTGCTGTCGTCGGCAATCGCCCGCGGAACATTGTTGGGATCGCCGCCGCCCAAAACGTCGCGCTTGCCCGCGCCTTTCGTGGCAGGATTCCCTTCGGGTTGCTCCTGCTTCATGGGCGCGGGAGCGTCGCTCATGTCCGGCTTAGGGTTCGCAGTAGTTTGCTGTGCCGCCTCCGCGTCGCTTCCGCTCTTGGTTTGTCCCTGCGCTTCCTGCGTATCCCGTGCAACGGTTTCCGCGGCTGCATCACTTCGCCGTTGTTCCTGCCGCGTCTGTGCCTGAGCCCGTTTCTCGGCCTGCTTTTCTGCTTGCTTGGGTTGCGGATATTCGTCAATCAATTTCGCGGCGGACATGCGGAGCGTCGGATAATCCTGCAGGCGCGCTTCCATGGGCTTGTCATCCATGGAGTTGGGATTAAGTTGCTGCTCGATCCACTTCGCCAAGCCCATCTGGCGAACGCGCTCGACGTCGCCAGGACCAGGGCCGTAGGCAAGACGGTTCAAGGCATGCAGAATGGCCTCGTCAGAGCTGAGTTCCGTAATCGGCAAGCCCTTCAGTGCAGGATCGGCTTTAGGCTTTTTGTCCTTCGCTGCTGCGGGAATCGCAGCAGCAGCGGGCAACTCGAGGGTGAGCGAAAAAACGCAAGCGAAAGAAAGCACGGCCGCGAGAATGGACCTTGGCGTTGCCGAAATCGATGGCAACCAATGAACACATGATGAGGCTGCGCGCTCTTGAGGCCTCATAGCACTCTCCTACAGGGGCTGCATAGAGGACGGATTACGGGTCACCCGTAGAATAACCCTTGAGCGTCAAAGAAGTTGCGCTACTCCAGAAGCCGTGTCGAATCCCTACCAGGTCGGAAATTACAGTCAGCATAGGGCTTAGGGCGCTGGATGTGGAGTGCGGGAACTTGCTCCCGCTTTTCCGACTACCTGGGCATTGGAAGAAAGGCGGCGGCCCTTCGAGGCTCAGGGCAGGCAAGTCGCCGTATTCTCCAAAAGAACCATTATTCCGTTATGTCAAAGTTCACGGTCCGGTCTGGCGCGTGATTCTTGGCGTTGTCGACCGCTTGCATCACCAAGCGGTAGGAACCTGGCTTCAGGTCGTCCACTTTCACCTTCATCCCGATGGGTATCACTGAATTTCCCTTCTGGATGAAATCATCGGCGCGAATGATATTGGTGAAAAACACTTGTTTGTTGGTGGCTTGCTCGAAAATGCGGTACGCCGTGGCCACAACAGGCGGGTTCTCTGAAGTCAGCAGAGGCTCGTAAATTTCCGCGTACAGAACTACGGTATCGGTGTGCTTGAAGTGATTGCTGCCGGAAGGAACGATCTGCATGCCTTTGACCACCAGCGGCGTCCGGTCTTCGAGCAAAACGGAATCCAGCCCGGTAGGAATATCATTCAGCCGCTGCGCCGAATTCGTCAGCGCCACTCCGCTGAGGCTGAAGTGTTTTCCATCATAAGGGTCGATGGCCAGCGGTGATTCAAATTTTCCAAACGCGTCGCCACCGGCGCTAAGGACAACCGTCAGCTTGTAATTACCCGTGGTGGCGTCGAATTGGTTTTCATAGTGATACGGCAACTTGGTGAACTCTTTCCACTCGTCCTTTTCCAAGTCCATGTTGACGGTGTCACTGAAGCGCGCTCCAATCGTCCCGTCCGGCCGATACGCGATGCCCAAAACATTCAAATTTGCGTGATACTTTCCCTTTTCTTTATTGAATTGAAATGTGTCCGCCGGGATTTCCATGGCCAAGTTGACGCGGGCCGTCTCCGGGGCCGTGTAGAAATACGGCGCTTGCAGGACGCCATGAATCGAACCAGGCTGGGAGCCCATGGCGTGCGATTCGAGTTGCTTTTCCAGAGGCTTGCCTTCAAGTACGTTGGCGGTCCGCGTGTTGCAATATCCGCTGCGCGAACGAACGTTTAGTCCGCCACGGTTCAGCTTCACCTTCAGAGTGTGGCAGCTCCCTTCCGGGGTGTCAGTGGGCACGTACCCGAGAATGTAGAACTCGTTTTGCTCCCGTCCGATGCGATCGAGTCCCCCAAGCAAATCGTTGGTGTTGAAAATCGTAAAGCCGCCGGTTCCTTCCGCCAGCGCTGCCAGTATTTGCTGGTTGGTCGAAGCCGATGGTGGAAATGTCGGCACGATTGTCCGCGGCTGGTTGTAAGGCGAATTGTTGTAATTGGACGTAGGACCACGGGAACCACCGCCGGTGCTTCCACCAGTCCCACCTCTTCCTCCACCCCCCGTGCCTCCTCCCGTGCCTCCTTTTCCGCCGCCGCCCGTACCTCCACCGGTGCCCCCGGTACCGCCTCTACCGCCACCACCCGTTCCACCGCCTCCCGTGCCGCCTCCGCCGGTACCGCCTCGGCCACCACCTCCCGTGCCGCCTCCGCCGGTACCGCCTCGGCCACCACCTCCTCCACCTGTTCCACCGCCGCTTCCGCCTCCCGGTCGTTGCGGATCAGGCATGGCCATCGCCGGAAACGCCGCGAGGAGAAGGTGTGGACGCGTTGAAGTTTTCCTGGCGGGAATATGATTCGAAACGGCCTGAGTCCTCCCGGGCGCCGATCTCCTGCTGGCGCTCCCGCCCGGCGCCGTGGCGACCAGGCCGCGGGCATCGAGTGCGTAGACCGCCACGTTCGACTTATTGCAGGCATCGATGGTCGCGGTGAGTTCCGATTGGTTTTCCTGCGTCAGCGGGAACCCACCTGAAAACAGCACGACCATCTTTCGGCCCGGGATGGAACGGAGATTTTTCGCAAGGCTGCGCACCGCCAGCAGCATGCTGCGCGCTCCAAAATCCGCCGCTGCGTTACCCAGTGACGAGCCCAAAAAAGGGAGACCTGTCGACGCTACGGAGACCGGCGCATCCGGCGGCGCATTTGGATCGACGGCGGAACCTTTAACTCCGGATACGGCCGCGCGGAGTATGTCCGCGTTGGCCGTGAAATTCTGGACGATGCGGAGCGAGCCTCCGAAATCCACAACAGCCATCAAGCGGTCGGGGCCCGCGTTTGCCGCGATGAATTTTGTAGCCGCGCTGCGCGCCTGGATCTGGTCCGGCGCAGCCATCGTCGAGTTATCGAAAAACAAAATCAGATAACGCCGTTG
>Ga0137418_10004403_pt1 | contig 12937 bp, 9 predicted proteins | sample CZODoug3_1_2_16f_FD_122242 | JGI IMG/M metagenome (GOLD analysis project Ga0137418, IMG submission 122242) | Vadose zone soil fungal communities from Angelo Coast Range Reserve, California, USA - CZODoug3_1_2_16fungal (Hybrid Assembly) | ecosystem: Environmental > Terrestrial > Soil > Vadose...
CCATCCGCATGTTTTGGCCGCATCGAGACCCTCGCAAGACCTTCCGAAAACCCAACCAAGAACTCGACCTCTAATCCCGGCTCGTTCAAGCGCACAACGTATCTCCCGTTTTTGTCCATGTACCCTAGCGGAATGTTGAGTACCTTGTTCTTCTCGCCGTATCCCTCTACGAGTCCCTCCGAGAATCGTAGTGGCATTCCGAACTGCGGTTGAATAACGACATTCCCCTTTTTGTCGATAAAGCCCCATAATGGGCTCCGCTCACTGAGCTTCACACTTGCAAGCCCATCCGAGAAGAACCATGCCCCAGCAAATTTCGGCGGAATCACAACGGAACCCTGCACGTCGATGTAACCCAATTTCTCGCCAATTTTGACGGCGGCCAAACCTTCTGAGAACGCCAATGCCGCACTGTATTGAGCGGAGCTCACCATGTGGCAGTTAGCATCTATGAAACCGCGCTTGTCGCCAATCGCTACAAGAAATGGGAGTCCAAAATGACCGTCCTGAGCCGAAACCGCAGCCACTCCACAAAGAATAATCATCGCTATCGGGAAGATGTGACTTCGTTTCATAGATCGCTCCAAGACTCTTAGACACCGCCAAGGCGAGTTTTGTAAACAGGCGTTTAGATCAACTGCCCCCTCGCACGCGCGTGGAGGCCAGACCCTGAGATCGCTCCGGAGGGGAGTAGCGCAAATTTCCCGCTCGCCAACATCCTACCTCCGCGAAGTTTGACGCCTCCGTGCTGCGTTCCCTATGATGAAAGATTCAGCCGTTCCGCCGGGCTCAAGCAAGCACTTGTCGCCTGAAGTATCGGGCGACGAAGTGGCGGCCAATCGAAGTTGCGCCAACCAAGACATGTCCAAGTTCTACATCACCACGCCGATTTACTACGTGAATGCCCGGCCCCACATTGGGCACGCGTATACGACGATTGCCTGCGATGCCATTGCGCGGCGGCAGAGGCAGTTGGGCGTGGATACGTTTTTCCTTACTGGCACCGACGAGCACGGACAGAAGATCGAGCGAGCGGCGCAGGCGGCTGGGATCCCTCCGCAGCAGCTTACCGATGAGGTTTCCGCGGCGTTTCAGGGACTGTGGAAGCGGATGGGCATTACCAATGATGACTACATTCGCACCACCGAACCGCGACACAAGAGCGGCGTGCAGGAGCTGTTTCGCCAGTTGCGCGACAAGGGGTACATCTACAAGGACTCGTATGAGGGTCAGTACTGTGTGTTCGACGAGATGTATGTGGATGTCGTCGGCGCGAGTGCTCCCTGCCCTGAATGCGGGCGGCCAACGGAGACTCTGAAAGAGGAGAACTACTTCTTCAAGCTTTCCGCGTTCCAGGACAAGCTGCTGGCGTATTACGCAGAGCATCCTGAGTTCATCCGCCCGGAGACGCGGCGGAATGAAGTGATTTCGTTTGTGAAAAGCGGGTTGCGGGATCTTTCGATTAGCCGCTCGACGCTTCAGTGGGGGATTCCGGTTCCGGGCGACCCTTCTCACGTCATTTATGTCTGGTTCGACGCGCTGGCGAATTACATTACGGCGCTTGGGTATGGGTCGAGTTCTGCGTCTGGCGATACCTCGCGTTACGACAAGTATTGGCCTGCCGATGTGCACATGGTGGGCAAGGAAATCGTGCGGTTTCATTGTGTGTACTGGCCGGCGACTTTGATGGCTGCGGGGTTGCCGCTGCCGAAGTCGATTGTGGCGCATGGCTGGCTGCTGTTTGAAGAGAGCAAGATGTCGAAGTCGCGCGGGAATATTGTGCGGGCGGAAACGATTCTAGATGTGTTGGGATCGGATGCGCTGCGCTACTTTCTGCTGCGCGAGATCGTTTTCGGGCAGGATGGGTCGTTTTCGTTCGATGCCCTCGTCCAGCGCTATAACGCGGATCTCGCTAACGGCTTGGGTAATCTCGCTAGCCGCACGCTGACCATGATCACGCGCTACTGCGGCGGCGTGATTCCCTCTCCCAGCGCGCCGACCGACGCAGAAAAGGCTATTGCGGAGCAAGCGCTGGTACTCATCGCCGAGTACGATCGCCTCTTCGACGACTACCAGTTCTCGCGCGCGCTCGAAGCCGCATGGTCTCTGGTCGGCAGCGTCGATAAATACATTGTCACTAACGCCCCCTGGACGTTAGGCGAAAAAACGGACGAGGCCAGCCGAGTCCGCCTGGGAACGGTTCTCTACACCAGTGCGGAAGCCCTGCGCCTCGTAACCGCTCTGTCGCACGTGGTGATTCCCGACTCCACCACGCGCATCTGGTCTCAGCTCGGCCTCGGCGACATTCGTAAGCTCCGCGTGAATAAACTGACGTGGGCCCAACTGCAACCGGGAACAGCGCTCGGCAAAATCGAGCCTGTTTTTCCACGCGCCGACAAGACTGCAATTGAAAGGATGCACCAGATGGAAGAAGAACGGCGGAGCCCAGCTCCGGCGGAGGCCGCGGCGGTTGCGCCGGCTGCACCTGTTATGGCACCTCCGGCGGCGCCTGTCGCCGGTGATGCCAAGATCACGATCGACGATTTTGCCAAGATCGAGCTGCGCGTTGGGCTGGTGAAAGTTGCCGAGCGCGTGAAGGGAGCGGACAAGCTTCTGCGTCTTGAAGTCGATATCGGTACCGAGGTGCGCCAGATTCTCGCTGGTATCGCTGAGGCTTACGACCCTGAACCGCTGGTTGGGCGGAAGGTTGTGATCGTCGCGAATCTGGCTCCGCGCAAGCTGCGTGGGCTTGAATCGAACGGGATGATTGTCGCGGCGTCACTCGAAGGCGGCAAGCCTGTGCTCGCTGGGTTCTTGGAGGATGTGTCGGTTGGCGCGAGGTTGAAGTAAGAGCGTTCTACATCGACAACATCAACAACCCCACTCAAGCCAAAAGAGGGCTTGAGTGGGGCACCCGTTGAAATGGGTGAATCGGAAATCAGACACTGACTCTATGTTCATAGATTCCCACGCTCATCTCGACGGAGAACGCTTTGCGGAAGACCGCCGCGAGGTGCTTGCGCGCGCGCGCGACGCTGGGGTTGAGTCGATGCTGCTCATCGGCAGCGGGACGGGGCCGGGCTCGTTAGACTGCGCGATTCAGATTGCGGACCATCAAGAGGGTATCTATGCCTCCGTCGGCATTCATCCCCATGAGGCCCAACTCGCGAAGCATTCCGATTTCGACGAACTCGCCGCTTTGGCGCGGCACCCCAAGACGATTGCCTGGGGCGAAATCGGGCTCGATTATTTCTATGACCACTCACCGCGTGACGTGCAGAAATCCGTTTTCCTTCGCCAGATGGAACTGGCGCGCGCGGCGAGGTTGCCCATCATTATTCACTGCCGCCCTACCGATAACACGGAGAATGCCTGGGACGACGTGCTTGCGATGATTGGGGAGCACTTCAAGTCCAGCGGCCTCGGTGGCATCATTCATTGCTTCACCGGGAAGCTGGATCATATGAAACGGGCGCTGGATCTAGGGTTCATGATTTCGTTCGCGGGCAACATCACTTTCCCGAAAGCACAGAACATTCGCGACGCCGCGAAAGTCGTTCCGCTCGACCGCATGCTGATCGAGACAGACTGCCCTTTTCTGGCACCGGTTCCCTATCGCGGCAAGCGCAACGAGCCGGCGTACGTGGTGGAGGTGGCGCGGCAGATTGCGGAACTGCGCGGGCTTTCGCGCGAGGATGTGGGCCAGAGAACCTCAGAAAACTTTCGCCGTTTCTTTTCCCTTCACGAAAAGCGGATTGCAGGGTAGCCTTGAGGGTGAATCTTCGGGCAAACTACAGATATCTAAAGGATTAAGCCGTGCCAGACAACAGTTTCGACATCGTGAGCAAATCGGATTTGACGGAAGTTGCGAACGCGATCGCGCAGGCGATGAAGGAGATTGTGACGCGTTTTGACTTGAAGGATTCCAAGTCGTCGATCGAGTTTGACGGCAAGGAGACATTGACGTTGCAGTCGGCCGACGAATACAAGCTGAAGGCAATCAATGATGTGCTGCAGGCGAAATTGGTCAAGCGCGGGATTTCGCTGAAGAGCCTGACCTATGGGGCACTGGAGCCTGCGGCTCATGGGACGGTGCGGCAGAAGGCTACTTTGCAACAGGGCGTGCCGGTGGAAAAGGCGAAAGAGATTGTGAAGTTCATCAAGGACGCGAAGCACAAGGTGCAGGCGTCCATCCAAGGCGACTTGGTGCGCGTGAGCGGGAAAGACCGCGATACTTTGCAGGGTGTGATCGCAGCGGTTCGGCAAAAGGATTTCGGGATTGATGTGCAGTTCGTGAACTTCCGGACGAATTAGGGAACCAGCTCCAGGGAAACCAGCTAACGGGCTCAGTGAACACCACGATCGCCACCAACGGCAAGGAAGTCTTCGAGCTGCTGCGGGACGACCTCGCTGCAATCGAGCGCGAGTTTGGGCGGGATACCGTTTCCAACGTCGCTGCGATTACAGAAATTGGGGAATACCTGCGCGGCGGCGGGGGGAAGCGCATTCGGCCGGTGTTGCTGCTGCTAGCGGCGAAGTTATTTAACTACGAGGGGCGCGGGGCTGTACGACTTGGCGCGGTCGTGGAAATCATTCACACTGCGACACTCGTCCACGACGACATCATTGATGAAGCCCAGACGCGGCGCGGACGGCCGGCGGCGAACACGCAGTGGGGCAACTCGAAGTGCGTACTGGCCGGGGACTGGCTCTATATGCAGTCTTTTCGTATAGCGCTGCAAGAGCGTAATTTGCGGATTCTGGATTCCCTGATTGAACTCACGCAGCAGATGGTTGAGGGCGAGCTGTTGCAGATGGAGAAGCTTGGCCAGTGCATCACGCTCGACGAAAACTTTGATCTGATTTATCGCAAGACGGCCTGCCTGTTTTCCGTTTGCATGCGGATGGGGGCTATCTTAGGCTCAGCCACGCCTGCGGAAGAGGAAAAAGTTGCGCAGTATGGCCGCGATCTGGGGATGGCCTTCCAGATTGTCGACGATGTCCTCGACCTGACGGCTTCTGAGAGCGTGCTGGGCAAGCCGGTTGCCAGCGATTTGCGCGAGGGCAAGGCGACCATGGCGGTGATCCACGCGCTGGAGCGTTGCACCCCGGCCGAACGTGCAGCCATTGAGACTATCCTTCGCGACAGGGCTTTCAACGGCGTCACCCACGAGCAGATTCTCGAGATCCTGAACAAATACGGCTCCATCGAGGCCGCCCACGAGCGGGCGGCGCAGTATGCGGAGTCGGCGCGCAAGGCGATCTGCACTTTCCCCGATTCCGAGATCAAGCGGGCGCTGCTGTGGGCGCCGGATTTTGTGGTTTTGCGGGAAAAGTAGCCGACGCTTCGCTGCTGCCTTGATTCTTTCTCAACTCTCGGGCATCTATTAGGGTTCGACACAGCTGGTTGTTTTTAGCAAGGATTCACTTTTTCATGGAACAGTTTCTTGCCCTCTTCGCGCGCCACGGTTATTTCTTGCTGGCCGTGATCGTCTTTGCGGAGGCGATCGGCGCTCCCGTGCCTGCGGCGTTGGCCCTTCTCGCGGGCGGAGCGGCGTGTGCCTTGCGCGTGATGAATCCGTGGATGGCAGTGCTGGTTGGCGCGAGCTCCATGGTTATCGGCGACACGATCATGTTTTTTGTGGGCCGCGTTTCCGGATGGAATCTGCTGGGCTTTCTTTGCCGCGTCTCGATGAATCCCGAGACCTGCATCCTGCGGTCCGCTGAGTCGTTTTATAAGCGCGGCAAGGCGACGTTGCTCATTGCCAAGTTTGTGCCGGGGCTCAACACCATGGCACCGCCGCTGGCGGGCAGCATGAAGATGCCGCCGTGGAAGTTTCTGCGCTACGACTTTGGCGGCGCTCTGCTCTACATCCTTGCCTACGGCGGGGTTGGTTTCCTCTTTAGCGACTTTATGAAGTCCATTACCCGGGGATTGGCCCTGGCATCGCACACTTTCGAAGTGTTCTTGCTGGTTGCATTCGTGGCCTACATCGCTTACCGCATTTGGGCTTACAAGCAGCAGCGCGTCTACCGTATTGTTCCGCGGATCGAAGTGGGAGACCTGGTGGCGCTCTACAATTCCGAAGAGCGCGAACGGATGATCATCGCCGACGTCCGCAGCCATGGGTATTATGACGCCGGGGCGCACCGTATTCACGGGTCGATTCGTATAGAGCCCAACAACTTAGAGGAGGAGATGGATAAGTTGCCGCGCGACAAGCACATTTATCTGTACTGTACTTGACAGCGCGAAGCCACCAGCGCCCGTGTGGCGCATTTACTCCGAGAACGAGGTTTCAACGCATTCGTGATTGTGGGCGGACTTGCGGCCTGGCGGAAGGCCGGGTATCCGGTGGAGCAGCCGCCGCAGGATGATTTGGTGAAGTTGCCGACGTTCGCTTGAAGATTGTTTCATTTGTCATCCCGACCGAAGGCATTGCTTCGCTCAGCGAAGCAATGCCGAAGTGGAGGGACCTGTTGTTCGCTTCAAGGTGGGGCGCCGCTTTCAGGCTGCTGCACGTTTCCTGCAATAGAAATGGTCTCGAATCGTGCCGCAACCAAGAACAGGTCCCTCCACTCCGCGTCTGCTTCGCTTAGCGAAGCAAACGCTCCGGTCGGGATGACAGGCTCATTGTTACCCCTGAGAGACCTATATGGCCCGGCAAATCGAAATCGAGATCAAGTTCCGGATTGAGGACATGAAAGCGTTGCAGCGGAAGCTGCGCGCTGCTGGGTTTCGCTGCGTTACTCCGCGCACGCACGAGTACAACACGCTTTATGACCTGCCTGGTGAGGTTCTGCGCAGCCGCGGGGAACTGTTACGCTTGCGCAAGTACGGCAGGAGTTGGGTATTGACTCACAAAGCCAAGGCGGCTGCGGGGCGGCACAAGTCGCGGATCGAAACTGAAACTGAGGTCGCCGACGGCAAAGTTCTGGCGGAAATTCTTACAGCTCTGGGTTTCCGTCCTACCTTCGTTTACGAGAAGTTCCGGGCGGAGTGGACGGACGGAACCGGGCACGTTGTTCTGGATCAGACTCCTCTGGGCGATATTGGAGAGATCGAGGGGCCAAGCCGCTGGATTGATGCCACGGCCCGAAAGCTGGCTGTGGACCCAGGTTCTTATCTGACTGCCACATACGCGGACCTGTTTTTCCGCTGGAAGCGGGCGACGAAGAGTCCGGCCTCGGAGATGACTTTCGCGGCGATAGGCAAAGTTTTGCAGTCGAAGTAGTTTGATTGTGCCTCAGCAAGCCAGTCTCGGTCGCGCTGGACCCACTGTTTCCAGTTTTGGGAAGATTTGCAGCAATCCGTGGGGCAAGTCGATGCAATTTTCATGGTCTGTTCTCTTGACTCTCCCGTCGAGGAACGGTTTACTAATAGCAAGGTAGTTAAGTAGTTTCCCCCAGGAACTGGTCCAGTCCGCGGGCAGCAAAACAAAAACATTACAAATCCTTCTACGGGGGAATCTTGTGAAATTCGCCGCTAAGTCACTTGTGCTGCTTGTTTTAGCCTCTGCGGGTTTAGTTCGGGCCCAAATTAGGAATTTCGGTCACATTATCGTCATCGTGCAGGAAAACCGGACACCAGACAACCTGTTCCAGGGTCTGTGTGTGCCGCCCTACGGCTCTACAGCGTCTTGCAGCACCACTCCTGTGGGAAAGCAGTATGACATCCAGACGAAGAACTGGCTGGATAAGACTTCTGCCACTGGCGTGTCTCAGCCGACGACCGTTCCCTTGGCGAGCAAGTATGATCTCGACCACGCGCATCATTCCTGGGTAACGCAATGCGACAAAGACGCGGCGGGAAACTGCAAGATGGATGGGGCGGCGAAGGTTGTCTGCAAGGGCATCGGATGCCCGGCAAAGGCGTCGTTAGCGTACGTCGATAACTCGACTGGTAACCTGAATCCCTATTTGCGCCTGGCAACGCAGTATGGCTGGGCCAACGCGATGTTCCAGACCAACCAAGGGCCCAGCTTTCCGGCGCATCAGTTTCTCTTTGGCGGCACTTCCGCGCCGAGTTTGGCGGATGACCATGCTGGAACTTTTGCCGCGGAGAATATGGGCGGCAAGGGCACGGGGGTTGGTTGTATCGCGACGTCAACACGGTTCGTGCAGTTGATCGACGCCAAGGGTGCGGAAACATCGGCGAACCGGACTTTTCCATGTTTCGATCACAATACAGTCGCCGACCTGCTGCAACCTCGCAACATTACCTGGAGATATTATGCGGCCGGGGCGAGTTCCATCTGGAATGCGCCGGTTGCGATCCAACATCTGTGCGTGGCCAGCGGCACGGCATGCACGGGCGCGGACTGGAAGGCGAATGTCGACTTGACTCCGGCACACGTTCTGACCGACATCGCCAGCTGCAGTCTGCGGCAGGTGACGTGGGTTACGCCCACTGGACAGAACTCGGATCACGCGCAGACCAATACTGGCGGTGGGCCGGCTTGGGTCGCTTCCATTGTGAATGCTATTGGCACTAGCTGGACCGCGAGCAGGAATAAATGCGACTACTGGGGCAATAACTCCAACGATGCGACTGCGATTCTGATCGTCTGGGATGACTGGGGCGGATGGTACGATCACAAGCCGCCGACGGTTCTGGCGTCACCGGAGGGCGGCTACCAGTTGGGCTTCCGCGTCCCCTTCATTGCGGTTTCGGCTTACACGCCCGTACAGCTTGTGGACAACACGCGGCATGACTTTGGGAGCATCGTGCGGTTTATCGAGCATAATTTTGCGATTCCGGAAGGATCGCTGACTTTTGCTGACGCGCGGGCGACTACGGACTTGACCGCGTTTTTTAATTTAACTCAGGCACCGCGGTCGTACGTTGCCGTTCCGGCTGCGTTGAAGGCAGCGTTTTTTATTCAGGACAAGACACCGCCTACGGATCCGGACGACGATTAAAGCCTTACCTCAGTGGCTAAAGCCGACGTTCTGTTGGCTTTCTAATGCAGCGCTGAAGCGCTACGCCACCCAAAAGCTGGTCTCCCGGGTTGAAACAGGAGCAGATTCCTCCCGTTGGTTAGAATGACAAGCCTTGTTTAGGCGCGAATCCTTGCTCGCGGGCGAGGGCGCCCGCGCCACATCATCTTCCCTTAGCGCTGGTTAGTACTCTGCCAGGGCTAACATCGCTTTGTAGATGTCATCCGGTTGAGGGAGGATTTCGTCTTCGAGCTGCGGTTGGTAGGCCACGAATGTGTCGGTGGCGGCTACGCGGCGGACTGGGGCGTCGAGGCTTTCGAAGAGTTCATCGGCGATGCGGGCGGCGATCTCGGCGCCGTAGCCCCAGCTCAGGCAGTCCTCGTAGGCCACTAGCACACGGTTTGTTTTACCGACCGAAGCCTTGATGCTGTCCCAGTCATAGGGGCTGAGCGTGCGCAGGTCGAGCAGTTCGGCATGGACGCCGTTTTCGCGCTCGAGCTTGTTGATGGCCTGCAAGGCTCTCGGGACGACTGCGCCGTAGGTAATGACGGTGAGATCGTCGCCCGGGTGCACGATGCGGGCCTTGCCAAAGGGAATCATGAACTCGTTCCCCGGATAGGGCGCCCGCCCGAAGGTTTCGCGGTAGAGCCTCTTGTGTTCCAGAAACAATACGGGGTCATCGCAGCGAATGGCGGTGCGCAGTAAACCAGCAGCGTCCAAAGCATTCGACGGAAATACCACGCGCAGGCCCGGAGTGTGAGTAAAAATACTCTCACCGCACTGCGAGTGATAGACGGCGCCGCCGGTCAAGTAGCCGCCGATGGCTACACGGACCACCAACGGACTGGAAAAGGCGTTCGAAGAGCGCCACCGCATCACGGAAAGTTCGTTGCGGAGCTGCATCATGGCCGGCCAGATGTAGTCGAAGAACTGAATTTCGACTACCGGCTTGAGACCGCGAGTTGCCATGCCCACGGCACGCCCCACGATGCTGGCTTCCGCCAACGGCGCGTTGAAGACGCGGTCGGGACCGAAATCCATTTGCAGGCCATAGGTGAGCTTGAAGACTCCGCCCTTGCCCTTGACCATCTTCTTCGTCAGATACTCCTCGCGCGAGCAGTCGGCGACGTCTTCGCCAAAGATCAGGACACGCTCGTCGCGCTTCATCTCGTCGCGGAGCGTGTGATTGATGAGATCCGCCATCGTCTTCGGCGCCCCGGCCTTTTTCACCGCTTCCTCAGTTCCCTGCTTCAGCGAGGCGGGCTGACGATCGAATGCAGGCGACTCCGGGTCGAGATCCGGTGAATAGACCCAGTCCGTAATCGACTCCAGCTTCGGCAAAGGGGCCGCCAGCGCTCGATCCGCCGATTGCTGGATGTCTTTGTCTACGACCTTCTCTATGGCGTGAACACCGGCTTCGTCGAGGATTCCTTCCTCGATTAAGAAGCGCCGGTGCCGCGAGAGCGGGTCGCGCGCTACCTCGTCCGCCAGCTCCGCCGGGGAGCGGTAGAGCTTTTCGTCATCCGACAGCGAGTGCGAATAAGGCCGCGTCACATGGCCGTGCAAGAAGGCCGGACCTTGTCCGGAACGAATGTGATCAATCGCGCGATGGAGGGCGGCAAAGCTGGCGATCACATCGGTGCCGTCGAATTCGTCGAAATGGAAATTGGGAAAACTTGCGACCAGCTTGGAGATGTTGCCTCCGGCGGTTTGGGCTTCGACCGGGACGGAAATGGCGTAGTCGTTATCCTGCACGCAGACCAGCAACGGCAGCTTCATCATGGCCGCGGCGTTCATGGACTCCCAGAATTCTCCCTGGCTGGTGGTTCCATCGCCCAGTGAAACGTAGACGAGTTCGTCGCCGTGGAACATCACATCTTTGAATTCGCGGTAATCACCGTCGACCTTGCGGGCGGAGTTCGGGAACTGCGCAAAATAGCGGCCAGCTTCCGCGCAGCCCACTGCCTGCAGCACCTGCGTCCCAGTGCAGGATGACTGCGAGACCACATTCAAATGCTTGAAAGCCCAATGGGAGGGCATCTGCCTTCCGCCGGACGCGGGATCGTCGGCGGCGCCGACCGCTCCGAGCAGCATTTCGTACGGCGTGGCGCCCAGAGCGAGACACAGGCCGCGGTCGCGGTAATAGGGATAGAACCAGTCGTAAGCGGGCTTCAACGCTAGAGCCGCGCCGACGCCCATGGCTTCGTGGCCCGCGCCCGAGATCTGGAAGAAAACCTTCTGCTGGCGTTTGAGCAGGATCTCGCGGTCGTCCACGCGGCGCGAGGTGAACATTGTGCGGTACGAATCAATCAGTTGCTGACTCGTCAGGCCCTGATAGTTCTTGGCCTTTTTCGCGATGCTGAGTTCGTTCAGCTTGGGATCGACTTTGGTCGTGGCCATGCTGCGTTCTTCACCCCACAGAGTTTCAGCCCCGCCTCATTGTAAATCAGGGGGCAGGTCTAAGGTCTCAGGTCTCAGGAAAATCTCTGTGCCTTGATTCGCCCTGCGAGACAGCCTTTCCTGAGACCCGACACCTGACACCTGGTTTATCCTGAATTCTCCATGATTCGTTTTCTGCGCCCGTTTGATCCGCATCGCATCCGCTTGCTGGTGTTCGATCTCGATGGCACCCTGATTGACTCCCGCCTTGATTTGATTCATTCCGTGAACGCGATGTTGCAACATATCGGTCGTTCCGCGTTGGACGGTGGCGTCATTGCGAGCTATGTGGGAGACGGTGCTCCGGCGTTGGTGCGTCGCGCTGTGGGCGATACGGCCGACCAGGCGCTGTTTTCAAGAGCTCTTGAGTATTTTCTTGGCTACTACCGCCAGCACAAGCTCGACCACACCACGGTCTATGCGGGGATACCGGAGACGCTGGCGAGCCTGGTTGCCCCGTCGCTAGCTAACCGCTCGAATGGAGTGCGGCGGCTGATGGCGGTGCTTTCGAACAAGCCGGTCCATCCCTCGCGCGATATTGTGCGGGCTTTGGGGTTGGGGGATTTCTTTGTGCGCATATACGGCGGCAACAGCTTTACGACCAAAAAGCCCGATCCGCTGGGGGCGTTGACCATCCTGCAGGAGACTGGTGTTGCTGCAGATGAGGCGCTGATGATTGGAGACTCGGCGGTCGACATCTTGACCGGACGCAACGCCGGGTTGTGGACGTGCGGTGTTACTTACGGCTTCGCTCCGCATTCTCTGGAAGAGGTGCCTCCGGATGTGTTGATCGAGAGTCCTCGCGAACTGGGAGAGTTGTTCCGCGGCAGCGAGACTAGCGCGGATATGTGAACCGAAGCGCTGCGCCGGCTTATTTTGGCTTTTCGGAAGGCGCTATCTGAACCTGAATAGAGTGAGCGTTGTCCGACTTTGTGGTGTCCACGAGTACAACTCCAAGATCGCCGTTCACGTCGCGCTCATGAACGGTTCGCGTGGCCTGAGCTCCGGAAGGACCTGCGCGGACAGTGTCAGTGGTTAGTATGGTCACTCGCAGACTGGAACCGGGATCGCCTGGGCTAGGCTGCTCCACCTGCTGTTCGGTGCTTTGCTGACCGGTTGAGCTGGTGCGCTGGACAGTCGTTGCGCGCTCAACCAGGTGCAGGCTGCCGTCGCTAACCGATCCGGGAACGTTGACCGAATAAGTTTCGAATGTGTCGCGCTTTTCTCCGGAAGCGCTCTCGGTCTCGTTACTCGCGCTACGAGAGACCTCGCCCAGCTTGCCTTCAGCGTCGCGGCGCGAGATCCGCTCCTCGGTGCTGCCGCCCTTGCCTGCTTGCCTGCTGGTAGCTTGCCGTATTTCGCTCACTTGCCAGTTTCCGGCGCCGTCTGGAAGCAGCGTGGTTTGTTGAGATTCAACCGTGTCATTCGCGCCTCGCTGGCGGCGTTCTTGCACCCTCATTGCCGCAGCAAGACCACCATTGGCGCTTGGGAGCATCATCGTGGTCCTCGTCTCCTCCACATCCGCACTCGTCCTTTTCGTCTCCTTGATTTCGCGCTG
>Ga0137418_10004404_pt1 | contig 12937 bp, 7 predicted proteins | sample CZODoug3_1_2_16f_FD_122242 | JGI IMG/M metagenome (GOLD analysis project Ga0137418, IMG submission 122242) | Vadose zone soil fungal communities from Angelo Coast Range Reserve, California, USA - CZODoug3_1_2_16fungal (Hybrid Assembly) | ecosystem: Environmental > Terrestrial > Soil > Vadose...
GGACCCTTCCTCCAGCGACACCGTGAAGGTTTCTCCACCTCGCTTGAGGGAGCGACGGGAACGGGCAAAATCCACCAGGATGCGCCGCATCAGTTGGGCCGATACCCCGAAGAAGTGGGCACGGTTTTGCCAACTTATATTCTTGACGTCCACCAGCCGTAGGTAGGCCTCATTCACTAGCGCAGTGGGCTGGAGGGTGTGACCGGGAGATTCACCCGCCATGTAACTCTGGGCCAGCCTGTGCAACTCCCTTTGTACTAGAGGGATCAGGTCTCCCAGGGCCTTCTCATCCCCACCGCTCCAAGCCTGGAGCAGTTGAGTCACTTCATGCTCTCGGGCCTCTGCCAAACATCCTCTCGATCCGGCTGATACGGGCTAACTATATACCTCTTCCGAAACCGCTCAGAAAAAACTTCTGACTCGCACTACGGTTTTCGCGGGCCAATTCCGCTTTAGACAGATGAAGGGCAAAGTGGCCCTGAGGACACAGTTCACTTAATTCACGAAACGAGGTAACTCAAAATGAAATTCACGCAGAAGCTAACCATCACACTCCTCGCGATTTTGCTTATCGCCACCGCGGCGCCGGCCCAGAGCCGCAATCTGGTGCTCCGTTTCCGCGTGCCATTTCCGTTTACCGCTGCCAGCACGACGTTTGCCGCAGGTGAATACGAGGTGACGCAGCCTGGTGCATTTCTCCTCGTCTTGCGCAATGTGCACGACCAGACATCCGCATTCGAGAATGTCCGGCCTGTCGATTCCGGAAAAGATTCGGACAGGCGTGCGACGGCCGTGTTCCATCGCTATGGTAAAGCATATTTCTTGGCGAAGATCTCGGACGGATCGTGGCGGTCAACCTATGACTTGAAGCGGTCCAACGAAGAAGAGCGGTTGACCGAGAAAAATCCAGCGCGGCAACCGCAAGTCGTGAGCGCGCTCTCCAACGGGACGATCGTGGTCGCGGAAAGCGGTCAAAAGTAAAGACCATCACAACCTCTCTCACCTAAGCCTTGTGAGGATCGAGCCAGGGGAGGTTGTCAGCACCTCGGAACCAATGCACCGGATTCCGGAAACCATGGAGCTTTGCTCAGACCTTCAAGGATATCTCCATGAAAAGCAATTCAATTCTGAAGAGTCTCGTCTTGGTAAAGAGAAACGCAACACGCACTGTGATGGCCCTGTGGCTAATGGAGCGGTGAAGTCGAGGAACATTTGCCGCTAGGTGAGAGTAGGGGACACCCTGCTCTCCCTTCCTTCTTCTCTGTGTCCCTGCCGGTGCCCCTCTTAGATCCTTAAAAAGATCTTCCGGCGGTACATCCAGAACAAGATGAGCCAAAAGACCGCGATCATCGCAAAACCGTGAACGGCAGGCTGAAAAGTTGGCCCCGAGATAGCCAACAAAATCCAGCCAAGGTGGCGGTCCAACGCGCCGCTCACGAAGGTCGGCATCGTCCAGCTCATCACGTAAATGGCAATGGAGTTCATTCCAATCACCAGTAGAGGGAAAGCCCACCGACGCCATCCTTTCCATTCGATGAGCGCATAAAAGCCCGCCAGGATCAGCACCACCAAGCCACCGCTATACAGCGTGTACGACGATGTCCAGACCCGCTTCACGATGGGGCAAACGCCGGCCCATTGAAAAATCAACCCGAGCAGCACCAAGCCTGCTCCAGCGACGACCAGACCGCGCAATTTTTGTTCCGTCGATTTTTCGCCCTTCAGCCATTCCCCCGTCAGAAGACCCATGATCATCGTGCCCAGCGTGGGAATAAAGCTCAGCGTGGACCAACCGCCCTCGTTGAAGACAAACGGATGCTCTCGCGGAAATAGGTTCAGAAACCAGACATCGAACGCCCACGAAAGATTGGAATTCTTGTTCCAGTGTGAAAGAAACCCCGTGTAGAGGTGATGCCAGTCCGCGGGAACGCCAACCCTGGCGTAATCAAACTGGGGACCGGGCGCGGGATACAGCGCGAAAGCTGCCCAAAAACAAATCAGGATCGTCACCAGCGTCACTACTTGCGTTCGTACACGCGTGAAACCCAGCAAGAACAGGAAGACGTAACCCAACCCGATCTGCGTCAACGTGTCTTCAAAGGTAAAGTAGGTCAGCGTCGAGTGAAGTGAGCGCAGAAAGATTCCTAGAAAAATGAGAAGCAGCGCGCGGCGGATCGCATGGTTGAGCATGGGCCAGAACGTCTGACCCTTGCTTTGCCGGCTCGCAATTGAAAACGGAAGAGATGCGCCCGCCAAAAATGAGAAAGCCGGTTGGATCAGATCATGCAGCGAGCACCCTTGCCACTCCACGTGCTGAGTGTTGAAGGCGATCACGCCCCACACCAGGCTGTGCGGAAATGCGCGGGCCACTTCGGGTAAGTGCATTTCCTCTCCGAGCATCAACGTCATGACCAGGCCGCGGAACGCATCCAGCGAGCTGAGCCGGATCATGCTCTGAATCTTGCCTGCCGGTTTGCGTTGCGTTTCAGCCGCAAGCTCTTCGGATAAGGGACTTACAACCTGCGCGCTTTCAGTCATGCACGGCTCCTATGACCAATCGAACACTAATGCGGAAGATTATGTCTGCACCGCAAAGCCCGGACGATCCGGCTGCCCGCCCCACTTACCCCGCGTGAAATCAGGAAACTTCTGTGACGCGCCATTCTGCGCCACGGAGGCTTCGCTCAGCGGGGTCGGGGCGCTCCACGCGGCAGCATCGTAAACATTGATATCCGGAACAAGTCCGCGTTTCAGGCAATCCATCAGCCGGTAATTCATGACGTAGTCCATTCCGCCGTGTCCTCCCATTTTGCGAGCCAGCTCGCCAGTCTTTTTCCAAAGCGGGTGCTCGTACTTCTCGCGAAACGCTTCGAAATTCTGCCAATCTTCATCGTCCGACCCATCGGCCTTTTTCTTGCCGTCAATGAAAATCCGCGCCGGGTAGTCGGAGAAAATGCCCTTGCTCCCCGAAATCGAATTCAGTCGGCTATAGGGTCGTGGATTCACCACGTCATGCTGGAGCAGAATGGTCCGCCCTTTTTGGGTCTTGATGATGCTGGTATTCATGTCACCACAGATGTATTTTTCCGCCCGCTTCGGATCCCCGTCAGGGAACTTGGCCTTTACGTAGGCACTCAACGACGCCTCGGAGGAACTCACCGAAACCATGTAGTCGAATCGGTCGCCGCGATGGATATCCATATAATGCGCAACCGGCCCCAGCCCGTGCGTCGGGTAGAGGTTGCCATTTCGTTTCATATGCGGAAACCTCCGCCACAGGCCTTCGCCTTCGTTCTCTGTCAAAATGGCGCGCAGGTCGTGGAGATAAGCTGCCTCTCCATGAGTAATTTCCCCGAAGACGCCATCCCGCACCATGCCCAGCACCATCATCTCGGTATCCCCGTAACAACAGTTCTCCAGGATGACGCAATGTTTACGGGTGGCCTCGGAAGTGTCGACAACGTCCCAGCACTCCTGCAAGGTCGTGCAGGCAGGCACTTCGACGGCCGCATGCTTACCATTTTTCATCGCGGCCAGCGCCATCGGAACGTGCCAGTTCCATGGCGTCGCGATGTAGACGATATCAAGGTCGAGCTCCGTCAAATTCTTGAAGTCCAATTCACCCTTGCTGAAGCCACGCGGCTCAGCCTGGCCTGCATCCGTGACGGCCTTCTGCGCCTTCGCCACTTTCTCCGGGACCAGATCGCAGATCGCCTTAACATCCACCTTTTCCACAGCCAGCAGATCCTGCAGCAAGCTGGAACCCCGTCCGCCGACCCCGATAATCCCAAGCCGCACCCGCTCGCGAGCTTCAAACGGCACACCCATCATCGTCGAGTGCGCACTCTTCGGTGTATCCGCCGCCACACGGGTATCCGCCCTCAGCGAAGAACTCAGAACGTCCGCCGCAATCACGAGGCCCGCACCGCCCATCGCAGTGCTTTTTAGAAAACCACGACGCGAGATTTCTTGAGATCGTTCGTCCGTTGCCATTCGGTGGTCTCCTGAGTAATTCTGATCCTGTCAGATATACCGCATCGAACTTGGTTGTCAATCGAAATATTTCGCAACCGTTCGAAATAATACGTCATTCCTCCCCAGATGTAACTATGCGAGTTGGATCAGCTTTCTGCCATCCAAAATCTCCAACTCGCGGCCGCCACCGCAAACAGGCGAATCGCCAAACTGCGACGCGGTCGCTCCCGCTTTACACCCCCGCCCGCAAAGTGTTAACCTAAAAGGCGTTAACGAAGGAAAATCGAAAAGAAGCAGGAGTGCATCAGTTTCGTGTTAGCCATCGAGCAAAAGCAAGAACTCATTGGACAATACCGCACGCATGACAGCGACACCGGCAGCCCGGAAGTCCAAATCGCGCTGCTGAGCGGACGCATTGCCCAGCTGACGGAACACTTCAAATTGCACAAGAAAGACCACGGCTCGCGCCGCGGCCTTCTCATGATGGTCAGCCGGCGTCGCCGCCTGCTCGACTACCTCAAAACCCACGACGCCGAGCGCTACAAAACGGTCATTCAGAAGGTCGGAATCCGTAAGTAATTCTCGCAACCGGGTTTGCAAACCAAGAACTGAGAAATCGATGCGGTTTGCAGATTTCAGAGGTTAAAGCAATTTGACGTGCCGCCCCGCAGGAGTTATTTCTCCCGCAGTCCGATTCGTATCAGGGCACGGCTTCAGCCGTGCCAAAAAAGCCCAATATCATGCGGGCTTTAGCCCCTGCGGAATCGGCCCGCGGCGCAAGCATACAAGTCCAGTACTTAGCGTTCCGTGCCGTGTCACGGACCCCCAACCGCCGCTGCTCCCGCCTCACAGCCGCGACGCATTTCTCCCACGAAAGGGAAACAGATGAACGTACAAGAAGTCTCAGTTGAACTCCACGGCGGCAAAAAGATCAGTTTTGAAACAGGAAAGATTGCCAAGCAAGCCCACGGGTCGGTCGTAGTCCGCAGCGGCGACAACATGCTCTTAGCCTCGGCCTGCGCCAACGCCGAACCCCGCGTTGGCGTCTCCTTCTTCCCCCTCACCGTCGACTACCGCGAATACACTTACGCCGGTGGACGCATCCCCGGCGGCTTCATCAAGCGCGAAGGCCGCATGAGTGACCGCGAAACCCTCACCTGCCGCCAAATCGATCGCCCCATCCGCCCGCTGTTCCCGGAAACTTTCCGCTGTGAAACCCAGGTCATTTCGCTAGTCCTCTCCGCCGACACCGAAAACGACCCTGACGTCCTTGCCATCAACGGCGCATCCGCCGCGCTTACCCTCAGCGACATTCCCTTTGACGGCCCAGTCGGGGCAGTCCGCGTCGGCCTGCTTGACGGGCAGCTCATCATCAACCCCACATACAAAGAGGTGAGCGACGGCCTCCTCAGCCTGATGGTCGTTGCCTCTGCCGACGCTATCGTAATGATCGAAGCCGGCGCCAAAGAAGTCAAAGAGGAGACCATCCTCGACGCCATCCAGTTCGCCCACACCGAAATCAAAAAAATCTGCGCCGGCATCAGCGACCTAGCCAGGCGCGCCGGAAAGAAGAAGCGCGACGTCGCTGCTGTCGAACTCGACGAGGCTTACTTCAACAACCTGAAGAGCAACATCGGCGCCCGCTTGGCCGACGCCCTCGACACCGCGAAACACCCCAAGGCCGAAAGCTACAAGCTGGTTGCGGAACTGAAGAAGGAGCTCAAGTCCGCTATCGCCGATGACGACAAAGCCGGTCTGGAAAAGCTCTCGCACTACTACGAACTCTTGCTCGAGAAAATCTTCCGCGAAGACGTAACCGTCTCGCGCCGCCGTCCCGACAACCGCAAGTTCGACCAAATCCGCGACATCTGGATCGAAGCCGGCGTCCTGCCCCGCGCCCACGGCTCTGCCATCTTCACCCGCGGCGAAACCCAAGCCTTAGTCACCACCACCCTGGGCACCGCCGACGATCAACAGCGCCTCGAAAGCTTCCAGGGTGAAAGCAAGAAGCGCTTCTTGCTCCACTACAACTTCCCTCCTTTCTCGGTGGGTGAGGTTGGTTTCATGCGCGGCGCTGGACGACGCGAAATTGGTCACGGAGCGCTCGCCGAACGTGCGGTAGCCGCAGTTCTTCCGGATGTCGACAAGTGGCCCTACACCATGCGCGTCGTCTCCGACATTTTTGAGTCAAATGGGTCGTCTTCGATGGCCTCCGTTTGCGGGGCGTCGGTTTCGTTGATGGATGCGGGCGTTCCCCTCAAGGCTCCAGTGGCCGGGGTCGCCATGGGCCTCGTCAAGGAAGGCGATGCCTACTCCATCCTCACCGATATTGCCGGCGCTGAAGATCACTACGGCGATATGGACTTCAAGGTGGCGGGTACGCGAGAAGGCATCACCGCCATGCAGATGGATATCAAGGTCAAGGGCATCACGGCCCAGATCATGCGCGAAGCCATGGAGCAAGCCCGTCAAGGGCGCTTGCACATTCTTGGCAAAATGGAAGAAGTCCTAACCTCCGGCCGCGAGCAAGTTTCCTCGCACGCACCGCGCTTTTACACCGTTCAGATTCCCACCGACAAGATTCGCGATCTCATCGGGCCGGGCGGCAAAATGATTCGCAGCATCATCGAAGAAACCGGCGTCAAAATCGACGTCGAGGATTCCGGCAAGGTCAACGTCTCTTCCAGCAATCAGGAGCAGGCGGCGAAGGCGCTGAAAATCATCGGTGACCTCTGCGCCACCGCCGAAGTCGGCAAGACCTATCTCGGCACGGTCTCGCGCCTGGCCGATTTCGGCGCCTTTGTCGAAATCCTTCCTGGCCTCGATGGCCTTCTGCACATCAGCGAAGTCGCCGAGCATCGCATTCGCGACGTGCGCGATGAGCTCAACGAAGGCGATCAGGTTCTGGTCAAGGTTCTGGCCGTGGATGGCAACCGCATCAAGCTCTCGCGCAAAGCCATACTCCTGGAACAACGCGCAAAGATGGGCGGAGACGCACCGTCCGCCGATGGTGGCGAGGTTCACCCAGATCACGATCACGAGGATCGTTCTCACGAGGATCGGCCGGCTCGTCCGCAGCGTCCTGCCCCAGTAGCCGGTTCCACCGTCATCGAAGGCGGCGCAGACTTTGAGGAAAGCGACGAGCCGAACTTCAATCGTGTCGAAGGCGCTCCTGTAGGCGAGAGCCGTCCTCCTCGCCAAGACCGCCCACCAGGCGGCGGAGATCGTGGCGGACGTCCTCCGCGACGCGGTGGACGTGGCGGACCGGGCGGACGCCGTGGTCCCGGCGGCGGCGGTGGCGGCGGACGCGGTCCGGGTGGTGGTGGCGGACGCGGCCGGTTCTAGACAGTCAGTTGCCGAAAAGGGGCTGCGCAAAAGCGCAGCCCTTTCTTGTGCCCTTGCCCCTTTTATTACGTTCGTAATTTGTTCGCGCCCGCCCCCCACGTAACACTAAACCTAGTCTCTCCGTCGGTCTCGAACGGAATCCCACCCTACTCAGCAGGAAGGGGATCGCAGCACCGTCATTTATGCCCCGAAGCAAGCAGGAATCGCAGTCTGGCGCAGCCCTCTGGATCTACCGGCCCTGGCTAGACCTGGTGGTAGGATGCGGTGCGTGGTCCGTTCCCTTGCTGTTGCTCGCCTATTTTTCGCCGGTTGAGAGCACGCGAGCATGGTCGCTCGGGCTCTACGGGCTGGCGCTGCTCTTCAACTACCCGCACTACATGGCGACGATTTATCGTGCCTATCACACGCAAGCGGATTTCCATCAGTACCGAATCTTCACAGTCCACATCACGCTGCTGGTGGCGCTGACGGTGGTGGTGTCCCACCTGTGGTATGGAGCCTTACCGTGGATATTTACCTTGTATCTCTCGGCGAGCCCCTGGCACTATAGCGGGCAGAACTACGGCCTGTTCATGATGTTCGCACGCCGGGGCGGAGCGCAGCCCACCGCAGCGGTGCGGCGTGCGCTGTATGCTGCGTTCATCCTCTCCTACCTGATCTTGCTACTGAACTTCCATACAGGCCCCTCTACCGATCCTTTGTTTGTCTCACTGAATCTGTCTCAGGCCCTGACCTCGAAGGCGCAACCGATTCTGCTTCTGGCATTCGTGGCGTGTTCCTGTTTTGGGCTCTACCGCGTGGCTGCGCAAATTGGGCTGCGCAAGATGGCGCCGTCACTGACGCTGTTCTCCACGCAGTGTGCATGGTTTCTGGCGCCGTCGCTGCTTTCCTCGCTGCTGCGGCTCGAGATTCCGCTGAGTCGCTATAGCTCGGGCGTTCTCGCGGTGATGCATTCCGCGCAATATCTCTGGATAACGAGCTACTACGCGCGGCGGGAAGCGGCGGCCACGCCCGGAAGGTCTTGGCGGCCGCTTGCCTATTTCACCATCCTGATCGCCGGGGGCATCGCGCTCTTCGTTCCCGGGCCCTGGCTCTCCAGCTTGGTATTCCATTTTGATTTCACACGGAGTTTCTTGCTTTTTACGGCGCTCGTCAACATTCACCATTTCATCCTGGACGGCGCCATTTGGAAATTGCGGGACAAACGGATCGCCGGGTTGCTCGTGAACTCGCGGGCTGACATCGTGGAACGCAGTCGCGAGGCGGGCAGTTCCGCAATGGCTGCTTTTCGCTGGCTGGCCGGACCGAGCCCGGCGGCGCACAGGCTGCGCGTGGGAACGGCCTGCATCCTGCTGGCCTGGGGCGTGGTCGATCAAACCCACTACTACTTTGCCCTGCGCACCAACCAGCTTGCGGATTGGAGGCGGGCAGCGTGGTTAGCTCCCTACGATACATCGCTCGAACTGCGCGTGGCCCGCGAGTCTCTGGAAAAAGGCATTCCGCAGGAATCCGAGACGGCGTGGGAATACGCCATGCGCGCAAACCCCAACGATCCAGCTCCGCGCGATGCGTGGCTGGGATATCTGTTACGAGAGAGGCGCCTCGACGAAGCCTACCGGCGAACCGCCGAGTGGCTGGAACTGGCACCCCACGATGCCGCGCTGCTGGTGAATCACGGCATTCTGGCCAAGCAATCCGGGCATGACAGCGAAGCGGAACAAAACTGGCAGAAAGCTTTGGCAGTCGATCCGTCCCAGGCCGAAGCCGAGGTTTACCTCGGCGAAGAACTGGAGAAGCAGGGTCGGGTTGACGATGCTATCAGCCACTACTCGGCCTTCCTGAAGAAGGTGGCGCTGCGACCTGCATCCAGCCTGCCGCCGGCCGCGAACCTGATTGGGGTGGAGCTGAAATTGGCGGATTGCCAGAGCCGCAGGGGCCGCACGGATGCAGCGTTGCAGTACTACAAAATGGCTCGCCTGCTGGCGGCGCAAACGGGAGAAAAGAAGTTGGAAAGCTTTGCCAACGTGGCCGAAGCTGCGCTTCGCACCAAGCTCGGGCAGACCAAAGAAACGGTGCTGCTTTACCAAAGGGCGCTCCAGTTGGATGCCGGACTTAACGATCCGCAGAGTGAGGCTGTCGATTGGTACGGGTATGCGGTGTCGCTGCAGGGTTCGGGCTTCCCGGCACGTTTCGTCTACGCCAGTGTGCTGAAGTCGGAGTCCTTGGGGTCTTCGCAGTCGAGCGGTCCAGAAGGAGACCCGTTGCGCAAGATGGAAAAGGAATTGGAACAGCGGCTGGGCCCAGAAGCCGCGACCATCCGGCATAATCCCGAGCCGCTGTTGCGTGAGGCGTTGCAACTGAACACTTCGTTCCGTTGAGGAGCAATCGCCAACAGCAACAGTGCAGTCACGCATACCCGGTCACTCGTGACAACTGACCACGCGGATCAAGAGCCTGCGCCACCCGCCCTGGCCGGAGCCAGCACAATCAGCGCAATGCCGATGAGAACCAGTGCAGCCACGCCCACCAGTTCCCCATGTGCGACTATATTGAGGTATGCCTGCGTCCCCATAACACCGGCGTGAGCCAGGCTCGACCATGCGGTGAAAGCAATCAGGCTGCGGTGCGTCGTTGGGTTTCGCGCCGCCAGCAACAGGAAAATCCCGAGCGTGACATAAAGGCTCAGCATCATCGCCAGGGCGGCTTCGGCCCGGAAGAACATCGTCAATGGATAGATTGCAGCCGTGAAGAGCAGGCCCACCGCCACCAACACGCCCTTGAGCGCCCGTTCTCGAGTCATTGTCCCCTCCTTCGGGCGCCCCGGACTTGCGTCCTTTTGCGAAGCACGGCGCACCGGCTGGCTCGGTGGTTCCAGACAGATCCAAGACCTGGGCCACCCTCCGGCCCAGTCGCTAGCTTCCCCAAAACAGGTCCTTACGGACTGTTTTGCTCTACGGCGGCGACATTTGGAAATGGGGAAACTCAGGGACAGTTTGCCGGCCGTCCGACGACCCCATTTGGTGTCTCCGGCGTAAAAGATATTCTCCATGAAAATACATCGCCGGTCCTCCGTTTTTGCTCCCGCCTTATACCAGTCCTCAACCAATCGGGCTTGCCCTCGAATCCCATGTCATCCCACGAATCCCACCCGACACGCCGCAGCCGGTCTCCTCCGCACTGCCATGGCGGTGGGACAGCACCGCAGTGTGATTCGATTCGCCCTGCAGCCGCATTCCTTTGGCTTCATTATCGAATTGAGCGATTCGGGAATATCCTGCGAAACTCCGGCACTCTGTTCGTACCTAAGCCCGAGAATGATCATGCCGCCGGAGTAGTTTTGGGCAGGACTGCATCCTCAGTCGATCACCCTCACACTCCCGCGCCCGCACAACTCCTCCACCCGCGACATAAAATACCGGTCCGGCAGGACGTTATAGCCTTCGGCCTCCATCACGGCCATGAAATCACCGGCCCTCTCCACGTCGAACAGCACCTTGGCCGCGCCCTTCTTTTCGCCGAACAGCACGTGCAGAGCGTCCACGGTGGCAGCAGTGGCGGTCTCCAGCGGAATGCGGATGCGCAGCGCGCGGGCTAGCTTGGGGGTGGCCTCTTCGAGCGGTGTTATCTCACTCAAAGTAAGCTTCGCATTCGAGCCTTCTTCGGCGCGGACGCCGCCGCGGACCAGGACGGGAACATCGAGCTTGAGCTTCTCTTGCAAGCGCTTATAGGCTTCGGGAAAGACCAAGATATCGACCTTGCCGGTCATGTCTTCGAGGCCGCCCTGGGCATACATTTCGCCTTTGCGCGACTTGGCGGCACGGACGCCGGTTAGGATTCCGCCAACGTAGATCTCGTCGACGCCCTTAGGCGTTGACTTCATGGTGAGCACTTCCTCGGCGGTTTTGGCGTTGAAGTCGGCAAGCTTATCGGCGTACTTTTCCAGCGGGTGGCCGGTAATGAAGAAGCCCAGAATCTCTTTCTCATAACTGAGGCGCGTCTGTTCATCCCAGTCAGGGGTGTTGGGTAGGCGCTCGGCGGTGTTGTGTTCCGGTTCGAAAACGCCAAAGAGGCCGTGCTGGCCGGATTCGGCGTCGCGTTGCGCTTTTTGCGAAAGCTCGATGGCTTTGTCGAGGGACGCCATGACCTGGGCCCGGCGGCCGAAGCTATCCCCGAAGCGGTCCATCGCCCCGCTTTTGACCAGCGATTCCAGCACGCGCTTGTTGAGCAGCCTCAGGTCGACATTCTCACAAAATTCGAAAATCGATGCGAAGCGGCCTTTCTTCGTGCGGGCTTCGACGATGGAATCGATGGCGTTGCGGCCCACGTTCTTGACCGCGGCCAGGCCGAAACGGATGGCCTCGCCGTGCGGTGTGAAGTTGGCGTCGCTGACGTTGATGTCGGGAGGCTCGACGGCGATGTCCATTTCGCGGCACTCTTTGATGTACTTTACGACATCGTCGGTGTTGCCGGTGACCGACGTAAGCAGGGCGGCCATGAACTCGACCGGGAAGTGCGTTTTTAGGTACGCGGTATGGAACGCGAGGAGCGCATAGGCGGCGGAGTGCGACTTGTTGAAGCCGTAGCCGGCGAACTGGGCCATGAGGTCAAAGATCTTTTCGATCTTTTTGGGCGGGAAGCCGCGCTCGTGCGCGCCGCGGACAAAGCGGTCGCGTTGTGCGGCCATTTCATCGGCTTGCTTCTTGCCCATGGCGCGGCGGAGCAGGTCGGCTTCGCCGAGGGAGTAGCCGGCGAGCCGGTTGGCGATTTGCATGACCTGCTCCTGATAGACGATGACGCCGTAGGTCTCCTCGAGCATTTCCTTGAGTTCGGGGAGCTCGTACTCGATTTTGCGGCGGCCGAGTTTGCGCTCGATGAAGTCATCAATCATGCCGCCCTGGATGGGGCCGGGACGGTAGAGGGCGTTGAGGGCGGTGAGGTGCTCGATGGAGTCGGGATGGTAGCGGCGGAGCACGTCGCGCATGCCCCCCGACTCGAACTGGAACACGCCGGAAGTAAGACCCCTGTGGAAGACCTTCCGGTAGGTCTCCTGGTCGTCGAGGGGAATTTGCTCGAGAGAGAGCGTGATCCCGCGAGTTTGCTGGATGAGCTTGAGAGCGTCGTCAAGGATGGTGAGCGTGGTCAGGCCGAGGAAGTCCATCTTGAGGAGGCCAAGCTTTTCGATCGCCCCCATGTCGAAGGCCGTAACGATTTCGTCGTTCTTGGTGCGATGGAGGGGAACGAGCTCGGTGAGGGGCTTCGGCGAAATCACAACTCCGGCTGCATGTACCCCGGAATTCCTCACCAACCCTTCGAGCTTCCGCGCCGTATCCAAAAGCTCCCGAATCTGCGAATCCGATTCATACGCCTTGGCCAGCTCCGGCGAATCCTTCAACGACTGATCCAGCGAAATATTCAGCACCGTCGGAATCATCTTCGCGATGCGATCGACATCGGCATAAGGCATATCCATCGCCCGGCCCACATCCTTGATCGCCGCTTTGGCCTGCATCGTGCCGAACGTGATGATCTGGGCGACATTCTCGCGCCCATACTTCGAGGTCACATAATCAATGACCTGCGCGCGGCCGTTCTGGCAGAAGTCGATGTCGATATCCGG
>Ga0137418_10004405_pt1 | contig 12934 bp, 10 predicted proteins | sample CZODoug3_1_2_16f_FD_122242 | JGI IMG/M metagenome (GOLD analysis project Ga0137418, IMG submission 122242) | Vadose zone soil fungal communities from Angelo Coast Range Reserve, California, USA - CZODoug3_1_2_16fungal (Hybrid Assembly) | ecosystem: Environmental > Terrestrial > Soil > Vadose...
GGTTTCAAGGACCTTCTCCGCGTTCTCCCTTTTAACGAAGCCGGACGCGGTACCCTCATCGGGCTGGTTGGCGATAAAGACGTCGCTAGACCCTTCGTCATTGGCGCTCGTCGCGATGTAGTTGCACCCGTCTCGGGCCGGCTTTCAGTTGGCATCAATCAAACCACCGACGACACTGGAGACGGCACCTACATCGTGCGCATCGAGGTGTACGTCCCAGAAGGCGCCGCCCGTGTGGTCGCCAAGCAAGTCAGTTCGCTTCCTGGCATTGACAACAATCTGTTCTCAAAAATCCCGCGCCGCGTTGGCGACAAAGAAGGCAACGCCGGAGACATGGTCAATTTCCTGATCCTCGGCTCCGAGGACGCCATGCAACGCGTCTTCACCAACTCCGGATGGGTAAAAGTTGACGCCGACGTCAAAGCCACTGTTCTGCACGGCATCATTGAGAGCCTCTCCAAGGAATCCTACCTGACCATGCCCATGAGCCAGCTCTACCTCTTCGGCCGTCCGCAGGATTACGGCTGGGCCCACGCTGAACCCATCAGTGTCGTCCGATCGCGCAACCATCTGCGCATTTGGAAAGCGCCCTTCCAGATCAACGGCGAAACACTTTGGGTCGGTGCCGCTACTCACGATATCGGATTCGAGCGCGACGAGCGCAACAACGGCGTCACCCACAAAATCGATCCCGACATCGACCTCGAGCGTGACTACGTCGAGAAAACTCTCTCTTCCACCGGCCTCGTCACAGAAATCACGCATTTCCTCCCCGAAAAACCCATGAAAGAAGCCAAGACCGCCACCGGCGGCACTTTCCATTCCAACGGCCAGCTCCTCATCCTGAAACTCGACGAGTCCGCGCCTACTCCCTGATTCGTGGCCTTGAAATTTCACGAAACCGCGAGCAAATCAGTGATTGAAGAATCGTTCACTTCGCCGATCGCCCCAAATCCAGCTCCTAACTCCCCACAACCCGACTTCGCCAGTTTTGCCGGCTTCCGATCTAGGAGTCTCGCGTTGTGCAACAAAGAGTGGGAATCTTTAATTGCTGAGGGTAAACTGAGCCGCGTGGCAATGGGAGCGCTCCTACTCGACTTTCGCCAGGCTCTTCGCGGTATCGCGCGTGCACCGCTGTCCGCTGGAACGCTCGTTTTATTGCTCGCGCTGGGCATTGGTGCAAGCGCGCTAATCTTCACTGCCGTCGATGTTCTACTTCTGCGCCCGCTTCCCGTCTTTCATCCAGAAGAGCTGGTGCGCTTTGGTGTCCAACTCTCGCCAAGCTACACCTATTACGAACATCCCTATCTGTACAGCCGGATTCTGCGCCAACGAGCGCGCTCCTTTTCCGACGTTTTCGTGTCGTGGCCGATGGAAATGTCGTTTTCAGCCGGAGATCGCCTGGTGAGCATTACGGGCGAGACAGTTTCTGGAAATTACTTCTCCTCGTTGGGCCTGACGGCCCGGCTTGGCCGTGTCCTCACAGATGAGGACGAGCAGCGCGATGCCTCGGTCACGGTGATCAGTGAGTCGTTCTGGCAGCAAGCATTTGCCGGACGCAAAGACATCATAGGTCAGACGATCCGTCTGCGCGGCAATCCTTTTCTCATTGTTGGCGTACTCCGTTCTGGCTTCATCGATCTTGATCTCGAAACTCGCCCCGACGTGTGGGTAACGATGTCCGCCGGGAAACTTTGGTTCACGAAACACGACAACACGCTCGCTCAATCTCACATTTACATGCGGCTGCGCCCTGGTATATCAGCTTCACAGGCAGAATCCGAAGTGCGGTCGCTCTACGCTGCGATGCTCGATGCCTTTAATTCCGGTCTGCCTGCATCCGCGCACGGCGATAGTGCGCAGGAAGCTCGGGAGACGCCGCCAACAGTGACCAGCATCAAGCGGGGAGTCTCTGCCATGCGGAAGCAGTTTGGCAATGCAGTCGGAGCACTCATGGGTGGAGTCGCGGGGCTACTCTTGCTCGTCTGTTCGAACGCGGGTGGATTGATGTCAGCGCGAACGGAAACCAAGCGCCGCGAAGCCGCTATCCGCATGAGCCTTGGTGCATCGCGCTGGAGCATGGTGCGGCAAACTCTTGTTGAGGCCCTGCTGCTATCAAGTGTCGGTGCGTTGGGCGGGTTGCTCATCGCGCGCCTGTGCGGACCGCTTTTATTGCGTTTTCTGCCCGCTCGCAGGCTGCTGGGGATCGAACTCATACCTGGCACGCTGGTGCTTGCGTTCGTCGCAGGTGCATGCGTGCTCACCGCTGTGCTCGTCGGCATCATCCCTGCTTGGAGTGTGTCCCGGACGGATTTGAACAGTGTGATACGCCGCCACAGCGGAGCCGTTTCTGGTCCACGCGTAGGACGGGCGCTTGTAGCTTTTCAAGTGGCGATCGCAACTGCTCTGCTGGCTGGCAGTCTGGCACTCGTGCGCACCCTCGAAGCTATGCGCGCGCAGGACCCAGGTTTTAGGCGCAACAAGCTGGTGGTTATGACGCTCAATCCGCGCGTGGCCGGCATCAAGAGCGAAGCCATCGCGCAGGTATTCAAAGATATTGTGAAGCGTGGAGCCTCGTCGCCGGGCGTGGAAGGTGTGAGTCTCGCCGAAAAAGCGCCCATGCGCGGCGTCGGATTGAAAGCATCGGTTCTGCCGGCGGGTTCACGTATAACGCCCGCAGACTCGCTAAACGTCAGCATGAACAATATCAGTCTTGGACACTTCGAGAACATGGGTATGCGCCTGCTAAAAGGGCGAGGTTTTGTACCTCAAGACAATGGCGGCAAGCCACGTCCCGCCATCGTAAGTGAGAGTTTCGCGCGTCGGTTCTTTCCGGACGCCGATCCCATCGGCCGCACCTTTGGGACGGGTGGTATCAACAGTGTGACAGACGCAAAATATCAGATTGTCGGCGTCGTGAACGACTCCAAATACCGCAGCATGCGAGAGACTCCCCCGCCGACCTTCTATCTGCTGCTTGACGACGATACAGTGCGCTTCGGCGATGGAATGGTTCTCTACGTAAGCGTTCGCGCCGAACCTACACCGATCATCCGCGAGCTGCAGGCGATGCTCCGTGGGATCGGTCCGGGACTTGCGGCTACCGACGTCGCTACCATGGAGCAAGAGATTGAAACCTCCCTGTGGCAGGAGCGATTGCTGGCCGCTCTGTCGTCCGCGTTCGCCGTGCTCTCGGCCGTGATTGCAGCAATCGGACTGCTTGGCATGCTGGCGTACGCCGTGTCGCGGCGGAGGCGCGAGATCGGTATCCGCATTGCCGTCGGGGCGACGATCCAACGTATTACCAAGATGATTGCACGGGACGCGGCACGGACTGTGCTACCCGGTATCCTGTGCGGGTTTGCAATCTACGCCGCGTCTGCGCGCGCGCTTGTGCCTCTGCTCTACGGAGTGACACAGTGGAATGTCTTATCCTTCGTTGGAGCCGTTATCTTTGTAACTGCAGTCAGCGCCGTGGCCACCTTAATTCCTGCCCTCAACGCTGCACAAGTAGAACCCTGGCAGGTCCTGCGGGAGGAGTAGCCAGGTGCCCCGCCCTCGGTTCTTGAGTGTGGGGATTTTTCTTCGCAGTTTCCCATTGACAACCCGGTTACGACTCTGCTACATTACCCCAGTAAAGTAGTGCGCCTCGCCTTCCGCGAGACTCCCCTTACAACTCAAATCTGACCTTTCAGGAGAATTCCATGTCCACGAACCGCTCCGTCGGCCGTCTTACGGCCGCCCAAGCAAAAGGCCGCTCTGCGTCCACGCAAGAAAAAGTCCGCTCTGCGACCACCAATAAGGTTGGCCATTTTACGGCCACCAGCAAAAAGGACCGTTCCCGTCTGTGCGCCTTCACCTTTGCCGACGGCCGCCAGTGCCGCACTCCGCGCTGCTCCGGCCATGAGTATCTCTGTTACTTCCATGCCCAAAAGGAAGCCGCATCCCTCGCCTCCCAACAAGTCGGGGAGGACATTTCTCGCTTCCTTCCAACAAAATTGCTGACCGCTTGCGATCTCGGCGTTGCCATGTCTCGCCTCTTTTGCGCTGTCGCCCAGGGGCAGGTTAAGCCCAAAGTCGCCGGTACACTCGCCTATCTCGCCCACACCATGCTCCAATCCATCCCCATCGCCCAGGATGAATACATCCACTCCTTTGACACCAACGCTTGGCGCAGAGAGATCCGCTCCTCGTTCAATGTCCCCGCTCCGCAACCCGCTCCGGCGCCTCACCCGAGATCTCAGCCCGCCCCCAAGCCACCCGCTTCCGCCTCGGCCCCACCAACCCCTGTAGAGGTCGGGCTTCAGCCCGGCTCTTCCGCTTCCTCCTCTTCCACCTCATTGCCAGCGCCCCAGCCTTCCGCCCAACCGGCCCCATCGCCGCACACTCCTTTACCTCCCACGAGCACCGAATTCGTTCAGCAGGTATTGGCCGGGCGGAATTCATCCCGGCCCAGTCGGGAGAACGGCTGTCCAGGCTCTTCCGCTTCTCCCGCCCCTTCCTCCAACTCTGCCCCAGCCCGCACGCCCTCTACGCAACCCGCACCTTCATCGCCCTGCACACCGCCCACTCCGACCAACTCGCAACCTGCGCCCACTCCGCTCGCCCCGCAGCTCACCTCACCACAGCAATCCCAGCCAACTCAGAACTCGCAGCACAACGCGCTACCTGCACCAGCGCCGCCCATTCCCCCGCCTGTGCCACCCGGCTTTGGTGCCCCCGCCAACTGGGACGTCTTGATTCCCCCTAAGCCGCGCCGCAGATTCTCCCGCCATTGGAAGTTGCTCGACTGACCTTATGCTCCACATCCCTTAAGCCCCTTTAGAATCAACACTTCCAAAAGTGTATCAAAACAAATGACTTTAACTATCTTTAGAATGACACTTATGAAAAAAGCGGGGAGGGGTGGCCTGTTATCGTTAACCAGGAATCCGACAAAGGATTCCTGTCCTGCTTGCCCCGACCCTGTCGGGGAGGAACATCGCGAGACGACCGAAGGTTCCGACCTTGTCGGAAAGGACCTCTCTTCACACCCAATCAGCGCAATGAAAACGCACCTTACTTTGCCGCCTCCAATTCAAGAACAATCACGCGGTCCACTTCCTCCGGCTGTGGCTCCGGCAGTTTCAGCACCAACCCTCCCTTGACGGCGCTGAACTCCACACTGCTTCCATCGCGGAGCAACCGCGCCGAGCGAACCGGCCGCGGCATTCCCGCGAGCGCGAGCACGGGCTGGTTCCAATCCAGCACGTGAACGTAAACCGTCGATCCACGTTGCGTCGTCACTCCCCACGGCCCTGCCGCGGCGGGCCCTCCCCGCGTCCCATAAATCGAATCACCATAGTGCTTCATCCACTTCCCCACTTCCGTCAAGCGCTGCACAAACTCGGGCTGGATCTCGCCGCTCGGCATCGGTCCCACATTCAAGAGAAAATTCGCATTCGACCCCGCGGCGCGCACCAGGTAACGAATCAAATCCGCTGTGCTCTTGTAGTGTTCATCGGTCAGATTAAATCCCCAGGAGTTGTTCATTGTTTCCGCGGTTTCCAGCGGCAACGCACTGACCGATTGCTCCGGGTTGAAACCAGTGGTGTGCTGCCCCGGCAAATCCTTCTCAAACATTTGGAAGTCTTCTCCAGGAAAAGGATTCTTATGATGATTGCTGCCGACCAGCGCCTGCGGCTGCAATTGATGAATCAGCGCGTACGTCCGGGCGAGATGCCAATCCGCGTCCGGCTTGTCCCACATCCCGTCGAACCAGATGCCGCCAATTTCTCCGTAGTTCGTCAGCAACTCCCTCAGTTGCCCGTCCATGAAATTGAGATACGCATCCCAATTCCCGGAGTCCGGGCGCCCCGTCCGATGTCCCGTGCGCCCGCGCGGAAAATAATCTGTCGAGTGCCAGTCCAACTGTGAGTGATACAAGAACAGCTTGATGCCTTGCTTGTGACATTCCGCCGCGAGCATCCCGATAACGTCTTTGCCGTAAAGTGTCCGAGCCACGATGTTCCAATCCGTCAGGCGCGAATCAAACATCGCGAATCCATCATGATGCTTTGAAGTAATGGTGATGTACTTCATGCCCGCGGCTTTTGCCAGCGCCACCCACGCTGCCGGATCAAACTTGATTGGATTGAAAAACGCCGGCACCTTCGCGTAATCCGTTCGATTGATCGGCCGCGTCTCCATAATCCATTCGCCGTCGCCGAGCACGCTGTACACTCCCCAATGAATGAACATCCCGAACTTTGCGTCCTGGAACGAGGTGCGTGCCTTCAAATTCTCAGGAGCAGGCGTGTAACTATCTTTCGCGGTTTGCGCGGTGGTGGCCTGCGCTCCCGCAAGCGTCGAGAGTAGGACCGCCGCTGCAAGAACCATGATTTGTAAACGTAGATGCATCTTCATGGCGCGTCTCCAATTAACTATGAAGAGAGAATCCCAAGCGCGTGAATTCTAACGAATACGCGGATGAAGTCGAGCGATATTCCCTGCCGTCGTGGGGATGTGACGTAAATCTAGCCCGCGTGCTGCTCCTCAACGGATACCGCAAACAACAGCGTCCCGGCAACTCCGATGAACCCCGCAATTACAAACGGAATCTCAGGACGCACTTTCCAGAGCAACCCGCCGATGGCCGACGCGGGCGTAATCGATAGGTTCCTCACGAGGTAGTACAGCCCCACGGTCCGCCCCCTCAACTGCTCTCCGGCAAAATCCACAATCATGGCCTTTCGGGATGGTTCACCGATCTCCCGCAGGCCCCCAACGATGAAAGCAAGAATCAGGGCTCCGAAGTTATGGGCGAGAATAACAGTTATCGGATACAAGGCGAAACAGAAGAACGTTGCAATCACGAACGGTTTTCGTCCAACTCGAGCCGCAATCTTTGCCGACGGCACGTAAATGAGAATAGCCGTCATCAACTGAATGGCTACAAGCACTCCGTACTTCGGGATCGTGACGCCACTGACGTTCGTCACATAGAGAACCACAAAAATATCCGCCATTCCCTCGCACAACCGGATCACGATGTCAGAAGCCAGCAGCCGTTTCAGCGTAGGATGAAAGGAGTCCCACACTCCGCTCATCCTTACCGTATCGAGAGCCGCCGCAGGCAATCGAAGAAACGAGAGCAACGCCGCCGCCAACGCCGCTAGTCCAATTGAGACTAGAAGTCCCGTGCGAATGCCTTTTTGCAGACCGAGCGCGCCGATCATCGCCCCGCCAATGAGCGGCGAGGCCACCATGGGAATGCGCTTCAGCGTCGACTGAATGGTGAAGCCCATCGACCGCCTTTCCTTAGGCAGCGCGTCTCCAATCGTCGCAAACATAGCGGGAGATCCCATGGCCTGCCAGGCCATGACAAACGCCAATCCCAGAAATAGGTAGGGCCAGGCGGGACTCGAAAGATAGATGAAGTAACCTGCGACGGCGACCGCAAGAAAAATCAGGAAGGCCCGCTTCCGGCCCCAGTGATCCGCAAGCCAGCCACCCGGATATTGGTAGATGGCGTCGAAAAAATCTTCCGCTGTTCCGAAAAGGCCGACCGCCGCAACGCTCGCTCCAAGGGATTCCAGATATTTCGGGAGAAACTTTTTCCAAAGCTCCTCGCCAAGCCCGACCAGAAACACTGCGCCGGAAGCTGCCGCCACGTTGCGCTCAATTCCCAAGGAGTGTGTTGTGCGTTCCGCGATGCTCACCCCCAGCTTGCCTCTTCCGGCTTTGATCGCTTCACTTCCATCAACGGAAAGCTCCGTCTGGTTTCCCGCGCTTCACCATCTCTTGGCAATACGCGTACAGCGCATCGTAAACAATCCACTCGGCCGCATTGATTTCGTGGTCGTTCTTAAAATTTAGGTGGCGAAACCCTTCCGCGATGGCGTTCAGCCCCGCGCCCTCCGGCTGCTGCCACAACGTGTTGTCGGTGTCCGCGCCATTCACGATCTTGCCAAGCAACACCAGCGCCGGATCCCCCGCCAGATTGTATTTCTTCAGAATCGCCTCGAACGAACATTCTTTGCCATGGTGGCCCAGTTCCACGGCTGGGACATCAAAAGGCACTGCTCCGAGTTTCTGCGCTTCGCTCATCACTTGCTCCGCCGGAACAAAATGAAATTCCGCTTGCGAGTCCACAAATTTTCGGATCAGCCAGGGGCACGCCACGCGATCGACCTTTACATGTTCACGCGTAATCCACTTCATACGCCTTCCCTCCATATCCGTGACATGAATTTACTCGACGCGCCAGATGCGCCGATTTGGGGTATGATTCCGACCCGGCCAGCATCCGCCCGGGAGAAAGTATCGCGCAGGAGGTTGCCCATGGCCATCACCAAGCCAGCTAACGAAGAAGCCCGCGTCATCGCCCTCGATAAATACGCCATCCTGGACACCGACCCCGAGCAATTCTTCGACGACCTCACGCTGCTGGCTTCGCATGTCTGCAATACACCCATCGCGCTCATCTCCCTTGTCGATGAAGATCGCCAATGGTTCAAGTCTCGCGTAGGCCTCGACGCTTCAGAAACATCGCGGGACATCGCCTTTTGCTCCACCGCGATTTTGCAATCCGATGTTTTCGTCATCCCCGACGCGCTCGCCGATGAACGTTTTCGCGATAATCCACTGGTCGTCTCCGACCCGCACATCCGATTCTATGCCGGCGCACCTCTCATCAACGAGGATGGCTACGCCCTCGGCACGCTCTGCGTCGTTGACCGCGCGCCCCGCGAACTGGCTCCCGAGCAAAAAGAGGCGCTGAAAGCGTTAAGCCGCTTGGTTCTTGCCCAGCTCGAATTTCGCCGCAATCTGATTTTGTTGAAAGAAGCTTTAAGCGACCGCACAAAAGAAGAACATGAACGACAGCGTGAGCTCATACACGTCCAGGAAACCCTAATGCGCGTTCTGGGCCTGCGCCAGGTCCCCAAATCTGCAAGCGCGCGTTGAGTATCCCTACTTATCCTTAGTCGGACTCCATTCGCGGCAGCCAGCAGCATCGTTTTTTTTCCCTGCGTTGACTTGGTCCCTCGCGCAGCCTAAGATGCGCCTGTCCTGAATTCCATTCATCAGCTGCACTGCGATTTTCGGCCGGAGGGTTTTGTGAGCGATTGGAAATTTGCTCAAAAGGATGTCTCCGAGGAACTGGCTCTGCTGCATCATTTCTCGTTCAAGAAGCCGCAAGGAACCGGAGAGGTCCGCTTCGTCATCACCGTAAGAGAATTCGCTGCGCCTCCCCAGGGACAATTTGCGCGCTACTTCGCGCAGGCAGACAAGCAAGTCAATCAGAAGATTGCTCCGATTCTTCCCACCGGATGGGGAAACTCGATTCTGGAAGCCCTTACCGCTTGCGCGCGCATGATTCGTGAGTTTCCATATCAGGAAGAAGATGCAGTCGCAGCCAAGGGCGCACCGGGTTCCTGAGTCTTCTTCCTGCGTGCGCTGCATCGCTCTTGAAATTGTCCCGTTGTCCTCTTTAGAATCATGCAGCTTCACGAAAGGTGCTCGTGCAAATCGTAAGAAAAGAATTCAAACCAGGGATCATCATTCTCGAGCTGGGCGGGCCGCTCCAGATGGGCGTCGAGTGCAAGCAGCTGGAGCTCGCTTTCGATCAACTGCTCCTTGACGGGCACACCAGTGTCGTCCTCGATCTCAGCAAATTGAGCAAACTCGACAGCGGTGGCTTGGGAAAAATCGTGAATTGTTTTTCCCGCTTGAAAACAGCCGGCGGCGCGCTTTGCCTTGCCGGCACCACCGGGATGATTGATGGCGTCTTGAAATTGGCCAACGCCGATCGCTTCTTGAAATCCTACCCAAGCGCCCGCGAAGCCGCCGAAAGCCTTTCCGGCTCCCCGACTTCGCCCGCCGATTGACCGGTCCTGGATTCTAATCCCATGAAGATTTTTCCTGCCCGAGCATCGCTTCTCGCTCTGCTGGTTGCGGTGGTCACTTTAGGACTGATCGCGAGGGCGGCAAGAACCCCCCCAGGATCTAGCGCATCGAGTCAGGAACAGCAGGATTGGCCGACCTACGGTGGCGCGCCCGAGAACAATCACTATTCCACGCTCGCGCAGATCAATCGGAACAACGTCAAGCGCCTCGCCGTCGCCTGGAGTTTTGGCACTCAGGAAGAAGGCGGTCTTCAGACAAGCCCCATTATCATCGACGGCGTGCTTTACGGAATCACTCCGGCGCAAAAAGTTTTCTCGTTGGATGCCGCAACAGGCAAGCTCTTATGGAAGTTTGACTCCGGAATCCGTGGAACCCAGCCGGATCGCGGGCTCACCTACTGGGCTGACGGCAAGGACAAGCGCATTCTGGTTGGCGTAATGAACTTCGTCTACGCCCTGGACGCCGCCACCGGCACTCCAATTCCGTCTTTCGGAAACGCCGGCCGCATCGACCTTCGCGAAAATCTGGGCCGCGAGCCTGCCGCTGCGCAATCTGTAGATCTCACCAGTCCAGGCATCGTCTACAAGGACTTGGTGATCTTCGGTGGCCGCAACCCCGAGACTCTCCCGGCGCCCCCAGGCGATATTCGCGCTTACGACGCCCGAACCGGCAAGCTGCGTTGGTCGTTTCACACCATTCCGCATCCCGGTGAATTCGGCTACAACACGTGGCCAAAAGATGCGTGGAAGACCAGTGGCGCGGCCAACAATTGGGCTGGAATGACTCTCGATCCCCAGCGAGGAATTGTCTACGTTCCGACAGGCTCTGCCGCATTTGATTTTTACGGCGCCGATCGCGTTGGCGATAATCTCTTCGCAAATTGTCTGATTGCCTTGAACGCCAGCACAGGCGAGCGAATCTGGCATTTTCAGGGCGTGCACCACGATCTTTGGGATCGCGATTTCCCTTCTCCTCCCGCGCTCCTCACCGTAAAGCGTGGCGGAAAGGAAATCGATGCCGTGGCGCAAACTACAAAACAAGGTTTCGTTTACCTTTTCGATCGCACCAAAGGAAATCCGCTTTTCCCGATCGAGTCTCGCAAGTATCCGCCGAGCAGCGTACCCGGCGAAGTTGCTGCTTCCGAGCAGCCACTTCCGTCTCGCCCTGCGCCTTTCGCGCGTGAGATGCTCACCGAAGATCTTCTAACCACGCGTACGCCCGAAGCGCATCAGTGGGCCTTGGAGAATTTCAAGAAATTCCGCAGCGAGGGCCAGTTTGTTCCCTTCAGTGTCGGAAAAGATACCGTGATTCTTCCGGGCTTCGATGGTGGGGCCGAATGGGGCGGCCCCGCCGTGGACCCTGAGACCGCGATCATCTATATCAATTCGAATGAGATGGCCTGGACCGGCGCTCTCGCCCCGAACACCGGCGAAAATAGTCCGCGCGGCATCTACATGAGCCAGTGCAGCGTCTGCCATGGAGAAAAAATGACCGGTTCACCACCCGCGATGCCTTCTCTGATCGCAGTGAGCGATCGGCTGACTCCCGCGCAGATTGCCGCGACCATCAAGAATGGAAAAGGCAGAATGCCTGGCCTTCCTAATTTGACGGATGATCAAGCGTCCGCGCTCATCAGTTTCTTGATGAGTGGCGAGAGCAAAGAACTCGCAAGCTCCACGGCGGCCCCGGCCTCCATGAAGTTTCGTTTCACCGGCTACCACAAGTTTCTCGACCCGGATGGATATCCCGCCGTCGCTCCTCCCTGGGGCACTTTGAACGCCATCAATCTGAACACCGGAGAATATGTTTGGAAAATTCCATTCGGCGAATACCCGGAACTCGCTGCGGAAGGACAAAAGAACACCGGCACAGAAAATTACGGCGGGCCGATCGTCACCGCGGGCGGGCTGCTGTTCATCGGCGCAACCGACTTCGACAAAAAATTCCGCGCCTTCGATAAGTCCACCGGCGAGCTGCTCTGGGAGACTACGCTGTCCTTTTCCGGCAACGCCACTCCCGCTACCTACGAAGTGAACGGCCGCCAATTCGTCGTCATCGCCGCCGGAGGTGGGAAAGATCCCAAGTCGAAATCGGGCGGAGTCTACGTCGCCTTTGCCCTCCCGCAAGTATCAGCAATGCCGAACACCAGTTCCGTTCCGACCATCACCAGTCAGTGCCCAGTGGTTGAGAGCTTGCCATCCACCCCAATCGAGTAACCCGTTGAGTCGGGCTTTCAAGCCATGATCGCGGCCTTTCCAAGTTTAACCTCAGCCTTACTGAAAATGTCATCGCCCAGATCGAGTCCCAGAATCTGGAAATTCGAAGCTGATGGCTCCCGGTTCTGAACCACGCTCTTTTTGTCAAATTTGAGTATTCGAGTATGAGACCACCAGTCCGAATTGTCGCTCGTATATACGGCGTGGCCGTTCTGAGCAGCGACTGCGACAACCGCCAAGAAACTGACGGTAACCAGGAAGGAGCACAAAACGGTCCAGTGGTGAAGAAATCAACGAATAGTATTTGGAATCCAAGGAATTCCGCACCCACGTTGATTGCTCGTTTGTCCTCTTAGACGGGTGCTCCACTTGAGGCTCTTAATTATAGTTTCATTCATGCATGAGTCCTATTGCCTCCCGCCGTATCAGGTCTATTTACTCCAAAGGCGTACTTTGTCTTGGGTACCTTGGTAAAGCATTAACTTCAGCAATTGGAATCAGGATGGACCGCCACTTTTGGCCGGCTTTTCCGATTTTTCTTCACTGGCAACAGGTGGTTTGCTTTTCTGAGGCTTGCGAGTGCCCGGTGAAGCGCCTGCCTTATTATCGAGGAGTCCGCTCAGCAGGTTGGCGAGCTGGGACTCTTGCCGTAAAACTGTCTCCTGATCCACGGCGGTGCCGTCTCCTTCGGTCAGCCGCGCGAGCTGCGCCGCCAGATTGCGCACCGCTACATCGCTCGGCACAAACGTCCGATCCGCGGGTGCGACCGCTTCCCAGCCCGATGCTGTTTTGCGCAGCTCCCAGCGAACTTTTTCGTGTCGCTGCTTATA
>Ga0137418_10004406_pt1 | contig 12933 bp, 13 predicted proteins | sample CZODoug3_1_2_16f_FD_122242 | JGI IMG/M metagenome (GOLD analysis project Ga0137418, IMG submission 122242) | Vadose zone soil fungal communities from Angelo Coast Range Reserve, California, USA - CZODoug3_1_2_16fungal (Hybrid Assembly) | ecosystem: Environmental > Terrestrial > Soil > Vadose...
GTCGAATACCGTCTCGACGGCTTGAACCAGGTCCAGGTCAACGAGAAGATCGAGCTGACCTTCAGCCGCGTGCTGCGTTCGTCCCTGCGCCAGGATCCGGACGTGATCCTGATCGGGGAGATGCGCGATGTCGAGACGGCGCAAATCGGTATGCGCGCGGCCATTACGGGCCACATGGTGCTGTCGACGCTGCACACTCGCGACGCGGCGAGCTCGCCGCTGCGGTTGATCGACATGGGCGTGCCGCGCTACATGGTCGCCTACTCGCTCCAGGCCGTCGTGGCGCAGCGCCTTCTTCGCGTCAACTGCGAATCCTGCAGCAAACCGCGCCAGCCCGACCCGCAGGAAGTCCAGTGGCTGCGCACCGCGGGTTGCGACCCGGCCGCGGGGCGGATCATGGCCGGGAGCGGCTGCCAGCACTGCAACGGCAGCGGCTACGCGGGGAGAATCGGGATCTACGAAATGCTCGAAATGGACAGCGAGCTCGCGGCGCTCGCCAATTCGGACGACCCCGGCCGCTTCATCTCGGCGGCCGAGCAGAGGATGGCGGGCCAGCAATTGGAGGATAGCGCGGCTCGACTCGCGATGACCGGAAAGACCACGGTTTCCGAAGCCATGCGCGTCACGGCGCAGCTCGAAGACTAGCGCGGCTCGCGTGCCGTTTTTCGCCTACACCGGCCGCAACGCGAGGGGAGAACTGGTACGCGGCGTGCTCGAGAATTCCGATTCGGGCGCGGTCGCCGACCAGCTCCTCACCAGCGGCGTATCCCCGATAGACATCAGTCCTGCCTCGGGCCCGAAGGCGCTTTCGGCGGAGGGATGGCTGCGCCGGCTGAGCTCGGAGAAGGTGACGATCGAGGACATGCTGCTCTTCAGCCGGCAAATGTACACGCTTCTCAAGTCCGGTGTTCCCATACTCAAATCACTGGCGGCGCTCCAGGAATCCGCGACGCGGGTCGGGTTTGCGAACATGCTGCAGGACGTGCGCGCGAGCCTGGACAGCGGCAGGGACCTCTCGACCGCGATGCGCCGGCACCCCAAGGTGTTCGGGCCGTTCTATATCAGCATGGTGCGCGTGGGCGAGTTGACCGGGGCCCTGGAGGAAGTCTTCCTCAGGCTCTTCAACCACCTCGAGTTCGAGAGGGAGATCAAGAACCAGGTCTCCCAGGCTCTGCGCTATCCGATTTTCGTCATCGCCGTAATGGCCGCTGCCATCGTCATCGTCAATATTTTCGTCATCCCCGCCTTTGCCCGGATTTTTGCGAGTTTCAGGGCGGAGTTGCCGCTGATGACGCGGGTGCTGCTCGGGTTTTCGGAATTCATGGTGAATTACTGGCCGGCGCTGCTGGGCGTTGTCGCCGCTGCCTACATCGCGTTCCGCGTATGGGTCGGCACTCCCGCGGGCCGCTACAGCTGGGACCGGATGAAGCTTCGCATCCCGATCGCGGGCAAAATCGTGCTCAAGGCGACGCTGGCGCGGTTCGCGCGCTCGTTGTCGATCGCTCTGAAGAGCGGTGTGCCCATCGTGCAGGCCCTGTCGGTGGTGGAGCAGGTCGTGGACAACGCTTATGTGGGGCAGCGAATAGAGCAAATCCGCGACGGGGTCGAGCGCGGGGAAAGCCTGCTGCGGACCGCGGTGACCACCGGAGTGTTCACTCCGGTGGTGCTCCAGATGATCTCCGTGGGCGAGGAAGCGGGCGAGCTGGACGATCTGCTGCGCGAAGTGGCCGAAATGTATCAGCGGGAAGTCGAATACGAGCTGAAGACGCTGTCCTCGCAGATCGAGCCGATCCTGATCGTGCTGTTAGGCGGGCTCGTGCTGATACTAGCGCTCGGTGTATTCCTCCCCATGTGGAATTTGGGGCAAGCGGCGTTCGGGAGCAGCAACCGTTAGAGGGTGCGTACCCGTGCTCGCGATGCGGTCCAAGCACGCCGGTCTTACCCTGGTCGAGCTGATCGTCGTCATATGCATCATCGCGCTGTGCGCCACGCTGCTGTTCGAGCGGCTGCGTTTTTACCAGGAGGCCGCCGAAAAAGCGGCGATGGAATACACCGTCGGCGTGGTGAAAAGCGCGCTGCAGCTGCGGATCGCGGCGCTGCTCCTGCGGGGAGAAGGAAAAAATATCGCGTCCCTCGCGCGCGCCAATCCGGTCGAGTGGCTGATGGAGCCCCCGCCCGGCTACCAGGGCGAGTTCCGCGCGCCGCAGCCCGATGTGCCGCGGCGGAGCTGGTATTTTGATGCGACCCGGAAGGAGCTGGTGTACGTTCCCGATCTCGACGGACACCTTGAGCGCTTGGCGGACGGAACCAAGCGGCTTCGATTTCGAGTGCAGGTCCGCTTCGAGCCGGCAGAGCCGGGCTCCGAGCGCAGGGTGTTCGCGGGGATGCGGCTGGAGCCCGTAGCTCCGTATACCTGGTTTTAAACAAGTGAAACGGCCCAGCAAAGGTTGTGTATAATGGATTGAGCATTAGATTGAGCCTGTAAGTTACTCAATTAGTGAGGGAAACCAAATGAAAAAGCAAACGCCTGGCTTTACGCTGATCGAGCTGATCGTGGTGATCTTGATTCTCGGGATTCTGGCGGCCATCGCGGCGCCCAAGTTCATAGACGTCACATCCCAGGCTCGCGCTGCGTCCTTGAACGGATTGCGCGCCGCGGTGAGTTCCGCTGCGACTTTGACGAACGCGTTGCAGCTCGCTTCGAACTTGGCCGCGGGCTCGTCGGTTACCGTGGAAGGCTCTGCCATCACGATGACGAACCGGTATCCCACAGCCGACGCGGCGGGGATTTTAGCCACCCTTCGAACCGATCCCGGTGTATTCACCTCCTCGGCTGCCGCTGGCGTGGTGACTTTTCAAGCCACTGCGGCAAGTACCCCGGCGAGCTGCCAGTTCACCTATACCAACACCGCGAACCCCGCGGTGGTCAGTGCCTCGACGACGACCGGCTGCTGATCCGCAACCGCGGCTGACAGATTCCCGAGAGGGAGCAAGGGCGGGTAGCCGCAAGGCGCCCGCCTTTTTCTTTGCCACCCGAAGGCTGAACAAGCCGTGCCGCAGGGTACGCTCTCGAAACGCGATCCGGCGCACCGGATTCATGTTCGAGAAAAGTCATTGACAACAATACCTTATTCATATAACTTGAAGTTAAGCCTGATTCAGGGAGAGGGTATTGCTGGGCTGGTTCAACAAATCGACTCAGAGTTCAGGACTTCTGGCCGTCGCAATCGAGCCGGAAGCGATCAAATTCGCCCACATCCGAGCCGTGAACCGCGAACGGCCCCTTGCGACGCGCTGGTGGAGTGTTCCGTGCCCGCCGTCGGAGCAGGCGGATTCGCTGCAGAAAGAGACCAAGGAGCACGGACTCGCCCGTTTCGCATGTACTACGCTCCTCGAACCCGCGGACTACCAGATACTTTTGGTGGAACCGCCCAAGGTTCCGGCAGACGAGCTCAAAGCGGCGATTCGCTGGCGCATCAAGGATCTGCTCGAATATCACATCGACGACGCGACGGTCGACGTATTCGAAGTGCGTGCCGAGGGAGACGCCAAGGGATCCGCAAGGGCCATGTATGCCGTCGCCACTCCCAACGAAGTCGTGCAGAAGCGCATCGCCCTGTTTCAGGATGCCCGCGTTCCGCTCAAGGTCATCGATATCCCGGAAATGGCGCAGCGGAATATCGCGGCGCTGTTCGAGTCTCCCGACAAGGCGACCGCGATGCTCGCGTTTTCCGCTTGGGGGGGAATGTTGACGATCTCGTTCCGCGGCGAGCTGCTTCTCACGCGGCGCCTCGAGGTCACGTCGGTGCAGCTGGGACAAAGGGAGCATGGGGACCATTATCGCGAGCGGGTCGCGACGGAGATCACCCGTTCGCTCGACATCTTTGACCGCCAGCGCCTGAGCGTCGGGGTGGGAGACTTGCTGCTCGCCCCGCTGCCGCAGGACCCCGAGCTCGAGCAGTTTCTCCGCAGCAGGCTCTATGTGCCGGTCGTCCCTGCCGCATTGCCGCAAGTCATGGATTTTGCCGATGCCGGTGAGCCGACTGCCGAGGAGCAATGGGAGTATTTTTACCTGTTCGGGGCGGCCTTGCGGGTCGAGGAGAAGGCGCTGTGAGCCAGCAGATCAATCTTTTCAATCCGCTGTTCCTCGAGAAGAAGAAGTATTTTTCCGCGGTGACCATGACCCAGGCGCTCGGACTGATCGTGCTGGGGATGGCGCTCTTCTACGCCTTCGCCTTCTGGCAGGACAGGAACCTCGCGCGCCAGATCGGGGAATCGGGGCGCGCCTACGAACAGCAGAAGCAGCAGTTCGCAAAAATGACCGCGGAGCTCAGCCCTGAAAAACGCGAAGCGCAGCTCGATCAGGACCTGAAGAGCATCGAAGCGGCGATCGCCTTGCGGCGCTCGCTCATGGGTGAGCTCGGAACGGGCGGTGCGGACGGCCCCGCCGGATACTCGGAGTACCTGCGCGCCTTTGCGCGACAGACAGTGCAGGGCCTCTGGCTCACGAGCATACAGATCGCAGAAGGGGGCGGGCAGCTGACCATGAGCGGCCGGGCGCTGCAGGCCGATCTCGTCCCCGTTCTTATCGGCCGACTCAAGCAGGAATCCGTGCTCCGGGGGCGCCCGCTCGATGGCCTGGCCATTACGCGCAGCACTGCTGGAAAAGCCCCGGGCCGCGCGATCGTGGAATTCACCGTGACCTCGCAGGGATTTCCCGAGCCGGGGAAAGCCCTCGCGGAGAAAGCGAAGCCTTAACCATGCGCCTCCCGGTGTCGTTGCAGCGCTACGCCGACCGCCTCGACGCGATGAGCCTGCGCGAGCGCGTGCTCATATTTCTCGCCGCCGCGGTCGTGGTCGTCGCGGTCGCCGACAGCACGCTCTTCGATCCCATTTCGCGGAGACAGAAGGTCAACTCGCAGAGAATTCACCAGCAGGAGGACGAAATTCGCACCATGCAGGGGCAGGTGCAGGCGTATGCGCAGGTGCGAACGGGTGACGACGCCAACGCGAAGCGCCAGCGGCTGGACAAGCGCAAGCTCGAACTCGCCGCGCTCGACCGGGAGCTCGCCGCACGACGAAGCGAGCTGGTTCCACCCGAGCGCATGGCGAAAATGCTCTACGAAATCGTAAAGCGCAATCCCGACGTCGAGCTCGTCAGCCTGCGTTCGCTGCCTGCGTCCGGACTGGCCCAGTCGCTCACGGCGATATTGGGCTCGGGCGGCCTCGCTTTGTATCGGCACGGAATCGAGATCACGGTGTCGGGAAGTTATCTGAAAATGCTTACCTATGTCGGCCAGCTCGAGCGCCTTCCTGCGAAGATCATGTGGGGCAACATGGAGCTTCAGGCCGCTGCCTACCCCGTGGTCACGCTCAAGATCACGCTTTACACGCTGAGCCCCGAAAAAACATGGCTGCTTATCTGACCCTGGGTCTCGCGCTCGTCATCGCACTCGGCACGCCGCGGGTTCTCGCACAAGGGCTGAGCGATCCTACGCGGCCACCGCGGGAAATTACCGGCGGATCCGCCGGTGCCTACGAGCCCGCAGGGAGCTCGTCGCCCGCCCAGGTCGTGATCATCTCGAAAGACCGGCGCCAGGTGACGATCAACGGCCGGACTGTCAATCTCGGCGAGCGCTACGGGAACGCCACCGTGGTGAGGATCAGCGACGAGGAGATCGTCCTGCAGCGACCCGAGGCCACTGAAACCATCAAGCTCTATTCTTCAGTCCAACGCAGGAAACACTGGCGTGCCGCGCGGACCGATGCTGCCGGCAAGCAGGAGGATGATAACCGTGAAGCGAACTAGCCTCGTCGCGATGTTGGCCGCTCTGCTGGCTTCCTGCTCCCCATTCCACGTGGATCAGAGCGTCATTTCCGAGATCGAGAGCGCCACGGCGCAAAAGGGAAGCCAGCCGGACTCCGTGCGCGCCGCGCTGCTCCCGCCCCTGCGCGCGGAAATACCCAAAGTGCCCGGAGCGCCCGTCGAGCCGCGCTTCGATCTCGTGGTCAATTCCGCGCCGGCGCGGCAGGTGTTCATGTCGATCGTTTCCGGGACTCGCTACAGCATGATCGTGAATCCCGCGGTGGGCGGAACGCTCTCGCTGAACCTCAAGGACGTCACGGTACGGGAGGCGCTGGAAGCCATCCGGGAAGTCTATGGCTACGAGTTTCGAGTTGACGGCACCCGCATTTATGTCGAATCGGCCGGCCTTCAGACCCGAGTATTCCAGGTGAATTACCTGATCGGGCTGCGCTCGGGCCGCAGCGACGTACGGGTGAGCTCCGGCGCGATTTCGGGCACGCAGCAGGGCGGCGCGCCGGCCGTGGGGGTAACGGCACCCGGAACGCCGGGGCAGTCGACCTCGCCGGCGTTGGGCGCGCTCGGCCTGAGCTCCATTGCGACCTCCGCTCTGGACGCGAGCCGCGTATCGATGGTTTCGCAGAGCGATCTCTGGAGCGAGGTCACGAGCGCGCTTCGGGCGCTGGTCGGCAGCGCGCCGGGCCGGAATGTGGTGGTCAGCCCGCAGTCGGGCGTGATCGTCGTGCGCGCGATGCCCGACGAGCTGCGAAATGTCGAAAAGTACCTGAAGGCGATGCGCCTGTCGGTCGAGCGCCAGGTGATGATCGAGGCCAAGGTCGTCGATGTGACGCTGAACAACGCCTATCAGGCCGGAATCAACTGGGCGGCGTTTCCGAACAGCCATCGCGTCATGGCCGGCGTGTTCGGGTCGAACACGACGCTCGGAACGACGGGCAACCTGGTCACGGGAAGTCCTCCGACCATCAACGTCGATCCCACCGGGCGTACCTTGGGGACGGGGGTCTTGGGATCCGGTCTCGCGGGTACCGCCGTGTCGGCGGCCGGCGCCGTGGGCGCAGGGGTGTTCGGCCTCGCCATTCAGACCAATAATTTCGCCGCATTGCTCCAGTTCCTGGAATCGCAGGGAAACGTCCAGGTCCTGTCCAGCCCGCGCGTTGCGGCTCTCAACAACCAGAAAGCCGTCCTGAAGGTGGGAACCGACCAGTTCTTCGTGACCAACGTCACGGGAACTCCCGTGCAGAGTACAACCGGCGGGCCGACCTCCATCCAGTTGACTCCCACTCTCAACTCGTTCTTTTCAGGCGTATCCCTCGACATCACGCCCCAGATAAACGAGGACGGGAATATCCTCCTGCATATTCATCCCCTGGTAAGCAATGTCGTGCAGCAGGATCTCATTTTCAATTTCGGAGGGGGCGGGAGTGACACGACGCTTCCGCTCGCGAAGAGCTCCATCAACGAGACCGACACCATCGTTCGCGTCCAGGACGGGAACATCGTCGCCTTGGGCGGGCTGATGAAAGTCGACGTCGCGAACGACCGCTCCGGCATCCCGGTGCTGCAGGACATCCCGGGCGTCGGGGGATTGTTCGGGAACACCACGAGAACCAGGACCAAAAGAGAGCTGGTCATCCTCCTGAAACCGACCGTCATAAAGGGCGAAAAGGACTGGGAGGAGGGCATCGAGCAGGCTAACGAGCGGATACAGAACTTCGGGAGCGGAGCGCGGCTCTCCCCGTTCGAGAGACCGTAGTGATCTATCTCTCCCACTTCGGTCTGCGCGAACCCCCGTTCGGGATCACTCCCGACACGAGCTTCTTCTACGCGTGCGCGAGCAGCCAGGAGGCGCTGAACACGCTGCTCGTCGCCGTCGCGAACGGCGAGGGTTTCCTGAAGATCACCGGCGAGGTGGGCACCGGAAAGACGCTCCTGTGCCGCAAGTTCCTCGCTACGCTCGACGACAACTGGGTCAGCGCGTACGTTCCCAACCCAAACCTCGAGCCCAGGACGCTGCTGCTCGCGCTCGCGGAGGAAATGCGGGTCAAGCTGGACAGCGACCTCGACCAGCATCATCTGCTCAAGGCGCTGACCCTCGCGCTCCTCGATTTCGCGCGCCAGAAAAAGCGCGTCGTGGTCTGCCTGGACGAGACCCAGGCAATGCCGCTCGAATCCCTCGAGACGCTCCGGCTGCTCACCAACCTCGAGACTGAAAAGCGCAAGCTCGTCCAGGTGATCCTGTTCGGCCAGCCCGAGCTCGACGAGAGGCTTGCGCATGAATCGATCCGGCAGCTGCGCCAGCGCATCACCTTCCAGCACCATCTTGGAACTCTGACGCGCGAGGAGACGGAGTACTACCTCGCGCACCGTCTCGCCATCGCCGGCTATTCGGGCGAAGGCGTGTTTGCCCCCGGGGCGGTCAAACAGATCTATCGTGCCAGCCGCGGGGTCCCGCGGCTCGTCAATATTCTCGCCAACAAGGCGATGATGCTCGCCTACGGCGAAGGCTCGCGAAGAGTGACCGCGCGACACGCGCGTGCGGCGGCGGCCGATACACCGGCCTCGTTCGCCCTGTCGCGCGCCTGGCTCTGGCTTGCGCTCGCCTGCGTGGCGTTTTCCAGCATCGGCTGGATGATCCTGCGATGAGTCTCATCAACAAGATGCTGCGCGATCTCGACAGGCGCCACGCGGCGCAGGGGGCAACCACGGCGCCTGCGGGCGGTCTGTCGCGGCACATGCGCCCGGTGCCCGAGCGCACGCTCGCCTCCGATTTCTTCTGGCGGACCATGGCGATGACGATGCTCTTCGCGGTCGGCTGGGTCGCGTGGCTCGTCTGGCAGCTGACGCCGCCGCACCCGATCGTTACCGACCTCGCCTACCAATCCGCGCGCGCGAGGACCCCGGCGCCCGACGTCGCATCGCCGCGTTCCGATTCCGCTCCAGCGCGCGAAGCGCCCGCCCCGCAGCCTGCGCCGCCTCCGGTCACGTCGATTCCCGCAGCCGGTCCGTCATCCGCGCAGGCGACTGCGCCGCAGCGCTCGGGCAAAGTAAACGTCGACATGCTGCGGCTGGCAACCGAGTTGACGACCCCGATTCCACAGCGAAGCTCGAGAGCCTCGCCCCCCCGATCCGGCTCAAGAACTCCCGCTGGCGCTGCGAAGGCCGTCACGGCCCAGCCGGCGCTTGCGGGCGACCCCGCAGCCGCGCCGGGCCAGATCGACCGGCGCTCGAATACGTCCTCGCGCAATCGGGCGGACAACGAGTTCCGCCGCGCGGTCAGCTTCGTGAACCAGGGCCGAGTCGCCGAAGGGATGGTCGGTTTTCGCCGCGCCCTGGAAATCGACCCGGGACACGAAGCCGCGCGCCAGACCCTGGTCGCCCTCCTGCTCGAGACCAAGCGCGTGGACGAGGCCGCCGCTTCCCTCAAGGAGGGCCTCGCGCTCAACGCCGGGAACACCGGCTTCGCGATGCTGCTCGCGCGCATCATGGTCGAGAGCGACGATATCCCCACGGCGCTCATCGTGCTGCAAAGGCACGCCGCACCGGCGGACCGCAACCCGGACTTTCACGCGTTTGCGGGCGCGCTTTACCAGCGGCTCGATCGTCACAAGGAGGCGATCGAGCAGTATCAGGCGGCATTGAACCTGGCGCCGTCGGCGGGCGTCTGGTGGCTGGGTCTGGGGATCTCGCTCCAATCCGTCGGGCGGCCCAAAGATGCGCTGGAAGCCTTCACTCGCGCCAAATCCGCCGGGAACCTCGCTCCCGATCTTCTCGCCTTCGTCGAGCAGCGGCTCAGGCAACTTCAGTAGTCGCGTCCGGAATGCAGGACCGCTATCGCGAGGTCTACGATAGTTTCAAATGGGAGGTTCCGGCTCGATTCAACATCGGTACAGCGTGCTGCAGCCGGCATTCACCCGACCGCTCCCGCTTGGCCCTGTACTGGGAGGATGAAGCCGGGGCCGCCCTCGCATGCACCTATTGGGATCTGCAGCAGCAGGCGAACCGACTGTCGAATGCGCTCGCCGGCCTGGGCGTAAAGCGCGGCGATCGGGTCGGGATCATCCTGCCGCAGCGCCCGGAAACGGCGGTCGCGCACATCGCCTGCTACCAGATGGGTGTCGTCGCGATGCCGCTCTCGGTGTTGTTCGGCCCGGATGCCCTCGAATACCGTCTGCAGAACAGCGAAAGCGTCGCCGCGCTCATCGATCCCGCATCGCTGCCGAGTCTGGCCCCGATTCGCGACAAGCTGCCGCTTCTCAAGCAGGTGATCGGCGTCGCCGGAGCGCGGGAATCCTGGGTGCAGCCGTGGGAGGAGCTCCTGGACAAGGCTTCGCCGCATTTTGCGCCGGTCGATACCGCGGCGGGCGATCCGGCGCTGCTCGTCTACACCAGCGGCACGACCGGTCCGCCCAAGGGGGCGCTGATGCCGCAGCGCGTTCTCCTGGGGAATCTTTCCGGGTTCGAGCATTCGCACGATCTGTTTCCGCAGGCGGGCGACCTGTTCTGGTCGCCTGCCGACTGGGCCTGGACGGGCGGCCTGATGGACGCGCTGCTGCCGTCGCTGTACCACGGCACGCCCGTGCTCGGCTACCGCGGGCGCTTCGATCCCGAGAAGTCCTTCTGGCTGATGCAGAAGTACGGCGTGCGCAATAGCTTCCTCTTTCCGACCGCGCTCAAGATGATGATGAAGACCGTGCCGCAGCCGAGGAAACGTCATGAGCTTTCGCTGCGCTCCATCATGAGCGCCGGCGAGTCGCTGGGCGAAGCGGTATTCGAGTGGAGCCGCGAGGCGCTCGGAGTCACCGTCAACGAGATGTTCGGCCAGACCGAGATCAACTACATCGTCGGAAATTCGCATACCCTGTGGCCAGCCAAGCCCGGGTCGATCGGTCGGCCTTACCCCGGACACCGCGTGGCCTGCATCGACGAGACCGGCGACGAAGTCCCGGTAGGTCGGGTTGGAGAGGTGGCCGCCTGGGACGAAGACGATCCGGTGTTCTTTCTCGAATACTGGAAGAATCCCGAGGCGACCGGACGCAAATACACCGGCAAATGGTGCCGCACCGGGGATCTCGCGAAGCGCGATGAGGACGGCGATTTCTGGTACCAGGGCCGCAGCGACGACATGTTCAAGAGCGCGGGCTACCGCATCGGTCCCTCGGAGATCGAGAACTGCCTGCTGAAGCATCCCGCGGTCGCGAACTGCGCCGTAGTAGGCAGCCCCGATCCCGAGCGCACGCACATCGTGAAGGCCTTCATCGTCCTCACGCCGGGCTACGAGGCATCGGCGGCGCTGGAGGCGGAGCTGCAGGAGCACGTGCGCGGCAAGCTTGCGCCCTACGAATATCCCAAGGAAATCGAGTTCCTCGACAGCCTGCCGATGACGACTACGGGAAAAGTGCAGCGCGGCGTGTTGCGAATACGAGAAGAAGAGCGGAAGAAAACGGGGAAAATATGAACGTCGATCTGATCGGTGCGGTCGCCGGCACGCTGTCCACGGTCGCGTTCATCCCGCAGGTATGGCGCATCTGGAAAACGCGCTCGGCGCGTGCCCTCTCCCTGCCGATGTATCTGATTTTCACCTCGGGCGTGGCGCTGTGGTTCGTCTATGGATTGCTGCTCGGCGCAGTCCCGATCATAGTGTGCAACGGGCTGACGCTCCTGCTCGCGGGGACTGTGCTGGCAATGAAAATCAAATTCGGCTAACCTCCGGCGCCATGAAGCTCTACACGTTCTTCCGCTCGTCGGCGTCGTTCCGCGTGCGCATCGCGCTCAATCACAAGGGCCTGAAGTACGAGCAGGCGGGCGTGAGCCTGCCCAAGGGGGAGCATCTCGAAAAGGGCTACAAGTCGCTCAACGCTCAAGGGCTGGTCCCGGCGCTCGAGGACGGCGGTCGCCTTCTGACCCAGTCGCTCGCGATTATCGAGTACCTCGACGAAGTCCATCCGGGGCCGAAGCTCCTTCCAGCCGACCCGGTCGACCGCGCCTACGTACGTGCCTTCTCGCAGATCATCGCCTGCGAAATCCATCCGCTCAACAACCTGCGCACGCGGAAATACATCGGCAAGACCTACAAGCTCGACGAGGAGGGCGTGAACGCGTGGTACCGGCACTGGATCGCCGAGGGCTTCAAGATGATGGAAGCGTTTCTCGCGCAGGAGAAAAAGCACGGGAAATACTGCTACCGCGACCAAGTCACCATGGCCGACTGCTGCCTCGTGCCGCAGGTGTTCAATGCGATACTCTATAAGTGCGACCTGAAGCCTTATCCGACCGTGATGCGCATACACGAGGCGTGCATGAAGCTCGACGCGTTCGTCCAGGCACAGCCTTCGAAACAGCCCGACGCTGCCTGACGCGGCTGGGGTCGTGGCGCCCCAGAGACGAATCGAACGTCCGACCTGCCCCTTAGGAGGGGGCTGCTCTATCCACTGAGCTACCGGGGCGAGAGGCCGATTGTACGCGAACGCCTTCGAATCATGGCGTTGCGTTCCGGCTGCATTGCTGCTAGCTTGCCGCGAGGGAGAATCATCGATGCCGGTCCGCGACCCGGACGTCCAGGTCACCGTCGCCGGAGACGGCGCACGCGTCGTCCATCTTTCCGGAGCATGGGACATCCGCGCGCTCCAATCGCGCGCGGCTGCACTGCAGTCGGCGTTGCGGGACGCCGGTCCCGCGCAGGTCTCGCTCTGGGATCTCACGCAGATCCAGCGGTTCGACCACATCGGCGCGATGCTGGTGTGGCGAACCTGGGGCAGGTGCCGGCCGAGCAGGCTGCAGCTCAAGCGCGAGCACGAGATATTTTTCGGCGCGTGCGAATCGGCCGAAGCCGTCGCATCCTCGCCGGCGGCGCCCGACCGGTTTCCGCTGCTGCTCGCCCTCGGGCGGGGCGTGTGGGCGGTGAGCGGGCACGTTCTGGAGATGCTCCAGCTCTTCGGGCAATTGCTCATCGATGCAGCGACCGTGGTGAGGCAGCCGCTCCTGCGGCCGTGGCGCGAATTTTCCGCGGCGATCTACAAGATCGGCGCGCAGGCACTGGGGATCACCGCGCTGGTCGGGTTCCTCATCGGGGTGGTGCTCAGCTATCTTTCGGCCGAGCAGCTGCGGCTGGT
>Ga0137418_10004407_pt1 | contig 12933 bp, 10 predicted proteins | sample CZODoug3_1_2_16f_FD_122242 | JGI IMG/M metagenome (GOLD analysis project Ga0137418, IMG submission 122242) | Vadose zone soil fungal communities from Angelo Coast Range Reserve, California, USA - CZODoug3_1_2_16fungal (Hybrid Assembly) | ecosystem: Environmental > Terrestrial > Soil > Vadose...
CGAAGATGCAGTACGCCTTGTGCTTGAGTTCGGGAAGGCGTCGACGTCACTTCTACAGCGCCGCCTGCGCATTGGCTATGGGCGGGCTGCGCACCTCATTGCTCTCATGGAAAATGACGGCATCGTCGGCGCCGCCGACGGCCCGAAACCACGTGAGGTCTTGAAGCGTCCCGACTGGATTACCGAAGTGGAACAATCGCTGCGGTAAGATGAAGTTTAATGCTTGGTGGTGGGGAGCTTCGTCAGGGCCTTTGCGGTAGTTCTGGGCGCCTCATATGGCGCCTGATCTGGACCAAAGTTCGCGCTGAAGTAATCGATCAGCGCGTCGCGGTCCTTAGGATCGACTTCCGCTCCCCACTTGATCATTTTGTCCATTTCCTTGGTCCAAGCCGCCTTGCTCAGGCGCTGCTGCACAATGATCCGCGCTTCATGACAGCTTGCACAAGCCGCCGTCGCCTTCTCCTGCGTCGGTCCAGCGGGCAATTCAGCGACCGGTGAAGCTTCCGCGCCAAGCGTATACGGCGCACCCAACAGCGCGAATATCAGGAGACTGCCGCTAAGCCTGTACATAGACCTTCACCTGATCACAAGCGTTATAAAAATACCCACTGGGGTTCCAGACGGCTGATTCTGGCTGAACCCTCCCTTGACTGTCGGTAGCGCGGGAGAGAATCGCGTAGTCACCACTGTGTGCTGGTTTCCACGGATAGCTCCACAGACGCCAGGCATACTTCGCCTGATCTTTGCCGAGCTTCGCTGGATTCCAACTGGCGCCGCCATCGGTTGAGATGTCGACCCGCTGGATCTCGGCCTCTCCGGCCCATGCCACTCCTCGCACAACATGAGCGCCCGGCTTAAGCTTAGCGCCGTCGCTGGGACCGGCAATCAGCGATTTCACTGTCAACCCTGTGACAGAATGCGTGTCCTCGGGCTTCACCGCTTCTCCCGGCTTTACCGGCTGGTTGGGCATGCGGTAACCGGGAATCATAAAGTTGCCGTCCGCCGGTTTGTCTTGCACCGTGATCTCGGTCAGCCATTTGCACGATGCCGCGCCCGCCCAGCCTGGAGCAATCACACGGGCGGGATAGCCGTGATGCGGGGTCAATGCGGCCCCATTCATCTGCGTCGCCACCAGCGTGTCTCCATCCATCGCCTTTTCAATTGGAATGCTGCGAACAAACGGCGGGACTTTGCCCGGAACTACGTCCAGTCCCCGAAATACGACGTGCCTTGCCGTGTCTTTGACTCCGGCTTTTTCCAGTAAAGCTTTCACGCTCGGTCCAGAGAATCGGGCGTTACCGACAGCGCCCTTGCCCCACTGGACGCCTGGGACTTTGGGGCTTTGCAGGGATCTGCCGTTCCCCGCGCATTCCAGCGTGTTCGTTACGGAATGGACGGGGACGCTCTGAAGATCTGAGAGCGTCAGCGAGAGTGGCTTTTCCACCTGCCCGCCGATCGCCAATTTCCACTCTTTGCCTTCGACCGCGGCGGGCGCAAACATGTGGTTGCGCACAAAGAAATGTTGGACAGGCGTGATCCAATCCGTCATGAACTCAACCGGTGTCTCGAGGTCGAGAAAGCGATAGGAGCGGACAATCAAGCCCTCCTTGCCGGGTACGCTGATCGCGGTCGGGCCAACAGCAGCGTTCAGGAACGACGGGAAAGCGACTGCGGCCATTGCGCCAGCCGAAGCGGTTCTTAGGAACTCACGCCGGGAACTCACCTTCGTCCACCTCATACAATACTATCTCTAGCGTAATAGTGTGAATTGGTGCCGTCAAGGGGTTTCCGGCTTACGGAGTAAGCGGGCTGCGGACGAACTCCTGGTAGCGCTTCAACTCCACCAATGACGATTCGGAGAGGACGGGAAACGATATGACGAGGCAGCTCTTCGGTAGCTGAGATGCGGTAACGGCGTCGCAGATTACCGCCGCAGTTTGCTCCAAACCCCGCTGCCAGCGCAGCTTTCGCGCATCTCGCAGTACCAGATTATCGGGATGGAAGCCGGCAGCGCTCAGCACAATTCGGGCCAATTTCAGGAACTCCGGCCACTTGGAGGCCACCCCCACCAGAGCATCCGCAGGCGCGGGCAACCATCCCTTGAGCGACGTCGGCACTGAATTCACCTGCAGCGTCAGCAGGTCAGCCCCGTCGGGCAGCAACGGGCGCACCAAAGCCAGCTTATTGGGCAATGCCACCGGAATTGCGCCATCCAACACGTCAGGGGACTTGCATTCCTGCAGCCCGCAACCCTGCACCGGAAACGTCAGCCCTTTCCGCATTTCCAAGACCAGAATTTCGCGTAACTCCTCCGTAGGCTCAATAACCAGGAAATGATCTGGCGGCTGAAGTTCCAGCCACTGGCGCAGGCGCCCCCGTACTTCCGCCAACGGTGCACCCGAATCGCGGGCGGCGCGAAACAAATTTGCAATCAACTGGTCCAGTAACAGGGCGGGTGGGAGAGTTACCTTAGGTTTTTTGTCTCGAACATATACACCGCTGCCGTGCCGGAACTCTACCCACCGCTCGCGTTCGAGTTGCCGATATCCCGCACTGATGGTATTGGGATGAAGATGAAAACGGCGTGCCAGCTCCCGCGTGCTGGGCAGTCGTTGCCCGGGTGCCAGGTCTTCGCTCAGAATGGCAAGGACTACCTGGGTCGCGAGTTGCTCTCGAATGCTGACTTCGCTACCGTGGGAGAGCCAGAGCTGCATATCGACCTTGCAAATCGGAACGCACTAGCCCTGCTTCAGTCCACGCAGTGCTAGAAAGCCCAACCAAGCAACCGCGGCGACCATCGCCAGCCATAAAACCGCCTTGTGCCGCTCAGACCAGGGTCGGTCGTCGGGCCGGCTCGCGAAGGCCGAATTCACTTCCGCGGCGCCCAAGGCCGCCTGAGCTGCTGCATCGTCCTTGAAGAATTTCGCGTAGTCGTAGGTAGGAGCGTCGAGCTTGTTGTCGCCGTAGTAAAGCCGCAGATGTGCTGCGCCCTTGGGCTCAAAGAATACGCGCTGCTCCACCGTCTGAGGCTGAACCTTCTCGATGGCCAGCGGCGGGTCATCGCCATTGGAAACGGTGACCAGGAAATGTCTGCCGTGCGACCGACTCACCGGCACGAAGAGTTGCTCACTATTCACAAGGGTGCCGCCCCGCTTCATCTGAACGCGACTGATATCTCCTTCAGCCAAAAGCAAAGGGGGTCGATCCACGGAGCCGGACTCCGTCAACATGACGGATCTCCGGAAATTCACTTGCCCTTCGGCCACAGTGAAAACAACACGGTCCATCGCCACCGATGGCGGAACATCGCAATCTATGACCGTAGTCGGCTTGCTTGCAGGATTTCCGGACGCTTTCGACGAGGTCATGACCGGCGGCTGAATCTCCCGAGGCCTGCCGCACGACCCTACGTCAGTCCAGAAGGACTTCTTATCCTCCAGGCTGTAAACCGTCGCGCCCTTCACTTGCTGAGGCCGAATTCCCGTCGTCAGTCTTACGTGCAAGTAACGGAAGCTGGCGGTTGCCAGTCGCAGCGTGGCGTTTGAGCCGAGATTTTCGCGGGAAAAATCGTAGAGCGTGGAAACGCCAAGGTCCGTGGGCCGCCCTCCCGCCAGAGTGTCGTTCCCAAGAACCCGGGCAGTGACCAAGAAGTCCTTCGCATCCAGGGACAGCCGTATACGGTTGTATTGCACGGTCTCGGATAGGTCGAGGTCGAACTCTGTGTTACCGCCGACGGCCCCGAGGTTTAGGATCCGCGCGTCGTGTTCGGCGCTCTGTATGCCCGCCGCTTGTGCGGCAATTGCATACGGCACTTGCGTCTCGCCGCTGTAAATCCGCAAATCTGCCAAGCCCGGCCGAGCGTGTTCGAGAATCTCTTCGTCGACGACGAAGTAGTTGGTCGGAAGCTGGGGACTGGTGAAAATCTCCCTTATGCGTGCGAAATAGGAGACAACAGGCTCAGCCGCCAGAGCCGTAACCAAAACCGCCAAACCAGCAATTACGCGACGGTTTCTCACGAGGTACTCGCCGGCCCCCGCCCTTGTGCCGCCTTCGACAGTTTGAGCCAGTCGCGCTGGTATACAAACGAAACGCCCATCAACAGCGCTCCCAACACCAGGAAGCTCACGATGCGGTAGCCCTTATCGAGCGACGACACATCGTACACAAACACCTTGCAGATCGTGGCCGCCATCAGCGCCAGCGCCTGCCAGCGGACAAACGACGAACGCTTGAGAAACCCGATCACCATGAGCATGCCGCCGTATCCCATCCACAGCGCGGAATACGTGAAGTCCCGGGTTATGCCAATATCCCTGGTCATGTTCCAGTTATTGGGGTACCCAAGATTCGCTTGTGTCATTTGGGAGCCAAAGAAGTCCCGAACCTCCAAGCTCAATGCCCACAGGGCCAACGCGTTCAGCGCCACGCTGCTTAGCGCGGCCATCTGCTCGCCTGCTTCATCACCCCGTTTGCGCCCGTGCCATACGAGCAAGCCCAGGACAGACACAGCGACTGCGTAGGTCGCCATCCGCGGGTTAAAGATCACGTGCGTTGTTTCAAAGTTGTCGAAGAGCAGGAGCCGGAGAACGCCAAGCACAAGCGCGCCTATGGAAAACACGGTCAACAACTCGGATTTCAAGCGTCCCGCCACCCAGAGCAACACCGCCGACTCCACGAACCAACCCATCGTGATCCAGTGCGAGTTCAAATAAATCGGAATCGCAATGGTGATGAATCCGACGGCTAGGGCGAGGTGGAGCAGACGCAAGCTCTGGGCGGATGCGGGATCTCCGTAACGTTCGCCTCGCATGCGGCTCAGGTAGATGTAAAAGGCAGCCAAGGCGACTGCTACCCACGCGCTGGCCGTTTTGTCGATCTGCTCCAGCATGGTGTACATCTGAAGGAAGTAAGTCGCAGCGTTGAGCAAGCTCAGCAGCGAGGGCACAACCGGAGATCCGGATCCGCGCGGGTTGCGCGCCACCATCGCGGAAATCGCAAAAATCACAAAGAACAACGTGGCGAACGCGGCTGTTAGTGTGAATTCGTAGCGGTGGTAATACTCCGCGTACCAAGCGACGTACAGGAGCAGTGTGCCCGAAAAACTCATCCACAGCAGCCGCCGCCAGGGACGCGCAATCACCAGGAATAGTGCAGCCAAATTCAGAAGTGCGACGTAGGCAAACAGCTCGAACTCATGGTTCTGTCCTGTCGACAATAAAAGCGGCGTGGAGAAGCCACCGGCGAGCGCGAATGCTGCCAGAATCTCGGCATCCTGCGTCCAAGCCATGACCACAGTGGCCGAAGTCACGATCACCATCGCCAGGAATGCAACTCCGCTTGGCAACAAAGCATACAACTGGAACGCCGCCCAGAGCGAAAGATAGAGCGTGCCAATTCCCACAGCCTTGAGAGAATAGGAGAATGTTTTGTGGCCGTGGCTGCGAAAGCGCTCGCTCCACGCCACCACCAAAATGCCCAGGAGTAGACCGATCGCCACTCGCCCAGCCGGGCCGATCCAGTTGTTATCGAAGGCAAACTTGAGAAAGTAGGAGATGCCGATCAGCAGTGCCGTAATGCCAATGCGGTTGAGCCATTGCGAACCAATCCGCGATTCCAGGTCGGGCTGCGCCGGTCGCGGATTCGCGGTCGCGGACCTTGAGGCCGTAGGCGGGGACCCCGAGGGCGGCGATGCCGACAACGGCTCCAAAACTCCTTCGGAGGATAGCGGGCTCGCCGGCGGCGGAACAGCCACCGCCTTCTGGAAACTTGCAACGCTGCGCTCCTGCTCCAGCACAAACAGGCGCCGCGTCAGTTCGCGGACCGCCTCGCGCAATTCCGCAAGCTCGCGCAGTACCTGTGAAGACTCATCCATTTAGGGTCAAAACTTGAGGACGGTCGAATCTTATCGCATTCTCTGTCAAACTGATGAGGTTTTTCCCTGCCGGCTGCCGAAGGAGTCATCATGAAATTTCACACCGAATATCTGACTTTCCACACCAAGAAACATCGTGAGTACGTGCACATCACGCCGCAGGTGGAAGCTACCGTGAAAAAAAGTGGAATCGGTGAGGGAATGGTTCTCGTATCCGCTATGCACATCACTGCCGGAATCTACGTCAACGATAACGAAAGCGGGCTCATTGAGGACATCGACGGGTGGCTGGAAAATCTCGCCCCCTTCCGCAAGGATTATCAACACCATGACACAGGCGAGGACAACGGTGACTCCCACTTGAAGGCATTGCTCATCCATCACCAGGTGATTGTGCCGATCACCAAGGGCCGGCTTGACCTCGGCAGATGGCAGCGCGTTTTCTACGCTGAATTCGACGGCCAGCGCGACAAACGGGTGATCCTGAAAGTTATGGGCGAATGACCGACGCCTATCATTGCGACTCCCAGCATTGAAAGATGTAGGCACATTTCGTACCATCGCTTGATTAGACTCAGATTCCAACGTCGCCGGGCGACGAGGAGACTCCATGCCGGAAGAACTGCACGAAATGCACGAGCACGCCGAACATGCGCACCACGATCCCAGCCTTGCGCCCGCGACTTTGACGATGGCGATCCTAGCCGTGTTGGTCGCAATCGCTTCCCTGCTCGGGCACCGCTCTCACACGGAAGAAGTTCTGCTGCAAAATAAAGCCACTGACCAGTGGGGTTTTTATCAGGCGAAGAATATCCGACTGCACGTGGACGAGTTCGCGGCGTCTCTCATGGGAGTCGTGGAAACCAAGGACGCTGAGGCCTCCGCCAAGCTCAAGGAAAAATACGCCGCCGAGGGCGAGCGCTACCGCGACGAGCTTAAGGACATCCAAACCGAAGCCAAGAAGCTTGAAGAGGAGGTTGCGGCGGCGAGTACGCGTGCGAACCGCTACGATTTAGGCGAGGTCTTTCTTGAGATTGGGTTGGTCGTTACCTCGATCACACTCCTGACACGGCGCAAAGCGTTTTGGTACCTCGGGCTGGTGTGCGCGGCGGTCGGGATGGGCGCGACCGTGAGCGGCTTTTTTCTGCACTAGACGTTGTCGGCAGAGTTCCTCCTGCGCCGGAACTATTCTTTCGGATCGGGAACGGCGTTCACCTTTACGATGCTATGCCAAATTTAGAGCAGGCCTCTGTGTCGTTCACTCCTGAGAAGATGCCTTCGTTGTTCCCGGTAACCCTGAACCGTTGTTTTTGATTACGAACTATCTTGCAAGCACCTCAGAATCCAGCGCCAAGACGCACTATCTGCGCATTTCATTGCCTCCGCAGATTCGCCTTTCGATTTCGATTAACGACACTGCTTGACCGGCGGGTGTACAATCTGAGCAATTCAGAACACAGTTCGATTCTTGTGACTGAGCTATGTACTCAGGGCCCGGAATTGGCGACTAAATGAGGCCTCCATGTCCACTTCGACACTTGATTCACCTGCTCCCGGGGCCCCCCGTAATGTCTTGCGCCGGAATGAGCTTTCCCGTCTGTTGCCCGATCTCAACCGGTTACTTCTGACGCATTCCGATATTCGAGAAGCTTTTCCTCGCATCTGCCGCAGGCTGCACCGAGTTCTCGCATACCAGCACGCAGCGATTGCTTTGTATGAGCCGGAGTCTGCCCGCTTTCGCCTTTACGCCGAGCACAGCCCCTCAGGAGAGTATTTGCCCGAAGCTCTTCCGCTGTCGATGGAAAAAACTCCCTATGGCGAAGTCTACCGTTCGCGGCGGCCTGTTCTGGTTGACGACCTCCGTTCGCCGCAATTCGCTAGTGAAACAACCCAAGAATTACTGAAGCGGGGCCGGAGGTCCGGGTGCTGGGTGCCGCTGCAAACCGCGGATCGCATTCTGGGCACACTGTCTATCAGCGCTGGTCGCCCCGGAGCTTATCGCGCCGACGACGCGTACTTGCTCAACGAGGTTGCCGTGCAGCTGTCGCTGGCTTTGGCCAATCAGCTCGTGACCCAGCAACTGCAGGGTCTCCGGCAACGACTCGATGAACAGATTCACGACTGGAATCGCAGTTTCCGTGATATCGCAGCAACTGCCGCATGCGGCGTCGTGCAGTGGAGTGCTGGCGGAGGCGTCTCCGATGCGAACGACGTATTTCTACGCATGGTAGGAAGGACCCGTGAAGATATTCGCAGCGGGCTCAATTGCTGCCAGCTTACGCCTGAAGGCGAATATCTGGGCTTGCGCGCGCACGCGGAGGAAGAATTTCGTGACCACGGCTCCTTTGAACCCTTCCAGCAGGTGTATCAGCGTTCAGATGGCACGCGAGTGCCGGTGCTGATTAGTGCCGGGCTGCTCAACCAGAAACGCCCGCCGTGGCTTGCCTTGGTCGTAGATCTGCGAGGGGGCAATGTCGCGCCGGATCTGGCCTCCAGTCTTCCAGCACTCCGCGCGTCCCAGGGCGATGAGATGCTGGCCGCCAACAGTCCCACGATGCGGCAGATTCTGCGGGAGATCGAACAGGTCGCGCCCACCGACACCAGCGTCCTCTTGTTGGGCGAAACCGGCACGGGCAAGGAGGTAATCGCACACGCTATTTGCGAGATGAGCGGGCGACGCCACCATCCCTTCGTCAAGGTGAACTGTGCCGCTATACCGGCAGGATTGCTGGAAAGCGAGCTTTTCGGCTACGAAAAAGGTGCTTTCACGGGAGCCCACTGCCGGAAGATCGGCAGACTCGAACTCGCCCACCACGGCACTTTGTTTTTGGATGAAGTGGGCGACATTCCCTTGGAACTCCAACCCAAGCTCTTACGCGTGTTCCAGGAGCAGGAATTCGAGCGCCTGGGCGGGACCCAGACTATAAAGGTCGATATTCGCCTGATCGCAGCCACCAACCGCAACTTGGCGGAGATGGTGTTAGGCAGCCAGTTCCGCCGCGATTTGTTCTATCGGCTGAGCGTCTTCCCGGTCCGGGTACCTCCGCTTCGCGAAAGGCCGGAGAGCATTCCCGCGCTAGCACACCTTTTCATGAGAAAGTTTTCCAGGCGCATGAACCGCCCGCCCCTTACCATCTCTGCCGGGACCATGAGTATTCTGGAACGCTGGCAATGGCCAGGCAACATTCGAGAGCTCGAGAACCTGATTGAGCGCGGAGTAATTCTGTCGCCTGGGCCTGAGCTGCGGATTAACCTGGAGGAGTTGCATACCCCTCCTTTTGTTCCCTTTGCAGGCCCGCACACGCTTCGGGACATCGAACGGGAGCACATTGCCCGCATACTTCACGATACGAACGGAGTCGTGGGTGGCGCTCACGGGGCCGCGTCCATCCTCGGAGTTAAGCGCACCACTCTGCAATACAAGATGAAGAAGCTGGAGATTCCCCGGCGCTAGCTGCGCCAGAGATTGGGCAGTTTCGACTGCTGGCTGCCTCATCCGGGGTTGTAATTGTTCGCGAGACTACGGAACACGGTCGTTAATTACTTGGTTCCGTAATTAGAACTTAATATTATCGCACGCCTCCTTCCACTCACCCCTTTGACGCGACGACCGTTGGTCACGTTCTCACTTCGAGACAGTTACGCCGGATGATTCACAAGAGTAAGTTGCTGAGCTGGGGGTTTTGCCGTGTACACTGATTTCACATTCGAACGCAAGCAAGCCTCGTAAGAATGTCTTCCCAAGGGCGGCCCTCAACAGAGAATCTGTGCACGACGAGGACACCATGGCCACTTCGCAAGCGGAACCACTCGTTCCTGGGGCCCATCTTGACAACTCACACCAACCAGAGCGGTCCCGGCTGCTCCCGGACCTCAACCAGTATCTTCTAGGGCATTCCGATTTGAGAATCGCGTTCCCTGGCCTCTGCCGCAGGCTCAACCGCGTCCTGCCACACCAACGCGCCGGGGTGGCCCTCTACGAAGCAGGTTCGGGCCATCTTCGCTTATTCGCGCAACAGGTTTCTCCAGGCGAGACGGCGTTGCCTTCCGATTTCATTTTCCCCCTGGATGGCACGCCGGCGGGGGAGGCTTATCGGTTGCAGCGGCCCATCATGGTCGAGGATTTGCGGTCTCCGCAATTCCTTTGTGAGACCACCCGAGAGCTGCTGCTGCACGGAGACCGATCCGGCTGTTGGGCTCCGCTTCGCACCTCCAACAACATCCTTGGAACGTTGTGGATCAGCAGCGGCAGACCAGGCAGCTACAGTACCGAAGACGCCTTCCTCCTCAACGAGGTCGCGGTGAATATTGCGCCAACCTTGGCCAACCAAGTCGCAGAGCAACGGATTCAGGAGCTTCAGAAGCGCTTGGATGAGCACTGCCAAGAGGGCCACTTGGGACTCGACAAGATTGCCAATACCGGCGCGATCGGGATCGTGCAGTGGGCGGAAGGGGGCCGCTTCTCCAACCCCAACGATGCCTTTCTGCGAATGGTTGGGCGGACTCGCGAAGAGATGCAGATGATTCGAGACACCTCCGAACTCACACCCCCTGAGTTTCACTACCTTTTGGATCAGGCTGAGCAAGAGCTCCGGGAACTCGGGGTCTGTCAGCCTATTGAGAAGGAATTTCTCCGATTGGACGGCTCTCGAGTACCAGTCTTGCTGAGCGCTTGCCTGTTGAACAAGCGTTGTGCGCCCTGGTGGGCGCTGGTCACGGACCTGCGGGAACGCAGGTGCCTCTCCGCATCGCCGCCTCCCTCAAAAAGGCGCTCCGCAGCCCAACTCATCCAAGTGCCCGGCCACGAAGGCGAGGACATCGCTGCCGACAGCGCAGCCATGAGGAAGATCTTGCGGGAACTTGAGAAAGGTGCGCCAACCGACGCGACCGTGCTCCTGCTGGGTGAAACAGGAACGGGCAAGGAAGTGCTTGCCCACACCATCACGCAGATGAGCCCCCGGCGCGACCACCCCTTCATTAAGGTGAATTGCGCGTCCATTCCAGCAGGCCTGCTAGAAAGCGAACTCTTTGGGCATGAGAGGGGAGCTTATACGGGGGCTCAGGGCCGCAAAATCGGTCGCTTGGAGCTCGCCCACCAGGGAACAATCTTCCTCGACGAAGTGGGCGATCTCCCTCTCGAATTACAACCTAAGTTGCTACGTGTCTTGCAGGAACGCGCTTTTGAACGTCTGGGCGGCACGCAGACCATCAAAGTCGACGTCCGACTGATTGCCGCCACCAACCGCGACTTGGCGCAGATGACCGCATCCGGCCAATTCCGCAGCGATCTGTTCTACCGTCTCAACGTCTTCCCGGTCCGCGTTCCTCCCCTTCGGGAGCGACCGGAAAGTGTGCCTCTTCTGGCAAATCTGTTTGTGCAAAAATTCGCCCAACGGATGAAACGTCCCCATCTCACCATTCTGCCGGAAACGATGGCAGCATTAGAACGCTGGATATGGCCCGGCAACATTCGGGAATTGGAGAACCTGATCGAGCGCGCTGTGATCCTGTCGCCCGGTCCGGAACTCCGGGTCAATCTGGATGAGATGCGGATTGTTCAGCCCGATTCCACCCCCCCTGGCCAACAGACTCTATTCGACGTGGAACGCGAGCACATTCGCCACGTGCTTCACGACACGAACGGCGTGATCGGCGGCAAACACGGGGCGGCGTCGCGCTTGGGCTTGAAGCGGACGACGCTGCAGTACAAGATGAAGAAACTGGAGATTTCGCGCCACTAGTTTCCTGTGTAGTGCCGGGAGTTGGGCACAACCGCCCGCTGGCCGTCCTAGTGGGACCTTAGTGCCGTGCCGGCGCGGATACTCCTCGCCGCGCTAACCTCCTTTCGCTTCAACCGGTTTCCCGAACTCCAATCGGTGAATCGGCAAACTGGAGACAGGCTTGCACTATCAATGGTGCAGGCTTAGCTTCCTGTTCTTGCTGTCGGGCAGAAGCGAACGCTCCAGGAGGACGCTTGCTCACGAAATGTGCCAATCCGTCTTGTTCCAGTCGCTTCAAGCGCTTGCGCGAGGGCAGGCTTTTGCGGGTCGAGAAAGCTGATTCCCGGCCGAGCCCAGAACGTGGACGATCTGCGTCCGACCGCAAGCCGGAATATTACTGGCTGTGCGGAGTCTGCAGCGGAAAGCTGAATCTTGCTTTCGACCGAGGCGCTGGGATCGTTCTGATCCCTATAGCAAACTCGATCGTTAGCCGCCCTCCCGCCACTCCTACGAGGTTGCGAGCAGACTCAGTGGCTGAAGGGACCTCATCGGAAAGACTCGGGTACGTTTCAAAAACACGTGGTCGAAGGAGTCCGCTTGAACACTAAGAGTGACAATCGCTGCGCGGTGTGCGGCAATCTGGTCGATCCGCTGGTTTCCGGCTATCTATTGGTGGCTCGAGTAGCACCGCCACGGATCGCAATCCTACGTTGGAACAAAACGCTGGCCGCCCGTGAACAGGCCCGCTCCGCATGCTCGCCGGAGCACGCCCTGGAGATCGTGGCACATTGGATGGTCAGTGGGCTACTTGACATCAACTTTACGCAGCCTGCTCCGCACGAGGACGAACGGATCGTGGACAAAAGGATCAAGGAGCTGACGAAAAGCGCCCCGCCCCTGGCCCCCTACTGCCAGCCCATCGGAGAGCTCGTTATTAACCGTGACAGCGTTCGAAGGCTTGTTGCGAGCGATCCTGAGGCCCTAGCCTCCGTCCTCGATTCCTTGCTGGAAGTTTTACTGCGGGATCGGGGCTTTCCGCCCACGAAAAAACCTGCGTTTAGCACGGCCGCCAATTTGCGAGCCGGCATCGCCTAACGGCTTAACTCGACGCCGCCTGAACTATGTTCACACCCCCCATGTCGCACTAGTCCGGAGGCGGGTTTCGGGAACCCGCAAAGACAGGCTATAATAACGCCTGACCCAACCTATGAGCACACCTAGTCGTCGTAGCGAAATCCGCCGCCGCCGCACCCGTACCGAGAAGATCAGCCAGCTCCGCAAGCGCTATGCTGCGGCCAAAACCGACCCTGAACGCACCAAGCTCGTGGACAAGTTGAAGAA
>Ga0137418_10004408_pt1 | contig 12932 bp, 10 predicted proteins | sample CZODoug3_1_2_16f_FD_122242 | JGI IMG/M metagenome (GOLD analysis project Ga0137418, IMG submission 122242) | Vadose zone soil fungal communities from Angelo Coast Range Reserve, California, USA - CZODoug3_1_2_16fungal (Hybrid Assembly) | ecosystem: Environmental > Terrestrial > Soil > Vadose...
TGCAGCAGGGTGACGTTTAGCAAAACCCAGATGGAACTGCCATCCTTGCGGCGCTGCTGAACTTCCAAGTTGGTGATGGTCTTCAGCTTGCGAATACGGGCCAGAGCTTCCATGCGATCGGAGGGTTGGAGATAGACGGAGACCACGTTGCTGGCCAGGGCTTCCTCGCGCGACGAATAGCCGTGCATGCGGGCGTAAGCTTCATTGCAGTCCAGATAGCGGCCGTCCATGGTGGTACGAAAAACGCCGGCGAGATTGCGTTCAAATAATGAGCGGTAGCGCTCTTCCGAGACTTGCAGCAGTTCAAAGGTGCGATGCTGGCGATAGAGAGTGAGGGCAAGCCTGGTAAAGAAGCAAATGGAGACGGCGGTCACCGACGCGCCGAGCAGATAGGCCTCTTGTATCACGAGAGGGCCGCGAACGACGCGAAGCCAGAGAAAGACAGCAGGCAAGGACAGCGTCATCAGGAACGCGGTTAAAACGGGCAAATATCCGATTACTCGCCGAGGCTCATTTTCAGGGGGAGCCGGTTGCCAGCCCTCGGCCAGGATAACGATCAAGAAGAAAGGAAGTGTCCAGCCCAAGTCAAACCAGCTGCCAAGATGGCTGGACCAGAGCGAAATACCGCGTTTGGCGGCCCAGAAGCCGATGGCGTAGATGAACAAAGGTGCGCCGAGGCGAAGATATAGGTCGCGACGGTATTGCGAACGAGTGGTAGCGACGCGCAATAAGAATCCGCCGACCAGCAAGAAGTTGCGGAAGTTAACGGTGGCTGCGCGGCGGGAGACCCATTCGGCATCGGTCAAGTGCCACCAAGAAAGGTTAAGAAAGAGCAGGTAAAAGGTGGCGGAGACGATGAGAATTTGCAGGAAGTCGAGATAAAACTCCCAGCGGCTTTCCTGCCCAGGAGCGGTTGGCGACAAGAACAGAGCGGCAAATAAAGGAGTGAACGAAAAGAAGTAGAGGATAATGCCGCGAGGTCCTAGATGGGGATGGAGGGTGGCTGCGTAAAGATGGTAGGTGCCGATGGATTGAGCGAAGGCCCAAAGGTAGAAGGCGGAGGCTGCCAGCCGCCAGAACGAACGGGAAAATGAGAAACCGCGGAAACTCGCTCGGAGGCAGGCCGTACCTGCGAGTAAGGCAATGATCGCCTGCAGGGCTTGAGAGATTACCGGGCCCGGATAGCGCTCTCCCACAACCAGCAACGCCAAAAATTCAAGCGCGAGGGTGGCCAGAGCGCCCCAAATCAAGGGGGATCCCACAGGAATCTTCTTTCCCAACATGGAAGCGCCGAGTGTAGCGTTGGGGTGTGGGTGCGTCAAGAAGACCGGTGTAACGTTCTTTGCGGTGTCCTGTAATTGCTAATAGCGGGGAAAAATCGAAGTTCGTGGCGGGATTTAGGCGGATTTGATGGCGCCGGAACAGCTGGTGGATACAGCTGTCGGATACAGCTTATCGGGGCGCTGTTGGTGTAGGATTCCAGTTCACACGGGGGAAAATCGGAGATGAAGAAGAAAAGAAAAAAATTGGACAAGGGTACGGAAGCGCGGCGACTGGCCAGGAAAGTTGCCGGAAAGCCGGGTTCGACGCGGGTGGTGGCGGACAAGCGAAAGAAGCCAGAGAAGCACAAAAGAACGAGCGCTGAGTGGATCGCGGGGAGCGAGGAGTGAAGGAGCGAAGACAGGAAAGAAATTGCTGCGATTGGTGAAGCGCGACATTCCGGGAATTGACATCTGGCTGAAGGGTCTCCAATAATGCTTGGCATCAGACGAGTGTCCCTTTGATCGGCGAAACCTTCTCTCATTATCAAATTGTTGAAAAGCTGGGCGGCGGCGGCATGGGTGTGGTGTACAAGGCCGAAGACAGCCGGTTGGGCCGTGCGGTGGCGCTGAAGTTCCTTCCCGATGATCTAACGCGAGACAAACAGGCACTGGAGCGATTCCGGCGCGAAGCACGGGCCGCGTCCGCGTTGAATCATCCGAATATCTGTACCATCTACGATATCGGCGAAGAGGCTGGTCGGGCGTTCATCGCCATGGAGTACTTGGAGGGCGTGACCCTGAAACACCGGATCGCCGGGCGAGCGCTAGATGGGGACACGCTGCTGGACTTGGCCATCGAGATTGTGGACGCTCTGGATGCGGCTCACGCGCAGAGCATCGTGCACCGCGACGTCAAGCCGGCAAATATTTTTGTGACCAAGCGCGGGCATGCGAAGATTCTGGATTTTGGGCTGGCCAAAATCGAAAGCAAACCGGAACCATCAGGAATGGAGACTGCCACAACCACGCTGGCGGATGATCGTTCGCATCTGACCAGTCCGGGAACGACGTTGGGCACGGTGGCGTACATGTCGCCGGAGCAGGTGCGCGGAGAAGAGCTGGACCGGCGGACGGATCTATTTTCGTTTGGAGCGGTATTGTACGAGATGACCACGGGAGTGCTGGCGTTTCAGGGTGAGAGCACTGGACTGATGTACAACGCAATATTGGAACGAACGCCGGTGCCCGCGGCGCGAATGAATCCGGGAATTTCGCCGGAATTGGATCGAATTATCGGAAAGTGTTTGGAGAAGGACAAGAGTTTGCGTTATCAGAGTGCTGCGGAAATTCGAGCCGACCTGCAGCGCCTAAAGCGCGACAGCGGATCGCAGTCGGCGGCGAGGTCGGCCGCAGCGGTGGCGCCAGCGACGAGCGGTACTTGGATTCGTTGGGTGGGCATCGCCTCGATGGCACTCGTGGTGGCAGCAATTGCCGGATTTCTGGTGACCAAGCGCGGCGCGGCCAAATTGACAGACAAAGACACCGTGGTGCTCGCGGATTTTGCGAACAGCACCGGGGAGAGCGTGTTCGATGGAGCATTGCGGCAGGGATTGTCGTCGCAACTTGAGCAATCGCCGTTCCTGAATCTGTTGAGCGATGACAAAATTGCGGAGAACATACAGCTGATGGCGCAGCCAAAGGATGCGCGGCTGACCCACGATCTGGCGAAAGAAGTTTGTCTGCGGACCGGGAGTTCGGCAACCATCGAGGGGTCGATTTCATCGTTGGGTTCGCAATACATTGTGGGATTGAAGGCGCTGAACTGCCAGACCGGAGATGCGCTGGCGCAAGAGCAGGCGACGGCCAATGGAAAAGAAGAGGTGTTGAAGGCATTAGGGAATGCTTCCACGCAATTGCGTACAAGGTTGGGAGAGTCGCTGGCATCGGTGCAGAAATATGACGCGCCGCTGGAAAATGTGACGACCGCTTCGCTGGAGGCGCTGAAGGCGTATAACGCAGGATATCGGGCGATGATCGTAAACGAAGATATGCCCACGGCAGTCGTGCAATTCCAGCAGGCGGCAGAGTTGGATCCAAAATTTTCCATGGCGTATGCTCGACTTGGGACCAGCGAGATGAACATGGGCGAACCGGAAAAGGCGGCGGAGGCCACCGCGAAAGCGTTCGAATTGAAGGATCGCGTCAGCGAGAAAGAGAAGCTTTACATTACATCGCACTACGATGGCATCGTCACGGGAGACCATGAGCGAGCGAAGAAAACTTTTGAATTGTGGGAACAGATGTATCCGCGGGACAAGACGCCCCCGGCGAATCTTTCCTCGCTTTATGGACTGCTGGGTCAGAACCAGAAAGCAGTGGAGCAGGCGGTTTTGGGAATGAAGGTAGCGCCCGGAGAGGCGCTGAGTTACGGCAATGTTGTCAGCAGCTATCTGACGGTGAACGATTTTGCGGCAGCGAAACGTGAGATCGAGAATGCGAGAAAAGAAAAGATCGACACATTTGTACTGATCCAATCGCGGTATCTTATCTGCTTTCATGAAGGCGACCGGGAGTGCATGAAGCGAGAACGAGCCAAGCTAACCGGCTCCATGGACGAGGTACCGATGAATCTGACCGAAGCGGACACCGAGAGCTCTGACGGGAAATATGCCGAGGCGCGCGAGCTGACGCGGAGGTCGGTGGACATCGCAGCCCGTAGAGGCGCAAAGGAATTTGGGGCGGCGGCGCTGGCGGAGAGCGGTTTGCGCGATGCAGTAGCGGGAAATGAGAAACTGGCGGTCGAGCAGGTACTTAAAGCTTTGGCGCTTTCCAGCGGTCGCTCGGTGCAGGAGCTCGCGGCGGTAACGCTGGCGATTGCCGGGCATGGCCAAGAGGCTGGCCGAATCGCGGGGCCGTTGGAGCAGAAATTCCCGAAAGATATTGTTTTACAGGCCGAGATCTTGCCAACGATCCGGGCGGCCATTGCGCTGAAACAAGGGAACGTCGAGAGTGCGGTGCAATTGCTGAAGGAAGTGGAGCCGTACGACCTGGCGGCGCCGATACAAACGGTAGCATACAGCATGTATCCAGCGTGGATTCGGGGTGAAGCATACCTGGCGATGCATCACGGAGACATGGCGGCCGCGGAGTTCCAAAAGATAGTCGACAACCCGGGAGTGGTTGGGAATGAGCCGATCGGGTCGCTCGCGCATTTGGGACTGGGACGAGCTTACGCGTTGCAGGGAAACACTGGGAAAGCGAAAGAGCGTTATCAGGAATTTTTCAAACTGTGGAAAAATGCCGACGTGGATTTGGCGATTTTGAAGTCTGCAAAAGCTGAGTATGCGGCGCTGAAGTAAGCCTACCGACGATTTGCAATTCATCCAGAACAGAGCGAAAGGTCCGGACCGGGCCTAATTTTTCGAGCCTCAACCGGGTTTGTGGTCGGGGATAGATTCGTCGCGGCGGAAGACCGGAGAGCGGGTGATGTTGCGGCGGTCGGCGAGAGAATCGGCAATGGCTTCGATTTCAGCTTTGCCGAAGCCGACGCTGGCGACCTGGACTTTGCCGTCGGGGGCGATCAGAAAAAACGTGGGGACGCTGGTGAGGCCGTAGGCGTTGGAAACGGGATAACCGGCGGTGTCGAGCAGGATCGGGAAAGTGACGCCGAATTCGTTGGCGAAATCGCGGGAGGCGCTGGAGTTGTCCTGGGAAATGGCGAGGAAGGTGACCTCGGAGCTGCCGTAGGCTTTGAAAACGCGTTCCAGGAAAGGGAAAGTGAATTTGCAGACCGGGCAGGAGACTTTGAAGAAGGCCAGCACGACCGGGCCGCGTTTGAGTGCAGCGGTGAGAGAAAATTCTTTGCCGTCGAGAGACTTCAGAGAGAAGCCGGGTGCGAGGCTACCAGGAACGATGTGTGACATGCCGTCGTTAGCTCCGAGCCAGCCAAGAAGGCGGCGGTAAATGGACATGGGTGTAGTTTAGCGCGGCGTGTACGCGCCTGCAAAATTGGATGATTTCGGAACGGTTTCGGTGACGCGGACCAGAGACCAGAGACCAGAGACCAGAGACTCCGAACTTGTGAGGCAAGTGTTAGGGAGCACTCGAATCGTGTGGAGAGACGACCCGGCCGTATTCGGAGGCGCGGCTGAGGCGGTCGAACATTTGGTAGGCGGCGTTGGAGATGCGAACGATGGCATCGCCGCCGTCGCGTTCGTGGCGGAGATAGGTGGTCATGACGCTGATGACGTACGGACGGCTGGCGGTGAAAACGATGCCGGAATCGTTGCGCACCCCTTCAAGTTCGCCGGGTTTGTTGGCAACGCGAAGCGTTTCCGGCAAGTCGCGCGGGATGTAACTTTCCTTGTGAATGCTGAGCAGGTTAAAAAAATCTTCAGTCATTTCTTTGTTCAAAACTTTTCCGCGGTACAGTGCTTCGAGTAACAACATCATTTCTCGGGGCGAGGCAACGTTTTCGCGGCCTTCAGAGGCGGCTTTCAAGTCCATCATTCTGCGGCGAAGGCGAACGTGTGTGAGATGCTGCGAGTCAAGAAGCGCGTTGACGTTTTCCATGCCGACGCGATCGATAATGATGTTGGTGGCAGAGTTGTCGCTGACGGAGATCATCAGAGCGGCGACATCGCGCAGGGTGAGGCGAGTGACGCCGGGAGTCAGCGCGCTGGCAATGCCGCTGCCGCCGACGAGATCGGAAGACTGCAGAGTGTAGAGATCGGTCAGTTTTAGCTTGCCTTGCTGCGCCTGGCGATAAAGCTCGGTGAGAATGGCGATCTTGATGGAGCTGGCAGTGGGCATTACTTCGTCGGCGTTGAGGAGAAGCGTGTGACCGGTGGAGAGATCGAGGATGGCTACGCCCAGCACGCCGTCGAGTTTGCGGTCTTCGTCGTGGACGGCCGCATCAAGTTTTTGCCAGAGGAGTTGCTCCTTGGCGGGAGGCGGCTGTTGGGCGGCGGCGGTTTGCGTGGCGAGGGCGGCCAACATCGCGAAAGCAATAAAAGGTTTAGTCACTTCTTCAAGAATCCTTGTAAGTCCAGCCACTCGGCGAAGCGGTCGATCCAATGATCGGTAGGAAGGTTATTTTTGCGCATGCCGAAACCGTGGCCGCCTTTGGCGTACATGTGCAGCTCGACCGATTTATTCGCGAGCCGCCACTTTTCGTACAAGGCGACGCTGTCTGGCGCGAGTCCGAGGTTGTCATCGGTGGCAGCGACGATAAACATGGGCGGCGCGTCGGTGGGCACTACCTCAACCTTGAGCCTTCCAGCGGCCGCATAGACGGGGGCTACGAAGGCGGGCCGGCCTTCCGGAGCGTAGTGAAAGGCGACGCCGGCGGTGACCGTTCCACCGGCGGAGAATCCGATGATGCCGACGCGGTCGGGCGAAATATCCCATTGCTTAGCGTGCTGGCGAACGTAAGCGACTGCGGCTAAGCCGTCAGTGATCGTTAGAGGAATGACTTTGCCGACGGTCTCTTCAAATTTCTGGCGGTCGGCAATCAGCGCGGTAAATTCCTGGGTGGCGTCCTCGCCGGAATGCGCGAGGCGGTACTTCAACACAAAAGCGGTGACGCCTTTTGCGGCCAAGTATTTGGCGACATCGATGCCCTCACTGTTGATGGAGAGGGCAATGAAGCCTCCGCCCGGGCAGATCACCACTGCGGTGCCGTTTTTCAGTTCCGGCGCCGGCTTGAAAACCGTGAGGGTGGGCTTGGTTACGTTGGTGACCACTTCGGTGTTCCAGATTTTCGAGAAGTATTCTTTTTCCGGATAGTTTTCTGGAGTGGAGCCTGGGGGCGTGCCGGGATAGAGGGGAATCACGTCCTGGGAGGACGCGGTGCTTACTGAAAACGCGAACAGGCAAAGGGTTCGAAGGATGAGTGTTTTCATGGCCGCATAGTGTAGCAGAGAGTTGAAGATTCGCGTGTGACGCTAACGACCGCTCGTGCCAGCGATGGCTCGAGTTGGTGTTCTAGTGGATGTGGCGGGTTTTGCGCTGCATGAAATCCATTAAGAGATATTGGCCGAGGTTTTGCGGGGTAGTGAAGTAGGCTTTGCCGCGGCACATTTGCGTGATTTTTTGCACAAAATTGACGAGGGAATAGTCGGAGGCCAGCATGAAGGTGTTGATCATGATGTTGGCGCGTTTGCATTTGTTGACTTCCTGCAGAGTTTCGCTGACCACAAAGGGATCGAGGCCAAAGGCGTTTTTGTAAATGCGGCCGTCTTCGAGAGTGAGCGCGGAAGGTTTGCCGTCGGTGATCATGATGATCTGGCGCATGTCTTTTTTCTGACGGAGGAGAATGCGCTGAGCCATGCGCAGTCCTTCGCGGGTGTTGGTGTAAAACGGACCGACTTGCACGCGAGCGAGTTCGTTGAGCGGAACCTCTTCGGCGGAATCGTGGAACAGAACAAGATGAAGCGAGTCGCCGGGGAACTGGGTACGGATCAAGTGCGAGAGGGCCATGGCCACGCGTTTGGCGGGAGTGAAGCGGTCTTCGCCGTAGAGAATCATGCTGTGCGAGCAATCGAGCATGACCACCGTAGCGCAAGAAGATTGATATTCGCACTGGTGGACCATCAAATCCTTGTAGCCGATTTCGATGGGGACTTTTGCGCCGTCGCGGCGGACCGCATTGAACAAGGTTTCGCTCACATCAAGATTTAAGGTATCGCCGAATTCGTATTGGCGGGAGGCGCCGCTGGATTCGACGCCAGTGGAGAGATCGCGAGTGTCATGGCGGCCGAAACTGCTGCGGCCGAGCGAGCCGAGCAGGTCGCGCAATGTTTTGAATCCCAGAAAATCGATGGTCTTGTCGGTGATTTCAAAGCGCGCTTCGGTTTTTCGTTCCTGTGGATTGCCGACCGAGCCGCGCGCCGACATTTGATTGGGCGGAGTGATCTGCGGCTGCTGCTGAGGATTGATGAAGCCTTCGTTGCCCAGGCGCTGGATGAGTTTGTCGAGCAGGTCTTGAATTTCCTGATTGTTGGCGCCGTCGGAGCGGTTCAGCATCTTGCGAATTTCTTCGCTCATTTTGCTATCGTCGAACAAGTCGCCTTCTTGAAGCGCGCGCAGAATGGCTTCGCGCAGCGCTTCCATGGAGCGCTCAGGATCGAATTCGGAGACGCCGTAGTATTGCGATTCGAAGCCGGATTGCAGGAAGAAATCGCCGAGACGCTTGACCAGTTCTTCGAGGTCGACGCCGTCGGCGGGTTCGCCGGTGTATTTGGAGAATTTGGTGAATTTCATTTGTGTTTGGTTCCGATGATACGCTTTCTCCGAATCTTACGTTGAGATCCTTCGCCCGCCTTCGGCGGGCTCAGGATGACAAATCGAATCAAGTTCGAGACCCTTCGTCGTCTCCCTCCGGCGATGACAGCCTAACAAGAGGAGATCCGCTCCTTCGGGATGACAGCCTGACAAGATCCTTCGTCGCTCCGCTCTTCAGGATGACAAATCGAACCAAGTTCGAGATCCTTCGTCGCTCCGCTCCGGCGATGACAGCCTAACAAGAAGAGATCCTTCGTCGCTCCGCTCTTCAGGATGACAAATCGAACCAAGTTCAAGATCCTTCGTCGCTCCGCTCTTCAGGATGACAAATCGAACCAAGTTCAAGATCCTTCGTCGCTCCGCTCCTTAGGATGACGACCCTTATCGGGTCGTCAATTATAACTCCGGCGCGGAGGACGATTTGGCGATTCGCGCGGCTCCGCTTGAGGTTTGGGCTTTTCGGCAAAGAAGCCGCGCTCTTCGCTGCGGCCGATGCGGCGATGAGCCCACAAGCCTTCGAGAATCAATTCAGCGGCGGCGGAAGCTTGGGCGTGATCCTTCTTGTCGGTGACGCCAAGGCGGCTAACGTGGTCGAGCAGGTCCTTGATGTTGGCCAGCTGCTTGTAGCGCTCTTCGGTCCCAGCAAGATCAGCGAATTTGAGTTCGCCACCAAGTTCGAACCACTGAACGATGGGCTGAAAGTTAACGTCGGCGAAGCGTTTGGAAAAGACGCGGCCGATCGCAGAACGGATGAGTTCGCGAGCGATGGTGTCGGCGCCCTTCAGCTCGCCTTCGTATTCCAGTTCGAGTTTGCCGGTGACCGATGGCAACGCAGAATAAAGATCCGCGACACGCGCGACGGAATGCTTTTCTCCAGTGCGGGCGGCACGCTGTTCGGCGCTGCTGACCACGCTTTCAAGAACGGAGATCGGCAAACGCTGGCTGACCCCGGAACGTTTATCGACGCGCTTGTCATCGCGAGCCTGAAACGCGATTTCTTCGACCAGTTCGCGCAAGTAATCAGGAACGTCCACGCAATAGCCGGAGTCGCGGCCGGTCCAGGCTTCCTGCTTGGTGATGGAGATGCCTTCTTCAACCGTGGCGGGATAGTGAGTGCGAATTTCCGCTCCGATGCGGTCTTTGAGCGGCGTGATGATTTTTCCCCGCGCGGTGTAGTCTTCGGGATTGGCGGAGAAAACCAGCAGCACGTCGAGCGGAAGGCGCAGCGGGTAACCCTTAATCTGGATGTCGCCTTCCTGCATGATGTTGAAGAGGCCAACCTGAATTTTTCCGGCGAGGTCGGGGAGTTCGTTGATGGCGAAAATGCCGCGATTGGCGCGGGGAAGCAAGCCGTAGTGGATGGTTAGCTCATCGGAAAGATCGCGACCACCGCGAGCGGCGCGGATGGGATCGACGTCGCCGATGATGTCGGCGATAGTTACGTCGGGAGTGGCTAGCTTTTCGACGAAGCGCTGGTCGCGGGGCATCCAGGCGATGGGCGTGTTGTCGCCTTGATCGGCGATTTTTTCGCGGCAGGCGCGGCAGATGGGGCGGAGGGGATCGTCATTGATTTCGCAGCCGGCGACGACTGGGATTTCGGCGTCCAGTAATTGCGCGAGGCCGCGAAGGATGCGGCTCTTCGCTTGGCCGCGCAGACCGAGCAGGATGAAATTGTGACGGGAGAGGAGCGCGTTGACGATTTGCGGAACGACGGTGTCTTCGTAGCCGTGGACGCCGGGAAACAGAGTGTCGCCTTTTTCGATGGAGCGCAGCAGGTTGCGGCGAAGTTCGTTCTTTACGGAAATAGAAGCGGTGCGCGCGTCGTAGTCGGGAATGCTGCGCAACTCACCGATGGTGCGCGGCTTGTTGTGCGCGGTCCTGCCGGAGATGGATGTGCTTGCGGTCATTGGGCCCCATTCTGCGCGGAACATTTACCGCGCATCAAAACTAGTTAATCCCGCTTCCACCCGCTCGCGCGCGGGACTTCTCTTGCTTCTGTAGATGCGGCGCCCACTCGCGAAGGTAGCCTACGAGGCGCTCCTGGCGGTCGGCTTCCGAGCGCAACTCCAAGACTTGCTGCTTCCACATGAGGTCGAGGGGGAGAGTGGCCGCCACTACGAAGGACAAATATTCTGGGGCTTCGGCTTCGATGTTTTTCGGATAGTCGTCAAAAACGAGAGTGTGGCAGACCTCGTATAGCCGGGCGAGTTCAGATCGCATGCGCGCATCGACACGAGCGTCGCGGTCGTCCAGGAGGTCGACATCGCCTTCGAGGAGGGCGTCCTTCGCGTAGGCATCGGCGTTGATTAATTTCGTTATGCGAAACGGCGAACGGCCGACGGTGATGATGTCCATGCGTCCATCATTGTAACGCTTCAGGACTTCCGTCACTTGGGCGGTGCAACCTACGCGGACGATTCCCTTGGGCAAGCCCAGCAGAATTCCGAACTCGGATTTTTCGTCGACGCAACGGCGCACCATTTGACGGTAGCGCGGCTCGAAGATGTGCAGAGGGAGGGTGGCGCCGGGAAGAAGAACGACGTTCAAAGGGAAAAGCGGAATGCGATCAGGCCCCATGAATCCCATAGCTGATAATACCAGACCTTGCGGGGCGCTCGCTTGCTGCCCAAAACGCAAAGCAAAAGCCGCGGGCTCCGCCGACTCCGCCTTGCACTACAGGTTGCCTAGGCGAGTTCCAAAAGCAAGGTTTCCATTTCTGAGCGAGCGTGTTGATCGCCCTTTTTGTCGGCCGCGGTAATACCGGAGGACAAGACCGCGCGGGCTTCCGCGGGACGCGACTCTCGCACCAGCAATTGCGCGTACATCAAGTAGGCCGGAACGTATTCCGCGTTGCTCTGCAGCAAAGCGCGGAAGTGCTGATCCGCGGCGGTGGGATCACCGCTATTCATGCACTCCATAGCGAGGCCGTAGCGGGAGAATGCGTCGTCCGGCTTTTTCGAGACGAACTCTTCGAGCATCTGCCTGCGGGTTTTCTTTTGTTCGCTCATGGTCACATCTGTATTATACCGATGCCGCGGATAGTTCTGAACGCGGAAACGGATCATATGAAAGCTAAGAAATCGAAGAAGACTCCCGATGATGGACTTGCTGGAAAACCAGTGAGTGCGTCGCGTTCGGAAATGGCCGAGGTTGTTTTGCCGGCGCAGACTAATCCGCTGGGAAAACTGCTGGGCGGACACGTGATGCACCTGGTCGATATTGCCGCGGCGATGGCGGCGCATCGCCATTCGAACAGCTATGTGGTGACCGCTTCGGTGGATTACATCGATTTCCGGAATTCGGTGAGTCTTGGCGAAATTGTGATGTTGGAATCGCAGGTGAACCGAGTGTTCCATACTTCGATGGAAGTGGGCGTCGAAGTGTACTCAGAGAATGTGCTGACCGGGGAACGCAAGCACACGACTTCGGCGTACGTGACCTTTGTAGCGATCGATGAGAAAACCCATCGGCCCAAGCCGGTGCGGCCGCTGCTCGTGAAGACGTCAGAAGAAAAGCGGCGTTATGAGGAAGCGGCCGAGCGCCGAAAAACCCGGCTGGCGTTGCGTTACAGAGAGAACGATAGACCGCTTAGCTGACGCCGCCCACCCACATCGGCGCGCTGGTCGGTTGCGGACTTCCGCCCATTGGCTCTTCGGTGATGGCCAAGGCTTGCGTATCGGACATGGTGTCCGGTGGGTTCTCCACCATCGCAGAAAATGTTCCTTTGGAGTCCGGCCAAAATGTCATCGAGGGCATGGGCTTGCCGGATTTCTTCGAAATCAACCAAAGTTGCAGCATGCGCTTTTCGCCAGGATTGGGGACTTTCCATCCGCGAACACAAAGGCCGAGTTCGGGGTGCCACATAGCTTCGAGCTGCGGCATTTTCGGGTCCTTCGGTTGCAGCATGATCTTTTTTGATTTTGGATCGCTCCAAATCATGGCCTCATGGGCCTGCGTTTTGGCGGCGAGAAGTTCCTGCTCGAGTTTCTGACGCTCCGCTCGCTGCGCTTCGGCTTGTTGCTGCAAGTTGGCCACTGCGCTGCGCAACTGCTGTTCGTTCCACGCGGAATACACCGAGAAAATCAGAAGCGCCGCGACTCCAGCCCACAGCCACCAAGGGATTCCGGAGGGACGAACACGCTCCTGCTGGATTTGACCGACCGCCGCTGCTTCTGCGCGTACCGTTTGCAGCAAACGCCCTTTCAGCATGTCCGAGGGCTCAGCATTTGGCGCGAGGTAGGCGAGTTGGCTCACGAGCCAGCGCGCTTCTTCCAACGCTTTCACACAGTCGGCACAGCCGGCGGCAAGGTGCGCCTCCAGCTCCGCGCGTTCCGTAGCGTCAAGCGAGCCAATCGCGTAGGCCTCGATCAGCTCCCGGAAATGGTC
>Ga0137418_10004409_pt1 | contig 12932 bp, 9 predicted proteins | sample CZODoug3_1_2_16f_FD_122242 | JGI IMG/M metagenome (GOLD analysis project Ga0137418, IMG submission 122242) | Vadose zone soil fungal communities from Angelo Coast Range Reserve, California, USA - CZODoug3_1_2_16fungal (Hybrid Assembly) | ecosystem: Environmental > Terrestrial > Soil > Vadose...
CTCGGAAGAAGGTCGGACGTGAATTGCACGCGCTGGAATCCGCATTGGAAGGATTTTGCGAGTGCCTGGGCGAGGGTCGTCTTTCCAACGCCTGGAACGTCTTCGATGAGCAAGTGGCCGCGCGCGAGGAGCGTGATCAGAGCGAGCTGAATTGCTTCTTCCTTGCCGTAAATGGCGCGGGCAATGGTGTTCTTCAATTGCGAAACGACCTGAGAGGTGGCGGTCGGCATTGGTTGAAAACCCGGGCCCTTCCTGTTACAAATGAAAGCGGAGTTGGGCGACTAGCTCAGTTGGTTAGAGCGCTCGCCTCACACGCGAGAGGTCAAAGGTTCAAGTCCTTTGTCGCCCACCATTCCCAATTCCAATTCTTATTTTAGCGAAACAAGTTCATGTCAAACATTTTCCGTGCGCTGGAGTTTCTAGGGCTGAGCGTGTGGCTTGGGAGCGATATTTTCCTGAGCTTTGTCGTGGCACCCGGCGCGTTTCGCGTGCTGGCGCCGAACCGGGACCAGGCCGGAGCGGTGGTCGGGTTCGCGTTGACGAAGATGCATTTAATTGGAATTGCTTGTGGCGTCGTCATTTTGCTCGTGCGGTTGATTCGGACAAAGGCGGTTGCCAGTCTGGGGGCGCCTGCCGCGTTGTGTTTGATGCTGATGATTGCGCTGACGGCGAAGCTGTTGGATGTCGGTTTCAAGCTGGTGATTGTGTTGCTCAATGACAGCGTGCAACTACTCGGTCAAAATCTGGAGCGATTTCAACGGTCTGGTTTAGCACCATCGCCAAAGAAATTCAGCGAGGTCTTGCCTCCCGAAATAGCAATTGACGATCAGAGCTCGCTTGCGCTGACCGCCGTGCTTCCGCCAGGGGAGCTCCTGAGAGTGGTGCGGGCTTCCTGCGCCCGAGCGCAGCATGCTGACCGGCATAGGTCCTCCCCGGTGCGATTATCCGCCAATAGGGAAGCCAAGCTTTTCTCGCCTGAAGTTTTATCCGCTAGTCCCTGCGGGCATCGCCGAAAGGGCGACCCGAGCGGCTAAGTGAAATGTCAGGCTTTCGCGGTGAGGTAGGCGCAAGCCGAGCTTGCCAGGAAGTGCAGCGTCATTCACATCAGCCTCTCTTCCGGGTGTGGCCCCTTCGCCCGGTGGATCCGTCGAAGTGGCTAGCCGAGAGTCAGCCTGCCGGTTGGCGGGCTCGAGGCGAAGCTCAAACAACCAGGCTAAGCATGTAGTCCTGACTGTAGAGGGCTTACGGACGCGGGTTCGATTCCCGCCGCCTCCACCACATACCCCAAAGTAGGCCCGTATTGCTCGTTGAAACGAACGTCAGGGAACGCCCATCTGTCCGCGCATCGCGCTTGACGCCCCTGCTGTTCGGTCTGTAGGAGGCTGGGCCAGGTCTTCCCACCAGCGAGAGAAGCGCTGTTGCTGATCATCAAGCACCATGGGCGAGCCAATCATCGGCGTGAGAAGCCGGTAGCTCCGTCCTTCACTTGCGGCGGCGATACGCTTGAAGGGGTCGTCCCAGGAGTGCCTGGCAAGAGAGAACTTGCCGACATGGCCAGGAAGCAAGGCATTTGCCTGCAGGTCTTGTGCGGCTCGTGCCGCTTCCTCTGGGGTCATATGGATGTACGGCCACCGCTCGTCATACTGGCCGGTGTCGAGGGCTACGAGGTCAAACCCCCCGAATCGCAGACCGATATCAGCGAAGTGCGGTCCGTAACCAGAGTCCCCACTCACGAAGATCCGTCGCCTGGCGGTCGTTATTGCGTAGCCAACCCAGAGTGTCTCGTTTCCGGTAAGCAGACGCCCTGAATAATGACGCGCGGGCAGCACATGAATCGCAAGCCCGTCTCCCGACTCCAGGACCGAGAACCAGTCGGCCTCATGGATTCTCTCCCTTTCGTACCCCCAATGTTCAAGGTGTGCTCCAACGCCAAGCCCGCACACGACCGCTTTCGTCTTGGCTCGCAGGGCAGTCACCGTTGAATGGTCCAGATGATCCCAGTGGTCATGAGTGATCAGCAGATAATCTAGTTCCGGTATGTCCTCTGCCGTGTAGAGGTTGGTTCCATCAAAGGCCTTGTTCACATACGGAACCGGCGCGGCAGAAGCGCTGAACACCGGATCCATCAGAATGCGTTTGCCTCCAAGCTGGATGAAGTAGGACGAATGCCCCAGCCACACAACTACGTCCGTGTTTCGATCCAGCGACTGAAGGTCCGTTTTCACGGATGGTATGGGCAATGGCGGTACAGAACGATCCTTCTTCGCGAACAGGTAGGCGATAAGCTCGGATACGAAACTTCGGTCGTCGGCAAGCACAGGCGTGGGAATCAGATTCTGGAAGCCATCGCCGGAATAGTTGGGCGAACGCTTGATGGTGTCGAGACGAGCGCCGTCTGGAGCCTTTCCAAACTTGGGCTGCTCAGCATAGATCCACGTGCCGCCCGCCAGGCCGGCCGAGATAAGAGCTGCAATGATGAGCATTCGGTGTCTCCTGATCGAGCCCAACGCCTAGCTCATCCGCGGGCTTGTCGAAGAGAAATTGTTTCGTTCTGCTTCACCACCGATACTTGCCCGGTTTGCACGGAAGCAATCGCCTCTCGCAACGGAATGGGATTTAGGTATTCGCGCCAGTGGCTGATACGCCCGTCGGAGACACGAAACAAGATGATGTACTTTTGCCGGTACTGATACCCACTTTGGGCTACCACACCTTGCCCAGCCAATTCAGCGAAGACCAGATCCGGATCGCCGCCGGGATAAATCCGAATATTGTGAAGATCCCAGCCGGTAAACAAGCCGCGCTCTTTGCCGAGAAACTGTTCCAGAAATTCAACCACCGTACCTTTTCCTTCAACGCGGTCAGGTAAGCCCGGCAAGGCAAATGGCATTTCAAAAACAATGTTTTCCGCCAAGACGTCGGCCATTCCTTGAACATCCTGCTTTGCTTCCGCTTCCAGAAATTTGCTGACTATTTCTTTGCCATTCATTCCAAGTTCCTCTTTTCCAGGGAGAGAGAAAAGGGGCGGCCGCCATCAGGAGGCCGCCCCGCGCCAATGCCTAGCTCAGTTCGCCGTCCTGACGCCCGCGGCGGCTTTGCGGATGAGCGCAGCCACTTCTTCGGGCTTTGAGACGTAAACCGCATGGCTGCCCTTGACCTCGACGACCGTCGAACCCGCGCGCTTGGACATGAACTGCTGCGCGGGCGGCGGGATCATCTTGTCGTCGGTGGCGACCAGATACCAGCTGGGCTTGGTCTTCCACGCCGGCTCGCTGATCGCACCATTGAGCGCGTCCAGTCCCCAGGGCACCTGCGAGTTGGCCATGAAGTCGGCCTTGGCCTTCGGCAGATCGGCTGCGAAGGACGCGGCAAACTTGGCTTGGTCGAGCAACAGGTATCCATCCTGCGGAGGCAGGATCGGGGGTACAGGAGCGCCGGGCACGGGATTCTTGATGAGCGCCGCAACGGACTCGCCCTTGTCCGGTGCAAAGGCCGCGATGTAGACGAGCCCCGCCACCCTCGGATCGTTGCCTGCCTCCGTGATCACCGCTCCGCCGTACGAGTGACCGACGAGGATGACGGGCTTCGTCTCGCCGGACAGCACGCGCTTCGTCGCCGCGACGTCATCGGCGAGCGACGACGTCGGGTTCTGCACGACACTGACCGAGTAGCCGTCTTTCTTGAGCAGGTCGTAGACCCGGTCCCAACCGGAACCGTCTACGAAACCGCCGTGTACCAGAACAACTGAAACAAGAACTTCTGCAGCGCCAGCCATTTGACACCTCCAAGTTAGATTGAGTGGATGTTGCTTCTCGAATTCTCTGGAGACGTCAGGACGGCCGTGTTTCATATCGCCGTGTGCAATTGTTTCGACTGACACAGTCGCTTCCGCTGCGGCACAAGTGCCGCAGCAGTGCCTGCGCGGGCGTGTCTCGTCTTAGGTGTACAGCACTCGCGCGAGGCTGGTCGCGAGGTCACGGGCCGATAGCGGCTTCCGGAGAACCTCCTCCGCGCCAGCCTCGCGCGCCTGTCGCGCCACATCACCGAGTGGCCCGGAAACATCGCTCCCCATGCTGCTGTCAATGCTGCTGCGGAACATCACCCAAACCATCAGCATGAAAGCCAGGGGCAGCACTCCGCAAAAGTTGGCGCGCTTGTCTTTCCAGAAATAAGGGACATAGGGCCCAGACAGCGCCGCAAAAGAGAGAAAACCGTAGAAACCGGCGCTGGGGCCGCCACGCCCCTCCATGACCGCTTCAAACGCATTGCCGGAATTCAAAAAGCCCAGCAGCTGCCAGAAGGTCAGATCCACCTTGCCCAGAAACGTCTGAACGTTGACCGCGCTCAGAAAAAACCAGCCGATCATCAACAACCCGGTCGCAATTAATGTCGGCAATCCGAACTTGGCGACGGCGGCGGATGCGATGACCTTACCTTTCTCGCGTGCCGCTGCCGCCATAGCTTCGTGCTGATCGAGCATGTATAGTCGGCCAACCGGAAGTAGTCCTAAGTGGGCTTGATGGAGCCTCGAACGAGTTCCCACTGGGTGCTGAACGAAAAAGTCAACCCGGCTTTCGCCGAATCATCGGTTTGTGATCGCACTGCCTTCGCCTGCTGGAGTCTTTGAAACCGGACTGCCAATGGGTCCTTCAGAGAAACGGGCCTCAAAGCTTGCCTGAGAGGAAAGGCGGGACACTTTCTCCAGTCCGGTGTGTGAGCAAGATTCGCGAAATTGCGGCCATTTCGAGCGATCTCGCGGGGATTGGAGCCAGGTTTCTCTGCGTTCCAGACTGCGTGGCGGAGAGGGAGGGATTCGAACCCTCGGTACAGGTGTTAGCCCGTACAACGGTTTAGCAAGACATTTCCGACCCAAAACCTAAACTCAACCCAGAGAGGCACTTACCCTGCATCTCTTTTTTAAAGTTCATTTTACGAGTTGTGGCGTTTTGTTGCTACCGGTGGCACAATGCGCCGCATTGTGAGCGCAGAGCACACAAAAAAGCCACAGGACAGGTCCCTGGATATGGTTCGACTCTCAACACTACCGTGTGCCTCCAGATGGCAATTAAGCTTAAAGGTCAGGTTCTAGGGCCATAACTCCGGAAGGGTCACAGCAAGGCTCAGGCTGCTGTCTTGAACCATAGCCGTCTTGAACCATAAAGGATGGCAGCGGTCCTTTCGTTTCGGAAGTTGGGATCGGTCCGCGAGTGAGTTCCGGGTTTGGCTGTCATTGAGCCCAGTGAGCCTATGTAGCTCTGATTTCCCGGCGTTGATTGCTAGCGTTGCAGTCTCGACTGCCTGTCGGACAGAAGCTGGTACGTAGTTCAATGAACTCGTCGCGGTTTTGCAACGCCGATCGCGCAAAACCTATGCCCTATGCGTTTTTTATATTAACAACGTATACGCAATGAGAGCTTTACGGGCCATGGCCCGCACAATCGCAAATCCGATGGCGACAATGCAGCCCGCCTTTCCGGGACCGGCTTCTTAGCTATCCCGATCGCGGAAGGAATTGGTCGAGGAGTGCTTCGCGGTCTTCGGAATTGAGGCTGCGCTTCAATTCTTCCAGGGCTACCGCCACGACATCGTAGTGATGTAGTCCTGCGTAGCGTGGGTCGGCTGTGATTTCCAACCACACCTTGTGCAGCAGTTCTACATCGCAGGGACGGAGGCGGGGTTCGTGGGGACCCAGAGGATATTCATGGCGGCGGCCGTCGGCGCCGATGATTTCCATCGTCAGTCGGGGCTTGGGTTCAGGAAGCCTTTCCCAAGCGTCACCGGTGAATTTGGCCTGTTCGTCGACGGCCAATTTCGTCGACAGGCCAGACACGACACGGGAAGATTCGAGGCGCTGGGCGGTCAGCAAGATAGCATCAAAGACGTCGGTACCGGGCACAACTAGCAGGGAGACGCGCTTGCCTTGTTTTTCGGCGAGAGCAACGACTTTTGAGAAGAGCTCTTGTTCATAGATGTCAAAGACATCTCTTGCTTCATAGCTCGTGCTTCCGGTGAACGAATGACGGCCGGGAGAGAGCCTTGCACTGAGGACGACGACATCCTGACGGGAAGTATTGGTCCGGGTCAGGACATCACGCAGGTGATGCAATCGGTTCGGGTCACGGACGGTCACAAGAATGTTCCCCGGACGGGTACCGACTAATGCGTAGTCGAGTTCCGGGTTGTCGAACACGCGAAACTGTTCGAACGATTCCGTCTGGCCGGCCTGCTCGCGTTTGGCATGACGCTCCGAGATCGTGAGGATCACATAGAAAGCTCCGCTGAAGATGACCCCGGCTATGGTGGCGTCCTGTTTGGTCAGAAGATTCGCAATGGCAATCAGAAAAAGTAGGCCGGTGATCAGGGCCAGGCCGACCGGTATTTCATGCCGGCCGATTTTCAAGTTTCCCGGCACCTTCCATTCCCGCTGCTCCGGGTATTTGTAGCGCAAGATCAGGACCGCCAGACCGTTGAAGGAGAAACTCCAGACGACGCCAAACGCGTACAGCGCTGCCAGAACGTAGAAGTTGCCGCGGCTGAGAATGATGGTCAGAACCTGCAGCAGCGCAATGAGATGGATGGTCCGGTAACTGCTGCCGTATTTCTTGTGCGGGCGCTGAAACCAGGAGGTGAGGACGCGTGTTTCGCAAAGCCGGTTGAGTACACCATTTGCGCCAAGGATGGCGGTATTGGCGGCTCCTGAAAGAATCAGTACACCTACGAGTACGACGAAGGCGTGGAAGATCAGCTTCGCCAGCGTGGGTCCGACCAGATACATGGACAATCCGCCGATAAGGTTCGCGAAGAAACTCGGCCGAATCGCATCCGGAATGATCATCACCGCCAGGAACGAGACGAAAGATGTGAAGACTAGGCTGTAGACAAAAATTACCAGGCCGGCACGCTGGAGATTCAGGAGTTTTGGGCTTTCAATCTCACGGTTCACCTGGGCGAGGGTTTCTTCCCCACTCATTGCCAGTACGGAATGGCCCATGCCGACCAAACCTACGATCCACATGATGTGGCTGAGACGCGTGCCACTGAGCCAGCCGAGGAACTCGTGATCGAGCTTCATGTTTTCAAGTCGGGGCAAAGGCGGCAGATGTGCACCGGTCTTGAAAACCGTGACCACGCACCATGCGATCAGAATGATGACCATGATGGTCGTCACTTTCATGATCCAGAGAGCTTTGTTGCTAGACTCATGAATTCCCTCGATGTTCTTCCACCAGAAGTAGAGGATGGCCAAAATTCCAAACATGGCCGCAAAATAGTTCTGATTGAAATGGAGGGGATGTTCCAGATAGTGCGCAACTTCCTCCACGAAGCCGGCGAGGTACTGTCCGGCGGTGACTGCACTGATGGGACCGGTGAGAATATAGTCGAACAACAGGGCCGACACAGAGAGCTTCGCGAGCGTGTCGCCCATGGCCTGCCTTACCACACGGTATACGCCGCCTCGCACAAACATGCTGCTGGCTTCGATATATACGGCGCGCACGGCGTAGCTGAACAGCATGACCGCCAGGATGAACCACGGGGCACTCTTGCCGATGACCTTCTCGGCATCTCCGCCTGCGTAGTAAGCGGAAGAAGCGAGGTCGGCAAGCACGATGGCGGCGGCACGCCAGAAGGAGATGAAACTGAGCATCACCGTCGTAGCGATGAACACCGGGACGGGAGGACGCTTGGTTTGCGGTTGAGCCACTAACGCCTCAGGGTTCGGTTCAGGGGAATTCCAAGACGCTGTCCAGCTTCCGTTGACACGAGCGCGAAAGCTGGACATCCCGTGTTTCAGAGTGCGGCTACGCCGCGTTCTTGGTTTCGGATGCGGATAACTTCATCCACCTTCGAGAGGAAAATTTTCCCGTCACCGATCTTGCCAGTGGCGGCATGCTTGATGATCGCGTCTATCACAGGATCGACAAGCTTGTCTTCCAGCACTAATTCCAGCTTCACTTTCGGCAGCAGATCGATGCCGTATTCGCGGCCGCGATAGGTTTCGGTGTGGCCTTTTTGCCGGCCGTGCCCGCGCACTTCCGAGACCGTCATACCTTCCACACCGAGCCCGACGAGAGCTTCTTTAACCTGTTCAAACCGGTTGGGCTGAAGAATTGCTTCGAGTTTGGTCATCTTTGTCCTCGCATCGCTACACAAGTTAATCGTCAGGAGGCAGAGGATTTCTCTTCCTTCTGACGATCGAAGCGCCGACAATTCCTCAACTGGCAATATGCGACAACGTTTTCGCGGTCGCCAGGCTGGTTTTGTGCTGAGCAGCCACAGGGAGTTCCTGTGTCATACCGCTCGGCGCGCCCAAGGCTGAGATTACATATTCAGGATAGGCCGAGATACCGTGCTCGTGCAGATCCATGCCGTAGGTCTCCATTTCTGCCGGCAAGCGAAGCATCCCGATTGCGTTGACCGCAAGCATGACCACCATGGCAACGCCGAATGTGGCCAGGGTTATGCAAGCGCTGCCGATGAGTTGGGCCTTAAGCAGCTGCAGTCCGCCGCCGTAGAACAACCCGACTAAGGGCGCGGAGTTGTCGGGACTGATCGGACCCGTCGCTCCATATTTCCCGCAAGCGAAGAAACCGAGCGATAGCGTGCCCCAGATGCCGCAAAAGCCATGTACCGGAACCGCGCCAATTGGATCGTCAATTCGCAGCCATTCCAGCAGTTCAACTCCCAGGATGACCAGTACTCCGGCGATGCCGCCAAGCAGCACCGCGCCTGTCGGACTAACCCAGTAGCAGGGGCAGGTAATCGCAACGAGTCCGGCCAGAAATCCGTTTGTGGTAAAGCTGGCATCCCACTTCCTGGTCATGAAGTAGCCGTAGATGATCGAAGTGAGACCGGCAGCGCAAGCAGCGAGAGTTGTATTGGTGGCGACTCGGCCGATGCCTACAAAATCCATGGCCGAGAGCGTGCTGCCGGGATTGAACCCGTACCAGCCAAACCAAAGAATGAGGCCGCCACTGACGGCGATAGTCAAATCATGCGGCAACATGGGCCCACCCCCGTCGCGCTTGAATGTGCGGCCCAACCGTGGGCCGAGAACGATCGCGCCCGCCAGAGCGATGAATCCGCCAATGGTATGGACCACAGTCGATCCAGCGAAATCATGGAAGCCCATGCCCAGCGATGGGAAGAAATTTCCAGCGCTGCCCATGTTCGCCAGCCAGCCGTCAGGTCCCCAAGCCCAGTGTCCGATGACTGGGTAAATGAAACCAGTGACGCAGATGCTGTAGAGAAGGTCACCGACGAACCCGGTGCGGCCGATCATTGCGCCAGAGGTGATGGTCGAGCAAGTGTCGGCAAAAGCGAACTGGAAAATCCAAACCGCCAAGAATGCCACGCCGGTGGTTTCATAAGTCGCCGGTGCGCCCTGCAGGAAGAACCAGTGATAACCAATGAGCCCGTTGCCGTGGCTAAACATAAAGGCGAAACCGACGGCGTAGAATAGAATACCGCAGAGGCAGGTATCCACAACGCACTCCACGAGCACGTTCACGGTTTCGCGGGAGCGGCAGAAACCGGCCTCCAACATGGTGAAGCCGACTTGCATGCCGAACACGAGGAAGGCGGCGACCAATGTCCAGGCAGTGTTAACCGGATTGACGATGTCGGCGGCCTTTACTTCGGGAGTCGCAGTCTGGGCATAGACATGACCAAAGAAGAGACCCGAGACAATGGTGATGATGAGCAAAACCAAACCGATGCCCATTGCTTTTCCGCCGAGGAGAAGCCCTCCGTATCGGCGCCATTCAGGATCCCGCAACCGAGCGGCTAGGCGGGACAACTTTTCGGATAGAGGCAGCTTCCCCCTTCGGTTAATGGCAGACATAGTGTGGCTCCTTCGATTAAGTTTTTGTTCCAGCTTTGTTACTGGCGTCATATAGTCGAACCGCAAACCAATTTCACCAATCTGACCAGCGCACTTTTATGGCTGCAATGCGCCCGAGTCACTCTGTGCTGCAGAGGCTCGCGGCCCAACCCGAGGTCGTCTACGGTACCGTGACCCTCCGCCGCCCAACTTTGCTGCCGGAATGAGCATGTAGCTCATCGCAGCCAGCATCACGAGTACTGCCGTCAACGGGGCCGCGCCGAGCAACCACAACCCGGCAAACAAACCAGCGCCACCGGCAAGTAACTTCGCTGCTTCTTGCGCTGCCCTCCCGTCCGTCATTCTCTTCCTCTCTCCGTTCCTCTGCCCCACGCCGCGGGGTTGACCCTCCACACCTCGCGACGGAGGTCTTATACTGGAGCGGGGGGCGGCGAGGGTGCTGACACCAGGGGTTAGTTGGGTTTGTGCCCAAGCCGCTGATCCCCACATCAAAGGCCGCCCAGGTTCTGGCTGCCCGAAAATCCGACAGTTTGCTCCCGTCAATCCCATTGCTATTTCGCCTCCCGACTGTCGAAGGTAAAGACCATCCCGCCTGTTAGCGTGTTCTGCGCCAGCACAGGCGTCGTACCCTTAAAGAAGACGGGCTGGTTGGAAAAGTCTCGACGGAACTCGAACCGGCTGATGATGTGGTGCGCTACCAGGCGCTCGAACGTGGTCGTGAATTCGTTCAGGTGCTGTGCCGTTCCCGTGGTGAAGCCGTTGGGGTCGAGGTAATACTCGTAGCGAGTGGCGAAGGCTGAGTTCCCGCTAAGAGCGTAGCGAACGTATCCCGCGACACCGGTCCAATAAACCGGACTGGAGATGATTTTTGTAACTGGATCCGTGATCCGATCGCCTCGCCCGTAGTCGCCATTCACGATGAATGACAGCTTGCTCGTGGGGGAATAGGTGATGACCGTATCGCTGAGTTGGCGCCAGTCATTGTTCAGGTTGTTCTGCTCGGGTCCCGCCATGTAATTCTCGGTAATTCCGAACTTCTTGTTCGGGTTCCAGGCAAAACTCATGCCGTAAGTTTTCCCTGTGTTGTTGTCAACAACGTTGTTCCAGCCGTTCACCAAAAATCCGGTGAGCGCGTACTTGTCGTTAAAGGCGTACTTCGCCCGCATCCCGAAGTGGTAGTACGGGATGGCATAGGAGAACAATAGGCCGCGCGAGTAATTCCAGTTGTCTTTGGTCTCGATCACCTCGGCTCCGTGCGGCGTGACGAATTTCCCGACATCCACCTGCAGTCCCTTGCTTACGGGCGCAAGATAGGAGAAGTAGGCTTCCTTTAGGTATTGATCGAAGCCCAGGCCGCCATGATCGGTGCCGTTGACCGTGTTCATCGCCTGTCCGAAACCAAGAGCCACGTGGTAGCCGGTACGGCTGTTCGTGGCATCGGGGGTCTTGTCTACAACCAGTTCCACCAGGTTCAAGCCGAACTGTTGCGTGCCTCCGTCGAAAAATCGGAGGCCGTTCGTCTGCGATGCGGGATTATTGAAGTTGTGGCCGTAGTACACATCCACGAATCCACTCAACGTAGTCGGACCTAGTAATCCAGCCAGGGAGGGTGGGGATGCGGGCGGCGCGCCAGGAGCAGCCCCGGTGTTGGACAGAAAGTTGCTTTGCGCCGGTGCAGGCGTTGCTGTCGGTGACTTGACGCTATCCTTCTCCTTCAATGTCGCGACTTCCGCGCGGAGTTCCTTCACCTGCTGCTCCAGTTCTTCCATGTGGTGGACGATCGCGTCGTTGGATGGCGGAGCAGTGCTCGTTTCCTGTCCACGACTCGACGACACAAACAACAAACTCGCAAAAACAATCACGGCCCCTCTGCGGGAGCGATTCCTCATCTTGGTGTCCAGCTTTCTCCCCTGGTAAATACAACGGATGACCGTGCTTGTCCGCCGTCAGCACGGGAACCTTAGCAATGTGTGATGGTGTAGTCCAACTCATACTTTTGTTGCCGTGTATCGAAAGTTCCCTGAGAAAAAAAACCTATCAGGCCGATAAAGCAGTCTTAATCTCTGAATCGCGCGGCGGAAGAAGGTGCTGCTGCGCGGATCTCACAGAACAACAGCGAAAGAATGCTGAGCGGACGAGTGCGCTCACGGACTTCAATCGGCATGCTTATTCCAGAAACTTATCGATGTGATTGATATTTTTGATGAGTGCACCTGTTGGCAATGCGTCTGCGACACGATATGCTGTCGACCACTTTGCCGTACCGAAAAACTGACCGTCGGGGACGGCCCCTTGAAGGAGAGACATGTCCACAGCACTGCGGGATTTTCTTGCGCTCTCGTATGACGAACTCGAGCAGTTAAACCTGAAAGCCAAAGAGCAGCGCAAGAATCGCGTTGCTACTCACAAGGTTCAGGAGGATCGTGTCAAGTACCTATCTGATGAGAAGCGAATCAAAGCCGTGAGCGTGCTGTTCAGCGACCTGGAAGGACGCCTGCACATGCTCGACTACGACAAGAAGTTCTTGCTCAACAGCTGGGACAATCTTACGTTTGACGGCTCCTCCATTCGCGGCTTCACGGCGCAACGGGAGAGCGACCTTCGGCTCGGAATCGATTGGAGTGCTTTCTACTGGGCGCCGGCAGATGTCTTCGGGTCGGGCAAAGTGCTGGTCTTCGGGGACGTAATCGATAAGAACGGTGAACCTTATCGCGCCGATATTCGCGGCATCCTGAAGAAATTCGCGGGCGAACTTTACGAGGAAAAAGGTTACACGCTGAACGCGGCCAACGAGATCGAAGGCTTTCTGTTCAAAGGGATGGATGCTGAGCGGCATTATTACGAGACCGGCAAGTTCGAGTACGTCAACACCGGCGGATATTACCACTCGCTGCCCGGCGATCCACTGCGCACATTCATCGATACCACTGCGGAAGTACAGCGCTCGATGGGCTTCCAGAACGAGAAAGACCATCCGGAGGTTGCGCCCTCACAGTTCGAAATCAACTACGGATACGGCGAAGTCGTGGCCGCCGCCGACCAGATTCAGCTTTACAAGCTGATCTGCCGGCAGGTGGCGACCAACATG
>Ga0137418_10004410_pt1 | contig 12930 bp, 14 predicted proteins | sample CZODoug3_1_2_16f_FD_122242 | JGI IMG/M metagenome (GOLD analysis project Ga0137418, IMG submission 122242) | Vadose zone soil fungal communities from Angelo Coast Range Reserve, California, USA - CZODoug3_1_2_16fungal (Hybrid Assembly) | ecosystem: Environmental > Terrestrial > Soil > Vadose...
TAAAGTTCTCCGTCGTTAAAAAAAAAGGGGAAGTCTCTCGACTTCCCCAAGTTGAACCAGGGTTGGCTGCGCTCTTACTGCAAAGGCGAGCTGGCAACCGTTGGGACCGTACCGTGGTTTGCGCGTGGTGAGACATACGCCTAGACAGCACGTGCCCCTGCGCCACTCCTTCCCTCCGCTGAACTATTGAACGTCTGCTCCCTTGAACTCTCACAAACTGTTTTGGAGAGATGCGGCCGTCTCGTTTGGGTCGGTTAGAGACGCTCGTCGAACGCTCGCTGTCGACCCGGAGTGGATCTTCAAGGATACGGAAGGCACCTGCCAAATTTGCCATACCGGACGTTCGCAACGATGTCGTAATGGTATGCACTGGGCAACCGTGAAACCGCTGCTCAAGTGACACGATCCTTCGGAAACTTTGCTCGATTTCGGACCCGGTTCACATCAAACACGCCGTCTTCAGTGGAAATATCCACGCTTCAGGATCGCTTATGTGCCTGTAGAGCGAAGGACACCGATGCCACTCACTACATGCGGAATCTCCATTCAGATTCTTGCGAGCGTTCAAGCCCAACGCGCACACGCGGCAAGCTGCACGACGAATGATTGCAAGGTTGTGGTGAACCACCTTATTCGAAAGTTTTCCGAGCCGCTCGGCCGCGCTAAGGAGAGCGAAGTGAGGATGTCGCAAAAGTCGCTGCTGGCAGCGGTGGGAACACAATCGCAGACCACGCTGTCCCTGTGATCGTTCTGTTGGAAGAATTGTTGGACATGCCAGACGAACACATCGGGATCTCACCGGAGAATATGCAGCGCGTTGAGAGCTTTCTGCGAAAGTCCCTGCTCATTGTCGAGGTCACCCGCGACGAAGACCTGCTCTTGTCGAAACGGGGATATCAACGGGCGATGCCGATATGTTGGAAGACAGTCGGTCATGAGTGGTATCGAGACCCACTTGCCCGCTACAAAGAGTGCGCAATTGAAGTTTGAGAGACCGGTCGGCGCGCCCGCCGCCCAAGGGCGTTCGGGCAAGCGGGGCGGCACAACTCATTGCGCGCGGGGCTCGCGGCTGCTGACGCAGACTGGCAGCGCCGGGATATTTCCTGGTTCGGCACTCATCGACTGCAGCGCGCGGAGTTCGTGCCAGCCGCCGAGCGGACGGCTCTCGCCCTCGCCTGCGCGCGATTGACGCGAATCCACTTTCGAAGTCGCTCTCGAGCGCCATTGAGCTTCCGCAGCTGAGTTTCGATAGATGCCAGCTGTGTCTCCAGTGCGGCACGCAGTTGTGGGCATCCGGGGACTGGCGCTTTCACGAAAGGTATGGCGCGACGAATGACGTCCAGCGACAGACCCACGGACTGCCCAAGACGAATGAAGCGGATCACGTCGACTGTCGAGTCAGGATAGTCGCGATAGCCATTCGCGGCGCGCGGAGGTGGTGTGATGATGCCTTTGCGCTCGTAGTATCGCAGCGTGTCTCGGCCGATCTGCGCTTTGGTCATTAAGAGTGCCGTTCTCATCTTTCGCATCCTTTCCGAGTGCGCAAATAAATAAAAGGGGCTTGACCTGGGACTCTGGTCCCGAGTTTAAGCTCTCGCTCTCTAAGAGGCATCTCTTGGATTGCAGCGTACTCCTCGGGAAAGGATCGACAATTGCGCGAACTGACGTACATTGGAAGATCGCAGGTCGAATGGCGCTCCGTGCCCGAGCCACGCGCTCCGCCAGATCGCGCGCCTCGCGCATCGCCGCTTCCGCCGCCTTGCGATCGCTGATGTCTTCGTACAGGGCCACGAGCGCGCCGTCAGCGGCGGCCTTCACGGCCGCCGCCGAAAGGCGGACCTGGATGCGCCGGCCGTCCTTGCGCATCCGCTCGAGCTCCACCCGAACGACTTCACCCCGCCGTACCCGCGTCTCGAGGTCGCTCGACTCGGACTGAAGGGCCTCCGGCACGATCAGCCGGTCGATTCCAGCGCCGACGACCTCGGCGGCGGCGTACCCGAAAAGGACCTCGAACGCCGGGTTGACGCTGCGCACCACGCGCTGGTCGTCCAGCACGGCGATGGCCACCGGGGTGCTCGCGATCAGGGCGTCGAGGTAGGCGTGCTGGCGTGCCAGCTCTTGCGAGGACAACTCCAGTAGCACGCCCCCGCGCACGCGCTCGACAAAGGTGCGGTAGCCGCGGCTGTGCACGCGGTCCATCCCGAAGGCAAACAGCACGATCAGGATGGTCGCGATGACGTTGAACCTGCTCTGCCCCTGCAGCAGGATCGCGATGGGCAGCGGAGCCAATGTGGTGATCAGCAGGTAGCGAAAGCTGCGCCGGTCGCCGACCAACGTGCTCGTCGCACCGGCAATGATCCCGGTGAGCACGACGAGGATCAACGCGCCCTCACGTGGCCTGAGGTCGGGGAAGGCCATCGCCGCGCCCACTCCCCAGGCGAGTCCGATCCCGGTCACCGTCAGGCGGATGACCCGCAAGGCCTCCTCGGGGTCGACCGACCGCCGGCGCACGCGCAACCGCCACCCGGTCCGCAGCAGGGCGGCGGCGGTGACGGCGGCGACCCATCCAGCGGTGACGCTGAGCGGCAGAAAGTTCCATACCAGCGCGGCGACGACGATGACGAGCACGATGTGCAGAGACTCGGCGAACGGGCCGCCCGCCAGCAGTTGACGGATTGCCGCGCGCTGTACCTCGGCTTGGACGTGCGGCTCCTCGTCGGCGACGAGCGTCGCCGGGTCTCGAGACATACCTCTATTTGCGATGGTCACGGTCGGTTGCGCAACATCGCGAGAGCACGACCGTCGGGATAGGGCGTTTTTGCGGCACGGTGGGGCGTTGATGCGACAGGTTACCGCGCCTTGGGCTCCAGCGCTGTGGCGATGGCGGCCAGCAGCGCCTCCGTCTGCACCGGTTTCGCCAGGATGGGCGCGACGCCCATCGCCTTCACGCGCTCCCGGGTTTCGGCATCGCTGCGGCCGGTGATGACGAGCACGGGGATGGCGGCGAACGATTCGATCTTCCGCAGCCGGTCCAGGACGAGAAACCCATCGCCGGCAGGGAGACCCAGGTCGAGCAAGATGAGGTCGGGTCGCTCGCGGTTTACAACGGTGAGCGCTGAAGCGGCGTCGGCCGCCAGGGCCACGTCATAACCCTGAGCCTTGAGCCGCGCCTGGAGGTCCGCACGCGCGACCGGGTCGTCCTCGATGACGAGGATTTTCTGGCGGCCGGAGCGTCCGCGCCGACCTGGGGCTTTCATCGTGTCACCGGTCGGGTCACCTGAGCACCGGGCAAGCGCCTATTGCGTATCATCGAGCACCTCTCGGATCTTCCGGACCAGCTCGTCCGGCTTGAACGGCTTCTGGAGGAAGGCCACGCCCGCGTCGAGTACCCCGTGGTGGACGATGGCATCGTCGGTGTACCCGGACAAGAAGAGCACCTTGAGCTTCGGCTGCCGGGTGGTGAGAAGCTGTGCGAGTTCGCGTCCGCCCATCTCGGGCATGACGACGTCGGTCACCAGGAGGTCGATCGGGCCGCCGTGCTGCTCTGCCAGGCGGACGCCATCCCGCCCCGTCGCGGCGAGCAGCAGCTTGTAGCCGTGCCTCTCGAGCACCCGGCGCGCCAGGTTCCGCACCGCGGCTTCATCTTCCGCGAGCAGGATGGTCTCGGTGCCGCCCAGCGCGCGGGCGGGTGGTTGCGGAGCGGCGACCGGCTCGCCCGTCTGCTCGACGCGCGGCAGGTAGACCTTGAACGTGGCGCCCCGCCCGGGCTCGCTGTAGACCCAGATGTAGCCGCCGCTCTGTTTCACGATGCCATACACGGTCGCGAGTCCGAGCCCGGTGCCTTTGCCGAACTCCTTGGTGGTAAAGAACGGCTCGAACAACCGCGCCTGAGCGGCGCGATCGATGCCGACCCCTGTGTCGGTCACCGCGAGCATCACATAGCGGCCGGGCTCGACCGTCCCGTGCTCCCACGCGTACGCGGCATCGAGATCTATACAGGCGGTCTCGATTGTGAGCCGGCCACCGCGGGGCATGGCGTCGCGCGCGTTGACCACCAGGTTCACGATGACCTGCTCGAGCTGCCCGGGATCGGCCCGGACGGCGGCGCGGGACGCCTTGGCAGCGAAGCGCAATTCGACGTCTTCGCCGATCAGGCGGCGCAGCATCTTCCCGAGGTTGGTCACCAGCGCGTCCAGCTCGAGGATCTTGGGCGCGAGCACCTGCTGGCGGCTGAACGCCAGGAGCTGCCGCGTCAGGTCCGCCGCCCGAACGGCGGCCTTCTGGATCTCCTCCGTCTCCGCGTGCTCCGGATGCTCGGGCCCGAGCGCGCGCCGCAGGAAATCCACGGAGCCGAGGATGGCGGTGAGCAGGTTGTTGAAGTCGTGCGCGATCCCACCGGCTAGGCGGCCCACGGCCTCCATTTTCTGCGTCTGGCGCAGCCGCTCCTCGAGGGCGCGCTGCTCCGTCACGTCGTCCACGATGAACTCGAAGCACTCGATCGCCCCGTCCGGGGCCCGCACCGGGCGACCGTTCAGGCGCACCGTGATGACGCTGCCGTCCCCGCGCCTCCAGGCGACCTCTTCGATGGCGGAGCCGACCTGCTCGCACTGGGCGAGGATGCGCGCGCGTGCCGCGGGGTCTACGTACACGTCACGGACGACATCGATCTTGAGCAGCTCGTCGGCCGACCCGTAGCCCAGCATCATGAACAGGGCCGGGTTCACCATGAGGAACTTGCCGCCGGCGGTCACCCGGTAGATGCCGTAGGCGGCGTGCTCCACGAGGCCGCGGTAGCTCGCCTCCGACCGGCGCAGCGCTTCCTCGGCCCGCTTGCGCTCGGTGATGTCGGTGGCGACGCCGAGCACGCGACGGGCTTCCCCGTCGGGAGAGAGCAGGGGCACCTTGACCGTCTGAAACCAGCGCGTCGCGCCGGTCGCGGGGTTCGTGACGGACTCTTCCGCCACGACCTTCGGCCGGCGGCTGTCCATCACCGCCCGATCGTCGCGCCGGAAGTGCTCGACCTCCTCCTTGTTAGGATTGAAGTCCGCATCGGTCTTGCCGACTTGGGCCTCGACCGTGGTCCCGTAAATGTCCGCGACCGCCTTGTTGACGAGCACGAACCTTCCGTCCCGGTCCTTCACAAACACCAGGCTCGGGTCGGCATCGATCACCTGCCGCAGCAGCCGCTCCGCCGCCTCGCGTTCGCCCACCTCCCTTTGGAGCGTCTGCTCCGCGTGCTTCTCCGCGGTGAGGTCGCGTACGAACGCGCCGAACAGCCAGTGATCGCCCAGCTGAATGGGGGTGACCGTAAGCTCCACCGGGAACTCGCGTCCGTCTCGGTGCAGGGCGATGATCTCGATGCGTTGTCGCAGGATCGGCCCTTCGCCCGTCTCGAGGAACCGTGCGAGCCCGCGCGCATGCCCCTCTCGGTGTTGCGACGGAATGATGGTCGCGGCTAGGCTGCGACCGATCGCCTCCGACGCGGACCAACCGAACACGGCTTCGGCGGCCGCGCTCCAGCTCGTAATCCGGCCAGTTTCGTCCATGGTGACGCACGCGTCCAGCGCGCCGTCGAGCAGGGCCTTGAGGCGTGCCTCGGAAGCGCGCACGGCTTCCTCCGCCCGCTTGCGCTCGATGGCCATCGCCACCTGGGTGGACACGAACTGGAGGATGTCCTTCTCGCGCTCCCCGAATCGGATCCCCTCGGTATAGGTCTGCGCCACGAGCACGCCGATCGTGCGGTCGTGGGCCTTCAGCGGCACGCCGATCCAATCCAGCGACGGCGCCCCAATGAGATCCGCCTCGCCACGGCGAACCAGGTCCTCGTGTACCTGCGGGGTCGCGAGCAGCGGCTGTCCCGTCCGCAGCACGTACTCCGTGAGGCCGCGCCGGAGTTCGCGGGTGACGGGAGCCGGGTCGTGCTCGTCCACCCAGTGGGGGAAACTCAGGAGGCCTGCATCCGCGTCGTACAACGCGATGTACAGGTTCCGTGCGGGCATGAGCTCGCTGATGATGCCGTGGATCGCACGGAACAGCTCGGGAAGGTGCTCGGTGGCGTTCGCCGCCTCCGAGATCCGGTACGTGGCTGTCTGGAGCTGCGCCGCCTGCGCGCGCTCGGTCGCTTCGGTTTTGGACCCGCCGCGCGTGAGAGGTCGCCGGCGGCTAGGAGACATCTCGGCAGATCAAGAGTTACCTCCGGGGGCGGAGGGACCTATCTCCGCTATCATCTATATGAAGCGAGCCCCTTCAAGGAAAGGCCCCCGATCCCGATAGCCCGGCCCTAGCTAGGGCGAGTGCCTCCGCCACTGCCCGATCCACCGCCCGCACCAACTCGGGGGCGGGTTTCCCGTCCTGAAATTGGGAGCTGGTCGCATACACGCCGCCCGCCACCACGGCGGCCCCGAGACTCGCGAACAGCGGCCGCATCCCGTGGTCTACTGCAAGCGAGTGGGCGGCCCCATGCCCCGTCACGATCGGCACGCCGATCTTCCCGGTCAGGCAGTCCTGCGGCAGCAGGTCGAAGAACACCTTCAGCAACCCGCTATAGGTCGCCCGGTACACCGGCGTCCCCGCAACAATGATCCGCGCGCCGACGGTCGCGGCGACGGCCGCCGCCACGAGAGCGCTGGCTCCCCGGCCGAGCAGCGGGTCGGCAGGGAGTCCCGCCAGATCGACCATCTGGGTGGCCGCCCCGCCGGTCGCGAGCCGTGCCAGGGCATATTCCACCAGGACCCGGGACTTTGATGTCGCGGACGGACTGCCGGAAATCCCCACGGCGGTGAATCTCTGGGGCGAGTCGCTCACGCCGGCAAGATCCCCTGCCCCGCCCGAGCCGGCAAGCCCTTGGCGGCGCCACCTCCACTCGACATCGTAGTGCCACCGTGACCTCGCCCATGACGGACCGCCCCACCCTGCGGCTCACGCCCAGCGCCGTGGTGCTCGTGGCGGCGAACCTCGTCCCGCTCGCGGGCGTGCTGTTCTTCGGCTGGACCGTATTCGCGACGCTGCTGCTGTTCTGGGTGGAAAACGTGATCGTGGGCGGGTTCAACGTCTTGCGTATGCTCGTGGCACAGCCGCAGATCGGCGTCATGTGGGCGGCCAAGCTGTTCATGATTCCGTTCTTCACCTTCCACTACGGCATGTTCACTACGGTGCATGGAGTCTTCGTGCTCTCGCTGTTCGGTGGCGGGTTCGCGGGGCGAGGATTCCCCACCGCGGCGACGTTCGCGCACGCGGTGCAGGTAGCTGGGATCGCGCCCGCAGCCTGGGGACTCGCCTTGAGTCACGCCGTGTCGTTCGCGTTCAACTATATCGGCACGGGACAGTACAAGTCGACGCTCGTCCCGGAGCTGATGTTTCGTCCGTACGGTCGGGTCATGGTGCTGCACGTGGTGATCCTGGGCGGCGGCTTCCTGGTCCAGATGCTCGGATCACCGCTGATCCCGCTCGCCCTGCTCGTTGTCCTGAAGACCGGACTGGACCTGTTCGGGCACCTCCGGGAGCACGCGGGGTTGGGGCGCCCGGCTCCCGCTACGTGACGCGCCTGTGAAGCAGCCCGACTTCCGCCGGTTGTTCGAGGGCGCGCCCGGACTGTACCTGGTGCTGACGCCCGATCTGAAGATCGTGGCGGTGAGCGAGGCCTACCTCCGGGCCACCGGAACACAGCGGGCGGCGATCATGGGCCGGGACCTGTTCGACGCCTTCCCGGACGATCCCGACGCGAGCATCCACGCGTCGCTCGACCGGGTGCGCGCGCAGCGTGTCGCCGACACGACGAACTCTCCCGTGCTCGATGACCAGGGCGAGCTGGCGTACATCATTCATCGGATCGAGGACCCGATGGCGGAAGAGCTGCGGACGCGCGCGCTGGTCGCGGAGCGGGAGCTCGAGAGCTTCAGCTACTCAGTATCCCACGACCTCCGTGCGCCCCTGCGGGTGATCGATGGCTTTTCGCTCGCATTGCTCGAGGATCATGGCCCATCACTCCCCGCGGACGGTCAGGCTCTCCTGGGCCGGGTGCGCCAGCAGGCCCAGCGAATGGCCCAGCTGATGGAAGGCCTGCTCCAATTCTCCCGGTTGGGGCGGAAGCCGCTCGAGGTGGCGCCGGTCGACCTGGCCGCCCTCGCGCAGACGATCGCCCAGGAGCTGCAGCAAGCCAACCCGGACCGGGCGGTGGAGATAACGGTCTCAGGCGTCCCGCCCGCCATGGGCGACCGCGGGCTGCTGCGGCGGGTCCTCACGCATCTCATCGGCAACGCGTTCAAATTCACGCGTCGGCGCCCGGACGCCCGGGTCGAGGTTGGCTCGCGGGAGGACAACGGCGAGCGGGTGTACTACGTGAGGGACAACGGCGCGGGCTTCGACATGCGGTACGCGAGCAGATTGTTTGGCGTCTTTCAGCGCCTGCACCCGGCCGACGAGTTCGAGGGGATCGGGGTGGGGTTGGCGCTGGTGCAGCGCATCATCCACCGTCACGGGGGACGTGTCTGGGGCGAGGGCCGCGAGAACGAGGGAGCGACGTTCTCGTTTACGCTGGGCGGAAGCGCGTGAGGCGCGGCCGGCCATGAGACCGGTCCGCCTCGACTTCTGCGATTTCTGGCCCGGGTTCCGCAAGGACGACAACCGGATCTACAACCTGCTGAAAACGCGCTATGCCGTGGAGCTGTGCGACCGACCCGACTTCGTGATCTATTCCAGTTTCGGAGACCACCACCGGCTGCACTCCTGCACCCGGATTTTCTTCACGGGCGAATCCCAGCGCCCGGACTTTGCGACCTGCGATTACGCGCTGACGTGTCACTACCTGGACGATCCGCGCCACCTGCGCTGGCCGCTGTACTCCTTCTATTACGACGCGGACGTGCTGCTGCGGGAAGACGGTGACGTCGACCGGATCATGGCGGCCAAGACCCACTTCTGCGCCTTCGTCGCCAGCAACACCCGGCGCCCGAGAACCACCCGCAAGCGGAACGATTTCTTTCACCGCCTGAGCCGCTATAAGCAGGTGGATGCCGGCGGCCGGGCGTTCAACAACATCGGGTACCAGGTGCCGGGGGGACCGCTGGGCAAGATTGAATTCCTGAAGCGATACAAGTTCAACATCGCGTTCGAGAACGCGTCCCTTCCGGGATACACCACCGAAAAAATCGTCGAGCCGATGGCGGCGCGGTGCCTGCCGATCTACTGGGGCAATCCGCTGGTCGAGCGCGAGTTCAACCCGAAGAGTTTTCTCAATTACTTCGCTTTTCGCGACGAAGACGCACTGATCGAACGGATCATCGAGCTCGACCGGAACGATGCGTTGTATCGCCACTACCTGGCCGAACCCTATTTCCACCACAACAAACCGAATGAGTTCTTCGGATTGGACCGTGTGCTGGACCATTTCGAAATGATCTTTTCCTCATCGACCCGCCCGGTGGCACGGCGGCGACGGCTGTTCTCATTGGGACGCTGGACGCTGGCCCGAAGGGACCCGACGTGAAGCCCTGGGATCCATTGGTCAAGTTCTTCGTCCTGACCTACGCCCTGATGTGGGCCTGTTTCATCTCGGTCGCGGTGACGGGAATCCCCATTTACGCCCCACTCGGAGGCGCGCTGCTGCTGCTCGGCACATTCGCGCCCTCCCTCGTGGCTCTGTGGCTGACCGCGCGGACCGAGGGAGACAGCGGCGTGCGGGCGCTGCTGGGCGGCGTCCTCAAGTGGCAGGTGCCGGCGCGCTGGTACCTGTTCGCCCTCGCCTACATTCCTGCCATCAAGCTGACCGCCGCGCTGATTCATCGCCTCGCCACGGGCGCATGGCCGCGCTTCGGCGATGACCCGTGGTATTTCGTCCTGGGAGCCATCGCTGTTTCGACGCCGTTCCAGGCGGGGGAGGAGATCGGCTGGCGCGGCTACGCGCTCCCCCGCCTGGCGGCTCGTTTCGGGCTGGGGCGCGCGAGCATCCTGCTCGGCCTCATCTGGGGCTTCTGGCACCTGCCGCAGTTCTTCATTCCCGAAGCCGACACGTACGGGCAGTCGTTCGTCGTGTACGTGTTGCAAGTGACCGCGCTATCGGTCGCCATGGCGTGGCTGTATGCGCGTACCAATGGCAGCCTGCTGCTGGTCATGCTGCTGCACGCCGCGGTCAATAACGCCAAGGACATCGTCCCATCGGCCCTGCCGGGGGCATCGAACCCGTTTGCCCTCAGCGCGTCGCTGGTTGCGTGGCTCACCGTCACGCTGCTGTGGATCTGCGCCGGCTATTTCCTAACAACCATGAGACGTCAAGCAGAGACGTCACGCACAATCGTCTGACAAGAACGTCGAGCGAGCGCGCTGGTTGGCGCTAACCGACGTTCCACGGGGTAGCACACGGGTCATGCTCCGTCGCCCACCCTTCGAAGGAATCCGTCAGCGGTAGGAGGTACCTCCGTGCGTCCGAGACTGGATCTCGTCGTCCTGACCACGCTTGGTGCCGCGCTCATGGAGGCGCCCTCCGCCTCAGCTCAGCGCGGTCTCGACTTCGTGCCCTTCGCCGGACTGTACGCCCCAACCACAAACATGATGAATCCCGCCTTCGCTGGAGTCCCGGCTATGACGCAGCGATCGAGCATCATCCTGGGAGGACGCGTCACATGGTGGCTGCGCAGCCGCCTAGGGATCGAAGGCACGCTCGCCTACTCCCCGAGTAACGTGAACCCCGGGGCCACGTACGACTGCTGCAACGCCGCTCACGTGATCACGGCGAGCGCCCGCGTCCTCGCGCCGGTGCTCTTCGTGGGTGGATCCCAACTCCTCCGCGTGGGGGGTGGCGTGGGCGTGGTCTCCCATGGCGGACGGGCGTACGCGAACACCAGCGGAGCGACCACCATCGCCGGGATCGCCAGCGCCGGTATGGCGTTCAGGCTCGGCGCCACGCCATTGATGCTACGGCTCGACGCCGAGGATTACATGTTCAACGCGCATCTGGGGGCTCAACCCGGTTGCGATCGGGGCGGCTACACGGGGTTTTGTGGACAGCTGCTTCGCGCTCCAACCGCCTTCAAGCCGCAGTTTCAAAACGATGTCGTGCTGTCGGTCGGCTTGGCATTCGCGGCCGGGAGGCGGTAGAACCACCTCGGCCGACTGAAGCGGTTGCCTGGCGCCCCCGTCATTATATACCTTGACACGCATATGCTCTGTGGAGTATATCAGCAGAGTGGAATCTGCGTTCGCAATCATCGCGGAGCCGAACCGCCGCGCCATCCTGCGCCTCCTGGTCTCGTCCCAACAGTCGGTGGGGGAGATCGAGCGTCGGCTGCGTATGCCGCAGCCGAGCGTGTCAAAGCACCTGCGCGTGCTGCGCGAGGCCGGGTTCGTGGAATCCACGGTGGACGCGCAGCGCCGTCTCTACCGATTGAAGCCGGAACCACTGCAGGAGGTGGCCGCCTGGCTCGCTCCGTTCCGTCGGTTCTGGTCCGCTCATGTTGATGCTCTCGAGCGCCACCTCGACCGCCTGGACCCGTCGACACCACCGAAAGGGAGAACGAGGAGAAAACGATGAACGTCCTCTTGTGGATCCTCCAGGTCGCGCTCGCCCTGCTCTACCTCGCCGGGGGGTCATACAAAGTGTTCAAGTTCGACGAGCTCGCGAACCAGATGCGCGCGCTCTCGCGCGGCGGCTGGCGCGTGCTCGGCGTGCTCGAGATGGTGGGGGCCGTCCTGCTGATCGTCCCGGCCGCCGCCCACTGGATGCCGGTCCTGACACCGCTCGCTGCGGCCGCGCTCGCGCTGGAAACCCTGGCGCTCGCCGGGCTGTACGCGCGCTATTCGCTCAAACTGGCGGCCACCAACCCGATGGTCTGGGCGGTCGTGATGGGGCTGCTGTCGGCCTTCGTGGCTTACGGCCGGTACGCGTAGGAGGACACGATGACCGATCGCGAGCAGTACACACCGGGTCCGCCCAGCGTGGCGCAGGTACGCAAGGACGGAGAGAAGTGGACCCTCATTGTCGTCAAAGAACTGCGCCACCCGCCGCAAAACGTCTGGCAGGCGCTTACCGACCCGGCGCAGCTGCGCGAATGGGCGCCCTTCGACGCCGATGGGAGCCTGGGGACGGTGGGAACCAGGGTGAAGCTCACCACGGTCGGAGCGCCCACGCCGCACGTCACCGAAACAACGGTGACGCGAGCCGACGCTCCCAAGGTGCTCGAGTACAACTGGGGTGGCTTCGACATGCGGTGGCAACTCGAAGCCGTTGGAGGCGGCACGCGCCTGACGCTGTGGACCAACATCGATCGCCGCTTCATCGCGATGGGTGCCGCCGGGTGGCACATTTGCTTCGATGTGCTGGACCACCTGCTGGGCGGAACCCCCCTCGGCCGCATGGTTGGTCCCGACGCGATGAAGTTTGGCGACTGGCAGCGACTGCGCGCGGAGTACGCGAAGCAATTCGGCGTTTAAGACCCCTTCTAGGATGAGAACATGAAAAAGTCGGACGCCAGCCAAGGCCAGTCGGCAGCGGAGCTCATCTCGAAAAGAATCGCCGAACTGGGGGACTGGCGCGGGGAGACGCTCAGCCGCATGCGCAAGCTCATCAAGCAAGCAGACCCAGACGTCGTCGAGGAGTGGAAGTGGGGCAACCCGGTGTGGTCGCGCGACGGCATCATCTGCACCGGCGAATCCTACAAGACGGTCGTGAAGCTTACTTTCGCCAAGGGCGCTTCTCTCAAGGACCCGGCCCGCCTCTTCAACTCGAGTCTCGAGGGAAACGTGCGCCGCGCGATCGACATCCACGAAGGAGAAGAGGTTGACGCGTCCGCCTTCAAGGCGCTCGTTCGCGAAGCCGTCGCTCGTTCGAAGAAAGCGAAGTCCTGACGTCGTTTTCTTTAGTGGGCCTGAGTGGAGTTGAACCACTGACCTCACGCTTATCAGGCGTGCGCTCTAACCACCTGAGCTACAGGCCCTACT
>Ga0137418_10004411_pt1 | contig 12930 bp, 10 predicted proteins | sample CZODoug3_1_2_16f_FD_122242 | JGI IMG/M metagenome (GOLD analysis project Ga0137418, IMG submission 122242) | Vadose zone soil fungal communities from Angelo Coast Range Reserve, California, USA - CZODoug3_1_2_16fungal (Hybrid Assembly) | ecosystem: Environmental > Terrestrial > Soil > Vadose...
ACCGCAAAGAAGAAGGAAAAAGCCCGCGCGGCAGACCTGCCATTGGAAGAGCGGCTGGCCAACTACATCATCGAAGGCACGCGGGACGGTCTGATTGCAGACCTGGAGAGAAAGCGGGGGGAAGGCGCAGCGCCGCTAGATATCGTGAACGGCCCGCTAATGGCGGGAATGGCGGAAGTAGGACGTCTGTTCAATGCGAATGAGTTGATCGTGGCGGAAGTGTTGCAGTCCGCGGAAGCCATGAAAGCAGCGGTGAGCCACCTCGAGCAGTTCATGGAAAAGGCGGATACGGCGAAACGCGGAAAAGTGGTGCTGGCAACGGTAAAGGGCGACGTTCACGACATCGGGAAGAATCTCGTCGAGATCATTCTAAAAAACAACGGATATGACGTCGTCAATCTGGGCATCAAGGTTCCGCCGGAAGAACTGATCAAGGCTTACCAAGAACACAGACCGGATGCGATCGGTTTGTCCGGGCTGCTGGTGAAAAGCGCGCAACAGATGGTGATTACTGCTAATGATCTAAAAGACGCGGGGATCGAAATTCCCATGCTGGTGGGCGGCGCGGCGCTTTCGGCAAAGTTCACGCAAACGAAGATCGCGCCAAGCTATGGGAAAGCCGTGTGCTATGCGAAAGATGCAATGACCGGGCTGCGGCTGATGAACGAATTAATGGACCCGGCGACACGCGAAAGTGTGTTGCGGACCCACACAGCAAGCGGAAATGGCGCAAGCGTGTCAACAGTGGTTTCAGTGCGGGAGATCCCGGCGGTGACACGCTCGCCGCGCGTTCGCGCGGACCTACCGATTCCAGCGGTGCAATCCCTGGACCGCAAGGTGCGGTTGGTGCCGGATTTGCGCGAAGTGTGGGGTTACACCAATCCCTTCATGCTTTTCGGGCGGCACATGGGTTTTCGTGGCGACTTCGAAAAACGTTTAGCGGAACGCGAGCCGAAGGCCGTGGAGCTATTCGAGAACATGGAAGAGGTGAAGAAGGAAGCAGCCGAGTTCATGAAGGTTCGCGCGGTCTGGCAATTTTTCGAAGCGGAAGCCGAAGGTGATTCGCTGCATTTATTTGTGCCGCAATCGAAGGAGTCACTGCATACCTTTCGGTTTGGGAGGCAACGGCAGGGCGATTTTCTGTGCTTAGCGGACTATATTCTGCCGCCGAAGAACGGTCAGCGCGACCACCTGGCGTTGTTCGTGGTGACAGCCGGGGAAGGGATTCGCGATCGCGCAGAGAGGGCGAAGAACGACGGATACTACTTCAAATCGCATGGCTTGCAGGCACTCGCGATCGAGTCGGCGGAGGCGTGTGCGGAATGGTTGCACCGGCGCATTCGCGAGGACTGGGGCTTCCCCGATCCGCCGGAGATGACCATGGCGCAGCGGTTTACTTCGCGCTACCGCGGGAAACGGTACAGCTTTGGTTATCCGGCGTGCCCGAACCTCGAGGATCAGGAAGGGCTTTGGAAACTGCTCAGACCGGAAGAGATCGGGGTGCAACTCACGGAGGGCTTCATGATGGATCCGGAGGCGAGCGTGAGTGCATTGGTGTTTCATCATCCGGATTGCACGTACTTCAGCGCCGGCGATAGCTAGCGACAACCGCTGAACATGAAACACCGCCGGCAAACTGAAAGGACAACAAGCAGCTAGGCGTATCAGGCAACTACCTCGTTGCTCTAAGGAAGCAAGAGAATGCAGTTATCCGAGCGGCGTGGGGCCGGGTTCTCTCCTTCCCTCCGGAGTAGCCCGAAATCAGCTGCTCGTGTTTTCACTTGAGTCCATGAACGGTGAGCTTATGGTCGGAGCCGACATAAACTTTGCCGTTCGCGGCCACAGGCACTTGGAAAGCACCTGATCCGGATCGGCGGCAAGAATGTTAACTACGGGTACGCGTAGTGGATTCCGGATGCTTCCGCCAATCCTGTTCATAGAGGTGCGCTCCTGGCCCGTGGCATCTTCGGGCAGTTTATGTACTTAAACCCCGCAGAGAAAATTGTCATAGTAGTTTGGAGCGCACGCCCGAAACCGACGGGTACTGATACGATCAGCGATGAAGATTTCTTTGCCGCAGTGGCGAAAGCACTCCACTGAGACATTCAGAGACTCTCTGCACACACTTACGAAAGCTATTGTTCTCTGATGTCATCGGGAGCGAGACCGAATGATTCCATCTAGACGGGAAGGAATGAAGCTTGTGCATCGAGCCTGGCAGGAGAACCTATGAGCAACGCTGACCGCACAATTCCATATGGAGTAGTTCCGATCAAGACCGCCAAGGCAGTCTCCGGTCTGGAACTATTAACCTTAATCATGGAGGGCACACTACCTGCACCTCCCATTCAGCAAACATTGGACTTCCGGCTAGTCAAAGTGGAGCGCGGGTATGCTGCTTTTGCTGGCATCCCGAAATTTGAGTACTACAATCCAATCGGCTCAGTTCATGGTGGCTATACCGCGGCCCTCCTTGATTCGTGCATGGCATGTGCAGTGCACTCTACGCTTGACGTGGGATACAGTTACGCGACAGTAGAAATCAAAATCAACTATGTGAGAGCGATTACCTCTGACACAGGTGAGGTGCGGGCGGAGGGAAAGGTCATCAATTCAGGAAAGCGGGTCGCTACGGCAGAAGGACGACTTTTTGATTCTGCAGGGAAGCTTTACGCGCACGGAACCACAACGTGCCTGATCCTTAGTCTCTAAAGTCCGCGCTCGAGGAGAGGTGATGTCGAGACCGAAGGTCCGGAAAACGAGGGGGTAGAGAGGATGGCCAGGCAGGCAGACCCAAATGGCGCCGCATCTGCCAACACGCAATCCAGCTCCTTGCCACTGGTCATCGTCGCATCATCTCTCGGTACCATGATCGAATGGTATGACTTTTATATCTTTGGTAGTTTGGCGGCCGTGCTTTCTGTCAAATTCTATCCGCCCGGCAACGATACCTTCGCTTTGATCGCTTACCTTGCAACATTCGCCGCCGGTTTCCTGGTCCGCCCGTTTGGCGCATTGTTCTTTGGCAGCGTCGGCGACCGCATCGGGAGGAAGTACACCTTTCTCCTGACCTTGTCCATTATGGGCGGCTCAACAGCGTTGATTGGCCTCATGCCGACTTTCACAACTGCCGGATGGTTCGCCCCAGTCACACTGATTGTGATCCGCATGCTCCAGGGGCTAGCCCTTGGTGGCGAGTACGGAGGCGCAGCCGTTTACGTCGGTGAGCACTCCCCTGACCGCAAGCGCGGTCTCTACACGAGCTTTATCCAAATCACGGCGATCCTGGGACTGTGCCTTTCCTTGCTGGTCATACTGGGCACACAATCTGCGATGAGCAAGGAAAACTTTGCAAATTGGGGATGGCGTATTCCCTTTTTGCTTTCTCTTTTTCTTGTCTGCATTTCCATCTATATCCGACTGAAGTTGCGCGAATCGCCAATCTTCGCTCACATCAAGGCCGCCGGAAAAACTTCCATGCAGCCGCTCAAGGACGCTTTCACCAAGTGGCCCAACTTGAAGCAAGTCCTGGTCTCTTTGTTCGGCGCGGCGGCCGGACAAGGCGTGGTGGCGTATACCGGACAGTTCTACGCCCTCTTCTATCTGCAGACCGTTCTGAAGCTGAATCCCCGCACGGCCATTATCATAGAGGCGGTTGCGATTGGGATTGGAATGCCGTTCTTGATTGTTTTCGGAGCGCTCTCGGACAAAGTCGGGCGCAAGAAAATAATGATGGCAGGGTTCCTGCTTGCCGTGCTCACCTACGTTCCGATCTACCACGCCATGGAACGTGCCGCGGGCAACCACGTCGTCACTGTCAAGTCCACCCGCAGCCAGGTGACAGGCGCTATCACCCTTACTCCGATGACTACGGATTCGAATGGTGCCCTCGTAGCCGCCAACGAGGCTACCAACCCGAACAAGGGCAAGCTTATTCTGCTGATCCTGATTCAGAGTATCTACGTTGGTATGGTGTACGGACCGATTGCCGCGTATCTTGTCGAGGCTTTCCCGGCGAAGATCCGCTACACTTCACTTTCATTGCCATACCACATAGGCAACGGCGTCTTTGGAGGGCTCGTACCTCTGATCGGGCTCTCTGTTTGCGCGGCAACCGGCAAAATCTATGCTGGGCTCTACTACCCGATGGCTGTGGCGGCGGTGACCTTCGTCGTAGGCAGTCTCGCTTTGCGTGAAACCCATGGCACGAGGATTTGGGACGAAGTTGGAGGCCACCCAGCGCCAAGTTCGATTGACCGGAAAGCGTCGAGAGATGAGGAGGTCATCTCGTGAGGGTGTGGGCAGGAAAACCCGCAAATCCATATAGCAGCGCGATGTAAGTGTGCCGCGTTCTTTCCCTCCCTCTAGCCTTCCTGATGGCCCTGGCACCCGTCTTAGGGCTCCTTGTTGAGGAGGGCTCAGCCCAAACTGACAGAGCCAGCTGGCTGAGGACAACGCTGGCCGCCCTGGGCGACGGTGAATGGCGCCGTTGATTAGGGGGCCAGGGCTGTGAAGAGGTCGCGAAGGACAGTAATTTGCCACTTCGTGGAAGTAAACCGGGACTCTTGTCCCGGTTCCCACCCCACCACACCGAGGCTGCACCTTCCAACGTATAGATAAAAAACAACTTAAGTGGATAGCAAGCACAGAACATACCTTCAGCCGCATGGTAAGGGATTTGCTTCCTCGGCTCTATGGAGAACCATGGCGACGATTCCTGGCAACACGATTGACCGACTAGCAGAGGGCGGAAACCTCCCGGCCCGCAGTGCCATCATGCAATCGCTAAATGCCATGGTGGACGAGATCGCCAAAACAGATATCGCCATTCTCCTCATAGGGGAAAGTGGGACAGGCAAAGAGGTCTATGCCCGATTGATTCACCGAGTCTCGAATCTGGGTAGCGCGCCCATGAAAAAGGTGAACTGTGCCGCCATGGATGCGGGGCGCCTGCTCGCTCAGATTCGCGAGAGTCTAGGAACTGTTGGCGGGTGTGGATACGGGAAGCCCCAGACCTTGTTTCTGGATGGTGTGGACGAGCTGGATCTGCCCTGTCAGCGTGTGCTTCTTTCCCTGCTGTCGGACAGTGAGCAAAAATGCGGCAACGGAGAAGCGGCCGTGCGGTTTATTTCCTCCTCGTCTGGGGATCTAGAAAAGGACATTGAGGCAGGACGGTTTCGCCGAGAATTGTATTTCCGGATCAACGGGGTGGTGCTGAGACTGCCGCCCTTGCGCGAGCGAAAAGAGGATATTCCTGATCTGGTCGAATATCTCTTAGCCAAACATGCCGGCGAATTGAAGAAGCAGGTGCCGGCGATGGATGGCAATGCCCTTGAACTGCTTACGTCCCACAATTGGCCGGGAAATATTCGCGAGCTTGAAAACGTTGCGAGAAAGATCGTGGCTCTTGGAGATCCAACGTTGGCCCTCGGCGATCTGCGATCCCCTCCGGCGACTCTCCCAAGATCGGGCGAAATTCCGCGGTTTTCGCCACTCAAAGTAGCCGCGCGGGCGGCCTCTCGACGGACGGAAAAAGAACTCATTTTACAAGCCCTCGAGCGAACTCGCTGGAATCGCAAGCGCGCCGCCCACGAGTTGCAGATCAGTTATAAATCGCTCCTGTACAAGATAAAGCAGATCGGCGTCGAAGGCGCAGAGTCCGAAGAACCTTAGAGGAATAGCACATGAATCTTACAATCGGTTTCTTTATGGCGGCCTGGCTAATCATAGCGGGCGGGCAGACAGAGCAAACGCGCGATCAAGCTCCGCAGGAGACAACTGCGAAAAAGAGCGAGACAAGCGGTGGGATCGCGATCGCATCACATGAATCCCCACTGGACGCCGACTATAAGATTGGCCCGCAAGACATCCTGCGCATTGATGTCTGGAAGGAACTGGAGATTTCCCGCACGGCTCCGGTTCGGCCGGATGGAAAAATCTCCCTGCCGCTGCTGAATGATGTGCAGGCCGCTGGTCTCACGCCGATGCAACTTGCCGCAGTTATCGGCGAGGGGCTCAAGAAATACATCACTAACCCGCAGGTAACTGTGAGCGTCGCCGAGATCAACAGCCGGCGCATTTACGTTACGGGTGAGGTTCTAAAGCCTGGAGCCTTTCCTCTGTTGCCTAATATGACGGTGTTGCAGGCGCTATCGAGTTCCGGTGGATTTTCGCAATTCGCAAGGGTAAAGAATATCTATGTCCTGCGCAAAGAAGAGGGTAAGGACGTCAAGCATCCATTCAACTATAGAGACGTCGTGTCCGGTAAGAAGCCGGAACAGAACATTCTGCTCGAACCAGGCGACGTGATCGTGGTTCCTTAAAGGACTGATACTTATGAGACGCTATGCAGTGAATTTGGCGGGATGCTTCATCGCCGTGATCTTGCTGGGCGGAACTGTTCCCACACTGGCCCAAGAGGATAGTTCGAAGCCCAAGCCTGCGGCTCGCACCTACCTTCCCCCTCTCGAGGGCCGCGCCGAAGACTTGGAGAATGATCAGTTATCGGCGAGCAATTTGAATCCGGATATCCGCCCCCTTACCGGCGTGCAAATTCCCACGCTTGGCTCGCCTGAGATTCGCCATAGCTATTGGGTGCCCGGCTTCCAGTACGGCAACTTCGTGCGCTCGAACACCCTCAGCCAGCCGACGACTTCCGGCTGGAATACGACGAGTTTTGTCGCAGGAACTCTCAGTCTTCTCGAAGCCTGGAATCGCTCGCAATTGTCGGTCAACTATACGGGCGGAGGCAATTTTTCCACCGACAAATCGCAAGGGAACGACTCCTTCCAGCAACTCGGACTGGTCCAATCGTTTGATTGGCGGAGAGGGCAGTTATCTTTCATTGACCAGCTCAGCTATCTCCCGCAAACCCAATTCGGCTTTGGAGCTGCAAGCAATCTCGCGAATCCCGGGATCGTGGGGCCGCTGGGGCCTCCTTTGCCCAGTCTGCAGCCTAACTATCAGCCCAATCAAACCATTTTCACCTCCATCGGTCCGCGCTACAGCAATTCCATTACGGCTGAAATCGCTTACTCCATTGGTCCGCGAGGGTCGGTGACCGTTTCCGGATCCTACGGGATCCTGCGATTTGTCGAAGCAGGAAGCATCGATACGGACGACACGATCCTTAGCACCGGTTACAACTACGCATGGTCGCGAAAGGATACGATCGGGATGTTGTACCGTTTCAGCGGCTATCGTTACGTCGGCAATCCCCAGGCAATCAATGATCACGTGGCACAGCTGGCTTACGGTCGTAAGATCACCGGCAGGATGGCGCTGCAATTGTTCGCTGGACCCGAGGTGGCGACTTTCCGTGTCCCGTTCAGCGGCGCTACCCACAAGATTTCCGGGAGCGGCGGTGCCAACCTAACTTACGCTTTCAGAAGGAGCAACCTGTCGCTCTCCTATAATCATGGCGTCGGCGGTGGCAGCGGCCAATTCACGGGTTCAACTTCGGATCAAGCACAGGGCACGATAAATCATCAACTTTCACGCTTCTGGCAAAGCAGCCTCAATTTCGGTTTTGCGCGAACTACGAGCCTAGGGCTTTCGAGTGCTTCCCCGGCTTCGCAGACCTTCGACTCCTGGTTGGCCGGCGGTGGGCTGAGTCGCCCCCTTGGGCGCAGTGCGAATTTTACTTTTGGGTATACGGCCTTTATCCAGAATTCACACCTTCCGGTTTGTGCAGCGGGGAAATGTGACACCAGCTATCTGCAACACCAGATATCACTCAGTTTTCAGTGGCACACGCGACCGCTGGTATTGAGGTAAACTGAGATTACGCCGATGAAGACATTGTGCCCGGGAGACAAGGTTTCCCAAATGCTTGGGAGCTGTAAACGAGAGTCCAGAGACTATGTATAAGAGCTATTTTGGTTTACGGGATAATCCGTTCAACGTTAATCCAGATCCGCGATACCTCTTTCTCACCAAAGAGATTGAAGAGGCGCTTAGCGGCCTGATGTATGGCGTCCAAAACCGCAAAGGCTTTATCACGCTCACGGGCGAAGTCGGCACCGGAAAAACTACCCTCGTCAACAATCTTCTCGAGTGGTTACAGCAAAGGAAAGTTAGAACCGCCTTTCTGTTTAATTCCCGAATGAATACGAATCAAATGTTCGACTTCATTCTGGCGGAATTCGGTATTTCCTGTGATTCTCGATCCAAGAGTCAGCAACTGATGCGCCTCAATCAATGGCTCCTCGATCGCTACCGAGCCGGTGAAACGACCGTACTCATCGTGGATGAAGCACAAAACCTGACCTACCCGGTGCTAGAAGAGATTCGGCTACTGACGAATCTCGAGACGTCCACGGAGAAGTTGCTGCAGATCGTATTGTCCGGACAGCCTGAGCTGGAAGAGAAGCTAAAGTTGCCGGAATTGCGGCAGCTCCGTCAGCGCATCATGCTGCGCTGCAAGACCGGCCCTCTCTCCAAGGCGCAGACGCATGACTACATCGCCGAAAGGCTGAGAATCGCAGGCGCAAGCGGTGAACTGATTTTCAGTCCGAAGGCCGTTGAAACGATCCATTTGTACTCGCTGGGTATTCCGCGCGTCGTGAACCTCTTGTGTGAGCACTCGCTTATCAATGCTTATGTCGAACAAGAGCGGCCGATCGGACCGAAGATTGTGGAAGACGTCGCGCATGAGTTTCAGCTGCACGAAGTCGGTCCCACTGCACCCGAAGGAAACACCCGCAGCATCGAGGCGGAGGTCTACAGTTCAGAAGCGTTCATCCAGAATCTTGGGGAAGCCCTATCGCGATTCCGCATGGGTCCTCCCGTCACAACGCCGAGCCGTGAAAGAAAGTAAGGTCGCAAAGTTCGAAATATGGCGCAATCCAGTTTGTCTAAAGCGCGCGCCTAACTATTCTGCACCTGCTTACTCGAAGTCTCCTGCATTCCTGACCAGCTTGATGGCCACACGCAAGTACCTCAAGACGGATCCGATGGCCAACCTGCGAGTCCTCTCTTAGGGCAGCGGCAGGTGTTGGGGATGGGCTACACGGAGCCATGGAGGGCAACCAAAGAGGCCAGGATATCCAGAGCGATTTGTCGTAGGCCGTGGCGACCTGAGTCCAACTACGGCTGCCAGTCTAGAAAAATGCCTCCGCACATACAGTGCCGAGGCAGGTTCAAGCTCGGTCGTGGAGACAGACTTTATGCTGACTGCTGTTGTCGCCGGGCGACGTAGAGAAACATTGCGCCGATTCCTACCAGCAGCAAGAGGATGGTGGCAGGTTCCGGCGTTCGGACGACGAACTCCTGCACTTGACCAGTGTATCCGAGAGGTCCAGCGTTGGTGACGATTTGAAAGTCTGCCAGGTTGATGTTCTTGTAGCCTGCGGTGGCCAAAGCCAGCCACTGCCCAACGGTTATTCCGTCGCTCCCCACAAAACCTAGAGACCCGGCGCTTGCGTTCGCGGGGCTCATCAGGTTCCAGAGGGCGTATTGCAAACTGACATAGTCCCCAGGGTGAGAGTCGAACTGCGTGACGAGCCAAGCGGCCTCTTCATAGAGTATTGCAGCGCTCGAGCCATAGGGGTTCGAGCCGAGACTGGAATTCACCGACGGATTCCCGTATCTGGTGTTGTTGAAATTGCCGGATGAGGCGGCTGTAGCCAAGCTCGTTACGTTCGCGCTCCAAACCTGACCCATGGAAACTTCATTGTTGACATCATCGCAGAACAAGGCTACGGACTGCGCACTGGAGGTCCCGTAATTCGTCGTCCCCGTGTACGGGCTAACGTAATAAACCCCGTTGTTCGCCCCATTTACTCCGGTGAACTGCATGGTGGTCGTACCGTCAGCATGCGCTAGCGGCGTGATGAAAAACAGTGCCGCAAGAATCCACATCGCCCTTGAAGCACTCATCCAATTCCTCCTTGGTCAAACTGGTAGCACCTCTGCGGGGGATGCTGATCTTTCTTTGCGCAATCGCACTGCCAGAAAAGTGATTCTGTATGCTATTGAAAACAAGCATCTTAGATTCGGAGCGCGCTTACACAAGCGCAATGTTTTGCCACAACCTTGAATGGTATGGGAATTATCGATCCACATTAGTGGATTCTGAGGAGATTCAGCCACGTTTTGCACACGTCTCTAGAGATTTCTTCGGAAACAAAATGGGCGCTATCGTGAAAGCCTGCCTCAACTTGAGACAATTGAATTATTCACGATCTCGACCCTCTCAGACGGACATGGCAGGCGAACTCAGATTCTGTGCCGAACCACGCTGAAATCCATTTAGGAGCCACCAACTACCTATGAAACAAGTCACCGCGAGACTTCACCCTGGCGACGTCGTGGAAGTCAAGTGCCCAAGCGAAATCCTCGAGACTCTGGACGCCAATGGAACATTGGACCAGCTGCCTTTCATGCCGGAAATGATCGAGTTTTGTAGAAAGAGATTTAATGTTTCGAGACGAGTAGTGAAGATCTGCACCTCAGGATCGGGATCGACCATGCGAAGGTTTAGAGCCGATGACGTGGTCCTCCTGGACGGGCTACGCTGCTCCGGCGCCGACCACAATGGTTGTCAAAAGGCTTGCGTGATTTTCTGGCGCGAGGCGGTGGCTCCGCAAAGTTGAAGACCCAGCCGTCCGGTCAGAAGTTGACTTGGGAGGCCATGAGCGGCTGCGAACCCGCCTCAAAACCTCGACCAAACCAAAGACTTACTTTTGTCAAACCAGCGAATTGTGGAAAGCGGCTAACCCGCTGTCGCGGTGGGAGCGATTCGCAAGATGCTTTGCCGATATCCGCGCCTGCAACTGCAACGCCTTCGAGATGGCATAGCGCGTTGGGATATGGTTGTTCGGGAGAATCCGCCGGCTGTTTCTAGGTGCGTACGCGGGCGGAAGTAACAAGACTACGCCGGTGGAATCCCTGAACTTGCAGCCGGGAGAATTGGTCGAAGTCAGACCGATAGAGAACATCGTGGAGACGTTGAATGAGGCTGCTCATAACCGCGGACTGTGGTTCTCGCCGGACATGCGTCTGTTGTGCGGAAAACGGCAACAAGTGGCCAGGAGAATCGACAAGTTAATTGTGGATGGGACGGGAGAGATGCGGCAGCTCCGCAACACCGGTTACTTGGAAGGTTCCACTGCGGATGTGCCTACGTGGCGTTCGGAGGGTATTCGCGCTGCGAATTCGTCTATTGGCGGGAGATTGGCTTCGCTGGCCTGCCGGTACCACCTGATCTAGGACTCGGGACTGTCAGTTGAAAATACTTGACCAGATAACTCTGAACCTTTCAAGTGGCGATTGGGGCATGACCCGTCTCCGTCCGGATCAGAGCTGCGATCGTAGATGGGAAGAAGCAGCGTCGATCAGCGGCGCACCAAACTTGTGCATTTATGCGGATCGCATGGGCTCAGGGGCCGCACAGGTCATCAGTTCCCTGGTTCAATGGTGTGCTCAGCGATTCACCGATCGCTTGTCTTAAGTGAAGAATCCGGACGGACAGGCAGTCCTACAATCCTATTTCGTTGAAACGGAATAACCAAAGATGGCCTTCAACTCCAGGAATTCTTCGAGTCCAGCCTCACCCCATTCCCGGCCGTTGCCCGACTGCTTGTACCCGCCAAAGCAGCCACCGAAATCTAATCGCGCGCCGTTGATATGCACGTTGCCTGATCGAATTCGCTTCGCAACTCGGCGGGCGTGCTCAATGTCTCCGGATGTAACGTACCCTGACAAACCGTAGGGAGTGTCGTTGGCAATTCGGACGGCGTCCTCTTCATCATCGTAGGGGAGGATACAAAGAACGGGCCCGAAGATCTCCTCGCGCGCGATGGTCATGTCGTTTTGAACATCCGCGAATACCGTCGGCTTCACGTAATAGCCCTTCGTCATACCGTCCGGTCGTCCAGGACCACCTGCAATCAGCTTTGCGCCCTCTTCGATGCCTTTCCTGATCAAGTGCTGCACCTTCTCAAATTGGACGTTGCTCGCGAGCGGACCGATGCTGGTGCCATCCGTGAACGGATCGCCGCTTTTGGTCGTTTCGGCTGCTAGCTTGGCTATCGATGCCACTTCGGCCATCTTGGACCGTGGGACGAGCATGCGAGTAGGTGCATTACAGGACTGGCCGGTGTTGCGAAAGCATGATTGCACGCCCTCCTTGACCGCACTTTCAAAGTCCGCATCATCCAAGATGATATTGGCGGATTTCCCGCCAAGTTCTTGCGTGACCCTCTTTACGGTAGGAGCGGCAGCACAGGCCACAGCGATACCGGCTCGCGTGGATCCGGTGAAGGAAACCATAGCCACGTCAGGGTGCGAAGAAATCGCGGAGCCCACCGTGGGCCCGTCGCCATTTACCATGTTGAAAACGCCAGGCGGAAGGCCCGCTTCATGGAGAATTTGCGTGAATAGATAGGCGGAGAGCGGCGCAATTTCACTCGGCTTGAGGATCACGGTGCACCCAGCCGCAAGAGCAGGCGCCACTTTGCAGATTATCTGGTTCATGGGCCAGTTCCAGGGGGTGATGAGGCCTGCGACCCCGACTGGCTTATGGACTGTGTAGTTGAGGAAGTCGTCGCCAACCTGGTAGGCGTAGCGGGCGACGCGATTCGTTTCGGCGACATACAGCCATTGCGGATGCTGCGCATTAGGATAAAACGCCAGGCCGAAGGGCTGCCTCAGTCCTGGTAGCAGCACGTCCTTGCCGGCTGCACGGGTGCCGTCAGACGACGGATGCAAGACAGTTACCCGTCCACCGCGCATTTCCGTGACGAGAATGTCGCCATTGGGGGCGAGGAGCATTTTGCGGGGGCCGGCTAGCCCTTCAGCAAAGACATCGATGCGAAAACCCGGCGGCAGCGACAACGCGGCAGCGGCCGGTTTTCGGACCACCGACGAGCTGTTGCGAGACGAGGCGGTGGCGAATGGCGGGGGAAGCGAATTGGCGGCAATCCTGTG
>Ga0137418_10004412_pt1 | contig 12929 bp, 8 predicted proteins | sample CZODoug3_1_2_16f_FD_122242 | JGI IMG/M metagenome (GOLD analysis project Ga0137418, IMG submission 122242) | Vadose zone soil fungal communities from Angelo Coast Range Reserve, California, USA - CZODoug3_1_2_16fungal (Hybrid Assembly) | ecosystem: Environmental > Terrestrial > Soil > Vadose...
ATCACGGCTGCCTATCTCGCGCGCGCCAAGAAGTCGGTGCTCGTGCTCGAGCGCCGGCCGCGCGTCGGCGGCGCCGCAGTCACCGAAGAGATCTTCCCGGGCTTCAAGTTCACGATGTTCTCCTACGTCGTGTCGTTGCTGCGGCCCGAAATCATTCGCGATCTCGATCTGCCGCGGCACGGGCTGCACATCCTGCCGCTCGAGAGCACCGTCACGCCGATGGAGAACGGCGACTATCTCGCGGCTTGGGCCGATCACGACGAAACCCGGCGCGAGCTGTGCCGCCACTCGCTGCGCGACGCCGAGGCCTACGACGAGTACGGCCGCCTGATGCATTTCATGGCCCAGGCGGTCAAGCCGATCCTGAGCATGGTGCCGCCCGACCCCACGTCGTTTGCTCCAGGCGACTTGGCGGGTCTCTTGAAACTTGGCAAGCACTTCCGCGGCCTCGGCGGCGAGCGGCTGCACGCGCTCGTCAAGCTGATGACGATGAGCTCCGCGGATTTCCTGGATGAGTGGTTCGAGACGGACGTCCTCAAGGCGACGAAGTCGGCGAGCGGCATCATCGGCACGTTCTTGGGTCCACGGTCTCCAGGGACCGCGTACGTGCTGCTTCATCACTACATGGGCGAGCTGGACGGCGTGTTCAGGGCCTGGGGGTTTGCGAAAGGGGGCACGGGCGCGGTGAGCGAAGCCATCGCGTCCGCCGCCCGCTCGTTCGGGGCTGAGATCAGGTGCGATGCCGGTGTCTCGAAGGTCCTTGTGCGTAACGGCAGGGCCACCGGCGTCGTGCTGGAAAACGGTGACGAGTTGTCTGCGGGAATTGTCGTGTCGAGTCTCGACCCGCGCCGGACGTTCCTCCAGCTGCTCGAGTCCAATGAGCTGCCCGCGGAGTTCGTCGCCGATATCAAACGCTTCAAGTTCCGCGGTTCGTCGGGCAAGGTGAACCTGGCGCTCGACTCGTTGCCCAGCTTCAGCTGCATGCCGGGCATCGGCCGGCAGCACCGCGGCGCGTTCTCGATCAGTCCCAGCCTCGAGTACGTCGAGCGCGCGTACGACGACGCGAAGTACGGCGAGTTCTCGCGCCGGCCGTACATGGACATCGTCTTCCCGTCGATGATCGATCCCGGCATGGCGCCGCCTGGGAAGCACGTCATGTCGATCTTCGTGCAGTATGCGCCGTACAACCTGAACGGTGGCTGGAGCGACGCAAAGCGCGAGGCGTTCGGCGACACGGTCGTGAACACGGTCGAGAGCTTCGCACCGGGGTTCAAGTCGAAGATCCTGCACCGGCAGGTGATTACGCCGCTCGATATCGAGAAGATCACCGGGCTTTCCGAGGGCAATATCTTCGCCGGCGAGCTGGCGCTGCATCAGCTGTTCTTTCTGCGCCCCGCGCCGGGGTGGGCGAAGTTCGCGACGCCGGTCCGTGGTTTCTATCAGTGCGGCTCGGGGACGCATCCGGGCGGCGGCATCATGGGCGCGTCAGGTCGCCTCGCCGCGATGCGCATTCTGAAGGATGGCGCGTGAAGTACGACGCGATCGTCATCGGCGCTGGAGCCAACGGCCTCGTGACCGCGCACTACCTCGCGCGCGCGGGTAAGCGTGTCCTGGTCGTGGAGCAGCATCAGGCGCCGGATCCGTCGGCCGATATTGGTTGGATCCCCCACGCGGTGATTCGCGACCTCGGCCTCGCAGGCGCAGGTCTGCGCGTCGAGGAGCCAGATCCCTGGATCACGGCGCCGCTCCCGGCCGGTGGGACCCTCGAGCTGTCGCGCGACATCGCGCGATCGACGGAAGCGATCCACCGCATCAGCCCCGCAGATGCGGCGAAGTGGCCGGAGTTCTGCCGTCGGATGCGCTCGCTCGCCGGCGTGCTCGAGCGGCTGTATCTCGTGCCGCCTCCCGACATCGAATCGAACGATGTCCGCGAGTTGACGCGCATCGCCGGGCTCGGACTGTACGTCCGGCGCCTCGGCAGGCAGACGGTGATCGACCTCGCGCGCATTCTGCCGATGTCGATCGCCGAGCTACTCGACGATTGGTTCGAGAGCGACGCGTTGAAGGGAGCGCTGGGCGCGCTCGGCATCTGGCACCTGAAACAGGGACCACGCGCGGGCGGGACCGCGTTCAACTTTCTGCATCATCATGCCGGCAGCCCCGTAGGCGTCTTCCGGCCAGCTCGGTCGAACATCACGCAAACGCTGTCCAAGCTGCCGGGCGTGGAAGTACGGCGCGGCGCGCGTGCCATGGTTCTCGCGAAGAACGGTAAGGCCACCGGCGTGGTGCTCGAGAAAAGCGGGGAGACGATCGAGGCACCGCTCATCGTATCCAGCGCCCCGCCGCGCGCCACGCTGCAGCCGCTCGCGATCGAGCTCTACCCGGACTTCGCGCGCGCCGTGGCCAACATCAAGGCTCGCGGTGTCGTCGCGCGCGGCACACTCACGCTCGACCAGCCACCCGCCTACTCCACACTCTGCATCGCTCCCTCGCTCGACTATCTAGAGCGGGCCTATGACGACGCCAAGTACGGCAAGGACTCGACAGCTCCGTACGTCGAGGTCCAGCGTACAAACGGACGTGTAGAGGTCCATGTGCAGTTCGTGCCGCCGGGCAATCATGACGGGCTCGCAGAGCGAGTCGCGCAGATCCTGAAGGTTCGGCCCAACCAGGTGGCCCTGCAGCCGGCCGAGGAGAGCCTCTACCATGGAGAGCTCACTCTCGACCAGATTCTGTTCATGCGTCCCGTGCCTGGTTGGAGCCGCTACCGCACGCCGATCGAGGGGCTGTACTTGTGTGGCTCGGGCACCCATCCCGGCGGCGGGATTCCGGGGGCCGCCGGCCGCAACGCAGCGCGCGAGATCCTGTGAGCTTCCTCAAGACCGTCGAGAGTTATCGCCAGGGTGCGCGCACGCTTCCGGGCCGGTACTACACGGCTCCGGAGGTGTTCGATGCCGAGCAGGAGCGAATCTTCGGACGTCACTGGATCTGTGTCGGTCGCGATACGACGCTGGCGGCGCCGGGCGACTACTTCACTGCCCTGGTTGCCGGCGAAAGCATCATCGTGTTGCGCGATCAGTCAGGGGAGCGGCGCGCGTACTACAACGTCTGCCGCCATCGCGGCACCCGGTTGTGCGAAGCGCCGAAGGGTCGGCTCTCCGAGACGATTCAGTGCCCGTATCACGCCTGGACCTACGCGCTCGATGGCCGCCTGATCGGTGCGCCGCACATGCACGAGGTCGAGGGGTTCGACAAGAAGTCGTATCCGCTCCATACCGTGGCGCTCGCCGAGTGGAACGGCTTCCTATTCGTCAATCTCGATCCCGCGGCAGTTCCGGCCGCACAATGGTTCGGTCCACTCAAGGACCGATTTGCGGGTTACAGCCTGCCGCTGCTCCGGACGGTCCGCCGCATCGAGTACGACGTGAAGGCGAACTGGAAACTGGTCCTGCAGAACTACAACGAATGCCTGCACTGCCCGACGATTCACCCGGAGCTTTCGACCAAGCTGCCCTATACCAGCGGCGCGAACGACTTGATCGAAGGACCGTTTCTCGGCGGCTACATGGAGATCAAGGCACCGAACGAGAGCGCGACGATGACGGGCCGGGCCTGCGCCTTGCCGCTCGGCACACTGGCGGCCGAGGATCAGCGCCGCGCGTTCTACTACGCGCTGTTTCCCACGATGATGTTGAGCCTGCATCCAGACTATGCGGTCTTCTACACGGTGTGGCCGGTCGCCCCCATGCAATCGCGGGTGGTGTGTGAGTGGATGGTGCACCCCGACGCGCCGGACGCCCCGGGCTACAACATCCAGGACGCCGAGGAATTCTGGGACCGCACCAACCGGCAGGATTGGCACATCTGCGAGCAGAGCCAACTCGGCATCAGCTCTCGCGTGTATGCGCCCGGACCGTACTCGCCGCGCGAAAGTATCCCCGCCGCCTGGGATCGCATGTACTTGAGGGCATTTGAAGGCTCTTGAGGAAGTGCTGAAGGAAGTCGCGGAACGCCTCAAGGACAACTACCCATACGGCGATCCGCTGTACGCGGGCCAGATGCTCAAGCCACCGCACGACGTGGCGCGCCGCGCGTACGAGATGGCCCTCAAGATCAATCCCAACAACCACGCGCTCGACGGCGGCCGCGCCAGCTCCGCGATGGAGAAGGAAGCAGTCGCGGAGCTGGCGAAGATGATCGGGTGGGACACGCACCTCGGTCACCTGTGCAGCGGCGGCACCATGGCGAACCTCGAGGCGCTGTGGATTGCCGGCCAACTGCATCCCGGTAAGACGGTCCTCGCCTCGACGCAGGCACACTACACGCACCAGCGAATTGCCGGTGTGCTGGGACTGGCGTTCGAGACGATTCCCTGCGACCGCGCCGGCCGGATGGACGCCGCGGCGCTGGCGCGCCGGTTGGCGGCCGGCGGTATCGGGACCGTCGTGGCCACCATGGGCACGACGGCGACCGGCGCCGTCGATCCCCTCGACGCGATCGTCGAGCTGCGTGGCCGCTACGACTTTCGCATCCATGCCGATGCGGCATACGGCGGCTATTTCCTGCTCGTCAAGGATCTCGGCGCCCAGACGCGCCGGGCGTTCGACCGGATCGCCGAGGCGGCCTCAGTCGTCATTGATCCGCACAAGCATGGACTGCAGCCGTATGGCTGTGGGTGCGTGCTGTTTCGCGATCCGTCGGTGGGGCGGCTGTACTCCCACGACTCTCCCTACACCTACTTCACCTCGACCGAAATGCACCTCGGGGAGATTTCGCTCGAGTGTTCACGGCCGGGCGCCGCGGCCGTCGCGCTCTGGGCGACGCAGCGGCTGTTTCCGCTCGCTCGCGATGGAGAGTTCGCGCAGGGTCTCACGAACGGGCGGGCCGCCGCGCTCGAGCTGTACGAGCGGCTGCGAAACGATGGGCGCTTCGTGACCGGCGCGGCGCCGGAGCTCGACATCCTGGTCTGGGCGCCGCGGGCCAAACGGATCAGCGAAGTCTCCGCGCTCTCCCAGCGGATCTTTGACGAGGCCGCCCGGCGCCACCTCCATCTCGCGCTCGCCACGCTGCCCGTGCAGCTGATCGACCTGCAGGACATGCAGCGTGACCGCGACACGATCGTCTGCCTGCGCTCCGTTCTGATGAAACCGGAGCACCACGAGTGGGTTGATCGGATCTGGTCGATTCTCGACGACGCAACGACTGCAGCCGGGGTGAAGCGCTAGTCGACAAATCCGCTCGACAGCCGGACGATCAGGTTCCGCCCGGGGTCGAACGCGAACCCCTTATAGCGACTCAGGAAACTGCGGTAGCGCTGGTTGAGCACGTTGCGCATCGCGATGTCCAGCCGCATCACGCGGCCGAACAACCGGACATCCGCGCTGCCGTCGACGTTGAGCAGCGCGTAGCCCGGCGTCGGGATGTCGAGCGGGTTGATCCGTCTGGCACGGTCGTACGCATCGACGTCTACGTCAAACCGATCCCGCCAGTGGAGACCCACCGCCGCGCGCAGCGTCGGAAGCAGGGGCAGCGGCTCGTGCGCCGCGAGGTTGGTGCCCCGCACCACCTCCACCCGGCTGCGTGCGACCAGGCCATGCCCGATTTCAGCCTCGAGCACCGCTTCACCACCCAACATTTCCGCTTGCGCCTGCCGGTACTGATAGACGGGCAGCGAATCGATGACCAGGGCGGTCGGCGTGATGTAGATGTAGTCGGACATGCGGTTGTGGTAGGCGGCTAACTGCAGCCAGGCACGCCGACCGCTCCAGCGCACGCCGAGGTCCACGCCGCGGCTCGCCTCCGGCTTCATCGTTGAATCCCCGAGCTCGTACCGCGCCTCCCCGATGTGCGGGCCGTTCGCGAACAGCTCGAACAGCGTCGGGGCACGCCAGGCGCGGCCCACGTTCAAGCTGAGCGACAGTCCTCCGCCCGGCGTGGGCGTAAACACCACGCCCGCGTTTCCGGACCACGCCTGCGAATTCCGATCCTGCGCCGCGACGCCGAGGGAGTCGTCACGATCGGCGTGAAGCCGGCGCGCGTCGGCGCGCAGTCCCGCGAGCAACGTCCAGCGCCCCGATCCGGGGGTCCATCGCTCGAATGCGAATGCGGCGCCGGAGAGGATGCTCGCGTTGGGCACGATCGGCTCGCGTCCGCTCGCGTCGTTGTGCTGCCCCACGGTCGTGATGCCGAACGTCGTGCCGCCATGATGCAGCAGCAGGTCGAGTGATCCGGTCTGCAGCAGCAGATTGAACTGCTCGGACTCCGTGCCCGTCGTGTCGTCCGCCACTTCGATCAACGAGTGTCGTTGGAGCTGGCCTTTTGCTTCGAGCCGCCAATTCCCCCACGGGCGCTGGCCGGTGATCTGCAGGCGTTCATCTCCAGCCTTGCGCTCGGGACCACCGGTTTCCCCCGGCGGTGCGTTGGCCTCGAGCAGCTTGAAATCGCCGCCGTAGTGCACGACGCGCACAGACAGGGCGCTGCCCGACGGCCAGCGCCATCCCGCCGCCGCATCGCCGTTGAACGCGCCGTAGCCCGTGTTGTCGAGCTCGCCCGCGGGCGTATGCAGGTTGCTGGCGTGCCGGCCGATCGCCGCGACGCGCCAGCCCATGTTGCCGCGCGCGCCTTCGACCTGCGCGCCGGGGGCAATCTCGACGTTGTTGCTCGCCGCCGAGAGCGTGAATCCTGTGCGCATGAACCCGGGGCCGCCCGCCGCATCGGGGAGTGCTTCGGGGATGACGTTGATCACGCCGCCGAGCGCGTCGGAGCCGTACAGCACGCTCGCGGGCCCGCGAATCACCTCGATGCGCCGGACGAACGCCGTCTCGACCGACGGGCCGTCCTCATCGCTCCACGAGTAGTCCTCGAGCCGGCTGCCGTTCTCGAGCACCAGCACGCGCGCACCGGAGAAGCCGCGAATCACGGGCTTTCCGATCTGTGACCCAGTGGTGATCGCGCGGACGCCCGGGAGCGCCTCGACGACATGCGCCAGCGAGACGCCTTGAGCCCGCCGCAGCTCGTTTCCGGCGAGCGCGTCTGCCGGGAGTGGAGAGGACGCGGGCGCGAGGGGCTGCCGGGTCGCCGTGACCGTGACGGGCTCGAGCCGCAACGCGCTGGGTGCGAGCACGATCTCCAAGGCGCCGCTCGGCTGCCCGCTCCCAACCGAGATCTCCCGCACCGCCGGTGCAAATCCCTGGCGCCGCACAGTCAGCGTGTAGCGTCCCGGCGCCAGCGCGATCCGGAATGCGCCATCGGCACCGGTGGTGACGCTTTTACCGATGTCTGTGACCTCGACGATCGCCTGCGCGACGGGTTGACCGGCGTTATCGGCCACGCGGCCCCTGACGGTATCCGCGGGCACGATCAGGACTGATAAGAGGAGTGCGAGCATGCCCCAAAAACTATTTCGAACTAGGCGCCGCTGATAGCCTCGATAGGATCGAGCCGCGCCGCCCGGCGCGCGGGGTACCATCCGAACAACAACCCAACGATCAACGCGAAGATCACGGCGAGAATCACGCCGGGCAAACTCACGGGGATCGCGAACGGCTTGCCGAACTGCTTCCCGATCAGCTCAGTGATTACGGTCAAGCCGGCACCGCCCGCGATGCCCAGGACCGATCCCAGGAAGGCGAGCGTCAGGGATTCAGCCAGAAACAGCTTGACGATCGCGCCGTCATCGGCGCCGAGCGCCTTCCGGATACCGATCTCATGCACGCGCTCGCGCACCGAGATGAGCAACACGCTGAATAACCCGATGCCACCGACGATCAACGTGACGCCGGCGATGGTGAACATCACGGCGTTCCACCCGCCGAGGATGTTGTCCGCCATCGCGAGATTCGACAGCACCTCGGCGGCCTGGTTGTCGATGGTGAAGTCCTCGGTGCCCCCGTGACGCTGCCGGACGAGCGCCGAGCCACGCCGCAGCACGTCGCCAAAGTCGGCTGACGGGCTGGCGGTGACGAGCGCCTCATCCAGACGGCCTTCGCCCTTCGCGTAACGCGTCATGTAGGTATAGGGGATGTAGATCCGTCGCCCCACGAAGCTGAAGTCGGCGGGAATGATGTCGAACTCGATCGGCGCCACGAGACCGATCACGCCGAACCGCACGGCGTCGATGGTGATCGTCTTCCCGACCGGGTCTGCATTTCCGAACAGATTGTGGGACATCTCTTCCCCGATCACCGCCACGCGCGCGCGATTCTCAACGTCGAGCGGCCGGATGCTGCGCCCCGCGACGATGCGCCAGTTGCGGAGCTCGAGATAGCCGGCATCCACGCCGTCGATGCGCACGCGCCGCCGGTCGGCGGGTGCGTTCACGACCTGCTCGTCCCCCCAGTTGCGGCCCTGCACATTCGCTACGCCGGGCAGACCGCGCAGAGCGTCGAGGTCGCTGATCCGCATCCCCGTATGCCGTAATGCGGCCGCCCCCCTGGCGTCTGAGCGCGGCCCCTGATCGTTGATGAAGAAGCTGCGCGACATTCCCATCGAGATGAGGTCGTCGTACACCAGCGTCTTCATGGCAGCGGCCAGGGACGTCATCGACACGACAGATGCCGCGCCGAACACGATGCCCGACAGCGTCAGGAGCGAGCGCAACTTGTGCCCGCGGATCTCGCGCATGGCGTCGCCGATCAGCTCGAGCCAATCACGCATAGCGCAGCGCCTCGACAGGCGCGAGCCGCGACGCGCGCACCGCCGGGAACACGCCGGCGATCAGTCCGACGCTCACCGCCGTCGTCAGCGAAACGGTCGCGATGAACGGGCTCACCACCGCCGGCATCTGCATCATGTGGGCGACGAGGCCGGTGAGCGCCGTACCGAGGCCGAGTCCCAGCAGACCGCCGATCAACGTCACGACGAGGACCTCGGCGAGCACGTGGGCGAAGATCCCGCCTGCCGTGGCGCCAAGGGCCATGCGGGTGCCGAATTCGCGCACGCGCTCGACGACCGAGGCGAGCAGGATGTTCGCGATCACGATGCCGCCGGTCACGAGCGAGACGACCCCGACGACCAGGAAGATGAAGTTGAAGAGCAGCAGGAACTGGCCCGCCTGCTGACCGGCGCCCTGGCCGGACGATCGGATGTCGAAGTCCTCGACTCCGTGCCGCGCATACAACAGACTGCGCACCTGCGCCTCCGCGCCCGCGCCGGGGCGCGCCTTGAGAGTCAGGAAGTCGAGGTGGTCGCTGGCGCTGTATTGCGTGATCGCGGTCGAGATCGGGATGTACGCCCGCTCGTTGCGGTACTCGAGCGCGTTATTTTCCCAGGCGGCGAAGTAGAACTCCTCGCGCTCGAGGACGCCGACGACCCGATAGCTCTTCTCCCCGATGCTCACGATCTGGCCGAGGGCCGCCGTGGCGCGGCCGAACAACGAATCGGCGTACTTCCACCCCAACACCGCGACGCGGGCCTGGCGCTGCACGTCGAGATCACTGAGGTAGCGCCCGACGAGGGGCTTGATGTCGTTGATGACCATGTACGCCGGAACCGTCCCGATGACCTGGCCGGTGAAGCTGGCGTTGCCAACGCGATAGGAGAGCTGCTGCGCCCATCCCGGGCTCACGGCCGCGAGCGCATTGGCACGGTCGCGGAGATATTGCGCATCCCGAAAAGTGAGGCGCTTCGATGCGAGCTCGCGGGCGCCAGGGTGCGCAGACGGCTCGCGATCGGATACGATGATCGTGCCGCGGCCCCCGACCTCGCTAAGGAATTGCTCGGTCAGCGCCGTCTGGCCGCCGAACAGCGCCAGCACCGTGACGATGCTCGCCGTGCCCAGGATCAAGCCGAGCAGCGAGAGCAAGGTCTGGCCCCAGTGGCGGCGCGCTTCGTCGAGTCCGGTGAGCAGCGACTCGAGGAGATTCACACCACGCGTCCGTCGCTCATCTGTATCACGCGCTGGGCACGCGCCGCGACGCCGGGATCGTGCGTCACCAACACGATCGTATGCCCCGCCGCATGCAGCTCGGCGAAGGTCTTCAGCACCTCATTGCCGGCCTGGGAATCGAGGTTGCCCGTCGGCTCGTCGGCCATGAGGATCGCGGGCTCGCCGATCAGCGCGCGCGCAATGGCGACGCGCTGGCGCTCGCCGCCCGACAGCTCATCCGGACGGTGGCCGACGCGGGGCGACAGCCCGAGCCGCTCGAGCAGCTTGAGCGCGCGGGCGCGACGCTCCCCCCGCGTCACTCCCCCCCGGTACTTGAGGGGCAGCGCGACATTCTCCTCGACCGTGAGCCGCGGCATCAAGTTGAACGTTTGAAAGACGAAGCCGACTTTGCGATTGCGGACCTGGGCCAGCCGTTTGCCCGACAGTGCGCCGACGTCCTCACCGTCGAGTCGATAGCTCCCCGAGGTTGGAGAGTCGAGGCAGCCGAGGATGTGCATCAACGTGCTCTTGCCGGAGCCGGATGGTCCGGTGATGGCGATGTACTCGCCCGCGGTGACGTCGGCGTCCACGCCGCGCAGCGCCTCGACATCCACCTGCCCCAACCGGTACGTCTTCGCGAGGCCGCGGGCCTCGATCAACGACAGCATCAGCGTCGCCGCGCCGGATTCCGGGCCCGCTCCAGGGCGGCCACGGGATCCTCGAGCGCAATCGAATCGCCGGCGGCGAGACCATTGACGACCTCGACGTAAAACAGATCGGACAGACCCAGCGTCACAGCCACGGGCTGCGGGCCGCTGCCGCCAAGCTTGTACACGACCGGCTTCCCTTCCTTTAATAGGACGGCCTCGACGGGCACCCGCACCGCGCCGGAGCGAACGGGACCTGAGATGCGCACATTCGCCGTCATCCCGGGCCGCAGGATACCCGCGCCGCCGGTGGCGACGACCTCGACGTCGAACACTCGCACGCGGTCCTGGAGTCGCGCCGCGGGAGGCACGAGGCGCACGACACCTTGCGCCGTGTCCCCGGGGAACGCGTCGACCGTGAGCGCGACATGGTCGCCTTTCTTTACTTTGCCGATGTCCACTTCGTTGATCGCGGCTTTCACGAGCAGCGTCGAGAGGTCGGCCATCGTGAAGAGCTCGGTGCCACCACCGAACGCGCTGGTCCCGCCCACGACGGTCTCGCCTTCTTCGACCCCGCGCCCGATGATCACGCCGGCCGCAGACGCGGTGATGCGCGCCCACTGCACCGTCGAACCCGTCGAATCGCCCGCGGTCACGCCGGAGCGTTGCACGAGCTGCAGCTGATCCTCCGCCGTGCGCCACTGGTTCTCAGCCTGTTCGTACGTCACCCGCCGCAGGTCGAGGTCGGCCTGCGTGATGCCGCCGATCGCCGACAACGCCTGGCCGCGGTCGAAGTCGCGCTTCGCGTTGTCGCGCGCGATGCGCGCCCTCGCGATCTCGCTGCGGAGCTGGGCAAGGCTGTTCGCCTGCGCAATGTCAGGCATGATGCGCGCCAGGACCTGGCCCGCCTGCACGTGGTCGCCTTCGCGCACGTACAGCTGCTGGACGACGCCGGAGATGGGGGACTTGACGACGATGCTGCGTTCGGGAGACACGACGCCGGTTTCTTCGACGATCACGCGCACCTCGCCGCGATCCACCACCCCGACTTTGTAGGGGCGGCTCGAACCGTCATCGGCATCGGCTCTGTTGCAGGCGACCAGAGGGACGCAGGAAGCGAGGACGGCGAGGACGAGCGCAGGCTTCATGGGGCCCTTCGAGGCGGTTGGGGTTGCCCCTACGACGGGGGCTGGCCGGGCACGGTTTCACGGTGAAATTACTGCCCTCATGACCAGTTGGCTCGGCGATTGGGCGAATCTCCTACTGCGCTGGACGCACTTCATCGCCGGCATCGCCTGGATCGGCAGCTCCTTCTACTTCATCTGGCTGGACCGCGCGCTGACCAAACCCGAACACGCGAAGGCGGGCGTGGAGGGGGACCTGTGGATGGTCCATAGCGGCGGCTTCTATCAGGTGGAAAAGCGCCGCCCGGGACCGGGCGAAGTGCCACCGGTGCTGCACTGGTTCAAATGGGAAGCGATGCTGACCTGGATCACCGGGATTTCGCTCCTCGTGCTCGTCTACTACCTGAGCAACGCCTATCTACTCGATCCAGGCATTTCCCGCATCGGCCGGGGCACCGCCATCGTGCTAGGCGTCGGCCTGCTGGTCTTGGGCTGGGTGACCTACGATGCGTTGTGGCGCTCGCCCCTGGCGCGCCGCGCGGCCGTGGCAACGGCCATCTCGCTGGGGCTGCTCGCCGCCGTCACCGTGCTGCTCTGCCGCCTGCTCTCCGGCCGCGCGGCGTTCATGCACATCGGGTCCCTGCTCGGTACGATCATGGTCGCGAATGTCTGGATGCGGATTCTCCCGGCGCAACACCAGATGCTGGCCGCCACGCGCGCGGGCAGACCGGCAGATTTCACGCTGGGGGAACAGGCCAAGCAGCGCTCCGTGCACAACAGCTACATGACGTTTCCGCTGCTCTTCATCATGCTGTCCAATCACTTTCCAGCGACGTACGCGACTCCGGCCAACTGGCTCGTGCTGTTACTCCTGTTCGTCGCTGGGGCGTCGGTACGGCACGCGATGATCGAACGCGGACCATCGAGCCGGTGGGCGCTCGTACCCGCGGCCCTGGCGTTGGCGGGCGCGATGTTCCTTTCGACGCCGCAGGGGGCGGGAGCCGCAGCCCGAGCGCCCGCCGCGGCAGTCGATTCGGTGCCACCGTTCTACGCGGTACGCGCGGTGATCGCGCAGCGCTGCCAGCCCTGTCATTCCCAATATCAGAGCGACCGCACGCTCGGGCCCGCGCCCGGCGGCGTCACATTCGACACGCCGGAAAGCATCGCGCGTCTGGCCGAGCGCATTCGCGTTCGGGCCGTGGAAACGAGGACCATGCCGCTCGCGAACAAGACGGGCATGACCGAGGAGGAGCGAGCGCTCCTCGCGCGCTGGATCTCAGGCGGGGCGCCACT
>Ga0137418_10004414_pt1 | contig 12926 bp, 7 predicted proteins | sample CZODoug3_1_2_16f_FD_122242 | JGI IMG/M metagenome (GOLD analysis project Ga0137418, IMG submission 122242) | Vadose zone soil fungal communities from Angelo Coast Range Reserve, California, USA - CZODoug3_1_2_16fungal (Hybrid Assembly) | ecosystem: Environmental > Terrestrial > Soil > Vadose...
TTGTGGGGATTGGGACAGCGCATCTTCCTGCTGCACGATGGCCGAACCACAAACCTGCTCACTGCGATCGAGGCACACGACAGCAGGGGAAGCGAGGCCAACGCCGTGGAGAGTAATTTCGATAACCTTTCATCCAGCCAGCAGCAAGATCTGCTCAACTTCCTGCGCTCGTTGTAACTGCTGATCCGCATCCTTGGACAGCACGCTTACTGGCGAGACACGAAGTGTCTCGCCAGTATGGTTCCATATGCAGAAATACCGCGTGGCTGGTTTACTGGGGCTGTCCGGCCTGAAGCGCTGGGCCCCGAGGGAGGAATATGCGTTCGCGCTGCTTTTGTTTCGTGATCGTTCTCACTTTGTCTGTGCCGCTACTGGCCTGGGGTCAAAAGGCAGAACAGAAAATCATTCCCCAGAACGGTGGCGACTTTTCCAACAACACGCAGCCCCTCACCAAAGTACCGGAGGGAGTCATTCTGGTAAAAGGAGCGTGGTCAAGCGCGAGTGATTCAATGACTCCGCGGCCGGAGGGCGGGAGCGTCACCGACAATGTCTTTAGCAATCAGTATTTTGGAATCAGCTACGCTCTACCTCCGGATTGGACGGAAAAATACGAAGGGCCACCTCCGTCCGACAGCGGTCTCTACGTGCTCGCGCAGTTCGGGTCGGCGGCCTCATACAAAGGACCAAGTCGAGGGAGCATCTTGATCACCGCACAAGACTTGTTCTTTACACAGTTGCCTGCGACGAATGCGCGGGAGCTCATCCATTACACGAACGACAATTTGCAGACCGACTACAAAGTGGAAGTCCCGCCAAGTGTGCTCAAGGTCGCTGGCCACGCGTTCAGTTTTTTTGCCTATAACTCTCCGGTCGCGCAGCTGCATTGGTATGTTCTTGCCACCCAAATCCGCTGCCACGCGGTGCAACTGGTGCTCACCAGCCGCGATACGACACTGCTCAAGACGACGATTCTGGACATGAATAACAGAATGAAGCTGCCTGCGGAAGCCAGTCCGACAGCGGGAACGGGTGGCGGGGGCGCTGTCCCTGTGTGCATCAAGGACTATGCCAGCGACGAAAACCTGATCGCGCGGGTTGACCCGATTTTCTCCGAGCACCGGTTCAATCCTGTTCCGGTCCGGATTATTATCGACAAAGAGGGCAAGGTTCAACACATTCACTTTCTCAGCGCTTTCGCGGATCAGGAAAAAGCCATCACCGATGCGTTGAGACAATGGAAGTTCAGGCCCTACCTGCGCGAGGGGCAGCCGATTGAGGTGGAAACGGGCATCATGTTTGGACGTGCGCCTTACCGGGCGACACCGTCGGCAGCGAACCAAGCGACCCAATGATCGATGATTCAGTTTGCAAGGAATGCTACCGGCATGGCTCCCTCAAACACTTCCTCGCCGCATCGGCCCACTTCGAGGATCCATCCAAGCTAATCACAAGGTTGTACTTCTTCACCGCTAGGTCCCGTTTCTGTTGAAGGTCACAGATCTGGCCGGCGCCCAAAGCCGCCCTCTGCCGCAAATCCGGGGCTGCATGGCTCGCCTCTTCCATAAGGTTGTAGCTGAGGAGCGCTCCAGTATCGTCCTTCATCGCCCGCTGCGTGTCTCCCATATTCACCGCAGACAGTTCATAACTTCCGAAAGGGAAGTGCCCGGCGTGTCCGGCGTCCCAAACCTTCCGGTAAGCCGCAAGTGCATCCCGGTCCCGATGTGCCGCCCGCAGCAAGTCACCATCTTCGAGCGCAACAATCACGTTTTGCGGAAATTGTTGCGTCAGCCCTCGCACCAGTGTCAGCGCCTCATCGAACTTTCCTTCTCGCCGGAGAAATAGCGCCAGCAAAATCTTTGCATCAATGCTGGCTTCGCCGCCGCCTTTGGACGCGGCATACAGCTCTTCAACCCCACGCTCCTTGTTCCCGCTGAATCCGACCAACGATGCAGCCATTTTCACCGCCCAGGGCAGGCTGCCCACGACATAGTCGTGTGTTCCAACAATGAGTTTCGCATCCGTGAACGTAGGAGAAAGGTCCAGCACGCGTTCGTGATCATGCCGCGAGCCCACCGCCGAGCGCAGCGCCGTCAGCCACGAGCGGTCGATCAACCCGGTGTAGCTGGACCGCATCCCACGCGTGACCCCGCGCGCGTACAGTGCTTCGACATCATTTGGATTGATTCGAAGTCTTTCTTCCTCGAGTCCCGTCGCTTGTTCCAGCAAGTCTTTGATTTTGTTCTTCGCTTCGGTTGTCGCAGGCCGTTGCGGCGTCCCAACAAAACTGTCATTTGCATAGTCGGTCGGATCGAGGGCTCCCATACGGAACAGCTCTCGGATCAAGTAAGTGTTGGCAAGGTTGTTCACCGCATACGGATCGTCGGGGTGTTGCGCTGCGACTTTCTCCATATCCTCGATCGCCCGCGCATAATCCATGTTGTAAAAGCGCTCGAAACCACTGCGGGTAACCGGGTCGTTGGGACGAAATACAGGAAGGTCCGCCGGTGTGGCGAAGACACACGCCACGACACACAATGGCAGAGCCAACCAACCGCCTAGGTAGCCGGTTCCCAAAAGCGCCAGTCGGCGGAACCTACACCCGCCAAAGGCGACGCTCAAGGCGCTGATTGTATTTCGGGCCGGCATGGGGCCAGTATAGTGGACCCATTTCGGGAACCAGGTTGGCTATTCCCGCGGTTTCGGGGACTAGGGACAATCGTAAGGTCCGCATTTCGCACAGACGCGAAAATGCAGACCGACAGTAAAACTTGCTTCTTTCACTACGGTACCCTCCCCGGGTTCCATTGTAAGTATAAGTAAATAAGAACTTTAGCGAGTCAAGCATTTGGATGATGGCGTGCCTTAGAGCTTGACAATAGCACTAGCTCAGCCTTTTTTATGCCTGAAGCAGTCCGTAACGCGACCCAGGAATTCTGGCACTCCCCCGCCGAGAAGTCCGTTCCCTTCCAGGCCTCCCCCGCTGGTCTGGCGCCCGCCTGTCCCGAATGCGGAGCCGAATATGTCCCGGGCGCCGCTTTCTGCCATGCCTGCGGTGAAACTCGTGGCGAGCTTTCATTTTCTCCCGGGTGGCTTGGACGCTTTGAAATCAGCAGCTTACAAGGCATGTTCGGCCTCTCCCTGGCACCGCTAGTAGCTTTCTTCCTAGGCTTGGCCTGTGCTGCCGCCGCCCTGCTGGCAGGTATTTTCTCCAACCCGCAGACCATTCTCGACTGGCAGGTGGTTCAGTCTTGGCGGATTGAGTGGCTGCTGGCTTCGGTGGCCTCGTTTGTCGCGGGCATTCTTCTGAAGTGCTCCGCTAGCCCCGTTCGTTCGATAGAGAAACGCTAGGCTAGCAGCTTAGAACCTATGTTTTCATAGCGTCCGTCCTATCCCATTTAGAGTGTCTATCACCAGTCTTCGGCCCACCTCCGATTCTCTGACATGTTACTTGCGTAAGGCGATTTCTTATACGGAACTGCGCTAGCGTCACATAGGCGCAGCAGAACCGCGCCAGAGGGCGCTCCTCGAGCGCCGAGAGCATTGTGTCACCCATGGGCAGCCGACCCGACAAACGATTTGGGCGCTACGAAGTCGTTTCTGAAATAGGCCGCGGCGCCATGGGCGCCGTCTATAAGGCCCGCGATCCTCAGATCAACCGTTTCGTGGCCATCAAAGCCATCTCAGCGATTTCTCAGAGTCCCGAAGAAGAGCAAGACTACCGGCAGCGTTTTTTCCACGAAGCGCAAGCAGCCGGTCGTCTAGTCCACCCCGGCATTGTCACCATCTTTGATGTTGGCGAGGAAACCGAGACGCGCACGCCATACATAGTTATGGAGTACGTCGGCGGACAATCGCTTAGCGGCTTGCTCTCCTCCGAAACTAACAAACTCCCACTGGAACTCGCACTCAAGCTGGCGGAAGAAATCGCCGACGCGCTCGATTGTGCTCATCAGCAGGGAGTCGTCCACCGTGATATCAAGCCTGCCAACATTTTGCTCTCAGGCGATGGCCATCCCAAAATTGCGGATTTTGGGATCGCCAAGCTCAACCTCTCGAATGTGACATTACCCGGCCACGCTCTTGGCACTCCAGCTTACATGTCTCCAGAACAGGTGGATGGAAGATCGGTCGACGGTCGCTCCGACCTTTTCTCTCTCGGCGTGATGCTCTACAACATGGTCACTGGACATCGGCCGTTTCAGGGTAACAGCGCAGTTACAGTCTGCTACAAAGTGGCGAATTGGGACCCACTTCCCGCGACCTCGTTCGATCTCGCACTGCCTGCTGAACTGGATACCTTGATCAATCGTGCCATCGCGAAGGAACCGTCGCAGCGCTATCAACGCGGGTCCGAATTCGCATCCGAGATTCGAGCACTGCGGAAGCGGCTATCCGGAGAACAAGGAACCGCGGCGGTGCTCACCGCGGCAGTAAGCAACGAGACTGCGAAAAACCAGACCCGCCCACCGGCCGATCAGCTCAGCGATACCCATCGAGTTCAAACCGCGTTGCCTCCGAACCGTCAGTCGCCCTCGCCGCCGACCATGCCCAGCAACCTTTATATGACGTCTGCGGCGCTCGTTCTTGTGCTGGGATTTGGAGTCGTCGTCTTCGGAGTTCCGTTCCGTAAAAGGAATCAAGACCCAATGCCAGTGTTCGCGGATACGGCGCTGGCCCGAACGCCACGAACTCCGCAGAGTTCGCCCATAGCCCCCGCACCGGAGACGACCCAACTCGTGGCACCCAGCGACCTCCCGAGGATAGCTACGCAGGCCCCCGTTGTTCCAACCAAGCCAACCACTAAGGTTCCAGCCAAGGTGGTCCGCGTCATGAAAGGGGCGTCTGGCGCCCATCTTCAGCCTTTGCCGAACGCCAGCGTCGTCCCACCCCTTCCGGCGGAAGTCGCGGTTCAGAGCGTTAAGCTCAAAATCGAAGTTCAACATCACTTTGCGGCGGGCAAACTTTCTGTCTGGGTGGATGAGAAGCTAGCCTATTCTGCGGACCTGCATGGGGAAACCAAACGGCACCTCGCCGTATTTCACGGTGTCGACGGCAGCGACGTCGCCGAATTCAGCGTCTCGGCTGGGTCCCACACTCTCCGTGTGAACGGCCAATCCCCCTCTTACGATTTCGACGAGTCCAAGACTATTACCGCGGACTTTAGATCCGGCGGTGAGAGGATCTTGAAAGTCAATTTCGAGAAAAACAATCGCGAGATGCGCCTAGCCTTGCAGTAATCCCTGCCGTCAAGACGATACAAACAACATTGGTTTCAGGCCCCCGGTGTTCTGTGCCCCGATTCTCGCCTTGTTTTCGTTATCTGTCATCGGTCCCGGATAGACAGCGTTTGGTCACGCTGTTCGGAGTGTCAGCCCGAACTTCTATCTTTTCCTAGGACGTTCGTCTAACTAAGAGGAAGAGATTTCCCCGAGGAGGCACTGGAACATGGTTACTCGCGCACTTCACGAACTAAGCGTGAATTCGATCCCCGCAGGCGACGGAAGCGATGGGTCTCAGCTTTCTCATCATGCCTCGGAGGTCGTCCGTGCCGCCCAACAAGAACTCGACACTCTGATGCGCCAACGGTCAGAAATCATGAAGCGCATCGGAGCGGTGAAGCAGACGCTAGTGGGATTGACGTCGATTTTTGACTGTTCTGCGGAATTAGTCAATCTCAACGGCAGTGTTTTTTCCGAGGGAACCGGTTCTCATCTCACCGGTTTGACGAATGCATGCCGCCTGGCCTTGCTGCAGGCCGGCGCACCATTGCGACCTCATCAGGTTCGCGACCGCCTCCGCTTTCAGGGACTGTCGCTGGAGAGTCACCGGGATCCCGTCGCGACGGTTACGACGGTGCTCCGAAGATTGGGTCAGTACGGCGAAGCGCGGCCCGTGATCCAATCCGACGGCAAGCGGGCTTGGGAATGGGTTGCAAGCGAGCAGCCCAAAACAGCCGCGAAACAGTCTTAACCTGTGAGTCTTAACTATGGAATTCCGGAGGACCGACTTCCTCGAATCCGGTTCCCCGGAGGCGGATTCATCTCTGTTCATCTGAACTCGGCTTGAACATTGGCAAGCCCTGCTATCCGTCCCAAACGGAGTACGCCTTGTCCCTGTCTTGATGCAGGAGATACCGTACCTGGAATTGGCATGCGAACTGCCTGTAATTGAGCATGCCGCCGAGCGGGAACCGACACATTTCCCACGCATTTTGCTTTAACGTAGAGCCGGCTTTGGTGTACCTGGCGTTGACCGAGCAGCGCCACATTCGGCGTTGGTGGTCTGCCGATGCTTCGGTCGAAGATTTTGTCGGCGGACAGTTGAAGTTGGGGCTCGTACCGCACGACTGTTTAATGATTGTGGAACGCCTCACGCTAGGACAATCGGTCGAGTGGAAATGCGCTGAGGCCGGCCGCAAGTGTTCTCCGGGCGATGAGTGTGTTGGCACGCGCGTGCGCTTTCGTCTCTCAAGAAATGCCCGCGGCGGAACGATGGTCGAGATTCATCACGGCCGATGGCGTAATCGCAACTCTTGCGTCGACGCGTGGGATCTTCGATGGACTGTGCTCGCAGGTAAAAGCCTAAAATCATATCTGGAGACGGGCTTGGGACGACCGGTGTCTTAGTTCGCTTTGTCTTAGTTCGCTTCACTCAAGTCGTGCAACTCTGGTCGCGTGAGAAGAAATTATGACGACGGCATCGAGCGGAGAAATTCGGATACCCAACGCAACAACAAACGATTTTCCGCGAGTTACGTCTAACGGTGCACAAGACGTCAGGCCAAGCGATATGTCTGCCGCCACCTCTGACGCGTCTGCGACCCGGGACCAAGTCATGCCGATTCGAGCACTGATCGTGGACGACGAGCCCCTCGCTCGTAAACGCATCTACGATCTGTTGCGCCAGGACAAGGAGATCGAAGTAGTCGGCGAGTGCGGCAGTGGAAGCGCGGCCATGGAACTGCTCGAGCGCGATAAGCCCGATCTCCTTTTTCTCGACATCCAAATGCCCGAGGTCGATGGCTTCGATCTGTTAGACGCTCTCGAAGGCTCAATTCCAGCCGTGATTTTCGTCACAGCCTACGACAAATACGCGCTGCGTGCTTTTGATGCGCAAGCTGTCGACTACCTACTGAAACCCTTCAATGAAAGCCGCTTTCAGCAGGCCCTTTCTCGCGCGAAGGAAAAAATCCGCAAAGCCGGCCCGCTTGTGAATGCTGAGCTGTTGTCATTGCTTAAAGATGTTCAGAGCGGAAGAAAGGCCGCCGATCGGCTCGTCATCAAGTCAGGCGGTCGAGTTCTGTTTCTCAAAACGACCGACATCGACTACGTCGAGGCCGCTGGCAATTATTTGAACTTGTTTGTTGGCAAGGAAACCCACCTCATCCGCGAGACCATGCAGAGCCTGGAATCGCGCCTCGATCCTGAACGCTTCCTGCGCATTCACCGCTCCACCATCGTGAATCTGGAACGCATCAAAGAATTGCAACCATGGTTCGGGGGAGAGTACGTCGTAGTTCTTCGCGACGGCCGCAAGCTCACCTTAAGCCGCACCTACCGCGCGCGTGTGCAGCAGTTGCTCGAGGCCTAGGAACTGCCCTCCGCTCTTCGCTTGAACCTTTGTCCCAGATTTCTCGTCGATCTCTGGTTGAGTCCATCTAAAACCCGCCCCTCATGTCGTAGCACTGTCCGAACCTGTCTGGACTCCTTTCATCCCACCGTCCGTTTCCGTTCCTGGGCCGAAGTTCATGTGCTTCATCCCGAGGAAGGGAAGAATGGTCCCAAAATTCCGGCGATCCGTACCAAATGTGTTTGTCTGCATCGCTTTCGAAAATAACGTCAGTCAGCGCGAGCCTGTCACAGATTTCGAGTTATGGCACTGATTTTACGTTGGTTCGAGAAGGAGTGAATTATGAAAACCCTCTTTATACGCAGGTGGACCCGATGCACTGTTGGCCTATTGTTCTTGACTCTCCTGGCAAGCGCATTTGCCCAGTTCGAAAAAGGCGCAATTGGCGGCACTGTGACCGACTCTAGCGGTGCTTTGATGGTGGGCGCCGAGGTCAAGGCCACCTCGGTCAACACAGGGGTCATTCGGACCACAGTCACAAATGATTCCGGCATCTTCACTCTTACTAACCTCACTCCGGATAGCTACGAAGTCACCGTGGCCCATAAAGGGTTCGTCACGTTCAAACAGACTGTGGCGATTTCGCCGGGAGGCCGAAGCACGCTAGATGCGAAGCTCGAAGTAGGCGGAACAGGCGAGACCGTCGAAGTTGTCGTAGGGGGCGGCGCCCAAGTCGACACTCAAACATCGTCGATCACTCAAACGGTGAGCCAATTTCGGGTGGCCGAGCTTCCCAGCCTGACGCGAGATCCGTACGACTTCGTCCAGACAATGGGCAATGTAAACCAGGATTCCGCTTCCGGTACAGGCGGTGTTGATCAAATTATCCGAGGATCCGGCGTCTCAATTAACGGCCAGCGCTCGGCCAGCACGGACGCTTTGCTCGACGGCGGTGAAAACGTCGATCTTTATACCACGAAAGTGGGTCAGGCCGTTCCTCTGGATTCAGTGGGAGAGTTCAGTGTTGTGAGTAACAATTTCTCGGCGGAGTATGGGCGCGCTTCGGGTGGCGTGATCAACGTGGTCACAAAATCAGGGTCCAACAACATGCACGGCAGCGCCTACGAATTCAATCGCGTATCGGCGTTAACCTCCAACGACTATGACAGCAACGCGCACGGTAACCCGAAAGCCAAATATACACGCAATCAGTTTGGTTTCAGCCTTGGTGGGCCGGTGATCAAGAATAAAATGTTCTATTTCAGTAACCTGGAATGGACACGAGTACGGAGTTCAGCGACCACTACCCAGGTGGTGCCTGATCCGGCGTTCATCGCAGCTTCATCGCAAGCAACGCAAGATTATTTCGGGCAGTTCAGCCTTCGCCCTGGCCTCCGTGTGAACTCTCAACTTACCGCAGCCGGCCTGGGTGCGGGCTCGACTGCGACGTCAAGCGCGGCCTATACGGCCTACACAGGCGCCAACGGAGGCGCCAACCCTTTGTTTGATGTGGTCAGCTATCAGTCTCCCGGTGATTCAGGCGGCGGCGCGCCGCAAAATACCTTGAACATGGTTCACAAAGTCGATTTCAACATTGGCGACAAGACATCGATGTTTATTCGCTATGCCAACTTCAAGCAAAACGAATTTCCAGGTTTCCTTAATACCAGCCCCTACTCAGGATTCGACACGGGGCAAACACAGCTCAATCAGAATCTTCTTTACTCTTTAACCCATGTCTGGACCCCGAACCTTGTGAGCGAGACCAAGCTCAACGTGAACCGCCTAACCTTAGAGCAGCCGCTTGCATCGCAGCCTGTGCAGCCCAGCCTTTACTTCAACGTCGGCACCGCGGCGGCTGACAACAATGGCAACTTGTTCTGCCTGCCGGGTTATTCCTGCACAACACCAGGCAACTCCATTCCATTTGGCGGCCCGCAGAATGTAATGCAGGTCGCGCAGTCCTTAGGCTGGAACCATGGCAAACACGAATTCCGTTTTGGTGGCGGCTACATTTATACGCGGGACAATCGTACGTTTGGCGCCTACGAAAACGCAGTCGAAGGGTTGGAGAACAACGGCACAAAGGGTGGATTGGCTTGGGGCGCGGACAATCTGATGAATGCGGCGAGTGGCTGGTTCCAGGTTGTCGTCGACCCTCAAGGCAAGTTCCCCTGTTTCTGCGATGCAGCTCACACGTTGCGGGTGACGCCCGACTGCGAAATTACATTGCCGGCTGCACAACCATCTTTTAGCCGGAGCAATCGATACAACGATCTTTCCTTTTACGGGCAAGACACTTGGAAAGTGTCTCAGCGCCTCACTTTAAACCTGGGTCTGCGATGGGAATACTACGGGGTGCAGCACAATAAAGATCCCCGTCTCGACTCGAATTTCGTTTTGGGAACCGGCGGCACTTTGCAAGAGCGAATCGCGTCTGGCCGAGTGAATACTATTGCCGCCACCGCCAATAGTCCGGCGAGTCCGGTTGGCGGGTTGTGGACTCCTGCCAAGAAAAACTTCGCCCCGCGCGTTGGATTTGCCTGGGATGTGTTCGGCGACCGCAAGACATCCTTGCGTGGCGGCTACGGCATTGCTTATGAGCGGAACTTTGGCAATGTGACTTTTAACTTAATCCAGAATCCCCCCGCTCAGTTCAACAGCACGTTCCAGAGCGCGGTCGCGCCCGGCTTGGCAGGCGGACAGGCCCTTGCTTTCGACAATCTCGGACCCTTCGCGGGAAGTGGAGTTCAAGTGCCCCTTCCGCCCCCCAGCCTCCGCTATGTTCGCCAGGACATCCCAACGTCGTATTCGCAGTCTTGGAATCTTTCGCTGCAACGCGAAGTCATGAAAGATACTGTCCTCGCACTGGAGTACACGGGAGCCCATACTGTTCACGACTACTCGATTGAAAACCTAAATTCCCAAGGCATGGGTGTCGTCTACTTGGGGACCGACCTCGCAGATCCGCTATGCACAGCACCTGGCGCCCGCTGCAACGTCGATCGCCTCAATCGCCAATACGGAAACATGAACACGCGTGGCTTCGGCGGCTATTCTCACTACAACGCCCTGAATACGCACTTCCAGTCCAACAATCTCTTCCGACAAGGTCTGGATTTCACGGTCAACTACACCTATTCGCACAGCTTGGACAATCTGAGCTCATCGTTCAGCGAAACACCGCAAACCGAAAACCTGGGCCTGCTGGATCCCTTCCAGCCTGCTCTGGATTACGGGAGTGCGGACTTTGACGCCCGGCATCGACTCGCTATTAGCGCGGTGTGGGCCTTGCCGTATGCCAAAAGCACGCATGGCTTCGTGAAGCAGGCGCTGGACGGCTGGGAATTTGCTCCGATCATCACGGCGCACTCCGGAAATCCCTTCACGGTATTCAACAGTCTCGGTGGGTTCGGTGGCGATACGGCGTTTTCGCGTTACCAAATTCCAAGCGGTGCGACTGTCAAGTACACTGGGAGCGCCAACAATGTTGCTGCCACTGCTGAGCCCAACTATACCGATTTTTCAGGCGTGAACACTTTCCAATATCTCACCGTGCAGGGATTTGAAAACCCGAACGGAAGCACCCCAACCTACTTTGAGCCACTAACAGGCTCGGGTGAGTTGCCGACGTGCGACATGGCGACGAATGCGGCCGGGAATACCGTATCGACCGGCACAAACTGCAAGTGGCCTTCCAATATGACGCGGCGCAATTCGTTCCGCGGGCCAGGAGCTTACAATATTAATTTGGCGATTCGAAAACAGTTCTCCGTAACGGAGCGCTATAAGCTGCAGTTCAGCACCGAATTCTATAACTTGCTGAATCACTCCAACTACTACGTGCAAGCCGGTGGAGGACAGGATCTCGGCAATTTTGCACCTCCGTCCCAAACGATTATCGATCCGAATACGGGCCAGCCCGTAACTGTTCCAGTTCCTGGCCCGTACAACTTCCAGGTCATCGGTAAGCGCGGCGTTAATCCTGCAATTGGTGTTCCTAACGAGCGGCGCTTCATCCAGATGGCATTGCGACTCTCTTTCTGAACTGGCTAACTCGGTCCATCAAGGGACCCTCCGGGAGCCCTTGTGCTTTTTTTTGCTACCTGAACGTTAGAGGATCGTAATCTGCCAGATGAGGCTGTATCTTGATCTCCGCGCGGTTTTGAATGCAGACACGCGATAGCGCCAAGAGTTGAATCCAGAAATTCGCCTGGTCAGGGGTCTGCTTCGCTGGCGTCATCTGCCTATGGGCTCCGCGGGGCCGCCTAGACCAGATCGTTTGGATTAAATCTCAATGGCCTCGTCAGAGGGAATTTGGCTTGGCGCCACAGTGCGAAAGGGAATTCGCAAAGTCACGAGCGCTCCACCGTCCCGCGCATTCGTGAACTTAATCTCGTGATTTCCGGGATGGAGATGCTGCAAGCGGGAGCGCGTATTGGTAAGACCGATCCCTTCCTCCATCGGCGTCTTTGCGTCCGAAGGGAAGCCGGGCCCGCTATCTTGCACGGAGACGAGAAGGTCGCTCTCCTCACGCCACGCGCGCATCTCCAGCCGACCCCCTTGGGCCTTCCGCCCAATTCCGTGACGCAGCGCATTCTCTACGAGCGGTTGCAAGAACATATTTGGAACTAAAGCATCCAGCGTTTCGGGATCCGGATTGAGATCAACCTTCAGGCGATCCGCGAAGCGGACCTGCTCGATCTCAAGGTATTGCCCCAGGAACTCGAGTTCGGCTCGGAGCGGAACCTCCTGTTCTGCATCATTGTCCAAAGTCCGCCGCAGCAGGTCGCTGAGCCGAACCAGCATATCCTCAGCCGCTTCAGGATGATCCCGCGTCAGAGCTGAGACTGCATTGAGCGTGTTGAAGAGAAAGTGGGGCTGCAATTGCATTTTCAACATGGAAAGCTGGGCCTTGGCCAGCTTGCCTTCCAGCTGGGCGCTCCGCAGCTCACGCGCGCGCAGCTCGTGATAGGAAAGCATCATGTGCCCTAAAAAGGCAATCATCGCGTAAGTGTTTACGATGTTGTCGAATGCGAAGTACAGAAACATCATCTTCCAGATACCGGGCTGGGTAATGGCGATGACCTTTGCCCCAATCCTGGGATAAATCAAGATCCGTAACGTCACGTGGATGATCGTAAAAAGTAAACTGGCTGCGAAATGAAGACACAGGCGTGAGAAGAACCGCCTGCGCTGGATGGGATAGTTCCAGCAGAGCCAAAGGACGGGCGGCGTCAGCGCCGCATAAATCCAGAAACTGACCAGGCCCGCCAGAAGAATCCGCCAAAAATTGGGATGGGAACCTTCTGATCGCCCAAGATAGTATTCCTGCACCGACAGCACCAAGACCAATG
>Ga0137418_10004415_pt1 | contig 12925 bp, 17 predicted proteins | sample CZODoug3_1_2_16f_FD_122242 | JGI IMG/M metagenome (GOLD analysis project Ga0137418, IMG submission 122242) | Vadose zone soil fungal communities from Angelo Coast Range Reserve, California, USA - CZODoug3_1_2_16fungal (Hybrid Assembly) | ecosystem: Environmental > Terrestrial > Soil > Vadose...
CCTGTCTCAAAACTTCTTCCCATATACTTTCAGCGTGACGAACAGCTATTTGTATTTCTATTTCGGTAGGTCCGCGTAGCGTACGATTTGCTTCCAATTTAACTGATCCCGCCAACAGACTTGCAGCCATTATTGCCTTGAGATCGTTTAGTTCCATCTACTTTTCCATTCTCGCTAACAAATATTTCTTCTCTTTACTCTGAAGTACTATGAAATTTTTACCTATCGAGTAGCTACAAGTCACTTGTCCTTCTACTCTCTCAAAAAAATCGTTCAGGAATTTCCAGTCAAAGATAGCAGTAAACGCTAGCTCGTTTCCTTTTCCTCGCAGGGTTTGGTATGCAATTTCATCTTTTCCGTGCGTACTCTGGTTTCCGGTACGAAGTTCGAGATTCTGCGCCCACGTTAACTTGACTGCCCTGGTTTCCTCGTTCATTACAGCTTCTAGGCGGCCAAGCGCTTCGCGGAATTCTCCCGCATCCACTCTTGCAATAAAATCACAACCTGCTGGAAACAAACGTTTTGCGTCTGGAAACTTATCCGTGAATTTGTTAGCGCGAGCAGTAAATTTACCACTCTTAATAATACTAACACGAGAGTCAGAAAAAAGCAAGGTTTTTTCATCAGAAAGTGTAGGAATTATTGGGATAAGTGACGAAGGTAACAGCACCGAAAAGGACTGCTGCACATCCGCTGGAATAGACAAACTTGCGATACGTTTACCATCCGTTGCGATTGCTTCGATTGATCCCCCAAGCGGATCTTCCGTGCCCACCAAAGAGACCATCCCAGAGTAGGTTAACCCGGTTTGCTTGGAATCTGGAGCAATTTGGACGAACTTGATCAGTTCTTGTAAAGTTGCCGTGTTGAGGCAGATTTGCAAGGTATCAGCAGGCTCGTACCGCCAAGCGGTTTTTGCTTCTTCCAAGTCGATTCTGGTCTTATTTGATAGGAGTGAGCAACCCTTGTCTGTTTTCTGGATAGTTAGGATTCCAGACATGCGGTTAACGGAGGTTGTGAACTTTCGGCTTGGGAAAAAATACACAATATTCTTTGGATATTTCAGGGACTCATCCTCAACCCAAGCGGCTAGGTTCTGTTCCTTAGCGGCCAGCACGCCGTGCTCGGTATCCAGGATAATTACCTCAGACTTGACCGCAGCAAGGCGTTTGATTAGCGGTTTAAGAGTTGGTAGAGGAATGTTCAAGAGCAAGTCTCCATATACGCTTTTATAAACTCCGCCGCAACTTGCGGGACAATCGCGTTGCCGTAGGCACGCAGGCGTCCCACTCTGGAGGTAGACCCATGAGCCAGCGGGAAAATTCTGGGTTTAGTTGGCCTAAATTTTTGATCTTGGCACCAAATCCATTCAGCGTCTCTCCAGAATCCATTAACAAGACTTGTCTCCCCAGCAAAGAATTCACTGGTACTTTTTCCAGATTGCAGGCTCCATCCTTGTGATCTCTCGTTGTTGGTGTCGCCCACGATAAAAATACTGCATCCTCTAGACGACTCTTGTTGTCTGTCATACGACTTGGATTTCCCGTTGAATGTCCATTTTCCGGACATCTCGGAGTTGGCCACGAAATACAGTCTCTGCCTGATGTGCGGGGCACCGACGCTACACGCGCCAAGTACCGCCTTCCCAACGGCGTAACCTTCTCCTTCCAAGTCAGATTGAAGAGAGTCGAGCCAGCCGTGTCCAATCGCTGCCGCAACTTGTTCTCCAAAGATAACTGGAGGCTTGCACTCGCGGACGAGTCGGTACCACTCAGGCCAGAGGTGCCTTTCGTCTTCTTCGCCCTTACCTTTACCTGCGATACTGAAGGGCTGACAGGGACAACTTCCTGTCCAAACGGGTCGGTCATCAGGCCATCCTGCGAGGTGAAGTGCATAACTCCAGCATCCGATTCCTGCGAAGAAGTGACACTGAGCGTACCCGGCGAGTTCACTCGATTTAACGTCAACAATGCTTCTGTCATCTACATCTCCTTTGGCAATGTGGCCCGCGTCAATGAGATTGCGCAGCCACTGAACACAAAACGGATCGATTTCATTATAGTAAACGCTCATGATTTAATTTCCACAGGCCAAGTAAATGCTGTCAATACAAACAGCAATAATGCTAGTAGCAACTCGTGCCCGTTCGTTGGATAGTGAAACACTAAGTAGGCTGCGTACACGGCCATAAACAAGCCGCAACCTCTCGGTATTATATCGATTAAAAGACGTAGTATGATATCAAATATCATTGAAACATATCCTCCGGTTCTTCTTGATGACTGATCTCTAAGAATGTTGCCACGGTTCCGTTGTAAAAGAGTTTAGCATAGCTTGCTCCTCGTCCCTTGGAACGGGCTTTTTTGTTACGTACGGTTGTCTCTGGTTCGTATTCATCCATCGGAGGGTTAGCGGGATCGATATTTTTAATGGTCTCCCTGTGGATAAAATACGCTGAATTCGAGTTATCTATAAGACTACCAGCTCCCTTTGCGTCTGTCAAGTGTAATTCTTTTCCTTTGGTTTTCTGATCTGCTTTGCGGGGCTGCCCTAACACGATAAAAATCAACCCGTAAATCATGGCCATATTTTTTATACGCTGCATGGCACGGTTCTGCGCTTGGATTGGGTCCGATTCTTGTCCACAGACGTAGTGGATATGATCCAGAACTACGTGCGTGATACCCAGCCGCTTGACCGCTGCTTCAATCAAATCTAACACTTCATCAGCGGTCTCAAGAGTAGGATCGCTGCCTACATAGTAGGAAACATTTTTAAGAAGAACAGAAGCTTTTTTATAATCCTCTGGTGATAGATTATTGCGATCTCGCATCGTGAGGTGCGCAGCCGCAGCAGCCGAGAATTCAAATCTATCCATCTCACACTGATAGTTCAAGACGGTATTATTGTGTTTTCTCGCTCCATGCAGAGTAACATTCATCCACAGAATACTTTTTCCCATACCGCTATTAGTGGAAGTCGAGAAAACTACTGATCCTGGAAGGTTTATGGCCATTTCATCTACACTTTTCCAAGGAAACCGTAAGCGGTCAGGATGGTTGACAAGAGGTACTTGGTCTGAAGACAACATCGTGTCTGAAAGGTTATACACCCCCTTCATCGGTTGGCTTTTCGACCGAGCGATAAGTTCATTAAAATGGTCCTTAAAGGCGTTTACGTCCATTTTATTGCACCTTATGAAAGTTTCGTTCGCATCCTTGTAACCATCGGGCCACTTAACCAGAATTGCCTTATCACCGAAATCCTGTTTTAGCCGTTCCATCGCCTTGATACCGGGACCTTGATCGCAGTCACCAGCCAGGATGATGCCGTCTGCGCACTCAAGCGCATCTCTCAGCTCTGGGGTCAGGGTGAATCCAGACATAGGAAGGGCTACAGATCGAAATCCGGCCTGCTCCATAATAATCCGGTCCGGCTCCCCCTCCACAACCACAATTGGTTCAAAAGGATCGATACTTTCCATACCAAACAGAGTAGTTTTCATACCTGGCTGACGCGCCGTAATCTTTTGTACCACAGAGCGGTACTTGATTAAAACAACTTTATCATTCTCGAAATAGGGAAACGCGATCCATCCCTTGTTGCGAACTTCTTGGATTTTCGGGTCCTTCTCGCCTATTTTTCCCAGATCCTGCCGAAACCCAACATGCAATCTCTTCGCAGTCTCGTAGGTAATTCCCCTCTGTTCCTGAAGCCATTTCATTCCCTCTGAACTGCTCGCAAGAGCGTCTTCCAGCTTTTTGTATTCAGCCAAGGTGAAGGTTTTGTACTCCTTCGGCTTTTCTTCCAGCGGCTTGAAGATTTTATCCACGTGAGATTTTTTAGGATCAGAACCCAGAAAATCTTGCACCGTTTTGACTGCTTCATTGAAAGTGCATTTGTCCGTTTTCTGGACAAAGGATAAAATGTCCCCACCACCGCACCCACCGAAGCAGTGCCACAGCCAGAATCCACGAGAATCTTGGGATACAGTAAATGATCCCGATTTTTCACTATGCAGCACGCAAAGCCCGAAATAATCCTTCCCACGTTTCTCCAATTTGGTTTTTGAGGAGTACAAACGGATGACTGCGGGATTGAGTTTCAGGCTATCGAGTTCTTCAACGGGAACAGACAAAGGAGCCTCATTTATGTGTTTTCAGAAAAGTAGTCAAATTTGCGCTTCAATTTATAAATTCTTGGGTCAACCCATTTGATCCGAAACATCTTCCACGTGTTATATAAAGCCGAATCGCGGTCGTCTCGGTCATAGTAAGACATCTTCCAAACGCCTATTTTTGACAGCATCAAATTATCCAAGCAGAACTCCCATGTTGAGTAGTGGTTGTCATAATAGTAACGCACGAATCTTGTGATTGGTCCTCGCCCGAATAAGTCAATAAAAGGGAGAGGGCCAAAGCAGCGCAAAAACTCCTCTGGATTGTATGCTGCGTTTTTATTCCACCAACCGATCTCTTTGCTCCACCAATCACGTTGGCTCTTGCCGCGCTCGTATCTACATAACAATCTCCACTCATCGGGATGAACATTACAAGGTTTACCTTGACTCTCCCAGATACAAAGGGCTTCTGCTGCGGATAAACCATCTTCTGCGGTTCCAATTTCGGGACTAGGTTTTTTGCTCTCCTGAAAAGAACCCGACGCGGGAGTGCGAACATTTTCCCACTCTAGGTAGACTTCTAGGATGCGTCGGTATTTGGAAGAAATCTTCATATTTAAGCGTGCTTGATAGTCGCATTTTCTGGAATACATCCATACTTCTTCATGATAATTTCAGTGTGCTCACAGTCGTATGTAGTGTGAAAAGTGATTGCATCTATCCTCGCAACTTTATTACCTAGAGGTATACGGCTCACATTCCTAGCTCCTCTTCTATGAATTTTTCTATATAATCTATTTCGACTGTTTCACTAGAACGCTGCGTTTTCCTCTTAGAAAATACTCTATCGGCTATTTGTTTCTTTTCTTCTAATACCATTTTCCAACACCCAAGTACTTCATCGAGAAACTCTTGAGGACTGATTTCAGACCAAATTGCATTTCTAACAGAATCGTATATTTTGTCAGTTATTCTCAAAGGTATACTCACAATTCTTCCTCGATCATACACAATCTTTTTCAGAAATCACACAAACTTTTCTTATTTGTGTCTTTGTTCCTATTTGATAAAAATTTCCACTAAAGCGATTAATGTAGCTATCTTGACGTTTTTCTGCTTCTTCTAGTGTTTCTTTTGTGTCGAGGAAAGCCCAAAATTCGCCGTTCCAAACGTGAATTTCATAGTAATCATCCGTCACAGTTCCTCCTCCACGTACTCTTCCTCAACATCTTTTTCAACTCCAGCTTGCGCCGCAGCCAAAGCTTCTTTAGCCAGTGTATCACGTTTTTCAGTCTGGTATTTCTTAGCTTTCCGTGCTTCGATACGAGTCCCAGCCTGTTCGATGAAATTCTTGGCTGCGAACTTAATACTCGAATCATCTACACTGTTCCAGAACTCAGCAAAGGCGGTAGTCACCCCGTCTTGGCCGTATTGTTGTACCAAAGAAGCCAATAAAGGACGCTGCTGGTTGTGAAAAAACACCTGAGAATTGCTTATAGATGCGATTTTTGTCTCCACATCCTGAAGCGCGGGGCTTTTCACCGCAGGAGTTGCGGTGATTCCGCTACTTAAACTCCGCAAAAAGATAGAAACAGGCTTTTTACCTGTAAACCCTATCTGAGAAGTTACCCAGTTTTCAAACGCGGCCAAGAGTTCGTCGTACCCGTGAGTCTTTACCGCTTCCTTAAGTTCCTTAGCCCACTGCTTGCGCGGTTCTACGACCCCAAACTGCTCCCTGCATCCGTTTTCGATTTGAGTATCTAGGGGAAGAGTGGATAGGGGTTTGAAAGGGTTTCCAATAATTCCGTCTTCTATTTGATAAAATTTTAAGGCTTTAGAATCTAATCTGTCGCCTATTTTGGCGGCAAACTCTTGATCTGGAAGGTTAAAAAGCATGTGTCCTGGTCCGATATATGATTTGTCCGTTTTCTGGACAATCTCTGGAAACGGAGGTTGCACTAGGGATGTTTCTCCGGTTTTGGAATTATGGTACTCATAGGACCATTTTTCAGGTGAATCAGCAAGATCAGGGGTACCCGCGACTTCTGGCGGCAAGGGTGGTAAATTTGTATACTTAGCCCGCTGAAAAGGAGGAGGTAGCCGACCTGGTTTTTCAATCCCAGTCCAGTGGCCGTAGTGACGACCGTTTTCCTCCCACCGTTGCAGCATGCCTGCTTTTTCAAACTCATCCAGAATTGTCTGTACAATCTCAGGGGTCACATCTGTGCGGTTGTAGGAATACACAGTAGACCAGATAAGCTCCGCCTCGCACTCGAAACTACCGTTCGCCTCAGCTAGGGGAATAAGGTTTGCGTACTCGGCCCGAAATTGGACAGGGACTTTCTTCAACTTTTGGGACTTGTACAAACTACTGCCGTCAACTATACGAGCGGGCATCATTGTTACTCCGTGTATTTTTCTAAATAAATAATGGCATTTTTTAAGAATTTGAATGTTGTCTTTCGCTTTTCCCAGCAAATGGTTGCAGTTTCCGCACAACAATCCTCTGGCGTTTCCTGATACGTGATCGTGGTCCACGTGCCAGTCAAGTAATATTTTTCCTGCTTTGCCTCGTCTTGCGATAGTTCCAGAAGTTAGAGAACCGCATATACCACAGACATGGTGCTGTTCCAGTAGTTTTCTGTTGTACCAATTTTCATCTACACCGTATTTTTTTGAGACGAATAGCGTTTTTATGGCGTTTCTGTTCTTCTGAACCCATATACTCACCAAATTGACACACGGCACAAGTAGTCTTCCTTCCGTCTTTGTACTTTATACTTCTATGAAACTCAGACCTAGCTTTTTCTTCTCCGCAAGAGATACAAACTTTAAATGAATTTTCTTTATCTAACTCGATGAACTGTTTCCTTCTACACGTATTGCAAGCATGATATTGTTCCGTAAAACCAGATTTTAATTGTTTAGAAATTCCACAATCGCTACATATCTTACATTGTCCTTGTTTCACTGCGTCAGTGTGACGCTTTCTACGCTTTCTTAATCTTTCCAGATAAACTGCACGATTCTCTATCTTCTGAATGGATATTTTAACATCTTCTTTCACACAGTTTTTACAACGAGGTGTCCATTTTTCTCTGTTTTTGTATTGATAGAATTCCGCTAAGAGTTTCCAACACTTACATTTATGACAAAATTTTTCAACACCAAATTCTGTGTTTCTTATTTTTAATTTAATTCCCATACTCTTCTAAATTGGCCCCGACAGCGGTATACCGTATTCCCACGCCATCACCGCGTCATCGCCTCTGCCTTCAAGCCATTTTGGAATAGGTTCATCTTCTTCTTCACAATTACATGGATTTTGAAGGCACTTGGGACACAGACAAAACTCACCGTCGCTCATAATTCTATTACTACTGGTTTATTTACCACGCGGTACTGTTCGTCCACCTGAGACGCGTTCACAAATATAGTGTTACCGACTTTTGACTGTCCATACGAGCCGTGAATGTGACCAAACACATGGAGCTTAGGCTCAAAAATTTCATTGTACTTCCTGCTCAAATCCTGGCATCCAAGGTACTCGGAGTTGTTGTATGGATCTGATTGATCCAAAATTCCCCAGGGAGGTCCGTGGGTAACAAGAATATCTGTATCGTTTGGAATTTTATCCCAATGTTTTTTGATGTCTTCTCCCCTGTGACGCATAAAACTCCACTGCATGAATGCTGGGGTATACGGACTTCCCCAGAAATGTAATCCTAAAAGATTACATCCAGAATCTTCAAGATAGATCGTATTCTCAAAGTAAGATAGAACTTCGGTTTTATCCTTCTCCAGATATCGGTCATGGTTGCCGCCGATTAAGATTTTGTGAGGATGAGGATGCTTGTTCCACCAGCGTGCAAACCTAGTAACCTCATATAGGTCTCGTCCACCGTTCATGAAGTCGCCTGCGTGAATCAGGATGTCTCCCTCCGGAACCTTCACCTGATCGTGCAGCCCGTGGGTATCGCTTATCAAAACTAGGTGTGGCACGTTTCCAACCCTCCTATATTAGGTTATTCATCTACGCTTTTATTACAGATTACGCAAATTCTATTTTCTTTTACTGGACCTGCTCCCGATCCAAGATTACAATTCACATAATCAGGTTTTACAAACGTATGTTTCGGCAGCATTTCGTAGCAAGAACGAAGTTTCATGACGTTTCGTGTTCTTTGCCGAAAAGGCTCGAATCTTTGATCAATCTCGTCAAAATTCATGGCATTAAAGCTTCCATCAAGAAGTTCCTTCATGCCTATTATTCCGTCTTTAACAAGACATTCTGTGCAAACCTCCATCGCCAAGCATAAATCCGACACACTAAAGGGATTAGGATGACAAAACTCACTTGAAGGTTCATGACAGATATGATGGATCTTCGCCGGAACTAAGTAATCGCAGATTCGTTTCACAGTCCCTCCAAGTTATTTGCTGCGTCTTCCCACGCATCTGAAGAATTCTGTCCGTTACCTAAAATTTTGCCAAGAGATTTAGAGAATATAATGAAACCATCGTCCCAAGCATCTGCCCAGAACTCTGCGTATGCTTCAGGAAAATAAGATAGTACTTTACGTTTTGCGTCACTCATAACTCCTCCAGCCAGTCCGAATCAGACGACTCTTCACTCCGAAACGGACGTGCGTTTCCGATTTGAATTAGTTTATTCTTTACCATTTTTTCATCACCGATGCACAAGCCTAGATGCGAGCAAAAGGTGCAGTGGTTGTTCGGAAACTTGATTCCAGGTCGCTTGGGAAAGAAATTCTGAATGTTGGAATCACAGATATTTCTAGCCTGCATTCCCGCCAGTTCACCTGCCTCGTGGCGCTCTTCTTCGGAGATAATCGCAGCCAAGAATTGTAAGCGCTGCTTTGTAACCTCATGCTTGGCCGCCTGAATTCCAAATCGATCCGCAAATTCCTGTTTCTTTTCCTTGAGTACGTTTCCTTTTAGCCCTTTAGCCTCTGCGTCGTATTGATCATAAATCTTTGGTGTCAGCAAAGTTAAGACTTCTTTTGAGGCATCTAAAACTACCAACTCAGTACCTACTGGATGCTGTTCGCTGTAGGCTTCAAGGACAGTAACCGTATCGCCCTTTTCAAACTCCATTCCACGCTTCACCAGAACCAGGAAGCAGGCAGTCTCAATTCCGGAAGTCCAAGCATATCTCCGTAGCTGCGGGTCCAGTTTTATCATGCGGGGATCTACCGGATACAAGGCTGCCGAAGTTTTGATGTCGATGAAGATTTTTCGTTGTCCATTTTCCGGACAATTTTCCAATGGAGGCAGCAAAGGATGATTCCAGGGAGCGGTCACTTCCATATCTAGGAAGGCGGTATCTTTCAACCCCGCGTATTCAGTATCAGGATAGTACTCTTTCTTGTAATTCAACTGAAACTGTGGATTTTGAATGGGTAACGTAGGCAACACGGCAATATACAGCCGAACCATTTGCTCGCCCTGCCTGTACATGGATTCCCAGTCGCCATCTTTGTCTGAGTAGACCAGTTCTTTATTGTCCTGCTGGAGCACCCACAGCCGCTTCCATTCATCGATAGTATCGGATAGCACCATCCCAGAGTTGTGGTAATACTGAATGGCTGCTTCAACTGCGCTGCCGAAGGCTGACGAGGCGCGTTTCTCCTTCTCCTTCCATCCCTGACGGCGGTCATAGTCGTACTTCTTCGGGCAGTCATCATAGAGTGAGCCTGCGGAGTAACTATGATCAGTTACTGGATATCCCTTGGTGGGGCTGGTATAGAGTATGGCCATATTATTTTTTCATTCCGAGTAGTACTTTCATGGTTTAAACCTATTATGATACGCGCAATATCCTTCGCATTTTGACCTGTATCCTTTTCCAATTACTAGTCCAGGAAATATAACTGTACAAGTTGGAGTAGTTAAACGAGAAATAATCCATCTCCAAATTTTCATTTCCTCAACTCCGTTATTTTAGTGTAAAGTTCAGAGACGATTGGTTCGGTATCTCGAACGAAGACTTTTAGCACATTGCGAATCGCTTCGTTATACGCTAGTCTTTCCCGCTCAACTACCCATCTCTTGATAAAGTCGAGAAGACCACAACGGGGGTCGGGATAGTTAAGTATCTGATTCCGAATACACATCAGAGTAGCTTCTTCGCCCTTCTTAAATAGTTTAACCGCGTCTAAATCGAATTCGTTCAAGTCTTCAAGAACTTGGTTTAGTTCTTTGATTGCTTTTCGAACAGATACTGTGTTCATTTCTTTAACTCCCTGATTTTACTTACAACGGGAGTCAAACTAAAGGAGTCGGTCAAGATATCGAGTACGTCGTCAACGGCTTGATCATAACCTTTAGCATAAAATCCCCAACTATCTAGGGCCTGTTCCGGTTCTTCTGGAAGTTCTTGATTAGTCATTATTGGGTGCCTTTTTCTGGTGATTTCACTAAACTGGTTGTAAAATTGTATGGATCGCCCACCATCGTGCTCGTGACCCACCAGAATCGATATTGACCCCACGGTTCCTCAGCCAAGTGGTTGGTGGCTTCGAGCGCATCATTCAGCGATGGCCACACAGACACGAAGTACTTGGCTGCATCCGTAAAATCCGATTCCGAACTAAAAACTAGATATAGCATATTATCCTTTTGTAAACATCCGAATCAAAGCGATGAAGAAGAAAGCCCAGATTGCTACGATGATACCGGCAATGAGATAGCCGAACATACTTCCTCCTTGATATGTACTATTCCCGGTGGATTCATAAGATACTGGATGGCTTTTAAAAGCACATCTGTGCTGTCCTGCGCACATCCGAGCATTATATTACAACCAAAACAAAGCAAGCCGCGATTAATGTTTGTAAGATGACAATGATCTACGCAGAATGAAATTCTTTTTCCACCGGGATTATCAGTGCCGCAAATATAACATTTTCCGTCTTGTTTTTCAAGCGTTCTTTTATATTCTTCTGCGGTAACTCTGTGTCGCCGAAATCGAGTGTTGTTTACTTGTTTTATTCTATAGTATTCTTTTCTCTTGAGTGTGGAGTTTTTAACTAATTCTCTTGCTTTTTCTAGATTATTGTTTCTCCACTCTGCTTGGCGTTTGCGTGCTTTCTCTACATTCTTTTTGTATCCCAGTTGTTTTTGTGTTCTACTACACGATTTACAACGAGTCTCTTTTCCGCCTCTCCACGGAGTATTAGGACGTTTCCAAAATTCCTCCCGTGGCTTAAAAAGTCGACATCTATAACACTCTAATTTTTCGTCTTGACTGTGATCTTCTATTTGTCTTATTTTCGGAACGTACGAACTTCTTCTTAGTAATTTTATACATTCCATACAAGTGTGAGATAAAGCATCTCTATTATTTTTAGTGGCATAGAAATAGTCTAATGTCGCCGGAAAGTTCAAATTACACCGATTGCAGTGTTTCGTCGTTTCTTTGTTCAAAATCAATAAACCTGCTTTTCTGCCCAGAATATGAAATATGAAGCCTCTGTTCCGCCCGACTCGCCATAACGAAGAAAATATTAGCTTCTTCTAGAAGGTCAGTAGAGCGTTTGTGGGGCAAAATCCCCTCCGTACATTGTATCAGACATACCGTACCGAATTCAAGCCCTTTTGCAGCGTGCCCCGTACCTATCGCACAGCCCTTCCTAGACTTTGACGCAGCCTGAACCTTTCGAATGAAGTTCAGAAAATCTCGCAGAGTCTCGTGTTTTCCTGCGGCTTTGACTAATTCCTTAAGATTTTCGACAGGGTTGTTGTCGTTTTCGACCGATTCCTCTTCTTTGTAGTACTCCGCAGCTTTGAGATCCTTTAGGATAGCAGCCACGGCGTCTTTGGCCGGGAGGTATCGATATTTTACCAAGGATCGCAGGAACGATACAAAATCCTGTATATTCTTCTCTGGCCGAGTCAGAAGATATTGATAGGCCGATATTTTTGCCGATCCTGTTTCTTCTGCTAATTGTTTACGTTTCAAGTACTTAGACGGATGAAAAGGAGTCCTGATTGCCGCTATGACTGCCGAATCTGTCAAATTTACACAGCACTGTAACCACGGTACCACATTCTTCACTTCCTGGCAAGTCCAAAATCCGGATTTACCGAGGAGGTGATACTTTACGTTGGCGTCTATAAGGGCCTCTTCACAATTTCTCAAGGCGAGATTGGTTCGGGCAAGTATTGCTGAGTGTTCAGGATCTTCAGCGACAATTTTAGCGATTTCCTCAGCTTCGCGATCCGGGGTAGAGTATACCCTTATTTCAGGTTCGGTACCCTCTTCATTTGGAGTGTTAAAGCGGTCAAGAAGTTCGTCGCGGTTTGGGGCAATCTTTTTAATGAACTCCACCAGTTTTTTCGTGGAACGATAATTAGTTCCCAAGTAGAGTTTTCTAATATCAGGAAATGTCTGTTCGATATTTGTAAATAAAGAGGGACTCGCTCCGCGCCATGCAAAAATTGATTGATTTCCGTCGCCGACAACGAGGAGATTTCCATGATTTTGAGTGAGAAGTCCCAGCAATCGATATTGAACTCGGTCGCAATCCTGCGTCTCGTCGGCCATGACATATTCGTATTGATAAGCATTTCTTAACTCCTCGTTATTCTCTAAAGTCTTGACCGCTTCCAGCATCAGGGAGTCAAAATCAAGGATTCCTGCCTCTGAGAGGCGTTTGTCGTACTGTTTGTAGGCCAGAGCCTCGCTTTGACCCTCCCCGCGCTTCTCAGCGGCAGCCAGCGCGTCTGGTGGTGTGGTTCTGTTCCGCTTCTGAAGACTGATATACGACCTCAACGACCGCC
>Ga0137418_10004417_pt1 | contig 12920 bp, 10 predicted proteins | sample CZODoug3_1_2_16f_FD_122242 | JGI IMG/M metagenome (GOLD analysis project Ga0137418, IMG submission 122242) | Vadose zone soil fungal communities from Angelo Coast Range Reserve, California, USA - CZODoug3_1_2_16fungal (Hybrid Assembly) | ecosystem: Environmental > Terrestrial > Soil > Vadose...
AGTCAAGCTACAAGCAGGAAGAGACGCCGCGCTATCACGGTCGCGATACCGCGATCGTGCGCGCCAAGCTGGAGAGCGCTGTCGCAGTGCTCGGCTCGGCCACGCCATCGCTTGAAAGCTTTCACCACGCGCGCGAGGGCAAGTATCGCCTGTTGCAACTGGAAACAAGAGTGGAGAACCGCCCGCTGGCGCGGGTCGAGGTGGTGGACCTGCGCGAAGAGTTTCGGCGGACGCACCGCTTCGGGTCGGCGTCGGAGGCGCTGCGCACGGCCATGTCCGAGCGGTTGGAAAGCGGCACGCAGTCCCTTGTATTGATCAACCGCCGCGGTTATTCCTGGTTTGTGCTGTGCCGGGGCTGCGGTGCTGCCGTGCAGTGCGAGAACTGCAGCATCTCGCTAACCTATCACAAGCGGCGCGAGCGGTTGGTCTGCCACTACTGTGGCTACTCCCGCCGCGTGCCCAAGACTTGCCCAAAGTGCGAGTCAGAGCACGTCTACTTCTTCGGGGAGGGCGCTGAACAACTCGAAGAGCGCTTGCGCGAGGAATTTCCCGGAGCGCGGATTGCGCGGCTGGACCGCGACACGGCCCGCACCAAGCGCGAATACCAGCGAGTGCTGGGCGCGTTCGCTGCTGGCAAGCTCGATATCCTGGTGGGCACGCAGATGGTGGCGAAGGGACACGACTTCCAGCGCGTCACTCTGGTGGGCGTGGTCGCGGCCGATACCTCTCTGGCCCTGCCGGATTTCCGTGCCGCCGAACGCACCTTCCAGTTGCTGACCCAGGTCGCCGGTCGCGCCGGTCGCGGCAACACTCCGGGCAAAGTCGTGGTGCAAGCCTATTTTCAGGATCACTACGCCGTCCAATACGCTGCCCGCCATGACTTCACCGGCTTCTACGAGAAGGAATTGCGCTTCCGAAGTTGGATGCACTATCCGCCATACTCCTCGCTGGCCAATGTGTTGGTGCGCAGTGACAAACTCAATGAAGCCTTGCTGTGGTCCGGCATCCTGGGGAATTGGTTTGAGAAGACTCGTCACGAAGGAGTGCGCGTGCTCGGTCCGGCAGCCGCGCCCATCGTTCGGCTGAAACGCGATTACCGCTATCACTTCGTCTTGAAGTCGCCAAGCCGCGAGAAGTTGAACAACACTCTGCGGGCGATGCTGGCCTACGCCACCGAGCAGAAGATCCCGCGGACCCAGGTGATCGTCGATGTCGACGCGCTCTGGCTGATGTAGAGCAACCCTTGGAGCGATGATTCTAAGGAGAACTGAAAACTGAGAACTAGGATCTACCCTACGGCTGTCGAAATTGCCGCACCACTTCCGGCACCGACAAGTGCGCGAACGGCGCCGGCATCATGGTGAGCACAAGCATGAACAAGGCAAAAACAGCCAGCCAAGTCCGCGCGCCCGACACCTGCGGCCACTCTGCCACCTGGGGGTGCCGCAAGCTGCTTAGCTGCAGCAGGATTGCCCAGACCAGCCATCCGGTCCACAAGTAATACCCCATGGGCAGCAAGATCAGAATCGTCAGCCGCGACACGAACTTGTGCATCCGCGGTGCCAGAGAAAAGACAATATGTCCGCCATCAAGCTGCCCACCCGGCAGCAAGTTGAGCGTGGTGGCAAACATTCCCACCCAGGCGGCTATTGCGGTGGGGTGCAGCAATAATCGATTCAACGGCAGCAGCGCTGCTGCTCCGTGCAGCACGCCGATGGAGCTGAGTAAGCGCTGGGTCAAAATAAAAATACGCGGATAGGTCAGTTCGGGCGCGGCTGCATTCAGCGGCAGAGGCCTCGATAGTCCCAAGGAAAACGCCAGAACCAAGGCGGCAACCACGAACCCGGCGATGGGGCCAGCTATGGCGATATCAAACAGCGCCGTCCGCGAGCGAATCGGAGAACGAATCAGGATGACCGCGCCCATGGTTCCGATCAGTGTCGGCATCGGAATGAAAAAAGGCAGCGTCGAATAAATCCCGTAACGGCGGCAGCACAGATAGTGCCCCATCTCGTGGGCCAGAAAAAACAGCATGACGGTGGCGGCAAACGGAATACCGCCCAGAAGGCGCGCCGGATGAGAGAACATCCACGCTGCGGGAAAGTATGGGATCGACTTATCCCCGATGGGCTCATCGCTGAAAGACAGCGCCGGTTGCCCGTGCACGAAGTTGTACTGCATTCGTGCGCCCGTGACCAGGGTGGTGAAGCAGGTCGCCACGAGCAGCAGGGCATGCAACCAGTACCGTGGCCGAGGCGGCCGGGCGGGATACACCGCTGCCGGACGGTAATACTCCGTTGTCGAGGAAAGAATTGGCGGAATCGGATCCGACATGCGATTAGGTCTGCGGCTTATCTGATCCTACTACGGTCGGAAGAGGCTCGGCTCCGTTCCACTCGGAATATCGAAGGAGTAGGCTGCTTCAGGGTCAGAGCCGGGCAATGCACCTCGGCGATCTCGAAAAAACCCCTAAGCCCAGGAGGCGATAGCCACAGGGACAGGGCGGGAAATCAATCAATCGACTGTAATTCCTTACCAGGTTTAAACCTGACCGCTTTGCCTGGGGGGATCGAGACCTCTGCTCCGGTTCGCGGATTGCGGCCAATGCCGGTCTTTCGCGGTCGCACGTTGAACACGCCAAATCCTCGCAGCTCAATACGATTGCCGCGAGCCAGGGCGTTCTTCATGCTCTCGAAGACTGTCTCGACAGCCATCTCGGCTTTGGTCTTCGTAATACCGGTTTTTGCCACCACTTCGTTAATAATATCGAGCTTAATCACGAGCAGCCCCCGGGTGCGGCGTCAGAATGGTGCCTCAAGTGCTTGATGCTAAGGGAGATATCCGAGATTGTCAACGGGAGCATCCGTCCCGTAAACTGGCGGCACCCTCCGTTTCAGCGAATTGCTCCAGCCCAGCCGAAAGCATCATCGAGTAATTGGGTGATCGGGTAATCTTGCAGTTTTCGTGACCACGCCGGATTTCGGGGCGATTGCGATTGTGTTTCAATTGCGCAATTTCAAAATTACCCAATTCTCAATTCCGAGGATCTCATGTTAAAGAGTGACCGCTGGATCCGTAAGAACGCGCAGGAACACGGCATGATTAACCCCTTTTCCGAGAAGCAGGTACGCGAGGGCGTCATCTCTTACGGATTGTCTTCGTACGGCTATGACTTGCGCGTGGCGGATGAGTTCAAAATCTTCACCAACGTAAATTGCACCGTGGTCGATCCCAAGAATTTCGACGAACGCTCGTTTGTCACCATGCGCTCGGACGTCTGCATCGTCCCACCCAACTCATTCGCATTGGCCCGCTCGGTGGAATACTTCAAGATTCCCCGCGATGTTCTGACCATTTGCGTGGGCAAGAGCACCTATGCCCGCTGCGGCATCATCGTGAACGTAACGCCGTTTGAGCCGGAGTGGGAGGGCTTTGTCACGCTCGAAATCTCCAACACGACACCGCTTCCGGCGCGCATCTACGCCAACGAAGGACTCTGCCAGATTCTGTTCTTCCAGTCCGACGAGGTGTGCGAAACCAGCTACGCCGACCGTAAGGGCAAATATCAGTCGCAGAAGGGAATTGTGTTGCCGAAGTTGTAGGGAGTGGAGAGGGAAATTGGTTCGAGTCAGCTGGGGAGGAAAACGTCGAAGGCTTCGCCATTGCGATCCGCTTCGAACACTCACCGTACCACGACTAACGGCCTTCGCCTTCTTTGTAGATGTACTTGATCGCCGGCTTGTAGATCATCAGATTCGCCTTGCCGCCGTCTCGCACAACCTTGAGGCAGTTCTTGTCGTACCACTCGATGAAGCCGTGAATCTGCTCGCCGTCGCGGAGCACGATGACCAATGGCGTTTGCGACTGCATCTGTTTCTGATAATAAAAATTCTCGGCGTTGGTCTGCTCCGGGGGCGCGAGTTTCTTACCGCCGAAGCCTTGCCGCTCTCCGCCGGAGCGCTCGGGACGCTCGTGTGAGGCGCGCTCCTGTCCTGGGCGGTCTTCGAAAGTTCGATCATGCATGGGACGGTCATGCGAAGGACGATCATGGCGCTCCGGCCGTTCCCGTGCCTGCAGTTGACTCGAATTGTGGCTGCCGTGATTGTGGTCTGTTCGTGGCAGTGTCGGCCGGATCAGCTTGCGGTTCGAGAAACTCTCCTTCTCGACCGGCTCACCAGCTGGAGCGGAATCCGTGGTGTCATTCATAGTGGCGCCACCTTAGCACACGCATTCGCGCAAAACTTAAAATCCGGTTGCCGTGATTGAGCATCCCAAGGCGTGAGATTTTCACTAACCGTACCACAGCGAGGCGTGCAAGACAATCGGCAAGAAGTGGTGGGTCACGACCAATCCGGTTCCTCAGCACTCTCAGTCCCGCTGCTGAAACCCATTCATTCATTGCACTTCGTAATACCCCAGACGGTCGACGTGGCACTCACGGCCGAAGTGCTGGTCTTTCGCCTAGGCATCGCGCTGTAGTAGGCTGCCCATGGCGACGTCGCCGGACGGCGAGTTGCCGCGAGTTAGCCGCGGCCGGCCGCAGGTGTTCATTTCACCCATGCCTGAACTCGAATCCCCCCAGCGCCAGGTGCCCGATTCGATCATGCTCACCGGCTTCTGGTACCGCGCTCTGCCAGCCGACCGCATTCATCGCAACCAGCTTCACAAAGCCATGCTGCTCGAAATCCCTCTCGTACTGGGTCGCGACCGTCAGGGTCAGCCCTTCGCCCTGCGTGACGCCTGCCCGCACCGCGGCATGCCCTTGCATTGCGGGCAATTCGATGGAGAGCAGGTCGAGTGCGGATACCACGGCTGGAGGTTCGAGGCCCACACTGGTCAGTGCCAACTCATTCCCTCCCTGACCGCACAGCAGACTTTGAAAGTCGATCGCATTTATGCCGGAAGCTACGCCTGCCAAGAGCACGATCAGTTCATCTGGGTCTACGTCCCAGAACCGCCGGCCGCAGGCGCCGGCTTTACCAAGCAGGTCGAGCCCCCAACGGCTGCGCCCCAAATCCAGAAATTCAGCGAAACCTACAAACTCGCCTACCTCACCGCCGACATGCCGGTCAGTGTCGACCACGGCATGATTGGCCTGATGGACCCGGCCCACGGACCGTTTGTCCATCACGCCTGGTGGTGGCGCAAGCGCGCGAGCATCCACGAGAAACAGAAAAATTTCGAGCCCATCCCCAACGGCTTCCGCATGAGCGCGCACACGCCCAGTTCGAACTCTGCGCCCTACAAATTGCTGCGCTTCTACGCCGATGCTGACTCCATCACCACCACCATCGACTTTACCTTGCCCAACCTGCGCACGGAAACGATCAGAGCGGGGAAATACTGGTTTTCGAGCCTGACCACAGTGACTCCGATTACGCGCAACCACTGCCGCATCGATGTCGTCGCCGCCTGGAACCTCTTTCGCTGGATCCCCTTCGGTCCGGAGCTGCTGAAATTCGTGTTCGCGAAATTCGTCGAGCAGGACCGGCGCACCATGGAACTGCAATCGCAAGGCCTGCAACACAATCCTCATCTCATGCTGATCGACGACGCCGACCGGCCTGCCAAATGGTATTTCGAATTAAAAGCCGCCTACCTAGAAGCAAAACGTACCGGCAGTGCGATGAAGCACCCGATCCCAGAACCCGTGACGCTGAAGTGGAGAAGTTAATCGACCGGATTCCTCAACCTCCACCGCCCAGTCGGGTGTAATCCTGAGGTAGTTCTAGGAAGAAGATTGCCGATGTCGCTTCAGCAAGAAGTAGGCCACGGTCAACCCCAGGAGGAAAACCAAGCCACTGACCAGATTGGTGCGCGACTGCCGTAGTGTCTGGACGATGGCCGCTGAGACCAGCACGAAGCCCAGCATCGAACCCACCATTCCGAGTGGCGAGCGCATGGGTAGAGCGGCTACTTGCTGCGGGGTGAGCCCGCGACGGAAGTTCACGTGCGCGGCGAGCGATACAACCCAGGAGAGGATCAGACCGGAGAATGCCGCTCCCATGATGTAGAGGAAGGCCTGTCGGGGAGCCCAATACTCAATGATGAGTGCGCTCACGATGCCGTAGGAAGAGACCAATAGCGCCAGGCGGGGCGAACCCGCCGCATTCAATTTTCCTAATCGTGCGGGAGCCCATCCTGATCGGCCCATAGAAAACAACAGGCGGGAGGCGACGTAGAGCTTGGCGTTAGCTCCGGAAAGGGCAGCCGTCAGGACCACGAAATTCATGACATAGGCAGCGGCCGGGATTCGGGCCAGACCCAGCACGCTAACGAAAGGACTCTCGGCGACTCCAGCGTGGTTCCAGGGCATCACCCCAGCCAGCACGGTAATCGCCCCGAGGTAAAGGCTGGCGAGCATGAAGAAGGTCAGGCGCGAGGCGCGGGGGATTTCTTGCGCTGAGCGAGATTCGCCGGTGGTGACGGCCAACATTTCCACGCCGCCGAAGGCGTAGATGGCAAGAAATACCGCCAGCAACGGCGCTATCGGACCTTTGGGCAGGAAGCCTCCTTGTGCCGTGTACTGGGGAACCATGCGGCCGCTCAGCATCAGCGCCGTGCCGGCGAGAATGAAGGCCACAATGGTGGCGAACTTGATCATTGCGAACCAAAACTCGAATCGTCCAAAGGAGCGAACGCTGCGCAGGTTTACAAGCACGAGGACGGCAGAGAACAGGACCACCCAAAGTTGCGCAGGCACAGAGGGAAGCCAGTAAGTCATGTACGTGGCCGAGGCCACCAGTTCGGCTCCGATAGAAAAGGCGATGGCGGCCCAGTATCCGGCACGTGTGAGAAACCCCAGATATTCATTCAGATAGAGTTCGCCGTAAACCGCGAATGATCCTTCCGAGGGATGCGTACTCGCCAGTTCTCCGAGCGCCATGGAGACAGTCCAGGCGATGAAGGCTGCGATCACGTAGCTGCCGATGACGCCGGGCCCGGCCACTTCCAGCGCCGCGGCTGAACCCAAAAGAAGTCCGGTACCTATGGAGCCGCCCACCGCTACCATGGCCATTTGTCCGGCGGTCAGCTGGTGGCGAAGACCTTCGTCATGAGAACAGGCTGGCTGCGACGAAGTGGCAGTGAACTGGGCCGTCGATGTTTCGCCCGGAGGCATGCCGCAACATAACAGAAACCATTGTTCGCCCAAAATGCGAGGCGGAAGAGTGACCTTAGTAATCGCGCAGGAGCGCTAACGCATTGCTGCTGCTGGAGGCGGCTCCTAGAATCGAGAGGTCGGAACTGGTTTGAAAATCAATCTTCTTCCGGGACGGAATGGCCTCAGGGGCTAAAGCCCCAGGTCTTCTCCATCCTCGGCGGCGGCACGGCTGAAGCTGTGTTCTTGCCGCAATTGACTTTTCAACCATGATTCCATCTACCCATGCCCGACATCACCAGACGTCCAGACCGTGCCGAGGTGGCCCGGCGCGTAGAACGCGCCGAGAAGCTGCTGCAAAAGGGCAAGACGGTTGAGGCTCTGCAGGAGTATCTGCAGGTGCTGCGCGATGATCCGGAAAACGACGTTATACGGCAACTGGCTGCCGACCTTTGTCTTTCCTTGAGCCGCAATCAGGAAGCCGTCGCGCTGTTAGGAGAGGTGTTCGAACGGCAGGTGAAGGCCGGCGACGCCACCCGCGCGAGCCTCACTTACAAGAAGTTGGCGCGGTATGGGAGTCCGACCTGGGAACAGAAATTCCAGTTTGGACAGCTTCTCGAAGGCTCGAACAAGAAACTCGCCATGGCCACATATGAGGCGGCTCTAGAAGAACTGACGAACCTGAACAAGAAGCAAGAATCGCTGCCAGTGTTAGACCGTCTGGTCACTCTGGACCCGAGTCTGGCGAATTTCATGCGCTTGGCGGAGGTGTCGTCGGAGACCGGACACGGCAAAGCTTCAGCGGTAGCGTTTCAGCGCGTGGCGCAATTGACAGCCGAGGAGGGCGGCGATCCGGCGAAGTGGTACGAGCGCGCCTACCAGGAACATCCCTCCGATCCGGACATTTCGCTGGCCTACGGTAAGAGCCTTCTGGCGCAAGGACAAGTTGGGGCAGCGATCTTCATTCTCGAGCCGCAAGTGAACGCTGAAAAGGCCACACTGGAGCTGCGCGATACCTACTCGCAAGTGCTGATGGCCGCGGGCCGTTATGCCGAAGCCGAGCCCTTGGTATGGCAATTATTTGAGCAGAATCCGACGCGGATCGATCAGGTGATTAGCGTAATCGGACAATTGCTGGATGGGGAAAAAGCGGCGGCTGCGGTCGCACTGGCGCGCAAGCTGGAGCAATTCCAGAGGCGCCGTGGAGAACGCCGGCAATTCCTGACCATCATGCAGGACATCACTGGGGGCCACCGGGCTTCGGCAGAGATGCTGGAGTTTTTGAGCGAACTCTACAACGCCTCCAACCGGGAGAATGACTACTGCCAAACCCTGCTGAAACTATTTGATCTTTACTGTAGTACGGCTGACTTTGCCAAGGCGGCCGAGTGTTTGGACCGTGCCGCGGAAGTGGACCCCTACGAGCCCGGACACGCGAAGCGGCTGGGAATGCTGGACGGCAAAATTGACAGCAATCGATTCAAAGTGATTGCCTCGCGGTTTACCAGTGTGGCCAAGCCGGCAGACGACTCTCATGATGCGGCGGAGCCGACGCTGGGGGCTTCGACGCTTCAGGACTTGATGTTGCAAGCGGAAATCCTGGTGCAGTACGGGATGCGCAGTAAAGCGGTGGAACGTCTGCAGCGAATTCAGGAACTGTTTCCGCGAGAGGAAGAGCGCAACGAGGATTTGCAAAGACTGTACCTGGCGGCTGGAGTCACACCCCGTTATGCCGGACCAGCGCCCTTGCCGCCGGAAGCTGCCGCGCTCCCGCCTTCGGGTGGCGCACCGGGGGCGGCCGAGGCTTCCTCGACCCACGCCCAAGGGGTGGCCGACGTTCGCAGCTTTACTCGCGTAGCTGAAATTACGCGCAAACTTTACAACCAGAGCACGGCAACCGCGGTGCTGACGACTGCGGTCAACGAGATTGGCAGACATTGGGAAATGGCGCGTTGCGTAGCTGCCATGCGCAAGCCCGGCTTGCCCCCGTCGGCGGTGCAGCAGTCTTGTGCGGATGGCCTCAAGCCAGCCAGTTCTTCGGTTCTGGCCGAGGTGATCTGCTGCTTGTACGATGCCACCGTGGCTCACGAACCCCTCACGATTCACGATGCCCAGAAAGCTGCGGAACTGCAACCGGTGCGCAAGGCGATTGCTGAGCTGGGCGCAGTGTCAGTGCTGGCAATTCCTCTCAAGGATGGGGAAGAGGCAGTGGGCCTACTGTTGCTGATGCACAATAAGCATAGCCAGTGGCAGCCGAACGACGTGGTCGTGCTCAGGACGCTGGGCGAGCAGATGGTGACCGCGCTTAACAATGCGGGCCTGCGCCGCCTGGTTAAGAATCTTTCGGTTACGGATGAGAAGTCCGGACTGCTGAAGCGGGCTTCGTACATCGATTTGCTGTTAGCAGAGAGCAAGCGGGCGTTGCAGAATGCATCGCCGCTTTCGCTATTGCTGTTGCAGTTCGGCAGGAGCGCCGCCATGGTGAAGGAGCACGGAGACGCAGCCGTGGAAGCGGCCATGGAAAAAATAGGAAAGCTTGCCGCCGGAAACATCCGCTCAAACGACCTTGCTTTCCGCTATGACACGACCACGATCGCGATCATTCTGGGCGATACGGCGGAAAAAGAAGGAATGATGGCGGTGGAAAAGCTGCGCAAGTTAATTGCGGAAGTCAAGCTACCCACGAAAGACGGAGGGGAAAAAGGTCAGCCGCTGCCTTTCTCGGGAGGGCTGGCCGAAGCGGTGGTTAGGGAAAATTACGATCCCGTGGACATCGTCACCGAAGTCATTAATCGGGCGGAACATGCTTTGGCGGTGGCCCTCACACAGGGGCCGGGGAAAGTCACCGCGCTGGGGGCTGCGCTGGCCGCGGGCGCCGTGGCTTAGAAACCATCCATGAGGCGGCGTGTCGGTTTTCGAATATCTCCGAACCACCACCGTTTCTCCGGCGGAGATCAAGTCCGTGCGGGCAAAGCAGCATGCACTGGGCTTGGTGGATGTTCTGCAGGGCAGAACCGTTCATCTTCTAAATCCGTTGGACGGCTTTCATGATTTTGTCTCTACAAGTGAGTCATTGCATCCAGCAACAAAGATTGAAGGGGGTTGAGAACCGTGCTTGGTTTTATCGTTCTGCGCTCGCCTTCTGACGGCAACAGCGGCCGCAGCCTGCTGTGGTCAAATCCGCTCACGCGCTGCTACACTAACCAGTTTGCTTGTCATTTTTGATCCGCTCCGAGCACGCGACCTAGCAGGAAAATCATGCTGAAACCGGGTGATATTGCCATTGTGAGCGGGGCCCGCACGCCCTTTGGACGCTATTGCGGCAAGTTGAAAGATTTTACAGCGCAGGAATTGGGGGCTATCGCGGGCAAGGGAGCGATCGAGCGCGCGGGCCTGGAGCTGCAGGAGTTTGATCATGCCGTGTTCGGCAATGCGCAGCAGACCTCGGGAGATGCTCTCTATGGCGCGCGGCATGTGGGGCTGCTCGCGGGGCTGCCGATTGAGACTCCGGCGCTGACCGTGAACCGACTGTGCGGTTCGGGCATGCAGGCGATCATAAATGCTGCTCAGATGATTCAGTTGGGCGAGGCAAACCTGGTGCTGGCCGGCGGCATGGAGGCCATGTCACAGGCTCCGTTTGTAATTCGCGGGCGCGATGGATTTACTTTGGCTCCGGGCGGGAAATTGGAAGACTCTTTGATGGTGGCGCTGCTCGACAGTTACTGTGGCTTGTACATGGCGAATACTGCGGAGCTTTATGGCGAGCAGCAAGGGATTACTCGGCAGGCCCAGGATGAGTTTGCCTTGCGCTCACAACAGAGGGCGGATGCGGCCTATGAAGACGGAAGGCTTCGGGAAGAACTGGTTCCGGTGCCACAGAGGAATTCCACGGGCGAGGCGACCGGGGAATCATTGACCGAGGATGATCACCGGCGTCCGCAGACCACGATGGAAGGTTTGGCGAAGCTGAAACCTGCGTTTGGCAAGAAGGGAACGGTGACGGCGGGGAATGCCAGCGGCATCGTCGATGGCGGCGCGGCGGTCGTGGTCATGTCGCTCGAACATGCGCTGAAGCGCGGGTTGAAACCGCTGGGGCGGATTGTGAACTGGGGCGTTGCGGGCGTGGATCCCAAGCTGATGGGGCGGGGTCCGGTGCCGGCGACGAAGGTGGCGCTCGAGAAGGCTGGGTTGTCGCTCGACTATATCGATCTGATTGAAGTGAATGAGGCGTTCGCGGCGCAGTATTTGGCGGTGGAGAAAGAGTTGGGCCTCGATCGCGAGAAGGTGAACGTGAACGGCGGAGCCATCGCGCTTGGGCATCCGCTGGGGGCGACGGGGACGAGGTTGGTGATTACCCTGCTCTATGAGCTGCGGCGGCGGAAGAAGAAGTATGGTCTGGCTACGGCTTGCATCGGCGGCGGACAAGGCATTGCGATGGTGGTGGAAAGCTTAAATTAGTCTTGCTGCGGCCTGAGGCGAACCAAATCGTTGCCCTCCTGAGCGCGGCGATGGACCTATGCGTTCCGCGGGTGCGACCAAATTGCATGGGTTCTTCCTTCGCTCAGAATGACCCTGCGGGTTGCAACCTACAGGTTGAAACATCCAAGGAAACATTATGGACGTCAAGAAGGTGGGTGTACTCGGTTGCGGGCTGATGGGGTCCGGCATTGCACAGGTTTGCGCCACGGCTGGATTTGCTGTCACGGTGCTCGAAGTGGAACAGAAGTTTCTGGACAAGGGCTTTGCCGGAATCGAGAAATCTTTGGCGAAGTTTGCGGAGCGACCTCCGGAGAAGGGCGGGATCACGGCGCAGCAGAAGGACGCGATCCGCGCCAGGCTCAAAGGCACGACCAACAAGGGGGACCTGGCCGATTGCGACATTATTATTGAGGCCATCATCGAGAACGTCGAGGAAAAGAAGAAGATGTATGCGTCGCTCGATGGCGTGGTGAAGAAAGATGCCATCTTTGCTTCGAATACGTCGTCGATCTCGATTACCGAGCTTTTGACGGCCACCAAACGGCCGGAGCGGTTCGTGGGGCTGCATTTTTTTAATCCTGTGCCGCTCATGAAGCTGGTGGAGGTTGTGCGGACTATAGCCACCGCCAACGACGTTTACGACATGGCTTACGAGTTTGCGAAGAGGCTGGGCAAAGTTCCGGTGCGCACGTCCGACAAGACTGGATTCATTGTGAACCGGCTGCTGGTGCCGTATCTGCTCGATGCCGTGCGCGCTTATGAAGAGGGCGTGGGATCGATCGAGGATATTGATAACGCCATGAAACTGGGATGTGGATATCCCATGGGGCCGTTCACTTTGCTCGATTTCGTTGGGCTCGATACGACGTATTACATTACTCACGTGATGTATGACGAGTTTAAGGAGCGGCGGTTCGCTTCCCCTCCGCTGCTGAAGCGGATGGTGATGGCGGGGTGGTACGGGCGGAAGTCGGGCAAAGGGTTCTACGATTATGCGGATCCCAACAATCCGAGGGCGAATCAGCTGTAACATAGCCCCGGACTTCGACGGGTCAACACGGGTTCGCGCTGTGAAAGGAAACAAGGCGTTGAAAGCCATTGACCCTGAAGCCCATGAGACTTGTCAGGACACCATAGAGGTCAGCTACCTTTACCATGGGAGTCGTCCCGGCCCCTTTAGCCTGCAGCTAGAGCGGGATCTACCCTTGAAACTGGGCCAAGCCGTTGTGAAATCGAATACGATCACGGTGACCATAACTCCATAACGCTGGCGACCCGAATGATGAACTTCGAAAACATCCTCGTCGATAAGAAAAACTCCATTGCCTACGTCACAGTGAAC
>Ga0137418_10004418_pt1 | contig 12919 bp, 13 predicted proteins | sample CZODoug3_1_2_16f_FD_122242 | JGI IMG/M metagenome (GOLD analysis project Ga0137418, IMG submission 122242) | Vadose zone soil fungal communities from Angelo Coast Range Reserve, California, USA - CZODoug3_1_2_16fungal (Hybrid Assembly) | ecosystem: Environmental > Terrestrial > Soil > Vadose...
CCCGATTTATCAACAACTACGTGGTAGTCGCGTCCTTTCAGTTTTGGCAGACCATTTCCGAAGATCATACCATTATCGTGCAGAGGCTGGGGAGAATGGTCTGAATCAGAGCCACCCGCACCATCAGATCTGATGTTATTCGGGCAAGGCAAGCCTTGGTGGCCTAAATGGATTACCACGTTCGCCTGGCAGAGCCAAGCTGGCTCGAAAAATGTGCCAGTCCAGTGTTCAACCCGGTGATACGGCAGCGAGCGATGATGAACGCGAACACATTCATTGCAAAAGCTGTCACATCCAACGCATTCAGAGCATTTCCACATAATCTGCCTAGTATTGCACGACAGGCAGATACCTTCGTTCGCAGGTGCCTCCATCTGCAGCGTAATGCCCAGAATCTCGTCGATGATGGGTGAAAACTCTCTCAGGTAATCATTTTGCGACTACACTCCCGACTCTAGATCAACAGCTATTTTGCACCATACTCGACTGTTGAACTTACTTTGCCTTTGTATTGAAGTAAGGGCTCGTCAAATTCACCTTGGTCGACACTTTCTACCTCGGTAAGATTCGGATGGGAACGCTTTGATGGAGCACGAGATGGTGAGAGCTTTGCTTTCACTGTGGATTGCTTAAACCGAATTCCTCTAGTTGTTGACTTCTCCTTGAATTCAACCCTTTTTACAAGAGGAGGGATTTTATGTACCACACTACCAGACATAGTGGGAAAAGGCGGGTGTGTGTCTCCAAGTTCTTGCTTGCAAATTCAATATTCTCACAGTTGTTCCATTTACCGGCGCAAAAATCTCAATACGCAGCATATCTGTCAAAATTATCGTGATCGGTATCTATGCTAGGTTTTCTACTAATGCGGTATCTATCATGCACTGCAATCCGGTGCAAGTTTGGTTATGTAACAATCGTAATATGGTAAGCTTGAACATATAGCGCCCGCCACTGTTCACCCATTGCCCAAGTAATTCAATACCGATCTTCCAGCAGCCACTTTTTGAACGATCTTTGTATGCCAAATAAGTAAGATGAGCGTATTAGGTACTAAATAAAGTCTGAGTGGCAAAATAAATAAGTAAATAACAAGTAAAGGTATACAAGCTACTTATCCTCAAATATCCTCAACACTCCTCGAGCGAGATACAGAATAAAATAAAATCACGGTCATGTGATCTAGCTCATCATATCACGTGAGGGATGAGCGTATGGTGCGTTGGCCGTTCACGTGATCCGAACATGTCTTGTGCAAAGCTGTGCATGACGTCAATAACGGCACCTTTACTGCTTGGCATTCGAACAAAGTCCGAGCAGCTCGACAGAACTTCATCTTTGCAAGCGGTTTGGTGAAGATATCGGACATGTTATCATCCGTGGGTACGTATTTGACTTCAATCTTCTTGTCGTTTTGTACCTAACTTAATCCCGATAAGATTTTGGAGACTCAAAATATACTATCCTAGCCTATCCTATCCTGGTCATGACTTGTGTCATTCCAGGACATGGTAGAATAGGATGGAATAGGATTCGAATTTTTGTGAAGGACACATTGGAATTTCACTCACCCAGGATGGATACTTGGCCGTAATTTTATGGCTAGAATTCGACCTTTCGCTCCATAAGTGCAAGCTGCGACCAGGACAAGGCCACAAGAGGGTCAGTGAGCAGTCTTGCATCGAAACGGTAAGATTACATATCAGCTAAGAGTGGGACAAAGCTGCGAGAGGGTTAGTGATCCGCCTTCCATTAAAACAGCAAGATCGCATACCTGCTGCAAGTGGGGCAGCTCACTAACACTCTCGCAGCTTTGTCTCGCATCAAAACGGCAAGATCACGTACTAGCGAAAAGTGGGACAAGGCTGCGAGAGGATTAGCGAGCAGTCTTACATCAAAACAGCAAGCGGGACAAGGCTGAGGGAGGGTTGGTGCGCAGCCCTATCCACAACTTGCTAGCTTGAAGATCGCGTTTAAACCTCTGGGTTTAAACAAATGTTTAAACAGGGATTAGGTGAACGACATATCCAATAGACATAAAACTAGGGATTAAACGGATCCGTGCAAAGAGCTACTGCTCTTTGTAGCCTTCGTCAAATGAACGGTGGAGTCCCTCAGTGCAATATTATTTGCAAAATGCTGTTAGACATCGGTCAGAATTTGATCACCATGCATTGAATATCTCTGTCTACAGCCTATGTAAATTTGTTCATGGGCTTGAATAGTGTAATATATAACATTGATATGATGGCCAAATATGAGTACCACCAGCTCTTCAATGTGGAAAGAATGTGATAAATGGATCTCCTCAGAGTGGCTCAAGAGTAGTAATCTTGATACTAGCACTCATGCAAACTTCATGTATCTACCTGGCTTGTCATATCTTTCCACTGCCTCTAAATGGTCCAGATTTCTTCTTGAACATATTTATCGGTAGGACCAAAGACAATTGACTGTTCTGAGAAGTTGATTCGGTCATGAATGTTCAAGATGTTCGAGATTGTTCGAGATATCAATGGTCAACCGCTTTCAAATTTAACCATTCAGTACAGTGTGTTTGTAAATGGCTTATTAGTGATTAGGATGTGCTTGGGCAATGGGGGAGCTGCATGGACTTAATAACGAGCCAGCATACTTACCAGATCAGTTTACATAGGCTGTATTTCCATGTTGCTGCCTCTAAATTGCATTAAAATAAACAAGTAAATGATTAATTAACATGAGATTGTATTTGTATACCTATCAGAAACATCAGAAAGTCATGAATACTTGCGTAGCAGCTGTAATTACATCGAGTGAACACTCAGCCACAATTTTGATTTGGCAAATTTGATTCCTGCCAGTGTTAGGCCAAACTGTCGTTACCATCTGCGTTCTCAAACAGCATGTCAATCCGCTTCAGTTTACACAAGCCATGCTCTGGCCTTCGTCCTTAGGGGTTCTAGGTGGCCTCTTGCCATGGACTTAGCAATTTCGTCGTCATTTACCCAGCGCTCACTTGGAACTTCAACCCATGGGTCCATCATCTTCCCTCACCTTCAATCTGCGTTCACCCCGTCCCACCCTTGCGACTACTTTGCGGCTTCTGATGTCCCTTCCGTTAGAGCATCTTTCTTTGAGTCTCTCCGCATGGCATCAGTGCCAAAATCCACGTTGCTGCCCAATCACGTGTCGTACCGACAGTATCAATCAAGTTACAAGTGCTTATGCAAGGCTGTCTTACGTTTAACTAGGTATTGTTTTGATTGCATTCCGGTAAGGTAAAGCTCATGAGTACTTCATCAGGCAAGAAAAATATTTCACAACAGACGGTCCAAGTATATTGGGATCTTGATAGGGGTGGTTTAAATGCGGAGGCTGCCTGCATCGGGGCACAAGTTAGTCTGCATAGCTATACATTCCACCATGTTATTGAAATACTTACTATGCGCTGGCGACCCGACCAAGGGCACCCCGGATATCTTGCCGCAATCGAGCGCCCAAGTGGCAGTGACCCGGATGTCAACATTACGTTTTCCTCAACGAAATCGACGGTGTTTTAGCTAATCGACAAGTCGACCGATTTTTTTCACGGAAGCAAACCAGATCGCCGTGATGAGATTGACAAGAGATCGACCGATTTTCCTGAAGAAATCGAGAGCCCTCCGAGAAACTTATTAATCTAGCTAATCGACAATTCAACCGATTTTCTTCGTGGAAATGAACAAGATCATTATGATGAGATTGACACAGGAGATCGACCGATTTTCCTGAAGAAATCTGCAGCCCTCTGAGAAAGTTATTGATCTCATTATGCGTAAGCAGGACTATAGCGTGCTAATACATGTATTACTGACCTTGTCATGTCTCAGCACAACTCCCCCGGAACAATTATGGATATTTCTGTCCCGCAAGGATGGCCGAATCCTGCGGATCGTAAGTCACTTCTTAAAATATTGCTACAATTAACTCATCTGTCGCCTATTAGGCGGTGTCTTTCAACATTCTGAAATGCAAATCCTGCGGCCCCCTAGTCAGCGTTTTATGCGTATATCAACAGCGGCGCATCTAACCATTATATAGCGCCAGTGACTTCTCAAGGCCTTGGGCAGACCATCGAAGGAGACTCTGCAGGTAAATAACATCTTCAGTGACAATGCGTTTCGTAGACTTAACCTTTTTTTCTGCCAGAGGCTGACAATCCATCCGAAGGAGCTGGAGACGCTGAACAGGTCAGCTTCTCGTTCTATTTTCGGAGACAGTGGTGAAAAGACTCTGTCAGGTGAATAACCCGCCGAAGGTCATCCTTCCGCACTACAATCCAGGTACCGTGGAGTGGAACCGCGCGATTCGTGTAAGTCAAATATGTATTATAGCTTGGTCTACTCAGCTAATCCTACGGAAAGATACGCCCGTTGAAATGCGGTCGTTGCAAGAAACACGACCTTGCTTGCATCGGTCACTTGGGCTTCTGCCCATGTGTGCCTTGCAAGCAAGCGGGAGCAGGCTGCTTCACGGGCGGCAAAAGTGCCGTCCATTACCATGCCGAGTTGGTTCAAGCAAAGGTAATGGTTTATGACGATCAGTGTGATTTCACCGAGTCTCGCAGGGTCAAGTCGGAAGTTCGCAGCAGGTATGAACGTGGCATGGGCCATGCCATGCTCGAGGATGAGGAGGAGCCAGAGCAGGAGGAGGGGGCGGGAGGAAACAGAGAACTGGTCAACGCAATTTACGCGCTGAACGAGGAGATGGGGCGGATGCAACTAAGGATGCAAGGTATGATGGGTGACATGTTCCAGGTGACGGAGGAGCTCCAGCGAGTAATCGGACATCACAACACTTCTGCGGCTCCCCCTCCCGACGAACATTATTTTCTAGCTCAGCCTATTACCGGTCCTGTCAGTGAAAATAATTCAACCCCACCCATACTACCTAACGCTCATGGGACAATCAATCCTCCCACACCTACTACTGATAATTGGATATACCAACCTTCGTTCAACACCCCAACAGAGTCGACATGGATGCCATCCAACAACGCGTTTTGCAGTGACACCCATCCATACCAATTCCCTGCCGTTCCTGAAGCCGGAACTCCTACAGCTGGTACAACACGTGCTCGCACAGATATCTACCTGTTTGATCCGGCCTACCAGGATGACTCGGGCCCTCAATATATAGAGGGATCGTCGACAGGGCTAAGCGCACGTGAGACAGGCGAGATATGGCAGCGTGACTTTGCGGACAACAACGAGGGTATGGACTGAACTGTTTGTTAATTGATGGCACCAAGAATTATTGTCATTTGCTCTGCAATTCAGTCGGATTTGAAACGATTCAAAAGGGTGAGCAGCAAGCGATCTCTTTGCAACCATACCACAAGCTCCGAACCTTGAAGCAGTATGATCCCCGACTGTCAGCCACGATCCGTTTTGTCCCTGGTGATTTTTAAGCATAGTTTAAAATTCCATGTGGTTGAGCTGCATTCATTCTGCTCTCTGCTCATCAACCTTCGTAACCCAGCAAAGCACTACCTGCTCATTTCTTCGTGGTGATCATGTGACCGGAGACACTTCCTATTAATAATTTGGATCCTACCCTCTCAAAAATCTGAATGCATTGTTGGCAATGCTGGTGATCCGAGCCTCAGATTTTTTCGGGCGTAGACAGATTATTAATTTGTTAGTTCATATTCCATCCACTAAAACATGGGAATTGAAGACAGTGATAATTTCAATCCGGAAGCAGCATTTCCGAGAATGCTGATGATCGATTCGGTTCATTCACATTCCCTCCTCAGAAATCTGGGAAAGGACACACAGAGACAGCTGATATCAGGTTCGTTGGACAGCGGCAGAAATTACTATTGATCGGCTCACCCGCTCATCTGCTCTCGAAAATCTTGACGATGCCGATCCGACGGTCAGATATCTTCGGTGGCAGAGTATTGATCGATTTTTTCCAACCTTTCCTCAGAAATCGACGGATCTCAGATTTCTTTCTGCAGATCTAGAATACGATTGTCGATCGAATGGGCTACGCTCTCTCAAAGGTCTCGTAAGTTTACAAGTCGTGAATCGTCTATCTTTGCTTCCCGCTGGCATCTTATTTCATCTTTGACCTGAGTCACTGCTCATTCTTTCTGCTCTGCCGCTGTCTGCCACTGGCATGTCTGACACCGACGAAACCAACGAATGCTTGGCTTTGGACGAAATAACCCTCATTCGACCCTTACTCGATGAATTCAAATCTGCCAAGAGAGGCGAGCGGAAACACGTTGTCAGAAAAGGTCTTACTGCGGTAATGGCTGCCAGAGACATCAGTCACCTCCGGCCTCTTGCACAGGCAAAAATTATCGCACGAGTCAAAGAGGTATGTAAACTTCTCGAGGTTTAATCACTTATCAAGCTGAAGCTCTTAGCAGCAAGTGAAAACATGGCTCCACAATCATGGTCGTGGCCGCAAAAGAAAAGACGTTGTCAAATATGTGCGACGATGGAATATTCGGCAGGTGGTGGGCGCGCTTCACCAGAAAGAAGTTGAACAACTTTGTCGAACACACTCTCAAGCTGTTCCGGGAGAATGGGCATATTTGAAAAGCTATCAGAAGGTTCTGAAGACTTATACTGAAAGCCTCCCAGCAGATCAACAAATGCAATACCAAGAGATGGCAGATGAGTGGTCTGATCAGTCTCCGCCTCAGGAGGTTCAGCAGAGGTCATTTTTTGTTAATGGTCATGTGCCATGCACCTATTGACCATTTATACAGAACGGCCGAACTACACGGGGCTAAATATATCAAACAATTCGCCCGTGTTATGTGGAAACAATGCGGTATGCGACTCATTGTTTTCGAGATGCATAAGGATACAAAAACCGAACTCTGCATTGCATCGTACGTCTTTATTACATCATTGTTAATGGAGAACATTTCTCATCATTAGTCATACAAACAGGCATGACTTCAATCGGGATCTGGGGGGTGACGCATTTGCAGATATTCGACCGGGGTGGCAAACCGAAAGCATCATGGAGGAATGGGCATATTATGCCCAATCTCAGATGAGTACGTCACAGATATCTACAATTTGTATGCCGATTCTCACCATTTGCTCGCAGGCCCGGATGCCCCGGATACCGTGGCGTTACCGACTACACAGAGGAAAAAGAAAGCTGCGGTGGAATTTGAGCTAGACGATAATGATGTGCCTATTCTCAGTGACCCTTCTCAGCTGATGGCACGGGATATGGAGCCTTTGGTGAGGCAATACATGTCTATACATTACAGTGAGTCTTGTAAGGGCGAAATGAATGATACCTTTGTCTTATATTCTAACTATTAGGGAAATGCTCGCATGGAAAAAAGTCTGCGGTCGACTGGACCGCACTTTCCGAGAACCAGGACGCAATGATCAGCCCTTGTTACCTCCCTGTCGACTTTACATTCCGTGATCCCTCGAAAATGAAGAAGTTTCACTACCAGTCTCTTCTTGAGCACTGGTACACACGCCAGGAAGATGATAGTATAGAAATTGTCTTTACTTTTAGAGGCTATTGGGACTCGTCCAGCGACTCAGTTATAGCAGTCACGGACAAGCACCCGGCACTTCGGAAATGGCCAAAATCCTCAACGAAGAAACGCCGGACTGCTCCTGGGTCGATTGCTCTGAAGCCTAAGCGCGGTAATGCGAAAGTGGCAAGGAAGGTCAATGCATCCCAGAAACGACCAGGACCTCCTGGAATTCGCAAAGGTGATAGACATTGGCGAAATCTATCTGGGGAGGTTGAGGTTGAGATTGATGAGGAGGGCGAGGACGAGGACGAGGATGAGGACGAGGGGGAGGACGAGGATGAGGACGAGGGGGAGGACGAGGAGGGGGACGAGGATGAGGACGGGGACGAAGAGGACGAGGAAAATGCTGACGATGAGGACGACAATGGCAACAACAGCCGCCGCCAACGCGTTATGCCACCAAAAGCACCCGAGGCTCTTCCGTTCGCAGCAAAGCGAATAGTTTACCGTGGTGCACCTGTCACCCTAAAGAAGAACGCCGGTCGTCTTCCTGCCATGGCTGATAAATCTCTACCGAAGTCAAAAGCTCCACCGAAGAAAGCGAGGGCAGATGTGCAAACATATAGCGAGAATGTTGGAGACCAAGCACTCCAGCCTGATGAGATCAGCGTGGCAGTTACAAAACGGCCTCAGCCACGACCGGCATATCGTGGGCGTCAGGGTGACGATGCTGCTCCGGCGGCTATCAAGGAGAAGTTGGCCAGGAAGCCTAAGCTGTCTGACCTAGGCCCACGATCCGAGCCACCTGTTACGTGAAGTGGAGGGAAACGCAAGGCCGACGATGCTGAGTTACAAGCGATTGGGGAATATTCAACCAAGAAAGGCAAAAAGAAAGCGACATAACCAAGGGTTAAGCAGTAGTAGCACGGTTTTGTCCAGTAGGCTATAGGTGGCAAGATTTATTGACATGTCATTAGAAAAGCAGATCAGTGCCGAGTTCCTGCAATGGCAGTAGCTATATTGTTGATATAAAATGACACGAGCATTAGCGCAGAGTCTCAGCCAGATGGGATAATCTGAGTGAAGACAGAAAAATTAATGTTGGGTGCGCAAATGCGTACAGGACACGTTGTATATAATAAGGTATATAAGTCAGCGATGAGGACTTTGCACTCTGATCTATGTAGTACAGGGTTTTGAACCTGCAGCTGGCAGTGGGCGGCCCAGTATTAATCGTCGCTGTTTTAAACATATTTTGTACGGTATGATACCTTCTATACTACTTACCAAGGCAGGGTCAAATTCCGTGTATGGAACTCGGTATAGAACTTTTTTTTAAAACAACTTCTAATTACATTATTGACAATGGCCCTTGAGTTATTTTGTAGTTTATATACTTGTGCCTCCTTTTGTTATACCAAATAATAATGATTTACCCTAAAAGTCACATGCCTGTTAAAGTGTTCGAGACCAGAGGCGCAGCAGATGTCTGAAGGTTATATCAACTCGAATGAGGATTTGCCACCATACCTTTACCAGGGATTGATGTTCCGTTCCATTCCCAATGTCTGTGGGCAGGCGTATGCCATTCTGTGCATGTATGTGTAATGTTTGCTTGCCTTATGCTCCGCTCATGAATTTCAGTAGATCTTTCTAAAAAGATTCACGCTGCCCAACTCAATCCTGATATGCTTGTTGGCAAGTACATCCCTAACTTGGTGGCCACCGACTTACAAGGCAATCTCAGTTTGGATTGTGATGGAAGTGGCAGTGCAGAATGTGGCTGAACCAGCACTGGCAGCCAAAAACCAGGTGAGAGATGTAAGGAGAACCTTTACACAAATTATGTCATTAAAAATATTTTTATACTCACAAAATTGATTGTTGTTAGCCAATTTATCTTGAAAAGTGAGTGGATGAATCAGAAAGTGTAACCTTAAGTTTAGGCAGGGTAATGGCAAAGATTTCAGAGAAAATACAGCTCCTCAATGCTGTATGATAATAAAAATTGGAATTTTTTCATTTCATTTCATATCTTCCTTTCAGATAGATTTCCTATTCAAAGTTTTATCTAAATCTGCCTGTAAGCCACAAAGTGTACCTGTGTCAAATTGGTGGCTGTGAAGTTTTGGTCATCATGACAGTCCCGATTAGTACTTTAGTTACTATCAGTGACCATCATGGACAGATGCATTCAAAAGACACACTCTCCAGCTATTATTCTTACTAGGACACGATTTCAAGCACCACTCAATCTGGGTGAAGCAGCGGTGCTGAGGGCTGCTGGGCTGCGGGATACAGGGCCATGGTCAAACTATGCATTCTCACAACCTTCACCAGTTGATGATGCTAAGCCATCTGTGACCCAGCAAACTTCGACATCCCCGAGTCCAGAAATTGACACCTCGCTACTGAATGATTTTTACGAATTTATTAAGGCCAGGGAGCCGGGCGCCTGTAGTGTAGCTTTCTCTCTGCTTCCATCATCACTCGCACTCACGCACACAAGCTAGGAGTTCTCTCCGGTGACGCTCGACTACTTCCTCTCACTTAAACTTGAATTGGATCTAATCAGTGAAACTAAGTGGGTGCGGTGCCTTTATCATTTCAACTGCGCTTACTTACGCTCTTTCACGCATAGCTACATATATCTTGCACAAGAAAGGACGCTGATAGTCATGGTCAACTCGGACGCTCACGAAATCGTTGTCACAACCCTTCGCGATATATTTGATAAGGCTATGGTTGCGCAGAACGGTGCAAACCCTTCTCTCATAGACGCTTGGCTGCTACATACAAACCGATCGGTTTGGTACGGCGACCACCAGGGCGACCACTACACAGCCGACATGACATTATTCTTCCACTCACCTCCTCTACCCGCTTCGCTTTTCAACATCGAAATTACCTTCACTCAGAGTTTGGACGCTCTCTGTCGCAAGATCGATCGCATGCTCATCGACCCCGACACCTGGGGCGTGTTGGTCGTCAGGATCAAAGAGAATTCAAATTCGTCGTGGTCGAAGCCTAAAAAAACTCCCAATCGCAGCGACTTCGTCTCTGTTGATGACTTTGGGGGGGAAACGCGCCGTGCACAAGCTGCTGACGAGTATGGCGCTTTATGGGTGAATGGGTTGGAATGGATGAGGCAAACCATATGCGAAGTATACTTTTTCCCTAGTGATTGGGAAATCGAGCTTCCACTCCCGCAGGCAGTAAGTCATTCGTAGCTTGTCTTCAGACTACTAACACATCTTACATTTTGCCCAGTATCCGCTGAATGGGGATCGTGAGGCATTTACAGACCTCGACCAACAACTAGCTGAGGTCTGGTCCTCCATCGTCCGAGATGTCGGAAACCGGCTCCAATGCCAGGTTGATCCGATTGAGCTTGCCATCGATTGGCATAGGGTCCATATGATGCTGCTCGATGGGTTGCGCACTACGGCTTTCAAGAGGTATCTTAGTTGGTTTGGCGAGGGGAGGTATATGAAGTTGAAGGCAAACATGCAGGGAGCTGAGACGACATTCAAACCGCGAAAGAGGGTGAGGACCGCGTAGAATTTTTTGTTTATTATTCTATCCGCATCGAAAATCACTATGCCGTTTGTCTTACACCTCAGAATAGCAGACCTTTAGAAACAACTCAGTGCCAATGCAGGACTGTCAAAACCACCATTAGATCATCTTTCTATTCCATAGGGCTTGCTGCTGCTAAACTGCTGGATGTTGAGCTGGAGAAGAAGAGAAGGGGGGGATTGCAAGAGATTGGTATGATCAAGGTCTGGCGGACATGCCAGGTAGTGGGAAGTTGCATCATCACCTCGCACCCCCACACTATCAAGGCCAATGACATTTTGAATGTAATCAGCACTTTAGAGCAGGTTCAGATGAGGTTGGTAAAGCATTTTATTTTATTTACAATGTGGCTGTAATATTCCATGGCATGAGCATATGGGTTTAATTCTTAGAGTGGTATCATAACTGTTGAACAGACAAAAATCAGAATGTGATTGGAAGGTCACGGAATACAATTTTGCTACAATAACTACACAAGTCTACAATTACTGAGCAGATGCCCAACAGGGTTGCATTTTTTGATTGATGGCTGGCAGACTGATGAAGGTTGGTAAAGGATTTTATTTATTTACAATGTAGCTGCAACATTCCATGAATGAACATATTGGTTTAATCATTAGAGTGGTATTATAACTGTTGAACAGATGAAAATCAGAATGTGATCAGAAGATCAAGGAATACAATCTTGCTACAATAATTGCACAAATCTACAATTACTGAACAGATGCCCAACATAATTGCATCTTTTGACCAATGGCTGGCAGACTGACGAAGGTTGGTAAAACATTTTATTTATTTACAATGCCTGGGCATCCGTTCCCAGACAGCTTTGTACTTACAAACTCTGCCTGGTCATACCTGCACCGCGCTGATTTCCTGATGGGACCCAACTACAGCAGCACTAAGCTTAAGCTGAATGAGAATTCTTTTCAGAGGTATATACAGATGGGCGTGAGGGGTATATACTGCAGGGTGTCAGCAAGGAAAGGGGTGCATGTTATTCAAGAATGAGAGTATTCACAAAATTTGGATTGCATCACATATGCAGCATTATCAACATAGCACACACATAAGAGACATTGACCTTCAAGGCTAGCTGAATAGCAATTAATCACACTTCAGTGATATACTAAATGTAAAGCCATTAGCCTAATATAAGACTGGTCAGCCCATACCAGTCTATACAGGATGGGTTCAGCACCAGGGTTAGCTGATCAGTTACAGTATAGGACAGGTCTAATACAAGGCCTGACTATCCTATACAGGATGGGTTCAGCATTGGGATCAGCTGATCAGTTAATGACATATGACTCCAATACAAGGCTGGCCAGCCTGTACAGGATGGGTTCAGTACCAGGGTTGGCTGATCAGTTAATGACAGTATAAGACCAGTCCAATACAAGGCTGGCCAGTTTGCTCACAACAGGTGTTTCACTAGGCTGGCCAGCCTGTACAGGATGGGTTCAGCACCAGGGGTGGCTGATCAGTTAATGACAGTATAGGACAAGTTTAATACAAGGCCTGGCTAGCCCATACAGAATGGGTTCAGCATCAGGATTGGCTGATCAGTTAATGACAGTATATAACAAGTCCAGTACAAGGCTGGCCAGTTTGCTCACAACAGGTGTTTCACTAGGCTGGCCAGCCTGTACAGGATAGGTTCAGCACCAGGGTTGGCTGACAGTATATGACAAGTCCAGTACAAGGCTGGCCAGTTTGCTCACAACAGGTGTTTCACTAGGCTGGCCAGCCCGTATAGGATGGGTTCAGCACCAGGGTTGGCTGATCAGTTAATGACAGTATAAGACCAGTCCAATACAAGGCTGGCCAGTTTGCTCACAACAGGTG